>Ga0222717_10000566_pt1 | contig 31648 bp, 24 predicted proteins | sample C33_18DmetaG_FD_165053 | JGI IMG/M metagenome (GOLD analysis project Ga0222717, IMG submission 165053) | Estuarine water microbial communities from San Francisco Bay, California, United States - C33_18D | ecosystem: Environmental > Aquatic > Marine > Unclassified | place: USA: California... | reverse complement strand
CATCTTTCTGAATTGTCTAAAAAAATTCAAGACAGTTTATATTATCAAGATTATTCTTATGTTGTAAAAGTATCAGAAAGTATTGATAAATGGAGAGATGCACTTAAACGAGCAGTTCACCCAAGTGGATTCTATGTAACTGGACAAGTAAATATTGCAACTCAACTTGCTGGTGGTGTAAGACAACCTGTTGGTTCAACATTAAGTTCTGGATTATTCTCTGGCACTTCAGACAGTCCAATCTACATGAGATTAAATACTCTATTTAATAGAATCTTTGGCAGAAGAACAGGCGTTGGATTACATTCTATGAGTAACGGTGTTGAACTAGATGGCAAAACTAAACGGACTCGTTCAGCTGCAAACGCAGGATACGCTGTCTCCGTTGCTGATGCTTTCACAAGCGCCCACTACACAGCCGGTGAGAAAGATGTAAACTTATCACCTGAAACAACAATCGAATTACAAGAAAGAAATAGAAATAGTTTCTATGATTTAAATAGTTATACGGTTCGTAATGTAGAAGTTAGAAATGGTTACGCTTATGGCGGACCAAGAGTTAAGAATTTAAGTGACCGTGCGTTTACAAGCTTTGCGGCTAATAATGCAATCACTTTAGAGGGCGGTGCTGGTGATGGAGAGATATTGTTAGAAAATGAATCTGGTGTTTTACAACACCCACAATCAGATTCTTGGTCTACAACGATAGCGGATTGGAATACATTACGCTTCTCAGGCACACTAAATAGTAATGTAGATGGTACAACAATGAGATTGTCGGACATCAGCGGAACAAATTCAAGTCAAAATCATAAAATTAACTTCGCTTTTCCTACTGAAGTAACGAAAAGCGCTTAGTAAATCTTTATAAATAGATATAAAGAACACTAATTATAGTACAGGATAAAAAACATGGCAGCAATTATCACAAATAAATTCAGAATAAATAATGCGGAACAGTTCGTTGAATCCTTTTCGGAAACATCTGCTGAAACTTATTATTTGTTTATAGGAAGAGCACACTCTTGGGCATCAGATGCAGATGTTCAGGGAAACACAATCGCAGAAGGAACAGACGCTTCACCACCGACACCGAATGATGATGTAAGTTCAGAGTTCTATGCCTGGGACGATATGTTAGGTTCAAAACTTATAGCATCTTCAGATGTGTCAAGAGTAATACCACGAAGAAACTGGACAACAGGCACAACTTACGATATGTACGAACACAACATTGGCTCATCAAACGCTGCGGCCAGTGGTGCTACCAATCTTTGGGACTCAAGTTTTGTTGTAATGAATAGTGCATATGCCGTATATAAGTGTATTGAGAATGATGGTGCAACAGCATCAACAGTAGAACCAACTTCTACATCAAACTCAATCTTTAGTACATCTGATGGTTATCGTTGGAAGTATATGTACTCATTAACATCTGCTGAAACTCTTAACTTTATGTCAACAGACTTCATTCATTGTTCAACTGACTCTACTGTATCATCCGCTGCCGTTGATGGTGCATTAGATACTGCATTGATTGTTGCTGGTGGTTCTAGTTATACTGTTTCTTCAGGTTCAACAATTTCTGCAATCCCTATTCGTGGTGATGGTTCATCTGGAGTTGCTTCAGTAACAATCACTTCTGGCGCTGTTTCGGCCGTTTCTATTACAACTGCTGGGACAGGATACACTTATGCATATATTCGAAGTGCAGATATTATTACTGCTACAAATGCTGGTGGTGCTGGTTCTGGTGCAAACATTAATGTAATCATTCCACCTAAAGGTGGTCATGGTTCAGATGCACTTAAAGAATTGGGCGCTTTCTATGTAATGATGAACAAATCACTTGTTGGTGTTGAAGGAACATCTGATATTGGCGTTGGTAACGACTTTAGAAGAATTGGTCTTGTAAGAAATCCATACAACTTTGGAACAACAACAGTTGCAAGTGCAAGTACTAGACGACAAATCTATGCTGCTGTATTCTCATCTGTATCAGGAACATTTGCTGCTGATGAAGAAATTAATCAGGCAACTACTGGCGCTGTTGGTAAAGTAGTCGAGTATGATGCAACAAATAAATTACTATACTGGGTTCAAACACGATTCCCAGATGTTGGAACAGACTCAGATGGTAATGCAACTGCATTTAGTGGCGCAAACGCAATCACAGGACAAACATCAAGCGCAGCTGCAACACCATTAACAAGTAGTTCAACTGATGTGAATGGTGTATCAATCACATCTGGATATTCAACACCAGAACTTGCATCCGACTCAGGAGATATACTTTATGTTGAAGAAAGAAGTCCTATCACAAGGGCGTCTGACCAGACAGAAAATATTAAATTAATTATAGAATTTTAAATAAAGGAATACCATGGCATCTAAAACTGATTTTAATGTTAGTCCTTATTATGACGACTATGCAGACTCTAAAAAGTTTCATAGAGTTATGTATCGACCAGCTTATGCTGTTCAAGCAAGAGAACTAACAACACAACAATCCATAACCCAAAATCAAATTGAGAAATTTGCTGACCATATGTTTGAGCACGGCGCAATGGTTATTCCTGGTCAAATTGAACCGGATTTTCATTACAATGCTGTAAAATTAACTTCGTTTAACGGAACACTAACAAATTATAACGGCAATACTTTAACTGGTGGCACATCTGGTGTTGTTGCTGATGTTGTAAATGTTGTTGCAACAGACGGTACTGACCCTGATACTTTATTTGTAAAATATAGAAATTCAGGAACAGATAACGCTAGTTCTGGGTTTACTGATGGCGAAACATTAACTAGTGGACATTCATCTGCTTCAACAGCAGTTTGTTCAACAACGGCACAAGGTGCTGCCGTTAAGATAGAAGCTGGTACTTACTACATTAATGGTTTCTTTGTCGGCGTAACTGAACAAACTTTAATATTAGACAAATACACGAATACTCCAAGTTATCGTATTGGTTTAACAATATCAGAAACTTTTGTTACATCAACAGATGACACATCCTTATTAGACAATGCGACTGGTTCATCAAACGCAAACGCAACTGGTGCTCATAGATTTAAAATTGACTTAACGCTTACCAAACTCTCACTCACCTCAACAGCTGATGCTAGTTTTGTTGAATTGTTACGAGTAAACAACGGTTCAGTAGTTAATAAAGTTTCTTCTACAGACTACTCGGTATTAGAAGATACCCTTGCAAGAAGAACATTTGACGAGAGTGGTGATTATGTTGTTCGTAATTTTGACTTAGACCCAAGAGAACATTTATCATCAGGAACAAATCGTGGTATCTATGCCGCTGATTCAACTTCAGTTGATGGCAATGTTGCAAGTGAATCTAAGTTGGCGTTAGGACTTTCGCAAGGCAAGGCATATGTTAAAGGCTATGAAATTGCAAAACACGGAACAACTTACATTGATTTAGATAAGGCGAGAGATTTTGATACTGCAAGTGGTATTGTAACTAGATTTGGTCAACTACCATATGTAAATGTTACAAATATGTACGGCACGCCAGATGTTGGATTCGTGAGTGGTGAAACAGAAGCATTTAAAGCAGTTCGATTAGTAGATACAGAACATGCAACAAGAGGAACAGTACAAGTAAATGGCGATGGTACTGTTTATGATATTGGTCGTGCAAAAACTAGAGGTATAGAATATAGCGCTGGTACTATAGGTTCTACTTATTTTCTGTCCTCATCAGGCGTAACAACCAACACATACAAACAATATCTTTTTGATACTGTTATGTTTGCTCACATCAACTGTGTGGGTGCTATGTCGGGCGCTTTAACGGCTGGCGATACATTAACAGGCGGAACTTCAGGCGCAACCGGTATTGTTGAGGATGTTACAACAGTCGGTTCAGCAGTAATTACAGGGGCAACATCTGCTAATCCTGTAGTTGTAACTTGTTCGGGTGGTCATACCTTTAAAGAAGGGCAACAATTAACAATTTCTGGTGTTTCTGGTATAACAGACATTAACGCAACTTGGACTTGTAAAGACCCAACTGCTACAACATTTAAATTATTTCAGGCATCAACTTCTGCAATCGGTGATTCGGGAACACAACCTGCAACGGTTAACGGTACTGGATATAGTTCTTTTTCTGGTTCTGGTGGAGTTGCAAAACATGATGTCATAGTTCTTTCAAATGTAAAAGGAGAATTTACTGACGGAGAAACAATTACTGCGCCAACTAATTCAAGAGAAGGAACAGTTCAGTATAGTGCTTACAGAGCAAAAGGGTTTGTACAAAAAGAATTTAATCAAACTAAAGGTATTTCAATGGCGGGCAGTCCAACATATACTGCTGATGTTGACTTAACTTCAACTTATGGTTCTCATAAAACAATGACAGGTTCTATTACTGTCGCTAATAGTACAACAGCAGTTTATGGATTTGGAACACGATTTACTTCTGAATTAAAAATTGGTGATGAAATCACTTGGACAACTGATGCTAATGCAACTGTAACAAAAATTGTAGAAAGTATTGCTTCAGACACACAATTAGAAATTACTGCTACTTCTGCTGTATCAACAAAAGTAGGTTTTGTTCGTAAAAGAACAAAAATTCAATCACCAACTAATGACTCGTTGTTATTTAAGTTACCACATGATGTAGTTAAGACACTATTGACAGAAGATAACTCTAATGTTAGTGATACAAGTTTCAAGATAAGGAGGCAATTTGCTGCAACCGTAACTTCTGGAACATTTACATTAACTGCTGGTACAAACGAAATATTTTCAGCACACTCAGAGGAAGATTTTATTATGTCTGTAACGGGTGCTGGCGCATCAGCAGGTGCTGTTGGAGATGTTTTAACTGCTTCAACTGGTTATGCTCTTGGTGGTACTCCGACAGGAAAAACTCTAACAGTAACATTACCTACCACTTTCAATAGTGCTACCGTCAAGGTTCTTGCTACTATTTCTGCTTCAGTTGTTGGTGCAAAAACTAAAACTGCTGTAGAAGATGCAACAAATACAGATTACAACACATCAGCTCTTGCAACAAAAAATGAACTTAACTTAAAATATGCTGATGTATATTCAGTTGCTAGTGTTCATATGGCCGCTGATTTTAGTACAGCCGCAACAACAAGTGATGTGGATATCTCAAACAGATTTGATTTAGATACTGGACAAAGAGATAACTTCTATGATGTTGGTCGTCTAGTAAGAAAGGCGGGTTCTATAAACCCAACAGGAAGATTACTTATTACATTCAGTTATTATACACATGGCGCTGGAAACTTCTTTAGTGTAGATAGTTATTCTGGTATAGACTATGGTGATATACCTTATTATACTTCTGATGTTACAGGAGAAAAATTTGATTTAAGAGATTGTTTAGATTTCAGGCCAAGGGTTGATAATGCCTCAACAATTAATGCTGGTACTCAAGATAGGAGTTTTGACGGCACAGGCGCTTCAGTAATCGAAATGGCTAAAATCAATGCAGACATTACTTCTGACTTAGAATTTTATTTAAGTCGTAGAGATAAAGTCTTTATGGCATCTAATGGTGAATTCAAAGTTATTTCTGGCGCACCGGCAGTTGAACCTCTCGAGCCTGAAGGTATTGCAGATGCTATGTTATTGTATAAGATGTTTGTGCCTGCATACACTTTCAAGACAAGTGATATTTTGATTCGACCTCAAGATAATAGACGATATACAATGAGAGATATTGGTCGTATCGAAAAGCGATTAGAAAATGTCGAATATTATACTCAATTATCTTTACTAGAATCAGAAGCACAGAATATGCAAATACAAGATGCTGATGGTTTTGATAGATTCAAAAATGGTATCATAGTAGACAACTTTACAGGACACGGAATTGCTGATGTAACTGATACAGACTATTCAGTTTCAATGGATATGGCAAACGGAGAATTGCGCCCTGCATTCCATCAAGACAATGTAAATTTAATAGAAGCTGATAGTTTGTTAGCAAATAGTACGGAGATGTCTGACGCAATTAGAACAACTAACGGTTATCAAAAGACAGGCGATTTAATTACACTACCATATACAAGCGTTTCTTATGCAGAACAACCGTATGCGAGTACAACAGTTAATTTACAACCATTTAATGTAATTGATTATGTAGGAACAATGACACTTAGTCCAGATATGGATGAGTGGATGGCAACTGAAACATTGCCTGAGTTGACAGTTGATATGCCTGGAACATTCGATACTTTAACAGACCTTGCCGCTCAAGGAGTATTAGACTTAAATCTTGGTACTGTTTGGAATAACTGGAACGATACTTGGTCGGGCTCGGTTTCTGAAGTTAATAGGACAACAGAACAAGCAGGTGGTTGGGGTTGGCGAAATAGGCGCACAACAATCACAACAGAACAACGAGTTGGCCAACAGCGCTCTGGTGTTCGTACAGGATTAATTCCAAATGCCGTAAGAACAAGTTTTGGTGATAGAGTAGTGAGTGTTGCATTTGCACCATTTATTAGAGAAAAGACTATTACATTTACTAGTAAAGATATGAAGCCTTTGACAAGAGTTTATCCTTTCTTTGATGGTATTGATGTTTCTGCTTATGTAACTCCAACAGGAAGTAGTGCAGGTGCGGCTTTGACAACGAACTCTGAAGGAGAGGCGACAGGAACTTTTGCAATTCCTGATGCAGCTGATTCAAGTAAACCGAAATGGAGAACAGGAAGTAGAGCGTTTAGATTGACGAGTCATCCAACAAATAGTTTAGTAGGCGATGTGTTTACTTCGTCTGAAACAGCTTATGTGGCAAAAGGATTAATACAACAAGTTCAAGAAACTGTTGTTTCTACTAGAGAGCCTCAAGTTTCAAGAGAAGATGTGTCTGAGGACCAAACGATAACAAGAACAAATATTAATGTAACCAACACAATGGTACATGTCAACAGGCCTCCACATAGACATCCAAACAGGGATCCTGTTGCACAATCATTCTTTGTTGATTCTAGCAATGGTATGTTTATTACAAGTGTTCAATTGTACTTTTCTAGTAAATCAAGTGCAACACCAGTACAAGTTCAAATAAGAACAATGGCTAATGGCTATCCAACGCAAACAATTGTTCCGTTTGGCCAAGTCTTTGTAGACGCCGCTGATGTAAACACTTCATCTGATGCTTCTGAGGCAACAACATTTACATTCCCAAGTCCTGTATTCTTAAAAGAAAATACTGAATATTGTTTTGTTGCAAAATCAAATGACGACACATATACAATTTATACTGCGAAGATGGGACAAAAAACACTAGATGGTGATAGATTAATTTCTAAACAACCGTACTTTGGTGGAATGTTTAAATCGCAAAACGGAAGTACTTGGACTGCTGAACAAAATGAAGATGTTAAGTTTATTATTAATCGTGCTCAATTTACAACGGCAACGACTGGTACAGTAGTTCTTGTAAATGATGAAGTTCCTGTTAAGACTTTAAAACAGAATCCACTTACAACAACTAGTGGTTCTACTACGGTTACTGTTCATCATCCAAATCATGGTATGCATAGTACATCTGCTAATGTTACAATCGCAGGCGTTCCTTCAGGCTCACACAATGGTATTGCACACACAAACCTTAATGGCACATATACTACGATTGGAAATATTAAGTTAGACTCTTATACGATTACTGCACAGAATTCTGACACTGCTTCGGCGACTGGAGATTGTGCTGGTCTTAGTACTGTAACTGCAACTAGAAATGTTTTATTTGATGTTATTCAACCATGTGTTGGCGCAATACAACCGCCTAATACAGCACTATCTTCAACAATGAGAACCACAGGCGGCAGAACGCTTGAGTCAAGTGAATCAGAATATAGTTTAGATGCGACTTCAAAACAAAAACAAATTAATTTCAATGAAGATTACTATATGACTGCTCCTGGTATGGTTGCTAGTTCAATTAACGAAACAAATGAAATGTCTGGCAGCAAGTCGTTTAGTATGTCGATTGCTATGTCAACACCAGCAGATAATAATAATATTTCACCAGTTATTGATACTGCAAGATTGAGTTTATTCTTGATACAGAACAGATTGAACAATCCAATATCAGGAACCACACCAGACTTTACTGCTGAAACAACAAATTCTGGCGGTAGTACTTCAGCAAAATATATGACAAGACCTGTTATATTAACAAATGATGCTACAGCGCTTGATATTCGAGTTTCTGCTAATGTTCGTTCAACGAGTGAAATTAAAATGTATTATCGCAACACTAGTTCTGAAGATGCAAGAAAGTTAGGTGATGTTGCTTGGATAGCATTTAATTCTGATGGCACTTCTGATTCGGCTGTTCCTCCAGCAATAGATAATGTTACATTTAAAGAACACAAATTTAGTGCGAGTTCTTTGCCTGAATTTACTGCGTTTCAATTGAAAGTAGTACTGACTGGAACAAATAGTTCGTATCCTCCACTCTTAAAAGATATGAGAGGAATTGCTCTGGCGGTTTAATCTTATGAAAGACACTGCTAAAGTTGAAGGACACTCACACTTAGTTAGAGATTTAAAATCTTCTGCCATTATCAATACTGACTCTAGTGCTTATGCTCGTTACATGGCGAGAAAGACAAAGCAGAAAGAAATGAATGACGAGATACGAGGCGTTATTCGTGATGTGAATGAATTAAAAACAGAAATGAGAGAAATTAAAGACTTACTTATAGGTTTAGCAAATGGCAGATAGAGTAGTAGCATCCACAGATACATTAAATTACTTTAGACACGAGTTTAATGGTACATCAACTGATGTTGGTGATATTCAGTCTGTTCTGGATGCAAGTAGTTATATTGCTTCAGCAACTGATATTGTTGAGGCTGTAGTATTACTTAATCCAGAGCTTCCTGAAATCACAACGGACGCATTTGTATTTCCAGCATCAACTATGGTTTGGGAAGGTGCGACAGATGATGCTTATGAAACAACTTTGTCATTTACAGACCCAACTGCTGACCGTACTTGGACTTTTCCAGATGGTGGTGGTAATGTAGTATTACCAGACACTACTGATACACTTTCAAACAAAATTTTAACAAGTCCAGTAATTAACGGCGGCACATTTAGTGGTTCGTTTACTGGTACAATGAACATTACAGGCACAGTTTTATCAGGGGCAAGTCCTTTTGTCTTTGAGGGCGCAACTGATGATGCTTATGAAACAACATTAGCTATAACCGACCCGACTGCTGATAGAACACTTACAATGCCAAATGCCACAGATACAATGATAGGCAAGGCGACAACAGATACAATCTCAAACAAATCATTTGATTTTGGTGGTTCTGGTAATAGTATAACAGGTTCATTAACAGAATGGAATACTGCACTACAGGGTGATAGTTTTGCTTCATTGGCCGGTTCAGAAACAATGGCTAATAAAACTTTCACAAGTCCAACAATTAATGGTGGTACATTTAGTGGTTCGTTTACTGGTACAATGGATATTACAGCGACAGTTTTGACTGCTGCTAATCCTTTTGTCTTTGAAGGCGCTAGTGATAATGCACATGAAACCACTTGGGCCTTTACAGACCCAACAGCAGACAGAGTTATTACTATACCAAACGCAACAGATACATTAATAGGCAAGGCAACTACTGATACATTGTCGACTAAAAGTATCGATTTAGAAACTAATACCTTAACAGGCTCAATAGCAGAATTTAATAGTACTTTACAGAGCTATAGTTTCACATCATTAACTGGTTCAGAAACACTTACAAACAAGACACTTACATCCGCAACACTTACAAGTCCTGTATTGAATACTGCTATTTCTGGTAGTGCGTTCTTAGATGAAGATAATATGGCATCTAATTCTGCTACAAAGTTAGCATCTCAACAAAGTATTAAGGCGTATGTTGATAGTCAGGTTACGGCTTCAGAATTAGATATTGCACCAGATAGTGGTTCAGTACAAAATATTGATTTAGATGACGAAGTGTTGACTTTTTCTGGTGGTAATGCACTAACAACAAGTGCTTCAGGTAGTACTGTAACAATGTCTGTTGATTCATCAATAGTTCTTTTAGCCGCCAATCAAACATTGGCTAATAAGACTTTTACAGAAGCGGTAATTAATGAATTGACATTTGCGTCAGGAACCTCAATAACCGGCCTAAAAATGGGCGCAACGGGCATTGTATTTGAAGGTTCCACAACAGATAATTATGAAACAACTTTGACAGCAGCAGAACCGAAGCAAGATAATGTAATTACAATACCAGATGCTTCATTCACTCTTTTAACAACGGCAACCCACGCTAGCAAATTCGACCACCTCGTTAGGGTGATTGCATTAAGTTAGTATAAATAGTACTATGGCAGACAGAACAGTAGCAACAACAGATACCTTAGACACACTAAGAACGACTTATAACTTAACGGCAACAGATGTCGGTGATATTTCGAGCGTTACGAGTGCAAGTGGTGTAATCGCTTCAGCAACAGATATTGTTGAGGCAATTACTTTGATGAATACAGAAGTAACTGGTATTAAGACTGGTGCAACCACTTTTCAAACTAAAATCACTTTTGAAGGCGCAACTGATGATGCTTATGAAACCTCATTAGCAGTTACAGACCCAACGGCAGATAGAACAATTACTTTTCCTGATGCTTCAGGAACTGTTGTCGTAACAGATGCAACACAGACGCTTACAAATAAAACACTAACATCACCAACAATCAATGGCGGTACTTTTAGTGGCTCATTCACAGGCACACAAGATTTAACTGGACTAGTTATGTCTGGCGCAAGTCCACTAGTATTTGAAGGCGCTAGCGATGATGCATATGAAACTACACTAGCATTTACAGACCCGACTGCCGATAGAGTTCTTACAATGCCAAACGCAACCGACACTCTTGTTGGTCGAGCAACTACTGATACATTCACAAACAAAACTGTTGATTTAGGGTCAAACACTCTTACAGGTTCTTTGGCAGAGTTTAATAGTGCTTTACAAAGTGCTTCTTTTGTATCTTTAACTGGAACAGAAACATTAGAGAATAAAACTCTAACAAGCCCAACAATCAATGGTGGTACTTTTAGTGGGTCGTTTACAGGCACACAAAATTTAAGCGGAGTAGTAATGTCTGGTTCAAGCCCTCTTGTCTTTGAGGGCGCAACTGATGATGCTTATGAAACAACTCTGGCGTTTACAGACCCGACTGCCGATAGAACAATAACATTCTTTAATGCTACAGATACTCTTGTTGGTAAAGCAACAACAGACACACTAACAAATAAAAGTATCGATTTAGCGAACAATACTTTAACAGGTTCTCTTTCAGAATGGAATAGTGCATTACAAAGTGATAGTTTTGCATCATTGACTGGTTCGGAAACTTTACAAAATAAAACACTAACATCACCAACAATTACAAGTGGTGTTCTCAATACTGGCGTTTCTGGTAGTGCTATACTTGATGAAGATAATATGTCATCCAACTCTGCTACTAAAGTTGCAACGCAACAAAGTATCAAGGCATATGTAGATGCTACAGTATCTGGTCAAGATTTAGATATAAGTGGTGATACAGGCACAATTGCAATTGATTTAGATTCGACAACATTGTCTATCGTTGGTGGAACAGGAATTGCAACTACAGGCGCCGGCAATACAATAACAATAGCCGTTGCTAATACTGTAGCAACATTGACTGGAACTCAGATTTTAACAAATAAAACTCTGACAAGTCCAACATTGAACTCACCCACAATCACAGCTTTAACTGCTACTGCATTGAATTTAACAGACTCTAGTATTGTATTTGAAGGCGCAACTGCTGATGCATTTGAAACTACTTTGACAGTTGTCGACCCAACGGCAGATAGAACAATTACAATACCAAATGAAACAGGAACTTTACTTACTACCGCAAGTGCGGCGACTAACTCTTTTTCCATAGCTTTAGCGGCGGCGTTAGGATAAAGTATTATAAATAGTTATAAATATAAAAACAAGATAAACATAAAAAAAGGAAAATAACATGGCTAACGATTTTAAAAGAGTATGTACACCGAATGTAGGAACAAGTTTAACGACTATCTATGGAGTGCCCGCTGGTGCTAGTTCTTCAGCTCTTGAAACAATCGTTATCGGCATTACAATGGCAAATAAGACTACTTCGGGCGTAACCGCAAGTATTTTTATTGACAATGAGGACGGTTCAAATGATGTCTATATTGTTAAGGATGCCACTATTCCTGCAGGCGCTTCTTTAGAAGTGATGTCGGGTAATAAGCTAGTGTTGATGAACGATGGAACAAACGCAGACAATTTAGAAGCATCCGCAAGTGCTGCTAATAGTGTAGATGTTACGGTTTCAGTACTCGAAGATGTATAAACTATAGGATAATTAAAAATGGCATATTTAGGACAAGCTCCGTTTCAGGAATATAGTTCAGTACCAACGAAAGATAATTTCACTGGTGATGGCTCAACAACAGCATTTGATTTAGCGAATACAGTACCAGCTGGTGCCGAAAACGCATTAGAAGTCTATGTTAATAATGTAAGACAAGAACCAGGCACAGGCAAGGCATTTACACTAGGTGTTGATGGAAGTGGGGACCTGAAAAGAATTACATTTGCTACTGCGCCGACTAACACCCATGCCATTTATGTAATTAATGACAAAACAAATGCAACTACAATTGCACCAACACCGACTGACTTAAACGGTTCTGAATTAATCTTAGATGCTAATGCTGACACATCTATTACGGCTGACACAGACGACAGAATTGATTTCAAGATTGGCAATTACGAATCCATTTCATTTGGTAACTCATCTGGTGATGCAATTATTAAAGCAATGACCGATGCCAAAGACATTAAATTTCAACAGTATGATGGCAGAACACTTTTAGATATTAATGATGGCGGTTATATTGGAATAGCAAATGGCGCTACTGGTTCTGGTGAATTAAGAATTTACGAAGATACTGATAACGGCACAAACTATACAGGTTTCAAAGTAGGCGCACAGTCTGCTGATATAGATTATGTATTACCGACTGCTGACGGTTCTTCGGGACAACTCTTATCAACAAATGGTTCAGGAACTTTAGCTTGGGCGGCTGCAGGAAGCTTGGGTACTGATGCGTTCTCAAATGACGCCAATAACAGAGTAGTTACAGGAACAGGTTCTTCTACCATTAATGGTGAAGCGAATTTAACCTTTAATGGCTCAACTCTTGCTGTAACCGGTGCGGTTAATGTTAGTACAAACTTAGATGTTGACGGTATTGCAAACTTAGATGCCGTTGATATTGATGGTGCTGTTCAACTAGACTCTACATTAACAATTGGTGCAAACGACCAAGGTTATGATGTCATTCTTTATGGCGATACTGCGAGTGCGAATCTTACTTGGGATACTTCTGCTGATGACTTAATTCTAAACGGCGCTGCCGGACTTATTGTTCCAGTTGGCCAACTAACACTTGGTTCAACTGCTGTTACTTCAACGGCTGCAGAACTAAATCTATTAGATGGTGTTTCTGGACTCGTTCAGGCAGACTTAACAAAACTTGCTGCTGTTGATTCAACGGCCGCAGAACTTAATATTGTTGACGGCGGAACTTCTGCTACATCAACTACTGTCGCTGATGCAGACAGAGTAGTAATGAACGACAATGGCACAATGGTTCAAGTCGCTGTTACTGACTTGGCTGCATACTTTGATGACGAGATTACGGCAATGCCTAATCTTGCTTCAGTCGGCACATTGACTGCATTGACTGTTGATGATGTTGCTATAGATGGTAAAGTAATGACAATGACTGGTTCATCTTCAGATACGGCAGTCTTTACTGCTGGCACAAACGGAACTCTATCAATTGTTACTACAGATGCCGCAGCTGCAGCTGCAAACATACAGATTACTGCTGATGGTACTGCCGAACTTGCTGGTACTACAGTTACTTTAGATTCATCTGGCGGAATCACACTAGATGCAGATGGTGGTACAATCACATTTGCTGATGCTGGTTCTTCACTAGGCACAATTACTTCAAGTGGATATTCGGGTACGGCTGCGGCTGCTACAACAGTTACAATTACTGATAACGAATCTACAGACGAAAATAATGTTATAGTATTTGTTGCTGGTGCAGATGCAGATGGTGGTACTGGACTTGGTCTAGAATCAGATGGCAATTTAAACTACAACCCAAGTTCAGGCACATTAAATGTTCCTAATATTAGTGTTACAGGAACACAGACAATCGTAAACTCTGTAACAATGAATGCCTCAAACGCTGTTATCTTTGAAGGCGCTACTGCTGATGCACACGAAACAACTCTATCAACTATAGACGCTACTGGTGATAGAACAATCAATTTACCAAATGTATCAGGTACACTTCCTGTTCTTGCGGCTGCTTCTGCGACTCAAATTACATCTACACCTGAAGAATTAAACAAATTAGACGGCGCTACTGTTACTGTAGGAGAAATAAACTTAATAGACGGTGGTGCAACTGTTGGAACTACTGCGTTTGCTGATGGAGACGGACTTCTTCATAACGATAACGGCACAATGAAACAAACAAGTGCAGCGACACTTAAAACTTATATGTCTGATTTGACATTAACAACTGCCGCTCAAACAAATATTACAAGTGTAGGAACATTAAGTGCATTAACTGTTGATAATATGGCATTTAATGGCAACACACTAACGACAACATCTTCAGACTTTATAATAGATGCTTCACATGCTATTATACTAGATGCTGATGGTGCTGATATAACCTTAAAAGATGGCGGAACTGCATTTGGAGTACTTAGAAACTCATCAACAGACTTTGTAGTTAAATCTCTTACACAAGACAAAGATATCATTTTCCAAGGCAACGATGGTGGTTCTGCTATCACGGCATTAACACTAGATATGTCTGATGCTGGTACAGCTGTATTTGGTGGTTATGTAAAAATAGCAGATAGTCAAAGAGTTGTTTTTGGTGATGGTAGCGACTTATCAATATATCACGATGGCTCTAACAGTTATGTTAATAACCAAGGAACAGGTGATTTATTAATTCGTGGTAATGATGTAAAAATTCAAGATGCTGCTAGTGGTCATAATATGGGAGTTTTTATTGAAGATGGTGGTGTAGAACTTTATCATAATAATGTAAAGAAATTGGAAACACAATCTGACCATATTCAAATAACTGGTCACTGCTATGCTTCGGGAGGAAGATTTGGATTAGATGCCAACGACCATATTGATGTTGAAACAACTACTATACAGTTTTACATTAATGGTGGCGAAGAAATGCGACTTGAGGCTGATGGTGATTTGCATGTTGATGGTGATGTTATCGCTTTCTCAACTACTATTTCAGATGAAAGATTAAAACACGATATAGAGCCTATAACAGATGCTTTAGACAAAGTTAAACAGTTAAATGGTGTTACATTTACTTATAACGCAGATGATAAAAAGTCAGCAGGTTTAATTGCACAGGATGTTGAAAAAGTACTACCTTCGGCAGTATCAGAAAAAGAATTACTACTTAAAGAAAATGACGGCAAAAAATACAAAGTCCTACAGTATGACCAAACAATCGGTCTATTAGTAGAATCAATCAAGGAGTTATCAACCGCCTTGCAAGAAGCAACAAAAAGAATTGAAACATTGGAGAATAGATAATGTACATAGGAAAACCCCCAGTAAATGGATTTCACACCAAACAACAAATTTCAGGTGATGGTAGTGAAACAACCTTTACATTAGATTTTACAGTTGCAGATGAAACTTCAATTATAGTTTCAGATAATGCTGTTGTCTTAGAACCAAAAGTAGGATATAGTTTAGCAATAGGTGGCACTAAGATTGTATTTGCCTCAGCACCTGCAAATGGCCAAAGAACTTATGTACAGTTTTTAGGACAAGCAGTAGTTCAAAATCTTAGAGACCTTAATGGTTCGGCATTAATTTTAGATGCTAATGGTAATACAACAATGACTGCTGATACAGACGACCAAATAGATTTCAAACTTGGCGGTACTGATAAAGTAAGAATGTCAACAACAGCTCTTTCGCCATCAGCGTCTGACGGAACTTCTTTAGGAACATCTGCTCTAGAATGGTCAGATTTATTCTTGGCAGACGGTGCTGTAATTAACTTTGGCGATGACCAAGATGTTAGTTTAACTCATGTAGCAGATACAGGACTTTTACTTTCGAGTACAGATAAATTACAATTTGGTGATAGCGGTACATTTATTCACCAATCATCTAATGGTGTTTTAACAATAGATGGCGAAGTAACTATTGATTTAAATGCTTCTACGGCAGTTCTTGTTAGTAATGATTTAAAATTAAATAGTGATGCAGCTGTATTAGGACTTGGTGCTGATAATGATGTAACGATAACCCATGTCCACGATACAGGAATATTAATCAATAGTAGTAGAAAAATACAATTTAGTGATGCTACCCAATTTATTCACGGTTTGAGTGATACCGTATTAGCATTAGGCGCTACAGACGAAATAGACTTAACTGCTACTGCAATTGATATCAATGGTACTTGCGACATAAGTGGACAATTTTCACTTGGCGGCACTAATGTTACTTCAACTGCGGCCGAATTAAACTTAATAGACGGCGGTACTGCAAGAGGCACAACTGCTGTTGCTTCTGGTGATGGTATATTAATCAATGACGGCGGTACAATGAGAATGACCAATGTCGATACTGTATCGACTTATTTCTCATCACATAATGTTGGTGGTGGTAATATTGTTACTACTGGTGCATTAGACTCTGGTTCAATCACTTCAGGATTCGGCACAATCGACACAGGTTCATCTACAATCACAACGACTGGCGCAATTACTGGCGGTTCTTTAACTGCTGATGATGTTGCTATAAACGGCAAAGTCATCACAATGACTGGTTCATCTGGAGATACTTTCACAACAACTGTCGGCACAAACGGCGCAACAACTCTAACAACAGTAGACACCGCAGCCGCAGCTGCAAACATCACAATTACTGCTGATGGTACTGCCGAACTCGCCGGAACTACAGTTACTCTTAACTCATCTGGTGGTGTTACATTAGATGCTGACGGCGGCACAATCACATTCGCAGATGGCGGTTCATCACTTGGTACTATTACATCAAGTGGTTACTCTGGAACATCTGCTGTTGCAACTACTGTAACAGTAACAGACAATGAGTCTACAAATGAGAATAATGTTCTTACATTTGTTGCTGGAGCAGATGCAGATGGTGGTAATGTAGGGCTAGAATCAGATGGTAACTTAACATATAACCCAAGTACAGGAACACTATCGGCCACAAACCTTGTTGTTTCTGGAACGCAAACGATTACAAACTCTGTAACAATGAACGCCAATAACGCTGTTGTGTTTGAAGGTGCAACGGCAGACGACCACGAAACAACATTAACATCTATTGATGCGACAGGCGACAGAACAATTTCTTTGCCTAATGTTTCAGGCACTTTACCTGTTCTTGCGGCTGCTTCTGCTACTGCAATTACAGCAACACCTGCTGAAATCAATCTAATAGACGGCGGAACATCAAGAGGAACAACTGCTGTTGCTTCTGGCGACGGTATTCTAACAAATGATGGTGGTACAATGCGTATGACCAATGTTGATACTTTCGATACTTATTTTGCCGCTACAACGAAAACATTAACAAACAAGACATTAACAACGCCTGTGATAGACACGATTACAAGAACGGGTGATTTTACAATTGATGCTTCTGGAGATATTATTTTAGATGCTGATGGCGCTGAAATAAAATTGAAAGATGGCGGAACACAGTTTGGTACTCTTTATCAAGATAATTATTGTTTAGCAATTGATAATCCCATTCAAGATTACGACATCAAGTTTAAAGGTAATGATGGTGGTTCTGGTATCACGGCACTTACACTAGATATGTCTGAGGCGGGTGCTGCTACATTTAACTCAAATGCCTATTTCCCAGATAATGGTAATATTATGATGGGCGCTGCTCAGGACCTTAAACTATATCACGATGGTTCAAACAGTATTGTTCGAGATTCAGGCACAGGAAGTTTATTTCTTTCAGGTTCAGCCGTTGCAATAAAGAATGCTGCTGTGGATGAAAATATGATTGTCTGTACTCAAGACGGTGCTGTTCAACTTTATTATAACAATGTTAATAAATATGAAACAACTTCAGGTGGTGGACAAGTTAATGGTGACTTATATGCAACTGGTGGAAACATTGGATTAGATTCAGGAGATAAACTTGAATTTTCTAACAATGCACATATAAGTTTTGTTGTTAATGGTGGCGAAGAAGCTCGACTTGAAGCTGATGGTGACTTACATGTTGATGGTGATGTTGTTGCTTTCTCAACAACGATTTCTGATGAAAGATTAAAAGAAAACATACAACCTATTGGCGATGCATTATCTAAAGTTAGTCAGCTTAATGGTGTTACATTCACATATAAGGCAGATGGTAAAGAGTCTGCTGGACTTATTGCACAAGATGTCGAAAAAGTATTACCTTCTGCAATAACAGAAAAAGAGTTACCTTTGAAGATAGATGACGGAAACGAATATAAAGTTCTACAGTATGACCAAACAATCGGTCTATTAGTAGAGGCAATCAAAGAATTAAAAGCAGAAATAGACGAACTAAAAGGAGAATAATATATGGCAATGCAATCAAGCGGACAAATAGAGATTAGTGAACTCGTTGCTGAATTTGGCGGTTCTGAACCTCATCAACTAAGTGAATATTATGGTGGTGGTGATAATGTGCCACAAGGAGCTAATCCCCAATGCCCAACTTCTGGTGAAATACAGATGTCTGATTATTATGACGCTGTAGCAGCAACTGTAATAACTTGTGGTAGTAATACAAACAACTACAACATTAAAACTGCTGTACAAAATGCTGGCGGTGACCAAAATACACCAGTTATACTGACTATTAGTAGTGGTGTAACAGTAGGTTCTACATCAACCAGCACTCCTGCAATGAAAACAGATACAGGTTGGGGCTCAGGAGTAACTATTAACATTACTAATAATGGCTCGATTGTAGGCGCTTCAGGCTCTAACACATCAGCTAGTCCAGGTTCAGGTGGAGGCGGTGGTGGTACAGGCGGTTCAGGAACATCACAAGCAGTCGGCACATCTGGTGGTACAGGAAACGCAGGTTCAGGAACAGCAGATTCTGCTAATAATGGCGGTAACGCTTTTGAACATTCACAAACTGCTGACAATAATTTATCCGTAATTTTCGACACAGCTGGTACACGAACTGGGGGTGCTGCAGGAACTAAAACTATTACTGGAAACGGTGGTGGCGGAGGCGGCGGCGGACGCTCAGCATGGTGGCAGAATGCCGGCGGCGGTGGCGGTGGTGGTGCAGCTGGTGGCGGAGGCGGTGGCGGCCGCACTTCTGGTTCATCTGGTGGTGCAAACTCAGGCGGCGGCGGTGGCGCTGGTGCTCCAGGCGGTGGATGGAGTGGTGCAAACTGTGCCGGATATAATGGTCACGGCGGCAATGGCGGCTCTGGGGGCAGTCTTGGTGCTAGTGGTTCTGGTGGTGCAGGCGGCGGCCCTCGAACAAATAATTGCCACGGCGGTCAAGGTGGTCCAGGTGGCGGCTCAGGCGGCTCAGCTGGCTCAAATGGTACTGCCAGTGGTTCAGCGGGTTCTGCTTTAGCGGGCAATACAGGCCAAATTTCATAAAATAAAGGAGAGATAGACAATGGCGATAACATTAAAAGCAAGACGCTCTTCAGGGGACCAGTACACGAATGAAGATAATATAGAGCTTGTATTTGATTACTCTGGTGAAGGAAAGATGCATGAAGCATTTGTTACCATCGAACAGGTATCAGGTGTAACAGCAACTCATGGTGGTGGAGCTCCAGCAGGAGAATGGTTACACTACAAGGCATACGATTTACACGCAGATGATGCTGGTTATATAGATTATACAAACACAAATGTACAGGTACATCAAAAAACAAAGGGTACATCAGTCATTAAAGTAAAGTGTAAATACATTACAAAAGCACAACATGACGCCTTTAAAACAGCACTTGATGATTGGAATGAAGAATATCTGGTTGAAACAGTTTTAAAAGACGGAACATCAATGTTTACACAACCGGATGCTGATGCTCCTGAACAACCAGCATCGACCTTTACTACTTTGACTACGGGTAATATTACATTAACATGGGGAGATGATTCTTTTGTATAATGCACAAAATTATTGATGAATTTAAGATGCTGTCTAGCGCTGAAGAAGCGGCCGCTAGACTAGAAATATGTAAGGCATGTGAGCACATGGAAATGAGAATAGGACAAGAAATTTGTCGTGAATGTCTTTGTGTGCTTAGATGGAAGGCAAGAGCAAAACCAGCACAATGTCCGTTAGGAAAATGGTAAGATAATCTCTACAATATCCGTATCTATTTGATGATATAAATAAGGATATAATATAATGAGGAGTGATAATGAATACAGATAGTATTGGAATTAAAACTATGAGTTTTAAGTTCCCAGAAGTGAATTGTCGGGAGATGATAGAAATATTTGAAGCCGCAATGCTCACAGAACCAGCTACAGCGCACGAATCAATTCCAAACAAACCCAATGCAATGGCTAGAAATGATTTTTATCATATTCTAGATGTATTTGAGCCCAAACACGCTATATTAGTAAACGAATATCTTGACAAAGCGTTTCAAGAATACTCTGATACTTTTCCAATTCTTAGAGAAGAAAACATATATAGTATTAAACAGAAAATTCAAAAGACTCCTGTAGGTGGAGGCTTTCACAGATGGCATTGTGATAATTTAAGTCCTACAACTTCACGCAGAATACTAGTATGGATGATTTATTTGAATACTGTAGATGAAGGCGGAGAAACAGAATTTTTGTATCAAAGTGAAAGAACTAAACCAGAACAAGGAAAAATAGTTTTAGCGCCTGCTGATTTTATGCACACACATAGAGGCAATCCGCCAATCTCAAACGACAAATACATTATTACAGGGTTCTTTAATATCAGTACGCATGGCGAAGATATAGATATGTTACTAGTATGAACGAAATCTTATTAACTAAAGTAGAAACGCACAATGTTATTAAAGATACATTGCTTGATTTAATTAATTCTCAACCTAGTGGGCCAAATGATAATACAAACGATAAAGTAAGTAGATTAGATTGGTATCAATCAGAAGATTTTACTAGAAAGTGGGTTCAATATTTTATGCCACATTTTAACAAAACTTATCAATCGCTTGTGGATAAGCTTGGTTATAAAACTTTTGATGTAAGAGGAATTTGGTATCAACAATATGAACACAATGATGTACATGAATGGCATTTGCACAGCGACAACTATACTGGATTGTATTACTTAGAAATGCCTAATCCTGTCGAAACACAAATTTATAGCAATGACGAAATAATAGATTTGCCAGTATCAGAAGGCGATTTGGTTATATTTCCTGGTTATAGAATACATAAAGCGCCGACTAATGTAGCAAAAACACGAAAGACAATTATATCTTTTAATGTTAATTTCGAAGGCATACAAGAAAAACTTCTTACAAAAATTAAAAAATTAGAAGATGAGCGTAAATAGTATTTGTATTGTCGGCGGTGGCTCAAGTGGGTGGATGATGGCTGTAGCTTTAAACAAACAATTGCCACATATTAAAGTTACATTAGTTGAATCACCTAATGTGCCAGTTATAGGCGTAGGTGAATCAACAATACCATTTACAACTGCATTTATTAAAGATACTCTAGGCTTTAAAGAAAAAGAGTGGATGCCCTTTTGTGATGCTACATACAAAGCGGCTATTAAATTTAACAATTTTACTTCTGAAAAAAGTATCTGTTATCATCCTTTTTGGACAAGAGAAGAACAAGATTTAAACCCTTATGACTGGGCAATTAAACAAGAACTTACAAATTTAGACAAGCCTGACACAGATGATTATTACGGCACAAACTTTATTGGTTATCATATGGGCGAGAACAATAAGTTTGATTGTTTGCCAGACGAAGGATTTTCTTATGCTCATCATATAGATGCAATTAAATTTGGACAATATTGCAAAACTAAATTTAAAGGTACACACATACTTGCTAATGTAGACCATGTAAAAGTTGATGGTTCTACAATTGTTTCAGTAACTACAGACAAAGGGTTAATAGAAGCTGATATGTTTATAGACTGTACTGGATTGAAGTGCCTGTTGATTGATGGCGCTTTGAAAGAACCATTTGAGTCAATAAATGATACTTTATTAAATGATACTGCTATTACTTGTCGTATGCCTTATGTCAATAAGTCTAAAGAATTAGAGCCATTTACAGACTGTACTGCGCTTTCATCAGGCTGGGTGTGGAACGCACCTTTATGGTCACGGATGGGCACAGGATATGTATTTAGTAGTAGATTTCAGTCGCAAGAAGATGCACAGAAAGAATTTAAAAACTATTTAGTTAAACGCTTTGATAAAAAACGAGTTGACAATGCAGAGTTTAATGTTGTTCAGTTTAAGACAGGAAAGTACAAACGAGGATGGGTAGGCAATTGTCTTGCACTCACTTTAGCTTCAGGATTTATAGAGCCTTTAGAATCAACTGGTCTTGCTATAACTGGATATCAAATAGAAGAATTCATTAAACAAATCAAAACTTCTAATAATTCAGCTTTCGTCAGAGCTTCTTACAATAAAAAACTAGATGAAATATTTAAAGATACACACAATTTTGTGTTGTTACATTATGTAAATACTACTAGAGATGATAGTCCATATTGGAAATACATACAAAATAACATTAAAATTACTGACGACTTTGTTGATTATAGTACAAATATTAGAAGTGATTGGTTTGATATAAAATCTAAAGACTGTATTTTGATAGGAATGAACTACCCAGTAAAAAATTTAATGTGGAGAGATGTAGAATTAAATCAGTACACCAAATCTCAACATAAAGAAATATTAAAAGAGCTTAGTTATTTAAAAAATAGAAAAGCGTATTATATAGAGAAAACTGAAGAAATGTCATTGGTGACTGATTACTTAGAAAAAAACATATACTCAACATTATGAATAAAGAGAATGGTTAATATTATAAATATAAGTAAATCACTAAATTTATAGGAAATTTGAATGGCAACGATACAAAATCTTACAATCGACCAAGATGCTGATTTCACACAGACATTAACCATTAAAGATTCTACTGGAACTGTTGTCGATATATCAGGACAAACAGTTACAAGTAAACTGAGAAAGACTCATCTATCATCAAGTGCTACAGCATTTACTACTGCAATTGTAAGTGGTACTGACGGCACATGTTCAATTACACTCACAGATACAGTAACAGCTTCTCTTACTGAAGGACGGTATGTGTGGGATTTAACAACAACCACTAGTGGTGGGTTAATTACTAGACGAATTGAAGGAAGAGTTACAGTAACGCCTAGTGTAACAAGATAAATATATGAGTAAGAACTACAAAGGTTGGTCGCCACATCTAGTATCTAGATTTGAAGAAAACAAAAAGGAACTAGAGATAGATATAGACCCAGATATAGAGAAAGAAATTGCTCAGTTACAAGAGGCAAAATTCTCTGAAAAGATTAAAGAAATAAAACTTGTTGACAAGAAAGAAGAACAGAAAGTCGAACTTGCAGATGAACTTGGAAGTTTTTTCGGTGCCATCAGTAAGGCAAAGACAGACTTAAGCGAAAAGATTAAGAAAGAGGAAGTCAAAATTGAAGGGTTAGAAGAACTGTTCAAAGAAATGGCGGCCGCAAAGAAGAAAAAGAAAGTAGAAAAGAAAGTATTATTAGTAGAACCAGAGAAAGCTCCTACAAGGTCTCCTGAAGAAGATGAAGGCTATGTAGAAGAATATAAAGCAGAAGAAATAGTTTCTGAATTAGAAGAACTGGCAGTATTAGAAGAAGAAGTTTCAACTAAAACTGTAGATAAGATGATTGATAAAGTTAAGAAGCAAATTTCTAGTATGAAAAATGCTAACGAACTTGATAAAGAAAGAATTAAACAATTATCAGACCTTGACACTTGGGAGAAACTTAAAGAAGAATTTTTAAATTTCAAACATGTAGTCAATGTTCAGTTAGGAACAGTAGGCGGTGGAGGTTTAGACCCTCACAACATTTATTCAGACTTTTTGCCAGCGCAAACTAATACTTACAATTTAGGTAGTGCGAATAGACGATGGAAAGATATATTTCTTTCTTCTAACTCTATTAACTTAGATGGTGCGACAATTTCTTCAGATGGTACAGGTGCAATTGCGATTGCAGCCTCTGGTGCTACATTACCATCAGGTTCTAAAACAGCAGATGGTAATGCCCTTGCAGTTATGAGTGCTGACTCAACTGGTACGATTTCTAAACCAATTCGTAGAGTTGATTTCTTTAGTGCAAGTGGAGGACTAAGTACTGCTAATGCTACATTTGAATTTAGTGCAGAAGTGCAAGACAGATATGCATTTACCGATAGTAATACTTTTCAATTGGCAAACGGAAGTAATTTAACAGATTCAGGAATAACATTGTTCCAATTATAGGAAGATTATGAGTGCAAAAACACCAATAAGAACAGTTTTTAATGCAAGTGATGTTGCAACAGGATTAGCAGAATATCAATCAGGCGAATTTATACCCCTATCACACGGTGGTATTGGCGCCGCTCTTTCGATAGGCACCGCAGGACAAATATTAAAAGTCAATTCTGGCGCAAGTGCATTAGAATTCGGTGATGTTACTGCAATTGTTAATATTGATGCGGCTACTGACGGTTCTAGTGCTACCTTGGCGGCATCTGATAAGTTTCTTTTCTCAGATGGTGGTACAGAGAAATACTTACTCGCATCACAGATAGACACTTATGTTTCAGGCACATCATCAACACTTACAAATAAAACATTAACTGCACCGACAATTAATGGTGTTGTTGGCGGAACTACAACTTCACAAACAATCAGTACATTAACAACAGGTACAATTTCTGGTAGTAGTTTAACTTTAGATTCGGCTGCAGATATTATATTAGATGCTGGTGGTGCTGATGTTTTATTAAAAGATGATGGTACTACTTATGGTTCATTAACAAATTCAAGTGGTGACCTAATTATTAAATCAGGCAGTACTACTGCAATAACAATGAGTGGTGCTAATGTTACTGTTGCTGGCGACTTAACTGTTTCTGGTACAACAACTACAGTTGACTCATCAACAATTAATATTCAAAATGCTTTTGTTTTTGAAGGCGCAACTGCTGATGCACACGAAACAACATTAACAACCGTAGACCCAACTGCTGATAGAACAATATCATTACCAAACGCAACTGGTACAATTGTTCTAAAAGACACAACAGACACACTAACAAACAAAACTTTAACTGCACCAATAATTAATGCAGCTACAGTAACAGGTGTTGTTCATTTTTCAGGCGCAAGTCCACTAGTATTTGAAGGTGCAACAGCTGACGCCTACGAAACAACTTTTACAATTACAGACCCAACGGCAGATAGAACAGTTACAATTCAAGACGCTTCTGGTACAGTCGCATACCTAACAGACATTACAGGCGGTGGCGCTTCTGAGTTCTCAACTGTTACAGTTAATACAAGTGTTATATTTGAAGGCGCAACAGATGACGGTTACGAAACAACATTAGTAGTAACAGACCCAACGGCAGATAGAACAATCACTTTACCAAATGTATCTGGTACTCTACCTGTTCTTGCGGCTGCAAGTAATACACAGATTACATCAACTCCAGAAGAATTAAATCTACTAGATGGCGTTTCTGGACTCGTTCAAGCAGACTTTACTAAACTTGCAGCTGTAAATGCTAGTGCAACTGAATTAAATTATGTTGATGGTGTTACGAGTGCAATACAGACACAGATAGATGCAAACACCACTCTTGCTAATACAAAGGCATCACAGGCCTTCGCAATTGCACAGGCTGTCGCTTTAGGGTAATACTAAATAGTAAGATAAAGGAAAACAATTATGGCAACTCCAAGTACAAGAGAAACATTAAAACAATACTGTCTAAGAAACTTAGGTAAGCCTGTTATCGATATTAATGTTGATGACGACCAAGTAGAAGATAGGCTTGATGAAGCACTACAGTATTTTGCACAATACCACACAGATGGTGTCGAAAGAATGTATTTAAAGTATCTGGTAACAGAGTCCGATGTTACTCGTATGACAGCAGACAGTTCCGAATCAGTAACAGATAATTCTGTTACGACAGCATGGAAAACAGGCAACAACTTTCTTGTTGTTCCTTCTTCAGTTATTTCTGTTGTTAATGTATTCCCATTATCAGACAGAGCAAACCTAAACATGTTTGATGTGAGATACCAACTAAGACTAAATGATTTGTACGATTTTTCATCTACAAGTATTGTTCATTATGAAATGACAATGCAACATCTAGACTTTCTTGACCACATATTAGTGGGTGAAAAGCCAATGAGATTTAATCAACTCTCAAACAGACTATATCTTGATATGGATTGGTCAAATGATATTACTGCTGGTGAATATTTAATTTTTGAAGTTTATCGTAAAGTTGACCCAGACACATATACAGACCTCTATGATGATATCTATTTAAAAAGATATACAACTGCACTAATCAAAAGACAATGGGGTCAAAACTTATCTAAATTTTCAGGCACAGCGATGCTCGGTGGCGTAACGCTTAACGGACCTGAATTGTTTTCTTCTGCTATTGATGAACAACAAAAACTTGAAGAAGAAATCAGGCTTAATTATGAAGAACCACCACACATGCAACAGGGATAACTAAATGCCAACTAATGTCTATTTCGACACAGGCACCACTTCAGAACAAAGATTATACGAAGATTTAATAATCGAACAACTGAAGATTTATGGCCAAGATGTCTATTATCTACCAAGAAAAGTAGCAAACAAAGACACAATCTTTGGTGAGGACCCTGCGAGCTCGTTTGATGATTCTTATATCATTGAAATGTATGTTGATAATTCTGATGGTTATATGGGCGAACAAGAGATTATTAAGAAGTTTGGTCTAGAACTTAGAGATGATATTCAGTTTACAGTTTCTAAGTTGAGATGGGAAACTCTAGTAGGCAACAATTCAGACTTAGTTACAGAACGCCCACAAGAGGGCGATTTAGTTTACTTCCCAACTACGAAGAAATTCTTTGAGATTCAATTCGTAGAACATGAAGCGCCATTCTATCAACAGAGTGCGTTGCCAGTTTACAAACTATCATGTACAACTTGGGAATATTCTTCAGAAAGACTCGATACTGGTATTGCTTCTATTGACCAAACAGAAGATGACTTATCAACTGACACAATGCAGTTCCAGTTTGCACTAGAGAACGAAACAGGTTCATTTGTAATGGAAAGTAGTATTGGGGCGATTGATTACTTTGTCAATGAGGACTTCACAATGGCGACTCAACAACCTGTTGACATGGGGCAGGCATTTGAAACTGCGGCCGGCACAAACACTTCTTCCACTGCTGACGACATACTCGACTTTAGTGAAAGAAATCCATTTGGGGAGGTTGACGACTACTAATGTTTGGAGAACACTTTTACCACAAACAAATTCGCAATACTGTAATTGCGTTCGGTACGATATTTAATAATATCAATATCAAACGCTTAGATTCTAGCGGGAATCCTTTACAGAACATCAAAGTACCTTTGTCGTATTCGCCAAGGGAAAAGTTTATTGCACGACTAGAACAACAATCTAGTTTAACTGGAACAGATTCAAGTGTGGCTATTACTCTACCTCGTATGGCTTTTGATATCACTGGTTACAGTTATGATGCTTCTCGTAAGTTAAACAAGAATCAAAAACGAGGCGTTGTTACAACAAATGCGGATACAACAAAACTGAATACACAATACTCGCCTGTGCCTTATGATGTGAGTTTTCAACTGAGTGTGTTTACATCTAATTCGGATGACGGACTACAGATTGTTGAACAAATACTGCCATATTTTCAACCCGATTACACAGTAACAATGATTGAAAATTCTACAATGGGCACAAAGAGAGATATACCTTTTATATTAGAAAATGTAAGTTATGATGATTCATATGCCGGCGACTTGACAACGACAAGAAGAATCGAATATACACTAAACTTTACTGCAAAGATATATCTATATGGACCTGTGAGCACATCTGCTGTTATCAAAACAGTATCGGCAGACTTGTATGCTGACTCATCTGACCAGAGTCCATCTCGAAGTGAAAGAGTTACAGTTACTCCTAATCCATCGAGTGCAGATAAAGATGACACATATACATATACAACAACATTAGACTTCTTTGATGACGGCAAAAACTATGATGAAGAAACAGGTAATGATGTTTAAATAGTAGGAATTTATATTATGGAAAGTGAGTATAAGATTATAGATAATGCACTAAACACCAATGACTTTGATATATTAAAAGATTTTATGTTAGGAGATAAAATTTCTTGGTATTTTGAAAAAGATGTTGTTAACCCAAGTTGGGCTATAGAACCATTAACTCAAGACCAAAAGGATTGGAATTTTTTTTGGTTCCACTCGATTTTTCGTGAAAGTATGCTAGTAACTTCTCCAGATGTTTGGAATGCAATACAACCCATACTTAGTGTTCTAGAACCTAAATCTTTAATAAGAGCAAAAGCAAATTCATATCCTAAAACACCAAGAATAGTTCATCATCAAGACCATACAGACTTGCCATATGAACACACAGGCGCTTTGTTCTATTTAAATACAAATGATGGATTAACTATACTAGAGGATGGTACTGAAATAAAAAGTGTAGAAAACAGAATTTTATTGCATGATGCAAGTAAGCCTCACCACAGTACCACTTGCACAGATGCAGCTAGACGAGTGAATTTGAATTTTAATTATTTTTAAGTTATGATTGATTATAAAATTATTGACAATGTATTAGACGGCGAAACATACCGTGATTTAAAAGCATATTTTGAATCAAACACATTTAATTGGTACCATTATGAAACTGTAAATGGTATTAGAGAGCATAATAATTTGGAAGATAAACGCAAACATTTAAACTTATCGCCAGATTGGCCAATTAAAAGTTTGACAGAGGAAGAATTAGATTATGATTTTATGTTAGCCCATAAAGTATATGCAGATAATCTACTTTATACAAATGAAACGACATGGAATAAACTTGTGCCGGTTATGAATATGCTTGAGATGAAGTCATTAATAAGGTGTAGTATTAATTACCACCCAAGAACACATACTAGACTTAATCATTCATATCATACTGATTTTCCATTCGAACAGAAAGGTGCTTTGTTTTACATAAACGATAATGATGGATTAACTGTACTAGAAGATGGTACTGAAATTGAAAGTGTTGGAAACAGACTTTTATTATTTAATTCGAGCAGACCACATCATAGTACAACCTGTACAAATGCAACAAGAAGATTGAATATTAATTTTAACTATTTTTAAGATATGAGTGATATAGACGACAACCTAAACGACATTTTAAATATTGTACCAGAGGTCATAGAACCGACTGAGATTGCAACAGTAGAAGAAACGCAGATTGCAGTTCCTATAGATAAGGACGCAGAAGTCGATTTCGACACAGGCCGTGAGAATCTATATAAGATGTTAGAAAAAGGAAATAGTGCAATAGATGGCATACTGGCATTAGCGAAAGAAGGAGAACATCCTCGTGCGTATGAGGTCGCAGGACAACTCATAAAAACGGTTGCAGATGTTTCTAAAGACTTGATGGCAATGCAAGAAAAACTCAAGAAACTCAAAGAAGTGCCCAACACAGGCCCCAAAAGTGTTACTAACGCTTTGTTTGTGGGTTCAACAACAGAATTAACAAAACTATTAAAGGAGAAGAAATAATGAAAGTATTATGCGTATTATATGATGACCCTAAGGGCGGAATGCCAGAAAGTTATCCACTAAGCGATTTACCTAAAATAGACAAATATCCTGACGGCATGACATTACCTAGTCCTCAAGGCAGAGATTTTACACCTGGTGAACTATTAGGTTGCGTGTCTGGTGAACTAGGCCTTAGAAAGTTTTTAGAAGAAAGAGGTCATTCATTAGTCGTTACATCTGACAAAGATGGCGAAGGTTGTGAAGCTGATAGAGAATTAGTTGATGCAGATATTGTTATTTCTCAACCATTCTTTCCTTACTATGTAACAAGAGAGAAAATGGAAAGTGCGCCTCTTTTAAAGATGGCGATTACCGCTGGTATTGGTTCAGACCATGTTGATTTACAGGCTGCTATGGACCACAACATTGATGTTGTTGAAGTAACTTATTGTAATTCAAGGTCTGTTGCAGAACATATCGTTATGCAGATTTTAGTTTTAGTAAGAGATTTTACTACTCAACACAATATTGTGAATGAGGGTGGTTGGCACATTGCTGATGCAGTTTCAAGGTCATATGATGTTGAAGGTATGCATGTCGGCACAATCGCTGCTGGCCGTATCGGTATTGATATGTTAAGAAAGATGAAACCATTTGATGTACATCTTCACTACTTCGATAAACACAGACTACCTAATAAAGTAGAAAGAGAATTAGGTTTAATCTATCATGATTCAGTTGAGTCTTTAGTTAGACATTGTGATGTAATTAATATTAGTTGCCCACTACACCCCGAAACAGAACACTTGTTTGATGACGAGATGATTGCTAAGTGTAAGAAAGGCGCATACATTATTAATACTGCAAGAGGTAAAATCTGTGATAAAGACGCTATTGCTCGTGCATGTGAGTCAGGGCAACTATCAGGGTATGCTGGCGATGTCTGGTTCCCACAACCTGCCCCTAACGACCATGTTTGGAGAACAATGCCTCATCACGGAATGACACCACACACTTCTGGAACTTCATTATCAGCACAGACAAGATATGCAGACGGCGTTAGAGAAATACTAGAATGTTACTTTGCTGGTTTTGATATCAGAGATGAATATCTAATTGTTAAAGACGGAGACCTTGCTGGCATGGGCGCTCACTCTTACACTAAAGGAACTGCAACAGGCGGTTCTGAAGAAGCAGCGGAGTTTAAAAAGTAAATGAACTATTTTAGACCAGGCTTAGAAGAAAGTATTACACTACCGCCTCATCCAGAAAACTCATCTGAGATTGGTGAGGTGGTAAACGCTGTAACAACAAGAACAGCAGAAGATGTTCAGTCTATCAGAAATCACGACCACGAGCCATTTTATGCGGTTGAGAAGTATTGCAAATCAAAAGGTGTGGAGTTTGACCGTGAAGCAATGAGAGATTTAATCAAACAGGCAACTGACATTATTGGTTACTTTAAGGGCAGTTTTAATCGTGATAGGCCAGTAGAAGTTGATTCTTCTATTAATACATTGCCGAGCGAAACAAACAAATCAAGGTCTTATCCGAGTGGTCATGCTACTCAATCAAGATTAGTTGCAAGATAT
>Ga0222717_10000564_pt1 | contig 31750 bp, 52 predicted proteins | sample C33_18DmetaG_FD_165053 | JGI IMG/M metagenome (GOLD analysis project Ga0222717, IMG submission 165053) | Estuarine water microbial communities from San Francisco Bay, California, United States - C33_18D | ecosystem: Environmental > Aquatic > Marine > Unclassified | place: USA: California... | reverse complement strand
CCTTGTTTTTCTGCAAAGCAGTAGGCTACATATTCTCCACCATTTATATTGAAATCAGTTGAAGTTCCTATTGAATATACTGATGTAGTAGGCTCAGTAGTTGTCCAAGTTGCAGTAGGATTAGCAGCAGCAGCACTGGTTAAGTTCAAGTTTAAGTATGAAGTTCCAGTAGAAACGTGTCTAACATACCAGCTTATTGCTCCGTTCCTTTTCTTTAACAAAATTACATCAGGCTTTGCACCGAGACCATGCCCAATTGTTGCTGTTGAACCTGCTGTTGTATAAGTAACAATACTAAATCCAGCATCTTGATTGGCTTGAACTGTAGAAGTTATAGAACCATCCGTATTACTAGCTGTCGTACCACCATTGGCTTTCCACGCCCATGTAGCCTGTGCTACTGAATTAGAATTAAAAGAGCTATCACCACTGCCATAGGTAATTGAATTGCTACCTATTGCAGATACATAAGCACTACCAACCCCATACTCCGCAGCACTACTTTCAGAAGCAAGATAATTAGCAATTCCTATACTAGTATCAGTTTGATGCCAACCATTAGTGTCATTTGGTTCTTTATGCCAAATCCAATCTGCTTGTAAATCACTATTACCATCAAAGGTAATTTCATTTGAACTTGCATTACCAGTCCATAATTTAGTCTGAAAATATGCAGAAGGGTCATCTATATTTGTATAAGCCATTATCCGTACTCCGCTAAGTTTTTAGTGCATAAGGCGTAGTAGCCTGATGGGGGTGCATATTCAAAAGTTCCGTAGCCGTTTTCGTCTGTGTTGCCTGATGCGATTGACATACAAGTATAACCACCAAAATTAACTTTTACAGATTGTCCTTGATAGACTGTAAATGCAGGCATACAAAAATTATCCCAATCTGCATTATTGAAAGCATAAACAGAAGCACCAGTTTTAGAAGCACCGCTTTCAGGATCGCTGCTGTTTCCCCAAGTTCCATTTACACCAAAATATATAGCTTGATTATCAAAATCTAAAGCTATCATTACCTTATCATTTGCTGAAGGTGCGGCAAAAGTTGCATCTCCGTTATAGACTTGTCCGTTGTCAAAATACCAACCTACAGCTGTTGTATTTGCAACATTTCCTAAATAATACTTGGCGGCAGAATTATAGGGTATGTAAAAATCTTGTGAATCCGCTACTCCAGCAAATACATTGTTTCCATCGCTTGATGCTCTTTGAGCTTCCCAATACCATTTGCCTTTAGTAATACCCATAGTGGCAATCATGTTACACCAACTTGACCCTCCATCTGTTGTAATTTTAGTTGCCCCTTCTTGATTTTTGATATTTCCATCAGTTCTATCCAACACATTCATAGTACAAAAGCTGTTGGTTGGCGAATCCTGAGCTTGGTCGGCTGCTGCTATGTTGGTTTCTGTAAAGTCTGTACCACCACTAGCATCATTGCCCATGTTAGAGCCATCTTCAAAGTCTAAATAAAATCCGTTAGTGCCTGATGCTACACTAGATACATCTATGGGTTTCCAAATTCCTGTATCGCTATCTGTTTCACCAAATTCTGTAGGTGCTGATGCTGTTCCATCTTGATGGACAATTTCTGTCATATAGCCACAAAAATATGAACCGCCATCTACACTATTATAACCTATAGCTTGTTTTTGAAAATTTAAGCCTAAAGTTCCGTCTTCACTTGGATTATTTGTAGTACTAAAAGAAGTTTCTTGTACTCCATTTATATATAACTTTATTCTATTGTTTGCTGTGCTTTGCGTTGTATCAAATGCAATAACTATGTGATACCAAGCAGAGGTGTCTCTAAATACTCTACTTGTATTTCGCCAAACTGTAGATCCACCTGCAATTCTTAAAGTATCATCAGCTTGAAATCTAGCAAAAGTTCTTCCATCGTCATTGTCAGTATTGCCATAAGTAAATAAATATTGAGCATTAGTGATTTCTGTTCTTTTAATCCACATACTTATAGTAGCAGTTGTTCTACTTCCAGCACTAGATACATCTCTTGACAGTTGTTCAGAGTTATCAGCTTCAAACTTCAAAGAGTTATCAATCTCATACCCACCAGTAGATATACTTCCTCTATTTGCTGTACGCTGTAGTGTTTCCATTAACTGTCCTCTGGATTAGGTGCAAGAAATCCTATTATAATCCAAGTCGCTAAAAATAATTCAAGCATTATGCTTGTGCTAGGTTTTGAACTCTGCCGATTTCTTGCCAGACTGATCCGTTGTATCTAAAACTAAAGATGTCTGTTTTGTTAGCTGTAGCAGTCACCGTAGGAGCTGTACTAGCTGCAAATTCAAACACTGTGTTCCAGGCTATTGTTCTTGGTGTACCACCTTGGGCCAGTTCTACAGAGATGATTGCACCTTCTACAGCATTACTTGGTGCTGAGAAAGTCGTGTTTTCTGTGGTGACGTGATAAGCATTTGCTGCTGCTGTTGAATCCCAAGCTACTGTGTTAGAGCTTGAGGTAATTGCAACTTGAGTAATTTTTGCTGAAGTTGATGCAGTTGCGACTGTAAAGATTCCAGTTGATGCTGAGTTAGCACCAATGGGTGCGCCATCAATTGCGCCACCATTAACATCAATAGTAGTAAAACTTGCTGAACCAGTTGAGGTTAATGTTCCTGCAACTGTTAAAGTTTTGCCAGAGCCAACATTGAGGCCCACACTTGCTCCGTTTCCTGCACTAGCAAAAAGACCATCTAAAGTATCGAGGTCGGTGTTTAATTTTCCACCCCAGGTATCGGTGGATGCACCGACTTCAGGTTTTGTTAAGTTTAAATTCGTTGTAAATGTATCTGCCATATTGTTATGCCGCTTGTTCTTTTGTTAATTGAGTCCATGTAGTATCGGGATTCTGTATCACTTCCCATTTTAGACCACCACTTGCTGAAAATCCACTTGTTTCTTGACCAGGGATACCACCTGTTACTTTACCTCGGTCTATTTGTCTACCTAAAGCAGTCATGTCTGAGGTTTCTGCACCTGTTGCGTGTGCTGAAATCGTATATCGACCAACACCTGTCATCGATGATGTTTGAGCTATGGTTGCAGTTGTTTTATCAATCTGCGTTCCAATAGCAGTCATGCTAGAGGTTTGAGCAATCGTTGCTGATCCTAAATCAATTTGAATGCCAACGGCACTCATGCCACTGGTTTGTGCTAGGGTTGCAGATCCACGATCTACCTGTCTACCAATTGCAGACATACCAGATGTCTGAGCAATGGTTGCAACACCACGATCAAGCTGTCTGCCTATAGCAGATGCACCTGATGTCTGTGCTATTGTTGCGGATGCTTCTTGATACTGCGGAGTGCCATAAGCGGCAATTCCGAAGTTGTATGAGCCATAGCCTACTGAGGCCATGGTCTTAGGCTAATGTGATGTCTAAATCACCAGCGTCAAATCTAAATACATCACCATTGCTTACAACTTTAGATGTATCTAAGTTTGCATAGGCAAGTAAGTTGCCGCTAGTTAATGCATCCATGATTCCAACCGCAACCACAGTTCCGTAATCGGCTGTAGCTGTTGGATATTCAACTGCCGCAGCACTTGTTGCTGTAGTAGGGTTTGTTCCTGAAACAGTAAAAGTAGAGGTTTGTCTTGCATAAGCTCCACCTGTTACTTCAGTACCACCGCCAGTATCAGTAGGTGCTACTGTATACAAAGCAACATAATGTGTTGTTGGTGCTGTATAAGCAACTCCACCAAATACATGGTCAAGTACCTTGTCTTCTAAATAATCACTAAATCCAGCCATTTCATATACTCCTAGTTATTACCAAAATAATAATTGTTTTTGCGTTGTTTGCCGTATGTTCTTCTTCTTTGCATTAAAGAACCTTTGCCAAACTCGGCTTTTTCTTGCTCTAGTCTCATTTCTTCCAGAGCCTTCTCGAACTGTGCTGTAAATAATGGCACTCGTTCGTCTTCCATTAAATAGATTGAAGCGTGTTTTAGTGATCCGTAAAGATAAGCATCTGGATATCCTGTGGATAAAAAGTTGCTAGTATTAGAATCGCTCAATGAGTCAATCTTTCCGTAGTAGGTTAATTGTACTGTATAACTTCCGTCTGGGGTAGGTGCAAATTCAATTGAATCATCAACCATTGCAAAATAAATAGGTTGCCCTGTTATGTTGTCATTAGACTTTCTGTACACATCCATGGACTCAATAGACTGTTGAAATAATGGTGAAAAATTATCGCCATCAATTTGTAGGTTAATTGCTTCTAACCAGTCGGTTGGTACTGCAAGATATTGTGTTGCTAGTGTTGCAGTAGCACGTTTAATCATGCCTTTAACTCTTAGTCTGCGGTTAAATTCTGCTTCTGTGCTATCAATAAATGAATCAATCACATCTGTTAAATCTGAACGATTCAGATAACTTGCGATATTAGATTTTAATTCTGCGTATGTCATAGTTTACCTTGCCATGTTCTAAAAACTTTATTGTCTGAATTGTTTAACCACCTTCTCCACTGTTTCATATCGTTCGCCCATCCTTCGCGACAAGCTCTTTGATAAACCACCATTGGAACTTCCGCAACATGGCGAATGTCCTTGCCAGGCTTATTGTCTGCAAGAATTTTGCAATGCTCTATCACAGGCTGAATGTCTTGAGTGGTGTGGAAGATATCTTTATTGTCTTCGGTAATAAACTCGTTGGTTAATCCAGTCTTATGATCGATAACAGTTCTTTTAGTCATTGGCAAATTTTAACACAAAAAAAAGGGATGCCGAAACATCCCTTTAAGGTTATTAACCGAGAACTTAACTTACGTTAAGGTCAGCAACTAAACCATGAGCAGCTTCGTTGGATACTTCTAATCCATACTCAACTACGATCATTTTAGTGACTGCATCACCGATTGTTGCAATGTCAACTGTTTTGAAATCACGCAAGTAAGATACTTTTGCCATTTCAGGATCAACCAACAATAAAGATCTTTCTCTTGATCTGTTTGATGGAACTATTTTTAGCTCACCAAAGTCAGAAGAGTAGATAGATACTGATGCTTCAACAGTATTAGCGTCAATCATTTGTCTTGCTTGAGATCTACCTGTGAAACCAGAGATAACTTGTTTGTTATGTGGCCCACAAATTGCTAATGATGGTTCGCCACCACTTTCAAAGCAATCTTGTAGTACAGACTTCAATAAGGCTTCTGTAAGATCCCTTTGAGTTCCGTCTGTTGGAGCTGTTCCACCGCCAGTAGGAGTTGATCCTGCTGCGTTGTTAACATTAGATTTCATCCAAGATTCAAAAGCACCAGTCTTACGAGCAGTTGTCGCATTACCAGTAGTTTTTCCATTCTTTTGACAAAGAGCTTCTTCCATATCTCTCTTTAGAGCTTTAGACATGATAGCTAGTTGGTGAGCCATTTCTGATCTCTTACCAGCAGGGTCTGAAGACTCTTGTGAGCCTGATACAGTTGCATCTCTTTTTGAGATCATAGCAACATTGCTAACACGACTTGTGCCAACAGCAGCAGATCTTGAAAGTTCAAAACCTTCTAATTCACCAGTTGAGACTGGAGATGCTAGATCTTCTGTTTGCCAATCAAAGACAACATTCCTAATACTTCTTTTTCCAATTGAAGACATAAACGGAGTTTGCATTGGAGAGATGTTGTAAATGATATTACTTAAATCTTCTCTGTCTGAACTCGCGCTGTATGTATCAAATGCGTTTGTTACTTTAGCCATTATATTTTCCTATAAAATTATTTTAAAAATTGTTCAAAAACTTTAGCAGCATCCTGGACTTTTCCAGTTTTTGCTAAAACCTGTTTTGCTCTTTTCGCTGGTGCTACTGATTTTTTTCTAGTAGTCGTTCCGGGTCGGGCCACTCTTGCGGGTGCTTTCTGTGTCGGTCTTTTCTTCGTGGCTTCAACTGTTTTAGAGTTTAACCAAGCGTTTCTTAAACCAAGCAAAGCACGATAGTCATAAATTGCATCCATCTCTTGAACTGAATAGCCCAAAACATTAATACCATAGTCACGAATTGCTGATTTCTCTTTCGAGGCAATCTCTGCATTTTTCCATTCTGGTATGATTTCAAGAATCTTTTGCTGCCCTTCTTGCACTTGTTGTGCAATTTGTTGTTGCTGTTGAGCGTAGGCTTCTTGTTGAAGTCTTTGCTGTTCAGCACTAACGGCAGTTAGTTTTTCCTTCTTTTCATCCCAGACTTGTTTTTCGCGAACGTATGCTATCGGATCATCATTGTATAAACTATCCCAATCTGGTTCGTTTACCAATTCGCCCTTTAACTGGGCTTCCATCTTCGGTAACAACTGTGCGTAAATCGCATCTCTTTGCTGAAGCTCTTGGGCTTGTTGCTCAATCGTTTTTCTTTGATTAGCAAGTTCCTGTGTCTTCCGCGTGTAATCTTGTTGGCGTGAATAACCATTAAGGAGTTCGTCCTGCGTGACCTCTATCTCATCGCCATCAATTGTGACTTTGTAGACGGGTTGCTCTTCTAACTCTTCAACTTCCGTTTCTTCTTCACCATCTTCTTCGTCATCGTATTCGAGTTCTTCCTCATCGACAAGCTCTTCGTCTTGCTCTTCAAAGTCTTCAACTTCTGGTTCGATTGACTCTTCAACTTCCTCTATGACTGCTTCTTCTTGCGTGTCCTCTTCAGGGGCTAAGAAACTTTCAAACGCTGAGGTGGTTGATTCACCATCTGTTTGTAAAGCAGTCGGTTTTCCGTTATTGCTCATATAAATACTCCTATTTTGTATTTAGGGATATTTTAAACCAATAATGTAGAAAAGGGAAAGTTTTAGGCTATGTTACGGATTTTGTTGATGTTGGCTTTTGTGAGTTTTCCTTTCTCAGCCATGATGCGTAGGTGTCTTTCTACTTCAGGAAGAAGTAATAAGGATCTGTGGAAGTCTTCTCTAACTGCAACATCATCGATGCCACGAGAGTTTAACCAGTAAGTTATGTATTCGTTTTTAAGATTTTCTATTGCTTCTTTAAAGACATCAGAATTTAAAATTCTTTCGGCTTCTGCTGCTTTAACTACTTCTTCGTGTGTGATTGACATTTATACTAAGTTAAATAAACCTGGTTGTGGTAGCTGTCTTGTTCTACCCCTGCTAATAGGAGAAACTATTTCTTCTACCCTAGGTTGTATAAAAGACGATGCCGGGGGTATGTATGTTGTTTGTGGTATCTGAGGCATAACTGGCATATTTGGTAAACCAGTAAAGTTCATTGGTATGTTTGATAAATCAGGTATATTTGAAAAATCAGGTATGAATGGTAATTCAATTGGTTCTTGAGGAATAGGTTTTTGAATTACTGGTTGTGGTATTACTGGTTGTGGTATTACTGGTTGTGGTATTACTGGTTGTGGTATTACTGGTTGTGGTATGTTTGCAAAAATATTTTGCGGCAATGTTTGTACTGGAGATATTGGGGCGGCTATTGGTTGGACTATAGGCTCAGGTTCTCCAGGCATACTCGGCATTACTGGTGCAAGAATAGGTGCTTGAGGAACAGCAGTAAAGTTTACTGGCTCTTGGTAAGCAGGTGCTTGTGGCATGACTGGTACTTGATAAGGTTCTGTAAGGAAACTTTCAAACGGCTCTGGTTCACCAGCATCTATCCTATCAGAGTATTCTTTAAGTGCTGCGTCTATCTCTATATTGCTAAAATCTATATCGCTAAAATCAGGCAAGTTACTAAAATCTAAGCCTGTTAAAAAATCAAAATTACCAACAGCAGGAAAGGGAGTTGGTTGCGTTACGCCTGGGGGAGCATAAGGCATTTGATTTGGTATGGTTGCAACCTCACCAGTCGTAGGTGCAATAGGCATTACTGGAGCTGGCCCTTTTGCAATAAAATCTAAATCTTTTTGTGTGTAACCACCTGATTGTTCTGGAGAATAACTAACGCCTGGCGCAATGATTTGTTCCATCGGCATACCACCAGCTATACTTTGTGCGTATGCTTGACCAGTAGCCACTGGCCCTGCCCTTGATTGTCCTGGTATTCCTATTGCCATATTAATTTGTAATTAGTTTATCTATTTTAGCATCAAGTTTGTCTATTTTGTCCATTAATCTTGAATATTCAACATTGTGCGCTTGTCTGGTCACATAGTCTCTAGCTATTTCTTCTCTTGTTTTGTTAACAAGTATGTCAATTCTTTTTGCTTCATTCTCATTTTTGCGTATGGAATAAAAAAGTGGTGCTATGACCAAAGTGACAAAGATATTCCAAACCACATAGAATGAAAGTTCCATTAGAAATTAATAGCTCCAGATATGAGGCCTTGGACGATCATGTGTAGTCTTGCTGATATCGAGGTGTATGAATCTTCCATCGCCTTTTTGATTAACTCCAATTCCTGTAAATCCATAACCTTCGGCTGCGGATACTATTTGTAATGCTTGTTTGTGACTACAGGCTATATCAACCGCAATCCCTAAGTTGTGAGTACCTGGTTTACTTTTCTTTTTTTCTACTGGATGTTCTGAACATCGATAACCAGAAGAAACAATAAATGGAAAACCTAAGTCCTCTCTAAGCGATTGTAACTTATCTACTAGCTCATGTTCAATCCTATTTTCACCACAATGCTTACAATTAAACTCGTCTAACCTAAAGTTCTTCCATTCGCTCATTTGGTTAAGCCTTTAGACTTTTCATAACTTCTTAACCCACCAAGACCTAACATACCGCCTAAGACATACAGCAATGCACCCATGTCAAATACTGGTAGTTCGTATTGCATATTATTAAGAGATAAAAAAAATAAAATAATTGGTTGTAATACAAAATGATACCCAAGAGCTATAGCACAAATCCATCCGCAACAAGGCCTCCAACCAGCAACAAAAATAGATCTATGACCAGCCTCAACTTTATTAACTTCTATTTGTGAGGTATTTGCTTTTTGTATCTCAAGCTCAATCTCATGATTTAATTTTTGTTTTAAATCTTTATCAACAATAAATTTATCTAAAATATTGCTTACTGGATCAATAAGTTTATCAATCATTTTCTTGGTGTGCCGCCAACATACAAACCAAACCATGCAGCACCTGCACCAACAATAATAGAAACAAATGCTGATTGTGCGTTTGTTGGATCAGGTAAGGTCATAAACCATTGGGTGGTTTGATAGAAAGCATACCCATATAAAGTAATAAGCAATCTAGGAAAGACTCGCCACTTATCAAAACCCTCGGCTAAGTTGTACCAAGTTTTATTCTGATGTTGATGTATCTCTATCTTTGTTTCTTGTTCCATCTTGATCCTCATGCAGTTTAATAAAATACTCAGCATCCACTAATGCTAGTGGTTTGCTTTTATTTCTCTTTATTATAACCAAAGGCTCATAATCTTTACAGTTTGTTTGGCATTGCTCCATAGCCTTCCACACATTAACTGCTTCTTGGTTTTTGCACTCAATAGAGTAAGGGAATTGTTTGCGGGATTGAACACCCATAATGACATCTTCACCAGAAGATCCCATAGGTCTTGATTCTAAATCTTCAGGATCAAAACCAAGTAAAGCAACGAGTTTCTCAACAACCCATTGCTGGAGTTTACGACCCTTGGCTTTTGCCGAGGATGGTCGCACTTACTTTTTCTTATAAGAAACTTTTTTACCGCTTTTCTTAGCGGCAGCTTTAGCTTTTTTCATTCCAGCTGTTGTATAGCTGAATTTTTGTTTTCCTACTTTTGGCATGGTTACTTCCTCTTTTTTGCAGTCTTAGCTGCTTTTTTAAATGCTTTAGCAGTTGGCGCACCCTTAGTGCCTGGCTTTCTCATTTTTTCATTTGATCCAGCTTTTATCCTTTTGCGTTTAGCTTGAATGTTTGCGTATAGTCCTTTTGGCATAATTTATCTCCTTACCATTTTACTTTATCAGCCCAGTAAGCGGCTGACAGTTTACCTTTTGCAATGTTCTTAGCGTGTCTTGCTTTAAAGGATTTTCTTCTAGCTTTATCTTTTGCAGTCATTGGATTTTTACCAGCACCGCTAACGCCTTGTTGACCAAAGCGTATTAGTTTAATGGTTTCTCCAACTTTAGCTAGAACTGCGTGTGATTTTGTTTTATGACCAGGCGTTCTTTTAGGCTTGTTAAAACCTGAAAACTTTTCGCCTCTGTATGTAATTGCCATTAGTGTAAAGTTTTCTCCTCACAACTTAAAACTTCTGAATTTTCGGTGACTTCACCACCAGAAATAATGCCAAGTATTTTAATTGCTTCTTCTTGGCTTTTAGCTCTAATCTCAGAGCCTACATAAACTAAATCGTCAACCAACACTTCTAAGTTATAGAGTTTGATTGCCATTGCCAGTAAATAGTCCTTGAGCTTGATCTTTTGCAGTTTGCCTAATGTTTTCACGATCTCTTTCCATAATAGCGTTAATCTCTGCGATGTTTACTTGTGCGCCATACTTAGCTGATAGTTCAGCAGCTTTAAGTCTAATCTGTGCCTCGGCTTCATCTCTGTTTCTGTCATCATCCATGATGATTTTCATTCTGTCAGTTTCAGCATCAATGATCGCTTTTTGTCCTAAGTTCTGAGCCTTCATAGCTTCTGCTTGCGCCAACATTGCCGCAGGATCTGGTTTTTGCTGTTCAGGCGGAGTCTGTGGCATTGGCGGAACTTCAGTGTTAATAAACGATTGCGCGTCTTTAAACCCGGCAATCTCTATCATGCGCGTGAGCGTGTTGGAGTATTGCTGCATAGATACCAATGGATTCTGTGGCCCAAGTGTTTGCATGATTTGTTCTTGCTTACCAGCAAGCTGTGAGAGGATAGCAAACTTCTCTTCGTCTGAAGACTTGGAGATAGCTACGTTCACAATCATGTCTTTGTCGTTGTTCCAATATCTAGGATCAACCGGGATAAACTTACCTTCTAACCTAAAGACATCTTGAGCATTTTGATGCTTGATGATGAGGTTGTTGGTTACTTTAAAGATCTGCTTGAGTCCGCCTTCTGCGAAATGTCTACAAATCAATTCAATACGGCCTTGCGCCCCAGACATGGTAGCGGATACTGCTGCACTTGTGCTTGATTGCAAAGCGTCTGCATTTAAGCCAGCAGAGGCTTTGGACACACCTGTTCTATTCTCTTTTGCATCATCGAGGTATCCAAGAACAGGAAATGCCTCTTTACCAGCGAAGGGTACTGTAAAGGGCTGAACCATTCCAGGGGCGCGAACTCGAATTGGTTGTCCAATATCAGTATTGAGTACATCGTCAATATTGACTTGACCTTCAACAACAGCCATCCGAGGAAAGATTGAGTGACCCAAAGAATCAAGGGTGTCTCGCATAATCTGAGACTTAGCCGCTTGAATAGGCTTTAGGTAATCCGCAGGGCATGAGCCAATTGCGGTGTGCGGTTCAGGGTCAGGGCAGAACATGGCAATAGGAAGATCATCCCACTGCTCAACATTCACCACATGAACACCATCACCAACTGAACAAACTCTAATTCTTTCATCGATGCCGTCATCGTCAAAGTCATAAAATAAATAATGTTCGACATACAGCACATCTTTTGCGCCTGAGTCGTTTCGATCTGGATAGATCATATTGTCAAATGGATTCCTAGCTTCCACTTCTTCGTAGCTTTCTGCATCAATCGCACTGCTGGTTTGCGTTGCGTATTGCTCCATTTCTTCTTGGTCGTAACCCATGGCTACTAAGTCAGAGACAGACTTAATCATTCTGTGCGCCACATAAGAAGCAGTTTCTAAATCGCGCGCGTTGCGTGAGATTAATATTTCTTCTGGTGGAACGCTCTCAATACATACCTGATCTTTAGATTTAATTCTGCGAATCGTGAGGTCGTATGTTGCTGGGATCTCTTGTGTGATTTCCTCGCCAGTCATAGGGTCAACCTGTGTGATGGTTTCCATGGTGACTGTTTCTTCGACTATCTCCACATTCGGATCAAGTGTTAATGCCTGATACGATTGTGGATCTAAGCCTGTGTATTCGTGAGTGGTTGCTGAAATAGAGTCATCCCAAAAGACTTTAACAAAACCAGTTTTTCTAACCAACGCATCTTTAAACGCACTGTATAAAACTTGGAAACCTTGATTCTTTTCTTGGATGATGTAGTTGACGTAGTTGGTTTGTTGCTCTGCGACAGCAATGTCTTCAGGGCCGTGCGGTACGAATTCAACAATCTTTTTAGTACCAAAGAAAGTGCGCATGATAGACGGAAGCATAAACAAGACGCTATCCCGTACGTCTGTTGAGACGTATTCAGATTGCATGGAGCTAGTGCCTTCAGGCTCATTACCAAGATAGTATTCTGTGGACTCTGCGCGTTCTGCACCTACTTGATGAATAAAATCTTTAGCGTCATCCATCTCGGATTTAATAACCCCAGCAAGATGTTCCATGTCCATTTCTTCATTGACTTCTACTTCCATCTCAGAAGATTCAATCTCTTCTTTCTCAAGTATGTCTTCTATTTTATCTTCGTAATCTTTTGCCATGTAAAACTATCCCACTCGAATTATTCGAGATTTTAAAGGTTTTTTGAAATTATAACCGAAAACACTCTCGCTTCCACTAAAACTTGCGGCAGAACTTGCCATGGTTAGTGCTAAAGCGTCTGCCTTATCTGGTGATTTTATACCCCTTTTCCTCATTTCATCCTTACTCTCTATCTTTATCTTTCCAGTCGAAGTATATTTATACAATGGCGCAGCCAATTCCGAGGCAAGCTCATCATCTATAGGAAGTCGGCAATCTCGCTGCGCCAGCCAATCTTTAATTGCAAACCATAAATCAGCTCGCAAGTTCAAATAGTTTTTTTTCACGCTAGAGGACTCAGACACATTCACGCCACGCACTGGGAGATTTTGCTCGCGCAGTCTATCGACCACGCCCGCGCCAATACCAATCACGTCCACCAATATTTCTTGGGGGCGCTCTAGCACAGTGGCATCATCGTAGCGATTCTTAATCACACCACACAACTGCATTAAGTCCATTGAAGCAAAAGACGTGATCTCAAAAACAGTATTTCCCTGGCGCACGCACAGAGCAGAATTATCGCCACCGAAACGCGCAACATCCAAGCCCCAAATAATAGGCTCACTCGCGGTGAGCGCGACATCTCTGTCTACGGCTGCGCGGATTAATTCCATGGGAATAACAGTGTCATCGTCTGCCTGGGGAAACTCGCCCATAACTTCCACGCGCGAGACAGTGGAGTTTTCGCCATACTGCTCGATCATAGACTGAAACAATTTTTGATCCGTGCCTTCGACTGTGCGCGAGTCTATTTGTAGCGACTTCCAAAAGGCGCGTTTGCTGTGGAAGGAATCGTAAAACGGGCCAGTGTTTCTGCGCGGGTTGGAGAAGGTGAACCAATAGCGATCTTTGGTAGGCTCAGAAAAGAAACCTTCAGAAACAGAGTAGATGGGCGCGGGAATACCTGATGCCTCATCCATGATTAAACAAACTCCGTAGGAGCTGTGAATACCAGCAAAAGCATCTGGGTTTTCTTCTGACCATAACTGCGCTTGCGCGTAGTAATACCCGGTATCGATTTTAAGATCTCGCTCTAGTGCTTCTTGAAACCATGGAGCAGGTTTAATCGTGGTGGCAGTTTTCATAAACCAATGAGAATTAATTGAGAGGGTGAGCCACTTACCAAGTTCAGCCCATGTTCTACTTCTAAGCTGCTGTTCAGTGTTAGCAGTAACGATAATGGTTGCGCCTAGCCTTGTCGATAACATCCAAAGTATTAACCAAGCTACTAATGCTGATTTACCAATACGACGACCTGAAGCCACAGCCAATCTAAACATCTCTGGTAAGTCAATTGTTTGGTTTCTTTGTATATGTACTGCGATATCTCGTAAAATTTTTTCCTGCCACTTTCTTGGGCCTTCAAAGTCTTCTAGGGGGGTGTCCTTTTGTCCCCATGGGAAGGCGAACTTAACAAAGTTTACTGGATCGTCTTTAATGTTGAGTGACCATATTTCAGTCATCAACTGTTGTTCTTGTTTAGGCTCGTACTTCATAAAAAAAAATTAAAAAAATTAAAAAATTTTAGCTCAAGTGTTCTAAATTTATAGCCCCCGCCGTAAAAGTGACTGGGGGGGTTGCAAAATCGGAGAGTTGATTTCGCCGGGCTTCCCAGTCGTGGCATGGATACAGTAGGGGAGATGAGAGAGTTCCCACGCCTAGCCCGTATTTTTGTTTGGCAACGCGTCCTCTGAAAGGACACGCTGTGAATCAAGCTGCTCAGTTACTACTTTGCCCTCGATCACACGATTCTTTGCTGTATCTAGGATCTCGGCAAGGTTAAGGTTGTGATTGACCTCGGCTTTGTCCATCCAGGAGTCACTGCTTCGGTTCTTTAAAAAGAATATCTGGGCCGTAGTGTTTCCATCGAGAGCTGAAGTGTAAAGCGCGTTTGTCACCGCAGCAATTGCTTTTGCTCTTCCTCTCTTTAAAGCGTTATCAAATTGTGCCAATTCTCTTTTTCTGCGAGAGATTGTGGAAGTTGATGTGTTCAACAGCTCTGCAATTTGTTTTTCAGACAAACCATTACCAGCCCATCTCTCAATGTTTTCAAAGTCTTCATCGTTAAATTTAATCTTTTTACGACCAGCTTTACCGATTAAGTAACTGTAATCTTTCTTCTCCATACGAAAATTCTACTCGATGTCGCAACATTCCCCTATAGATTTTGACATACTTAATTAGGTATTAGTGTAGAAAAGAGTTGCATTGTGCGTTCTATTTGATATAATTATTGTGTAGCCAAGAAAAGCTACCATTTAAAAGGAGAGATAGAATGAGAAATACATACCATATAGACCAAGCAACAAGGTTCTTAATCAATGATAAAGGTGACCATGAAATAGTTATTCATGACTTAGGTGGCAACCATGACTTAATCAAAATCTATATTGACCTTGCTTTAAAAATTTGGAAACCAAAAGAAATTGGTTTTTCAGATTTAATTGAAAAGGAAAAAGATAAAGGTTTTACCTCTTGGAAATTCTTTTTAAAACAGGCAATTAAGAATGCAGCTTAGTTAAACAAATACACAATCCACTAGCCGAGTCTTATGCTCGGCTTTCGTGGTATAACCAACTCATTTTATAGGAGAGATAAATGAAAGACTTTGCAAACAAACTGCATAAACCACAACAACCAAAACCATGGACTGACCAAGCGCGGAGAATCACCGAGAACATAATTATTATATTCTTTTGTGTGTCCTTGTTAACTCTCATATCGTGGGTGGTCTAATGAATATCATTACTAACTTTAGAAATAAACGCTTTTACGGAAACGCTAAAGAACTTAAACAAAGAATTAAGCTAGAGCGCAAGATATACCTAGTTAATTGGGTTGATGGTTATGGAGAAGTACCAAAAGAAAAGGTTTCTCTCTATACGCTCATCAACTCGGATGATTGGGGTTTAGATGATGAATTTATTGCCCAGTTACATTTTCTTAAAGATGATGCAACGCTTACATATTCAGACCCTAGCGGAACTTTAACCTTTACCAAACAAAAGGAGGTGCTGTAATGAGCGCGGACACATTAACAGAGTTTAGAGTTATTAGAACAACCATTATCAGAGAAGAGGTCTATATTGAAGCTGATAATTGGGAAGCTGCAGAAGACCAGGCTTGCGAGAATGAGTTTGAATGGCAACATTTAGAAGATCGCTCAGAAGTAGAAGTAGAGGTAGCGTAATGTATCTATATAGTAAAACCGAACATGGTGTTATTCAGTGGCAATGGAAAACTGAAGGTGAAGTATCACCTGCATACAAATCAGTGAATCACCAATGGTGGACACCAAACAAATCTGACTTTGAGATCGTTACCAAACTTGATGCTGATGTTAAGCAAGAAGTTAAGAACGAGATTTGGGAAGATATGCAAGAAGATATTCAACGACAAAAGGATCTTTATAAACTACACAAGAAAAACAAAAGGGAGATAGCGTAATGTCAGTTACCAGATACAACTTTAGAAAACCAAAGATCAATCGACAAGAACACGAGTCGATCAATAAGATCTTTACACACCCACACTTCAATGCCTTGATTAATCCCAAGGCCCTTGATGTATTAACCGAGCTTGGAATCAGTGCTAAACAGTTCCAGGATATTATTAACAAAAACAAATCTATATTAACAAGCTACAAAAACAAGGAGTTATAAATGACGCAGCATAAAGAAATGATTGATGAGGCAAGGATGTTACTCAGCACAAAAAAAGAAAACATACCAAGCATGACACACGATATGAAAAAGGATTATTGGCTCTTAACCTATCCATGCGGAAAGATTGTTAAAACCTACGAGGACAAGCGCAAGAACGATGTAGTTGTCCAGGAGTCATACACATGAGCAAGATAAAAAAATGGGTTAGATCCTACATGGGTAAGTGTCCTAACTGCAAAGGCGTAGGATCATTACCAGACGGAGAACATTGTACCGATTGCATGGGTTCAGGCTATGATTGAGATAATAGGGCAAATATTTGGTATTGGTTTTTTAATATGGCTAATCATAATTTTCATACTATGGTTAGTCGCTAACTATTGGGAGAATATGTAATGACTTACGAAATAGCAGAATACAAATACGCAACGCACATGAAAACAGTTTACGGACTTACAGGTGACATTGAATACCCAAGCAGGAAACACTCACAACAAGACAGCGAGGGCAATTGGCTCTTAATATCCTTCAACGGACATAAGATGGGGAAGGTAATGAAAGACGGAAAAGTTATCGCATAAATCACGGGCTATTAAATAGGTTGCTACTCTCCTTCCCCTAAATAGTGACCTAGGCCCACCAACAGAAAATGTTTCCGCCCTCGCGCCTGGCTTTTCTTTAATCGCTTCTTCTCATCCTCTAGTACGATCCACACTAGATTAGCATCGCTCAACTCCTGCAACGCCCGCCCACAGGTTTTTCTATTGAGTCCTATCATCTGGGTATAGTAGTTCAACGCATCGTGTGAGCTGAACGTCTCGTAACGCCAACGCTCAACCAGTGACCACCCAAATAGTTTCGCGCTCGCGCTCAGATCAGTGCGACTTGCTACTTCCCAGCGATACCACTTCCAAACGATATTACGCAGCTTAGAGAAGTCTTTGCTCGACCGCGCGAGTGAGAGTGGAACTAGTCCACTCTCGCGCCCATTATCAACTTCGGTTGGCACTAGCCACCAGTATTTATCGTGTTCGTTTTTTCTTCTCATACTCTCTCTCTTTGGGGGTGTAAATGCCCAAAGGCATTTCACCACCTATAACATATGTTATGTTATGGATATTATAGTAAGTCTTACTATGGTTGTGTCCCATATTTACTATAGTTTGGGACATATTTACTATAGTTGTGTGACATTTTTACTATAGTTACTTATCGTTGCCAAAGGCAATTTGCGATATTAAATTAGAAATAGATGCCATGGTTCGTTGCTCTTCTTTGGTAAGTTTCTGTTTCTTTTCTTTCTCGACTAAGGGTTTACCTTTGTCGGCTAATGCATCAATCAAGAGCTGTTTTTCTTTATCGCTTGCTAGTATCTTTAGGGCCATCCTTCTTCTCCTTGTTTGCTGGTTTCTTCTTTTTGCCAAAGATCTTATCGAAGTTATCTCGATACTCTTGGGTGTATATCAAGTCCCGGGGTTTATCGCCTTTACCGCTCATTAGTTCACCCTCGTATTAATGCCATTGAGTTTGCGCCTAACAATCTCATTGAGAATTTTAAGTTTAACTTTTGGTTTAGTTGCTGCTGATACCAGCAAATCTTTTAACTGGCTGTTCATTAACTGCTTGACATAAAAATGCTCGGTAACTGTTTTACCTGTGTTCTTATCTCTGGTCTTTTGGCTTTTCTTATACTTCATTGGCATTTTGCACCTCCTGGTGTATTGGTAATTGTTCTTCGTCAAACCATCCGCATGGGTAATTAATCATTTCCTATCTCCTTTTTAATTCTTTCTTTAGCTAAATCTATGTATTCTTGGTTCAGCTCCAATAGAACTGCATTTCTACTGTGTTGTGCTGCAACAATACCTGTTGTTCCAGAACCACCGAAGGGATCAAGAACTGTTCCGCCTTCAGGACAACCAGCCAATACGCATGGTTCTATTAAATCTTTGGGGAAGGTGGCAAAGTGTGCGCCTTTAAATGGTTTAGTTGAAACCTTCCAAACAGATCTTTTATTCTTTTTAAGATTTGCGCCAATCTTATGTAAACCACCTCTTGTGTCCATACCGAACTGACCTTGACCTTTCTTAATACTTTGGGGTGAGTTAGGCCCTTGCGGATACTTAGCATCCTCTTTAATAGCTTCATGGTCGTAATAGTATTTAGCTTTCTTACTTAATAAAAAAATATACTCGTGAGATTTAGTGCATCTATCCCTCACACTCTCTGGCATTGGGTTAGGCTTATGCCAAATAATATCTTGGCGTAAATACCAACCATCAGCCTGTAAAGCTAAAGCAAGTCTCCAGGGCATACCAATAAGATTTTTAGGCTTCAAATTAAATGGTAAATTTCTTTTTCCTAATCTAATTGAGCCTTCTTTTCCCCAATGCTTCATAGATCCTAAATGACCAGAAAACTTTGAGTCTTTACCTCTTATGCTGCTCATTGCATAGCTATCACCCATGTTAAGCCAAAGAGTTCCATCGTCTCGCAAAACTCGTTTGACTTCTGCAAAAACATTAACCATGCCATCGATGAATTCTTCTGCTGTCTCTTCTAATCCCAACTGACCATCAACACCATAATCACGCAATCCCCAATAAGGTGGGCTTGTTATACAGGTATTAATAGATTGATCTTCTAGTTTATTTAACGATTCAATACAATCGCCTTGTAATATTTCTATACTCATTAAAAATCTCCAAAGTTATACGTTTCTTTATACGGCTCTAACACCGCGCCTTTTCTAAACAATGTCTTAGTCTTAGTATCAACCTCACTGCTGTTTGATTTCACCACCGCGCCCTTGACTACTCTTAATCTGTCAAACTCAACCTTGTTGTCCAGACAGATGCGCTCGGCTTCTTCTTCCTCGCCCAGCCACAGAGCTAGTACACATCTGTGACTATCGACCAATGAACTTGCGCCCCTTATTTTGCTTCTAACGCTCATAGGGTCATCGTCTGTTGCTAACGCGCCTTTGCTCATGTGGTGAATACTTAAACAGGTGGTCTTAAACTTACTGGAGATTGATGCAGCTAACTGACCATACATCTGCCCGGCTTCGTTATCGCTGCTAATCTTTGCAGATCCACACACAGCTTGTATGGGGTCAATCACCACTAACTCTAAGTTTGGTATGGTTTCTAGTTCTGCTAACAGCTCCTGCGCTTGTTCAGTTAGGCCCATACCAGCAGAGGTATCATTAATCAGAGTCAATGGTTTAGGTTGATCTGGTATCGTGTAAGTGTAGACATCGTAGGGTGCATTGAATCGTTTGTTGTCAGGATCTAACGCACCGATTCGTCTGTGTATTTCTACCAAGTCATCCTCTGCGCTAATGATGACTGCATTGCCACTTTTGGTAATAGCATGGTCAAACCAATTGCCATGTCCCTGGCTAATCTTGATTGCAAGATCTAACGCCATCATAGATTTTCCCACGCCCCCAATAGATGCCAGGAGTGCTGGCTTTGATTTCTCTAATAGGTTTTCCACCAACCATTCTTTCGGTGGTGGTTCTTTTACCATGGCGCGAATAGTGTGCTGCGTGATGCCTAAACCCAGATTGAGTATTTCGTATTTAACCCGGTCTAACCCATGTTCTTGGGCCATATCGTTAAAGTCTCCTCTCGCGCTCGGTATGCGCACGAAAGTATTAGTAATAGCAGATGCTACCTCTTTAGCTTTCCTCTCGCCCACGCCATTCTCATCATTATCTAGGGCTATGTATAAACGAGCCTGAGAAACCTTGCGTAAATTGGTCACAGCATCCAGGGTAAAGTTCGCTGAAAATACGCAAACTGTTGGTATATTCGTAGATTCAAAAACTGTCGCTGCGGTGGAGTAGCCCTCTACCACAACCAAAGATTCTTGGGTAGCTAATGTTGTGAAATCACAACCAATTAAAAAAATATTTCCTTTGATTTCACTTGCAGAAACAAATCTTTTCTGCCCCTTCTTGTCGATGTACTGTAAACTACGCAGCTCACCAGACGCAGGTGAGTAGACAGGAACAATTAAACTCTCGTTCATTTGTTTCAAACCATAACTTTTTACATTTTTACTTTTTAGATATTCATGCGATATCACAGGCTGACATTTCTTATACCTTTCTTGAACTTCTACAGCTACTTCGTTGTGCCTAATTTGCTTCGCTTCATTGGCCCTCTTAACAGCTTCATCCATTTGTTTTTGTAGTGCCTTGCGATCAATGGGTGTTAGCTCATTGGTGTTGATGCTTGACCACTTGTGCTGTTCCCCGGTACGCCAGTTGCCATAGGTGGCAAAGTAATTACCAGATAGCTCATTGCATACATACCAACCAGAGCGTTGATTTCCCATGTCTGGTTTAACGCCAGGTATCCCACGAACGGGGACTCTGGTTACGACACCTGCGGTGTCTAGGTGATTAACAACCAAACCTTGATTGTTCATCTCTCGCATTAAATCATCTGTACTGTTGCCTTGTACGGCAAAAGTAAAATTCTTATCAATGACTAATCCTTTCTCTCCATAAAATTTAGTTAGATCCATCTCTAATTGTTCTCTCTAATTTTCCTGTCTCGGCTTGTTCATTGGCCCAATTCAGGTATTCCCTTATTACTTTTCCAAAAAGCAACTCTCTCTTTTCTCTGCCCCATTCGTGCATAACATAAGAACCTGTGTCTTTTGCTATCTCTAAATAGGTCTCTTTGGTTTGCTTGATTGCGTAGTCTAAACCTTCGTTACTCATCTGTGCAACATTCTTGAGTCTCTCACCCTCGCGCACTTTCTTTAGATGGGCCATACTACACGCTCCAAACCATTTGTCGTTACCGCCATAGATAAAACCTTTCGCTGGTGCGCCACAATAAGCGCACAGCGATGGAGTTGATACTAATGGGTTAAAAAGGGATCTTGTCACCGAGATCGTCTTCTTTGTTTTCCTCTACAGGTTTAGCTGCAGGTGTTGGACTCGGTGCTTTGGCTGCCTCTACTGGTTGCCAATTCTTTCCATAGTTCTGGTCTATCTTCATGTAACGCTCGTTGTCAGGGTCTCTAATAAGCTGTCCTGAAACTGCTTTACCTAACAGCTCTTCAGTGTTCTTCATAGAAGTAACACCCATGGCTTTAAGCAGCAGTTTAAGTGATATATCACCAATCTCTACAGCTTTAGGATTATCTGATCCTAAAGTGAAGGTTGTATTCATCACAATGGTAGTACCATCGATTTCAAAATACATCTTGAGTGCTACCCAATTGTTTTTACCATTAATAATTTCATCCCCTGCAAAGTGCATGGTGTATCTACCGGGTTCTAAGCTACCGCCCCCAGTTTCTGTTTCATTGGCATCATAAGCGTTGCCATTGTTATATTGTGTCAAGTCTGTCATATCATTTTCCTATTATTAAATTAACCTGGGTCATAAGAATTATAGTCAGACAAGTGTTCGACTAAATCCTCACAATCCGCCTCTATTGAGATAAACCAATGCAATCCGTCAAGAGGCAAAGAGTTATCGTCTGGATTAATTTTATTGATAAAAGCATTGAGCTTCTCTCTGATCTCTCCAAGCATAACCTTCCCCTCTTCTACATCTCCCAATTTACTCATTTGATCATTTCCTCACGAATCGTGGGCCAATCAAAATCCATTTCACCAGGTAAGCCATATCTGTTCTTGGCGTGGTAGCCAGGAGCTTCCTGAGTGTAAATTTTTCTATCGCCTTGCAAGACCTGAGTGGTCATGCCGCCTTTAGCATTTTTCTTTTGCACAGAACCAGTTTTATAGTTAGCAAAGAACACACAGTCAGCGTGTTCAACCACTAAGTCAGCACTTTTTCTGTACAATTTAATTTGATGCTTATCGTGAGGATCGTTAGATGGATCTTCATAACGCTTAACTTCATTGTGAGCAATTTGCAAAATGGTCATGCCTTTTTCATTACGCAGTCTGGTTAGGATGTCTAAGTAATCCTTGAAGACTACAAGTGATGCGCCATAACCTTTTCCAAATGAAGGACTTTGGATATCAGACCAACCATTTTCTTTGCACACATGGTCATTAATCAATCTTTCTAACCAGTCTAAGCTGTCCACGACCACAGTTTTAAAGTCATGCTCGTCATTTAGCAATGCCAAAAGATATGATTCAAATTCAAGATAAGTCTTAGCAACATCAGTGTGTGGACACTCAATCTTACCAATACCATCTTCGCATTGGACAATGATTGGATTGTTCATTGTTGATGCAAATGTTGTTTTACCAATACCGCCTTTACCATATAGGCAAATGATTGGTGGTTTCATTTTAGCTTTCGATAATACTTTATCTAATATGCTCATTTTTTTCCCTCGCTGTTATGCACCAGATGATGTAGTGCGTTAATTTTCTCATCTATAATTCCATTAAAAAAATCATGGACTATGTTTTGCAACTTTAAAGTTGCTGACACCTTGTCATACAAAGGTGCTATTACAGGCGTAATATCACTTTCGTAGAGCGTGTGTTCTTCTTCACCTATGCTGTAAGACAACATAGGCTCTTTATTTTTATCAACCATTTGACTCTCCAAAGGCTTGTTTATATTTATCACAATCTGTCTTTGCAGCACAAAATCTGCAATGGTCTCCCGCGACTCGTTGTGGGTTTTCTTCGTCACAAGCATCAGTTGCTCGTTTCAAATTGGTGGTAGCCCAACTCAATAGATTAGGCGTAGTAATTTCAAATGTTCTAATAGGGTTTTTAATTCTTGGCTGAACTATGGTCAGCTCCATGGTGATGTCTGGGTTCTCGTTGCCATAGCGAATAAAAGCACCAGTACCATAAATCATAAGCTGTTTATTTTTAACAGCTTCTACGGGCCATTTACCAGACTTTAAATCTATAACGCAGATACGATCTTCTGCTATAAGAATACAGTCAGCAGTACCAAAGCATTTATCAGAGATCTCGTCCATATAGACTTTCTCTTCAATAACCATGGTAGCGTTCAGCTCTTCTTTTCTTTTATAGATATATTCAACGTAAGTCTCGGCACACTTAACCATGTCTTCGGTTACTTCTATTTGGAAATCTTCAATGTCTACAACTTTACCGAGCCAATACTCTTCTAAGGTCATGTTATTGAGCCTGCCTTTTAGAAGCATCTCACACATTTCATGGATTAAAGTACCCGTAGCTGCTGCGATATTAACTGTATATTCTGCTGAATAATTCAGATACGCACTTGCCGGGCAATTAAACCATCGGTCAGATGATGAAGGACTAAATATCGCGTGAGCCACTGTATAACACCCTAGAACCAGTTTCAAAATTTTGTACATCTTCTATGTCATAAAGAATCTTTCCTTCAATCTTGTAGTATGTAGGCCCAACTTGTTTGCCGCGCCAATTTTCCAGAGTCCTGGAGCTTCTGCCCCACCTCTTAGCTAGTTCTTTGGTGTCAATAAATTTTCTCTCGGTATGCATTATTCTCCCTGTTGTGATTTAACTATAGACTAATATACGCGTGTCCACTATCATAATCAAGTATTAATTAATTAGGAGATGAATATGAGTATAGATAATGCAACCCCAACACAATGGGACAATGCAAAAGATAATATGGTGGATCACCCGCCTCATTACAATGAGGGTGGCTTGGAGTGTATTGACTACATCAAGCAGCAATTAGGCGATCAGTTTCCATCTTACTTAGAAGGATCAATTATTAAGTATATACACAGGCATAAGTACAAGGATGCAAACATCCAAGACTTAGAAAAAGCCAGGTGGTACTTAAACAAATTGGTAGAGTATTACGAAAACTTGTAATGAGGTATGTATATGAATTTATCAGACTTTGAAGATCCAATTCTTGATGAAAGAAATGGTAGAAAACCTGTCTACATGGACAGTTTTTTGGTATCTGAGTTTATAAAATTTTGTCGTACAGAAAACAAAGATCCTCACTGCGTGGCTGAGTACCTATTAAAGCTAGGTATTCACACCACCAATGAGGATAATGTTTGTATAGATATTAAGAGCTTATAACTATCTATTAGATACGATGCTGTTAATGTGTTGGCTCACAACATTGGCATTGCCTATCGCCTTCTCTTTATGGATGTGTGCATACCTTTGAGTGGTAGCAACATCTGAATGGCCCAATAAGTTACCAACCTCTGAGAGATTAATCTTCTCAAGCGACCACGATGCGTAAGAGTGTCGTATATCATGCAACCGCGCATCCGCGCACCCCACGCGCTCTCTAATTAAGTCCCATGTGTATCTGGGTGAACCAATGCTAAAGATATACTCGCTTGACTTGTCGCAACGATCTAAAATCTTTTGCACCCCGGGAGTAATAAAGATGATTCGATCATCGCCTAGGTTATCGGTCTTATGATCTTTAATGATTAACGCGTTGCCTTTGATGTCTGACCACCTGGCGTTTTTAATCTCCCCCACTCGCGCCCCTGTATAGATAAGCATCCATATAAAATCGCAACCCTGCTTGTGGCGTTTGTTCTTGCTCAAGAGGTTAAGCTGCTCGGTGACCTCAACCAGCTCCTCGTTGGTTAAGTAGCGTTTGCGTTTAATCTCTCGGTTCTTGCCAATGTTAAATGCCGGGTTGTTTTCTATGTAGCTAAAAGTGATAGCCAAATTGAACATAGCCTTGAGGATAGAGAGACACTTGTTGGAAGTATAGGGGGATCTTCCAGACACATCGAAGTGTAGTGTTGCCACGTCACCTCTTATGATGCTGTCTATTTCTCTATCGCCAAGGGCTAATCTGATGTCGTTGTCGTAAAACTGTTTAATGCGTTTAACAGTCTTAGCACCACGCCTGTTTAGATCTTTTGTGTATAAGTCAAATAATTCGTTGAGTGTCATACTAGATGTCATACTGACTCCATGTTCTGTAAAATGTGTGCAATAACTTCTATCGTCCAACCATTGCCAAGCATTTTATAACGCTGAGTGTTGCTGACATGGTTCGTGTAATTATCTGGTACTGTTTGCAATCTCTCGCACTCTAAGGGTGTGAGCTTTCTCCAATAGACTTCATCTTTGGTTATAACATTATCTTTTTGCACTGTAGTAATAGTATTGGTTTTTTGGTCTTTGCGTAACTCTAACTTCTGACTTGTAGAACCATCTTCGTTGTAACGGCCTCTGTAAGCACCCATAACCACTTTCGGTTCTCTGTTACCACCGCCCATCGTATTAACTGTTGGAGATTTACCATCAGGCGAATACACACGCTTTAATACATCGTGTCCATTAACATCAACTGCTGTTCCTATGTGTTGAGGCACTAAAGTCATATCATTGTTACCTGCACCCTTGTACATACTTGCAGTCATGCAAAGTGATTTATCGTCAAGCTGCTTGAGGTGTCTAGCATTACGCTCTGTGTGTTTAACAGGATTTTCATTTGGATGATCTTCTAAAATATCACGCAAGACAATCCCTCGCTCTTCAGGTTGCTCAACATTAGGAATGTTAGTCCAATAGTAACGCTGTCTTGATTGAGCAGATACTAAAGAACTTTGTATAAAGATGGGTTCAACTCCCATGTACTCAGAAATAATATCTAAGTATTCTTTCTTCATTTTTACATTTTCTAATAAAAAATATTTAGGGTTAAGTTCTTTAACGCATTTAACAAACTCAAAGAACAAAGCTGACCTTGGATCATCAAACGCCAACTGCTTACCTGCAAAACTAAATCCCTGACAGGGTGAACCACCCATAACCAAATCAATCTGTGGCAATGTAGATAAATCTAACTTGGTAATATCACCCACTTGAATAATCTCTGGGTAATTGGCTTGGCTTACTTGGATTGCATATTTATCAATCTCACTGGCGTAATAATTATCTACCTTGATACCTAAACGATCCAAAGCAATCATTCCGCAACTCATTCCGTCAAATAAACTTAATACATTCATAACTGCTCCTTTATTTTTTTAATGATTGCTCTGTATTCTTTTGCTTCAATCTCAATTACTGAATGAACGGCCAACAAATCTCCACCTACTCTATTTTTGATTGATTTTGGTTTTGATGCTGTCCAACGCATTTTTGGATGCCCAGAATACTCGCCAGCATAATTTACAATTTTAGTTGGATTAGACCTTGAGGTTGCCCATTCATTGCCTTCACTATCTGTGGTTTTGTAATACATTACGCCCCCTCTTGTTTAACTGCATTAATAACAAACTCTCTAGCTTCCTTATAAGAGCATCCCATTTTCTTTAATTCACCACCTTTATAGACATCCCACCCACAAGGATTTTCAATGATCCAATCTTTGTATTGATATTTTGAAAGACCTTCTACATATTGCCATTGTCTAGTCAACCTAGATTCTTGGGGTGTCCCAATTCTTTTAAAAGTTATTTTTGTCATACTCTCTCCCTATAGTGTATTAGCGTAGTTTAAGGGGTTTTATATATTATTGCAAATCTTTGAGTATGTCGGTGATGTTCTTGACAGCATCATTGTTCTTCATGTGTTCATCCACAATGGTTAATTGAGCTTGTTCTAAGGGTTGAGAAAAGACCACATTTCTGTGTGGTATAGAGACGAACGCAAACACATCTATCTCACCTTTCTTATACTTTCTGTGTTCTAGTCGTTGGCCCTTACGCATATCAAATCGCCAATTGCCTCTAGCCTTTTCTATTTTGGATTGGGTTTTGACCTGGCACTTATAGAGCTTCAGGTTGTGTTCAAAGATAATGTCTGCGGATGCGTTGTGTGGAACGATGCTTACTGTATCAGAGACTTGAGACAAGATTGCTGCTGTGAGGTATTCACCAAAACGACCAACTCGTTCGGATGCTTGGGGCATGGGTTATTCTTGTCTTGGCTTTGGTGTAAATTCCGATGTAATGACTGGTGTTGCTCTTTGTGCAATTGCTGATGTTCCTGCTAATGCTTCTAATAATGCTCGTTGTGTTAGTGGAGATTGATATGCGCTTAAAACGCCACCTGAAATCATTGCTGATACAGGGTCAACAGCTCCTAATCCGCCTAATGCAGTTGTTGCTGTAAGAAATCTTGGCAATGTTCCTGATTCTGGTATTTCTCTTCCTATTACTTGCTCACCCTTTCTGCCGATGTCTTGTAATCTTCCTTCGCCAACAAAAGTTCTTCTTTTGGCACTGGTAGGATCAAAACCACGAGATTGTGCTAGAAGCTGTCTGGGTGTAAATGTAGTATCTCCTGCGCCCCTTGTTCCAGCTTTTGAAATAATTAACAAATCTGCATAAGCATCTTTAGCATTTTTATAATTTTTAACTAAACTTTTAGGATTATTATTTACTAAGTAATCGCTAAAATTATTATAAACAACAGAATACACATCACCGATTTCTCTTTGCGCTGCATCTAAACTTGTTGAGTAATTTCTAGTTTGACGATTTAAAAATGAGTCAGCTTTTTGCAAGTCTGTGCCAGATAATTTTCCATCTTTAGCTTTGTTAAAAATCATTTTGTCTAGTTGAGTATTAATTCTTTTTATTTCAGCTTTAGTCAATGGACTGTCAAGCAAAGCATCATTTATTTTTGTTTTTATTTCATTAACATTTTTAATTTTAAGATTTCTGACAGATGAATTTAACTGTTTGGTAATTGTATCTGCAAAAACCTTTGGTGCTTCTTCTATTTTAATGTTTTTTGGCAATTGATAACCAATTTTATCCAAAGTTCTATTTAAAACTGCTTTATTAAATGTTTCTTTGCTTCTTTCTAATGCTTCTTTTGTTCCAAGTATAGGTAAAGATGTTGCTGTTTCTTCTACTCTTCTTAAACCGCCACCAATTGGGCCACTTAATGCTTGTCCCGGGGTAAGTTCTACACCCTCTTCCATTATTTCTTTGGCTTGTGGCGTTACTTTAGGTAATAACCTTTGCATTACACCACCAGCTACGCCAGATATAGGGGCTGTGATTGCTGCACCTTTTGCTCTTTCTGCAATATCTCCTTCAGCCATGCCAGCACCATATAAGCCTCCTACGCCTGCACTTCTTGCTGCTGTGCCTAATGCTGTTCTGCCAACACCCAAACCGCCTGTTAAAGCTCCGCCTAAGATTTCTGATCCATAAGCAAGAGCAGGTGCTTGTTCTTTAAATGTTTTTAATTCTGATCTAATCTCTTGGACTATATCTTCATACTTTTCATCACCCGACAGAGATCTTGTAAATGCCTCAACTTCATCTCCAAAACCAAATGCCAAACCTTGACCTAAAGCTGACCTTAAAATATTTTTAAAACTAACAGATTCTTCTTGCTTCTGTATAGTTTTATTTGGATTGTATTGTTTGTTTTTAAATTCTTCAGCCATAATTAATCAAAGTCTGAAAGTCTAAATACTGTTAATTGTGGTGAGCGTGGGTTGGTTAAATCAATATACACTTCACCATTTTTAATTTTACCTTGGTCATACATTTCGCCTAGATTTTGCTGCTTAAGATTCAATTGCTGATATAAAGATGGAACTAAATTATTATCTCTAAGATATTTTTCAAATCCAGTTGTGTCACCTTGATTTTTTTTATAATAATCTTCTTTTAAATCCAATAAAATTCTATCTCTTTTACCTTGTTGTACCATTGTTCCAGCGATCAATTCATTTCCTTCTTTTGAATTTCCTAAACCAATGGTTGCTTGACTAAATAAATTAGCTTCAAAATCAGAAGTTGCACCAGAACCCGGTGGTCTCATTCTTGGTATAGAGTAATTTGCCATAGCATTAAATAACTCTTGTTGACTAACCTTTTCTTGATCTTGTCCAGTGATATCGTTATATAACCTTCTAAGAGGTAATGTTATTTCTTGACTTGGGCCTGTTAAAAAATTAGGACTTTGCATAATAGTTTGCGCTGTTTCTAATTTTGGTAATAATTCAGAAGATGCAGCAAAAGATTTTCTGCTTTCTTTTATATCGTCTGTGCCTAATTCAACAGATCTTTTGATAAACTCAGACTCTTGTTCCTGATTAATGCTTACCATTGGAGACTTTGATGTTCTAAAATCATCATATTTGCCTGTGTATCCCTCTTCTTTAGCAAATAAAAACTCTTGCACAGATGCAGGTTTATCAACTGTTTCTTTGAATGATTGCGTTAAAATTGATGATGCTAAATCCGGGTTATCTCTTACCAACACTTGTTGCTCTTCACTCGCGCCAATAGATTTTAAATAATTTGAGGCAGATTCTTGTAATCTTTTTTGTTGTGCTTGAACCTGTTGTTGCATTTGCATTTGTCTAATAGCCATACCTGACTCTAAAGGATCTTGTCCTTTTAATGCGCCACCCAATGCGTAAAGCAGCATAGCCATCTTTTGGCTTTTAGCATCTTTAGCTATATTTGCTTTATTAACATTAGTTAACAAGTTTTGTTTGTTTATTTGTGGATTAAAACTAGGCGCAACCATAGGTTGACCAGATTGTGAACCCGGTAATCTTGTCATTAAATCTTGCATTGAAAATGCCATTATAAAACTCCTACTTTGTTAAAAAATACATACTGCCTAATTGAGCAGCAGATCCTAAAATATCACCCAACCCTGTTTTTTTTGATGTAGTGGTCGTTGGAGTTGTAACTCCTTGACCCGCAGCCAATAAACCAAACTGTTGAGGCCCATAAGCCAAAGCTCTTTGGAACTCTTCGTAAGGTGCTTGTAAACCCATTTGCTGTAGTTGTTGTTGTTGCTGACCAATCTGACCCAGTTGTCCAAGTCTTGCTTGCTGCTCCATACCCACGCCCCCAAGCAATCCTGCTTGTTGTTGTCTTGCGCGTAGCTCTAATTCTGGGGCAAACATTGCCATTTGCTGTTGTCTTGCGATGTCTGATTCGGCTGCTCTTTGAGCTTGTTGGAATCCAGACTCTCTTAACCCAGCAGATGTTCTTGCCATTTGTTCTATGTAAGGTCTTTGTGATTCTCCTTCTAGTAAAGCAGAACGAGATCCACCAAATGCGCCAGCACCAATTGCTCTGGATTGTGATTGCCCTCTTGCTAAATCAGCCTGTCGTTGAATATCAGCCATGGATTGATCGATCACCTGCTGTTGATAAGGTGATTGATATGCACCAATATCAGCACTAAGTAATGAGCCAACTTGACCGACTTGCGGAGCTTCTTGTTGTGCTAATCCTTGTAGACCTGTGAGTGGGTCATACTGCATACCAGTTTCAAATAAACCACGAGTGGCTTGAAATTGTTGTAATTGATCTGGGTTAAATCCAGCAACTCTAGGGCCTGTATATGGAACAAAAGGTGTTCCAGCCAGTGATTTACCAGCTTGGAATAATTCTTTTGCTTGTGCTTCCTGGTACGCTGGAAGACTGACTGATTGTGTTGATTTGCCTTTGCTCATAATTCTTTACTTATTAAATTTTCTGATTTAAAGCCTAAGTGGCTTATTTTTTTTAACCATCCTTTTCTGCCACCGCCATATATTCTTTTACATCCAGCGGCTTTAGCAAATGCTTCTAAAGATGGCAACATATTCTCTAACTCCTTGTAGTTACCACCACAAAACAGCAAGTTCATCGCTGTGTTCTGGGGGAATACCACAAATTCAGTTATCATAGCTGCCTTCTCGGCTGGCCATAAATGGAATATTCCATGCCTTATTTTATCCTCTACATCGTCAATTGTATAGGAATCTTGATGTTTGATAGCTTTTGCTATATATGGTTTGCACCTATCCCATTGAATTTCCCAGTCTTCTGGTTCTTTCTTTATCGGGGTAACTTTATTAATCGCCTTTTCCATATTCAATAATACTTGCGGTTACATGAATGTTTGCGTGTGATACCTGTATTTTAAGTATTTCACCTGCGGTTAGAATTAAATCTTTTGTTAACATCTCATCGGTTGCGTGTGCTGTTATGTTGTGTTGTTTAAAAATTGAAAAAGAAGCAGAGCTAGTATCAACAATGGTTAAATCAACATTTGTTTGTTGATTACCATGATCGCAAACCAAAATAGACTCAATGATAGCAAAATCAAAATCACCGCCTGTGGGTGCTGTATAAACAGTTGTAAGATTGGTTGTGCTTACATTAACCTTGGCATTAACAGCTCTTTGTAGGTACTGATCTTTTGATGCTAAATGCACTATCTTTTACCTCTGTTCTTAACATCCAAGCGAATATTACCCACTTGGAAGTCTTGGTCTGTGCTACCTGTTACAGTCATTTGTACTTGTCTTGCTGTAAACCTCGCGTCTGTGTAGCCATCACTTTCAAAAGTAAATGATCCAAAGTCCGTTGTAGGGCCTAGTGGAGTGAATTTACCTTTGAAACTAAGGGTGACACCCGGAAGCGTGTTAGCCTCTTCGTCTGGTAGTATTTGATTGCATTGGACATAGTTATCGCCATTACCAATTTGGATAGGCCCAGAGGTTGCAAATGGAACAGCAGTGCCTAAATCTGGAGAGTTAGACAAGGTTGTTGACTCATGCTCATACACAAATCCTAGACTGTCACCAGCTATCGGATATGTAAACGCACCTTGGTCAACCCAAGCACCT
>Ga0222717_10000560_pt1 | contig 31797 bp, 37 predicted proteins | sample C33_18DmetaG_FD_165053 | JGI IMG/M metagenome (GOLD analysis project Ga0222717, IMG submission 165053) | Estuarine water microbial communities from San Francisco Bay, California, United States - C33_18D | ecosystem: Environmental > Aquatic > Marine > Unclassified | place: USA: California... | reverse complement strand
ATTGTACAGAAGTTATCATAGAAATACATGGACCTTCGTCGTTTTTAATATCTCTTTGTATGCATTTTTTGTATTTATCTACCATTTCACCAACTACTTGCCATTCGTTTTTGTTGCCGACATTTTCGCTAGTAGTTTTTATGTAATCGAAACTAAATATTAAAGGATTGCCACGGCCCACTTTCGAATAATAGAATCTTTTTAAAACGCTTATTTGTTTATCTATATTCATGCCGCCTATATTGTAGTAATAAAGATGTCTGTATTGTTTTTTTAAATCAGCGAAAACAGATCTGACTTTTTCAACTGTTTCTTTTCCGCTCTTTCTCCAATTGCCACTTTCTAAAAGATAAACTGGAACTTTAGTCATTGCTGCACATTGTCTAAATATCAACTCTTCTTTACTCATTTCTCCATTATCAAAATGAAGAACTGGAACTTCGTATTGAGCTGAAACTTTTGTTGCGAAATCTAAACAAAATTGAGTTTTTCCGACTCCTGATCTAGCGACAACGACAGTTATGTTTCCGGGCCTAAGTAATGATCCGTAGATATCTTGAAGTTTAGGGTGAGGGCCAGCGAATCCAAATTCTTCTATAGGGTTATTGCCTCTTTCCTCAATCATTTCTTCCATTTCGTCAAAAATGTTTTGAGGTTGATCTGATCCAGATTCGTATAAATTTATTTGATCATTGTATAGCTTGTCAGCTTCTTCAACTATTTGAGTGTATTCGCATGAGGGAGACATAGCCCTCATTTTTTTGTTTATTTCCGCACCGCAAAAAGCTATTTCTCTTCTTACCGTATATTTTTTAAGCTCAGAAGCAACGGTTTTTATAGCATCTGCAGAAATTCTTTTGAAAGAAAGGGATTCTATGTAATCAGCAGGTTGTAGTCCATCTTCAAAACTTATACCATAATCTTTAACGCGTTGAGCGATAATAACTTCATCTATGTTTTCCCCATTATCAATAGCTTGTTTTAAAACGCAAAATAAAGTTCTATTTATTTTAGAGCTTTCTGACCAAAAGTCTTTTTCTGTTATGAAATCTGCGATATCTGCATATCTGTCAGGATATTTTATTAATCCTGCTAGCAATTGTGTTTCTAATTCAAATGAGTAAATCATACTACCAAGACATTATCACTCATCTAATGAGTTGTCAATCAAGTCTTCTGGTAAATTTTCTTCTTCTAAGTATTTCTCTAATGCCTTTGTAAGCCCCATTTGGACTATAGGGCTACCTATTTTTGTGTATATCAGTGGATACCCTTCTTGGTTGACATAAGCGCATATAAAGCCTTTTGAGGATTCTTCTTGAGTTCCAGTAAATTCAAAAAGTCTATTGAAGTAATTTTCTGGTATTTTAAACTTTTTAAACTCGTCTGTCCCTTTATTATTTTTCATCCTTTTATAATATTACACCTTGACTTTCGAATAAGTGCTCATCTATTATATCTTTTTCATAAATAGTTACAAGTTTTATTTGGTTAAGCTCACAAAAGGTTTCTTTTTTTTGGTCCCTTTTTAATTGGCTTAAATAATTTAACCTGTCCCCATGAAAGAATTTAACATATTTAGTATGCTGACGGCCTTGCACTTCTATAGCTACTTTTTTGTTTGCATTATAGAAATCTAAAGATAATCTTGTGCCTATTACTGGGAACTCTTCGAATATCACATCTTGATCCCAGAACTTTTCTAAAAAATTTTTAACTCTAGTTTGGAATTTACTTCTACTAGAAGATTCCCAGCTGATTAAATATTTTTTAACATTTTTATATCTTTTTTTGCTTTTATTCAGGGTTATTAATTCCATCTTCTTGTGAACTTGATATATTAGATTTGATGTAGTTTATAAAGAAGTTTTTAGCATTATCGTTTTCAAGTATAAATTTTTCCATTTTAGCTGCGCCTTGGATTTGTAAAGGTATATCAACTTTTGATTCTTTAGCTAAATTAACAAACTCTTCATCGAAAGATAGCCAAGCTCCTTTTTTTATTACCAAATCCCACATTAAAAGAAAATCAAAAATTTCCTTTTCAATCCAGTTTGATGTTCCTTTTTTTCTTCCGTACTTAATAGGGTATTTAATTATTGAATTGGTTTTTTCGTTAGGAGACTTTTTGATAACTATTTTTGCGAGGTGACCTGTATATGGATTTTTATATTCATCATATGTAGAGCTTGGATCTTCTAATATTAAATCGCTTTTATATCTAGGCTCAAACTCTATAATCCAATTAGCGAAATGAAGCAAAGCGTTACCTCCTGTAGCTGTTGTCTGCCTGATGGGCGCTTTACTGTATGGATCAAGCTTAATATCTGCTCTAACTTGAGATATGAAGATAGCTATATGCCCTCTTTTTTGTAAAGCAGTAGAAATTCTTTTCATTAAGTCAGCAGCAACTACGGCTCCTCCTGCTACTTTTTGAGAATCTTCAAATGATTTAGCTAAATCACATTTCCTAATTAAACCATCAACAGAATCTAATATGAAAAAGTATTTATTTTTTTCTTGATTTTTGCCAACAAGTTCTCTCATGGCGTCAAATACTGTTTCATGAATATTCGATTCAAGGACAAAACATGTCCCTTCCACCCAATCTTCTGCAGAATAAACAAATTTTACTCCTGACCTTGCTACCATATTAGGGCTGAGCCTACCTTCAGCTTTTATGTAAAAACCTTTTCTGTTTTGACCTTCAATTTCCAAAAAGTTTTTCATGAATTGCAAAGCACAACTTGTTTTGCCTCCTTCGTTCATGCCGCAAAACCTATGCAATCCTGTACCTAGACCTCCGTCTAGCTTGTAATCAAATATTAAACTTCCGCTTGGTACTATATAAGAAATGGTCTCTTCAAAATTATAATGAGATTCTTTATTATTTTTTAAGAAACTGCTTAATTGGTTTTGAGACGTTAATATTGATTTTTCTTTATCTTCGTTTTTTACTTTTTTTCTCATTTAAAAAATCTTTGATTGTTTTAGGTGATTTTGTTATTTTAAGGTCTTTTCCTGACTTGCGCTTATTTATCGTATGGTTAACTTTTTGAATTGGGTTTGTGACTAAAAATTTATTATATCTTTCCTGAATAGAAAAGACATCTTCTCCTGCATAAAGCGTAAGAGAATTAACTTTATCTACTTTTAGTTTGTCCCAAAACTCTGAATGAGGGTACTTTTTAAGTAAAGAGTTCAGTATTTTAAACTCCCTAGCCCAAAAGCTAGGGGGAACTTTTGAGGGAATATGAACGAGTTTTAATAGCAATTGCCTTTTATTCATATAGGTAATACTACACAAACAAAAGGCGATTGTCAAGTGTTATTAAGTTATTTTACTCGTTTGATGGAGAAAATGTAGGGCTTTGTAATCCGGGGTTTTTTAAAGCTTCTTTTTCGTTTTCTGATTTTAGTTTTTCATCAATTTTTAGACCTTCTTCAGTAAGATCAATGTTTATGTTTCCTGATTCTGGAGCAGGTTTTTCTATGAATACTGCTGTTGGTTCAGCTTTTATTTCAGTCATTTCAGCTAAGCTTTTAAGCTGTTTTTCACCTTCTTCTGTTAATGTGCCTTTCTTTTCATACCTCTTCAAAATGCCAACTTTTAAACCAGTAGGTAATTTTTTTTGATCTTCAGTTAATTCGCCAGAACCTTCAACTAACATTGTTTTATTTTTTTCGTATGACATGGCACACATATATTTAGCATCTGAAGAGTTCATACCTGCTGTATCAACAAAAGCAGCGTCATCCATAGCGCACTCCTTTACATACATGGAGTATATTTCTTTTTCGTCATCTTGCATTTCATTAGAAATGGAAATGTTAGTGATTAAATTTTTATTATCTATATTAAAATTGGATTTCATAGTCTTTTGTAAATTAATTATGGTTTTTTGTATTTAATGCTCCATTTGGTTTTGATTCCTTCTCTTGGGCTACTAGCGATGGCATCTAAAGGTTGCAACTGATCAATGGTTTTTTTTAATGTGTCGCCTTTTTTATATGTTGGACCGTCATTAATAACTTCGTAAATAGCTATTTTGCCCATATCATCACTTAAATTTAAAATATCTCTTACTATACCTTCGCTACCATAATGCTTGCATTCAGCGTTAACATTAATAACTCTCATGCCTTTAGTTAATTGAGTTTGGTCTTCCATTTCAATTTCGCCTCCTTCTGAGGAATATTCAACATAAGAATGCACGGAGGCTAGATAATCTTCTATAATAGTAATTTTACTTTGAACCCAAGGCTCTAATTTTGAAGCTAAATTAGGTTGACTTCTCATTTTCTCTAACAAATCTTTAGAAAAATCTGAAATAAAAGCTAATTGACCTAAAGCCATTCTGTAGGCATCTTCAATATTATCTGAATCGTCAGCTTCAATTTCTTCATTTATTTCTTCCGCTTCAGTTAAATAGGGTGAAACTTTAAGTAAATCTTTTTCTTCCCAATAAGTGAAACCATCCCACTGATGAATTACATCGTCAATACTTCCTTTAGATAAAAGTTCTGTAACAGATTTTTTGCTTTCCCACATTTTGCAACTCCAATACCTAGCTTTCCATCTAGGGCCCGGATTAGTGTCGCATTTATGGCGAGATCTAAAATTTTTACGGCGTTTCGGATCGTCCCTCTTAATTTCCATGTTTGGATCTCCGAAATTAACTTTTACAATGTTACCTTTTTCGTTTTTAACGTAAACACTAAATTTTTTAGGGCCTTTTGATGTCCTAAAAGGTTTATTTAAAGTTTTTTTATCTTTAGCAGCTTTTATTTGGCTGCTTAAATTGATTGATATATTCATTTTATTCCAGATCTTCGTAATCTAACTCTAATTCACTATTATTTACACCAAAACGTTTTAAGTCAGAAATGGCTTCATTTAAGTCTGACTCTTCGAAATCATCAAAGAAAAAAATATCTACAATTTTATCTTGCATTTTTTTAATTTTTAGCTATATCTTGATCGGCTTTTCGATAAGCTTTTTTAACTTTGCCACCTCTTACCATTTTTAAAAACATATTTACTCTTGCCATAGCCCATTGTGCCCTACTTTTTCCGGGCCTGTGGCTTGAACTAAAGGCTCCAAGCCCCCTTCTGTAAACTTTCTTAAGTTGACCTAATGTAACTTTTTTAGAATACTTATTATTATGTTCTTTAACTTTGTTTTTTAAAGCATTTGTGACTTTTTCGCTAAATGTTATTGCTGCTTCTGATACTTTTTGTTTATCATCTTTTTTATTTAAGTTTTTTTCAGCTTTCTCTTTGGCATCAGGGCTTGTTCCTGCAGATCCGGGTTTATTAGTTTTTGATCCTTTTTTTCTTTCTTCTGGTTTTGCTGGAGTTTGAGCAGAACTTTTTGGTCCTTGCCTTTTATTTGCGTTAGATATTCCTAATTTTTCTTTAGAAGCAGAAGGAAACGCCTGTACAAATTTTTCACCTTTATTTTTTGCAAAATCATAAAGTTTTTTGAGAAATGTGTCGTAGCTCATTGTTAATTTGGATCTGCCAAAGTTAGATATAGCATCTGATATATCTGCAGGGGTAACGATTGGGAAAGATCGAGTGTCAGGAAATAAAAAATCCCTGTCTTTTAAATCTTTTCGTTTTATACCGTTAAAAGTTTTTTGAGCTTCTATTATTTTTTTTGAAAAATCTAATAAAATATTAAACATTACTTATATATTACACTTTAACGTTTAATAAGGAAAAAAAAACCACCCATAAGGGTGGTTTTTCTTTAGTAGATAAACTTAATGACAGAGTGAATTACTCTAACAGTAATGATGATTTAAATTAAGCTTTATCTTTATCTAATTGGGCAAGCCCCTCCTTCGCACTCTAGTCCTTCTAGGGTTCCTCCTGTTATATTAAATCCAGATAATTGTTTTACTTTAGATTTAATTTTTTCGTATTCTTTTTCATCAATTTCTTGATAAGGAGCTTGTTTAAATCCATGTTCTTGCCTTAATAAAAAGGAAACACTTTTGATTCCTGATTTATAATTAACTTTTAACCATTCTTTAAGTTCTTCTAGTTCTTCTGGAGAATAATAAGCAGTAACGCTAACTGCATTATCGCTCCAAACATTTTGAAGAGTTTTTACCATTTCGAGTTGTTTTATAACTCCCATTTCAGAAGCTAAAATAGCTCCATCTGGCGTTTCGCAAGGAAAGTAAACAACAACAGTGTCTCTATTTTCAGAACCATCAAAATTAAACAAGAATTCAGTTTTGTATCCTAAATCTTTACAAATCTGGACTAATCCATCGCTGCTGCTCATTCTTACTGTTCTTAAATAATGTTTTGAATAAGCAGGGTGTACGCCGGGAGTAGAGCCGCCTAATAAACTTAATGTTCCAGAAGGCTTAACAGTTGTAAGTTTAATACTTTCTGGCCAACCTCGCTCTTTGCTCCATTTCTTATCAAGCTTTCTTAACTCTTCATAACATTTGTCCAACCATTTAACTTTATCAAGAGCTTGGCATATTCCTGTTACTCCCAGCCCTAAGCGCATATTTTTATGAACAATAGCGTTTGTTTCTTCATGTAAAAAAGGTAAAGAAGCTATAGCTTTTTGAGTTTTATAAAGTAATTTAGCGCATTCATTTAATTCTTGTTGCGATTCAATATTGTTTAAATATAATTCACAAAGATTGCAACATTCATAATCTGAAAGGCTAATCTCTCCGCAAGGGTTTGTTCCTACTACATTATCTGTTTTTGTAGGGTAAAGGTCTGAATCTTTCATTAAACCATCTTTTAATCTACCATATTTTCTAGAAAGAGGTAGATTGAAGAAGCCGTATGGTTCACCGTTTGCGATTCCGCTTTTTTTATTTATTTCATAGCCGTTTTTCCAAAATTCTTCCATTAAGTGAGAGTAATCATCAACATAAAGCGTGTTATTACTCATTGCTCTCCAATTAGGGACGTTAGTTGTTCCCCAATTTTTAGCTCTTAGATAGAGTATATCGTCAGGGTCACCTAATGCGATTTCTGCCGAACGCCTAACATTACCAGCAACTACAACACTACCTATAATGTTACAAATATCTAATACATCTATAGATCTAAGTTTTTTGCCTTCTCTTTCTTCGAATATTGAGCAAATTTTTTCTATCCCGTCTACTAAAATAGAAGGACCGCTAGCTTTTCCACCAAATCCTTCAATTTTTTCACCAGCACCACGAATAAGGATCGTGCTATATGAGAAGCTTTTTCCTGTCGTAAAATATGCATCCAATAAATGTTCGAGAAGTTTTACCCATCCTTCTCTAGCATCCGGCACAATAAAGTCTGCATCTTTCGTAGGTTTATGAGTGATGCGAACGTCTCGCTTAATTCTGGGTAATTCGTGAACATCTTCTCTTCTTATGCTATACCCTACTCCTCCACCTAACATTAAATTTTCAAAAAGAAAAAGAAAAGCTTTAGGCTCTTTCATACTAGCAAACCAGCAATTTAGTAAAGAATTAGCGCCAAATCTGTCTACAGTTGATGTTCCTAACTGCCACAGCATCCTGCCAGCGAAATTACATTTCAAGTTAAAAACTAAATCATAAATTCTTTCTGCTTCTTTCTTTGTGTAACCAGCGCCTATTTTCTGAGCGCCTTCTACACATCTAGCTACTGTTTCATGCCATTCTTCTGTATTGCCGTCTTCTTTTAATCTTGCATATGTTCTTTTATAGACTATGTACCCTAGCCCATTGAAGCCCCATTTAGGCTGTTTGTTTTTGTATTTTTCGAGAAATTCATTTGAAAGGATGCTGGTTTTTTCACTCATTGTAATTTTAATTATACACTATTTTTCAAAGTTATCTACATCAAATCTTACCATTTTAGAGACTAGTTTGTCAAATGATATTTTCGGTTGCCAGTTTAATTCTTTTCTGGCGGGAGTAGAGTCTCCTAATAGTAACTCTACTTCTGCCGGTCTGTAAAATTTTTCATTTATTTTAACTAAAACAGATGATTGAACCGTTTTATGCACAACATAGTCATGGGTTAAAGAAAATTCTTCTTTTACTCTTTTGCCGTGCCATGCTCCATTTATGTTAACAGTCTCAAAAGCTTTTTCGACAAATTCTCTAATGGAATGCGTTTCACCACTAGAAAGCACATAATCTTTGTGCTTTTCTTTGTTTAACATTTTCCAAATACCGTCAACAAAATCTTCGCTGTCGCTCCAATCTCTTTTCGCGTCTAAATTGCCTAATTCGATTGGGTGAAAAGGTAAATTTTTAGAGATCGCATTATGAATTCTTGCTACACCTTTTGATATTTTTCTTGTTACGAACTCTTCGCCTCTTTTAGTTCCTTCATGATTAAATAGTATACCATGAACAGCATAAAGATTATATGATTCTCTATAAACTTTAACGATATGTCTAGCTGAAGCTTTTGATGCTCCATATGGGCTTCGAGGCTTAACAGGATGCTTTAAATCTTGAGGGCTATAATCAACATTGCCCCATTCCTCGCTAGAGCCTGCAGAGTAAAATCGACAAGAAGGCTTAATGTTTCTAATAGCTTCTAGACATCTTAAAACGCCAATAGAGTTTATGTCAAATACTTGCTCTGGCATTTGCCAGCTGCACCCAACATAACTGTTTGCTGCGAAATTAATAAAATAATCCGGTTTTGTTTTTTCGACTATCTGGTTGATACTTTGAGAATCAGATAAATCACCGTATTCGAATTTAAATTTTTTATTATCTTTAAATTTAATGCAATTGCTAAGGTTAGGGCTTGATGATCGTCGGACCATTCCTATGATTTCGTAATCTGTGTTTTTCAGTAAGTATTCTGCCATGTTAGCCCCATCTTGACCTGTTACTCCTGTTATTAAAACTGTTTTCATTTTATAAATTATTTATTACTGAAGTTAATTTTTCTATTTGTTTCTCTTTTACTTTACTATGCAGACCTACATAAAATCCATTTTGGTGGATGTATTCGCTGTTTATGAAATCTTGCGGATTACCGTATTTCTTAAAACAGGTTTGCCTCAAAAGATTTCCAGATATAATTGGTCTTGTTTCAATGTTGTTTGTTTCGCAGTAACTTAGAACTCGATCTTTATTTTTTCTAGAATTAAAAACAAGAGGAATGCAAAAAGGAACATCTGAACTATTTTTTAAGCTTTTAGGTAGTTTAACTTTTTCGCAATTAATTTTAGATTTAAAAAAATTAAAAAGTTTTAATCTGTTGGATATATATTTTTGTTTGCGCTTTAAGTCCAAGAGTCCTATGGCTGCATGAATATCGCTGTTGCGAGAATTATTACCCAAAAGGTAAAAATCGAATCTAGGGTCAACATCTTTGTTTAAATATTTTTCTTTATCTTCAATGCTTCTAGTCATGCCATGATTCCTGTACATAGAAAACAAATCTTTTTCTTCTTTACTGTTAGTAAAAATAAAGCCCCCTTCTACGCTTTGTAGTTGATGGCCAAAATACGTACTAGTTGTGCTAGTGAAATAACTGGAAGCGTTTTTCGTCTTATATTCGCTAAAAGTGTTCTCACAGTTATCTACCATTATTTCTATTTGGTATTTATTTTTTATTTCAGAAAGCCTGTCAAAGTCTGGATTAAAACCGAGTAAGCTGGTTAAGAAAACACATCTTACGCTTTGATGATTTTCTTCTAAGTAATCTTCTAGCTTATCTAAATCTATAGAATAATTATTTAAACTTATGTCTATAAATTCAACGCCGAACCCTTCTCTTATAAACGGGCTTACAGATGTAATCCATGTTGTAGAAGGGAATAGTATTACATTTTTTTTATCTGGTTTGTAATGATAATCCTTTAAGTAATAAGCTAAAATTGTGTTTGCTGTAGAGCCGCTAGAAACAAATAAAGCGTATTTGCTTCCTGAAAGCTTAGCCATTTCTTTTTCAAATTTATTTACATTCGAGCTCATGGTCCAAAAATTACTCGGAGAAAGGAAAAAGCGACAGAGCTTTAATCTGTCTAAAATAGTAAAATTAGATTCGTTTAGCTTCCAGTTTTTCATGTTATTCAAATTTATTCTTATAAACCTTACTTATTCCGTTTTTTAATTTTGTGAATTTAAAATCAGGGTACTTTTCTGAAAATTTTGAGCTATCTGCGTCTTTTCTATATTGCCCGTCAGGTTTACCGCTGTCCCATTTTATTTCTATTCCATTGGTGTCACAGCTTTTTAAACCAATTTCAGCCATGTCTTTAATGCTCAAATTTTCATCGTTACAAATATTATATAGAAATGGTTTACTTTCTCTAGATGTTATTTCAATAGCTCTAGCTAAATCTTCAGCATACATGAACTGCCTAAGTGGGGAACCTGTTCCCATTAATTCAATGTATGGGATTTTGTTGTTTTTGGCGTTATTTATTTTCTTTATCAAACTAGATAAAAAGTGTGCTTTATCTCCCTCGAAATGATCATATTCAGAATATAGATTACATGGAATTAAATTACTGTAGTTAGTTTGATGCTGTTTATTATACGTTTCGCACTGAACAGCTAAACATCTTTTTGCATATCCATAAGAAAAATTTGTTTGAGTAGGTGGCCCTTGATGCAATAAGCTTTCTTTCATAGGATATTGATAACTGGAGACTTTATCTGGATAAATGCATGTACTAAGGATACCTGTAAAATTAAAAACATTGTTTTTAAAACACGCTTTTAAGATATTCGTATTTATATAAATATTTTTTTCAAAAAAATCAACAGGATTGTTTATGTTGTCCATGATACCGCCCACTTTGGCAGCTAAGTGGATAACTCTATCTGGTTTTAAGTCTTTTACTAAATTAAATGTTTTATTGTAATTTTCTAAATCGCAATCTTTACTGGTTAGATACAAAGCGTCAGGCATAATCTTTTGTAGATGTTTGCCTACCATGCTTGACCCTCCTGTTACTAATATTTTCATATTTTGAATTCTTTATTAAAAAAATCGCCACAGCAACAATTATTTGTGAAAAAAGACTTGGTTTGGTTATTAAAACCATTATCTATCCAAGAATTAATTATACTGGAAAAATTCTCATAGCTTTGAGTTCCGAGTCCATCGCAATAATGCCAAACTTTTATTTGTTTAGTTTTTGAAACATATTCATGAGTTCCTGTGAAAAGTTTATTATTTTTTACTTCAAATAAATTAGTGTATTTAGGCCATGGTTTACAGTTAGCTTCTGCAGTTAAGTTACCTTTTGCTCTAGCATTATAGACAACATCAGAATTATCATAATCGCCATCAACAATTTTACTTTTATATTTCTTTTCAACATTTACTATGTAATTCAAACAAGCTTGTTCGTAATAACTAGTCTTAAAATTAGTCCAGAGATTAATGATATCTTTTAGTGCTTGGACATTATTAAAACAAACAACATCTGCGTTTATATGGTTTTCGCGGTTAGAAAGATGTTGGTTATTATTTACTTTTAATGAATATGGATAATCTAAAGTAGCTAAAATATCATTTGAATTATCATCTAGAAATTCGTCGAGTCTAGAGCAAGTTATAGTGTCAGCGCCAAGAATTATTATTTTATCAAGGTTGTAAGAATCGAAAATTTCTGCTGCTAGAGTATATTTAAAAACCCCTGCGGGTATGTTGCTATTAGGTAAAGATGCTTCATGTTGATAATCGACAGAATAAACTTCTACGTCTGGATTAAACTTAGAAAAACTTTTAACTGCACAATCGTGGAGCTTTTTATATTTAAGATTATCTGAATATATTAAACAGCCTGTTTTCATGTATTAATTATATTGTTATATGTTTCTTGTATTCCTGTTAGCAAACCTTTGTAGTCAATATTTAAATTTGTATATTCTCCAGTATAATCTTTTGCTTTTTGGTTGCTGCAAGTGATATCTACTTTGTGACCTCCAAGAGAGTTTATATGTTCTGCAATATCTCTTAAGGTGTAGGAGTAATCATAAGAACAATCTATTTCTTTAGGCGGGTTTGGAGATTTTAAATAAAAATCAACTAAAAAAATTAAATCTTTCATATAGAAGAAATCCATTTTTTTATCTTCATCGATTTCTATAGATTTTTTGCTAATATAGTTAATAATTGATTTTTTTATGAATCTAGTGGGTAATTCGTTGTTGTCAAAAACTCCAAAACTTCTTATATTAAAAAAATTATCTTTTTCTAAGATTGAATACCTTATAGCTTTTTTGCTTAATCCGTAGTAAGAATTACTATTGTGTATTTCAGCTCCAGATCCAAAATGAATAAATTTATTATAATTGCTTTTATTTTCTAGTAGATTGTAATAGCAGTTTAAATTATTATCTAATGTTTCACTGCTATCACTTTTTAGTCTAATACCACCTTCTATTGCTGTATGGATTACTGCATCAAAAAACCCATTTCTGTGGAAAAATAAATCAACATCTTTTTTGTTTTTTAAGTCTATGTTTTGCCTGTTTATTTTTACTAATTCATTATCTTTCTGCAAATAAGAAATTAAACTGGAAGCTATATATCCATTTGATCCTGTAATTAAAATTTTCATCGCGATTAGTTTAATTAGGTAGTTCGCTGTTTTTTATATTTTTAGCGATTTGCAATATAAGATCTTCTTGTCCTGCTACTAATTTTCTATTGCCCAATTCAAAAATTAAAGAACTGTATTCTATGCCGTTTAATTTCGAAGCCTTAATGATTGGTTTTTCAAAGCCAGAAAATATTTTATTGAGTCCTGTTAACACATTGATTGGAGATACTATAGGGGTTTTTTTAACTAAGTAGTTTATGGAGTCATCAGCTTCAGTTATTATTTTGTTAAAATCAATATCTGTTTTGTATCCATACTTATTTAATACGGGAACAAGGATTTCAAGCTGGGCATTACCAGCTCCAGCGCCAAACCCTCTTATACATACATCAACAATAGAAGCTCCATTAAGAGCAGCGGTTACGGAATTATAAACAGCGCAGCCTAAATTATTGTGTCCATGAAATCCTATTTTAATATTTAAATTATCTTTAAGGCCTCGGATTCTTTCAGACACATCTTCAGGAAGGTATGTTCCTGTAGAATCCATAATTATGACAGCTTCTGCTCCATAATCTTGCATTTTTTTAGCTTCATTTATCAAAGTAACCGTATCAGCTAAAGCCGTCATCATTAAAACACCAAAAACAGTTTTTTGTTTATTTTTTAAGTATTCTATATGCGTTTTCGTTATAGATGCTTCGGTGCAATGCGAAGCGACTCTAAAGATGTCCACTCCTAGATCTATAGCTTTGCTTATGTCGTTTTTAATAGTTGATATGCCCGGTATACTGTGAACACATAATTTTGTGTTTTTTAAATGTTTTTTAGCGGAGACAATCATTTGTTCGTCAGTATAATCGGATTGTCCTATTAATAAAGATGAAGCTCCAAGTCCGTTGCCATGACCGACTTCAATAATTGGAATTTTAGATAATTCTGCAAAACGACAGTATTTTTCAATTTGAGGTAAAGATATTTTATGAGATACAGCATGGTTGCCATCTCTTAATGTATGATCGCTTAATATAATGTCATTCATAATAATTTTTCTGATACTTTTAGAGCAGCGCAATTTATTATATCAAGATTTCCAGCGTATTCAGGAAGATAATCTCCTGCTCCATTGACTTTCACGTTTATTATAAATATGTCATCGTTTATTATTGGCAAAGATGTTAGTTCGTAATTTGGGACATAGCTTTTAATTTGTTTAATTTTACAGTCTATTTTAGATAGTAAATTTTCACTCTTAACTGTTTTGAATTTTAAAAACATTGTTGTTTGCATGCTTACGCACGGTTCTGCTGGGTTAAGGTTTAAAATAACTTTGCAGTTTTTAGCGTTTGTGAATTTTTTTACAGCTTTTTCTGTTGTGTGTATATATTCATCTATATTTAGCCTAGTCGCCATTCCGGCGCTTTTAGAAGCTACCTGAGAAACAATTTCAATGTACTCTAAATCTTCACAATTATCGCTTATTAAATGAAGTAAAGGTATTGAAGCTTGACCTCCACATGTTATCATATTGACGTTATTTTCATTTAAGATGATGTCATCATTAATAAGAGGAACGCAAAGTTCACCTATTTTGGCGGGAGTCAAATCCACTGTTTTAATGTTTTGTTTTTTAAATTCTTCGTAATTAATGGCCGCAGAAAAAGCGTCTGTGCAATCAAAAACAAGATCACATATCTTGCTATTTTTTTTAAAAAAATTTATACCTTCAGTAGAAGTATCTACTCCTAATTTTTTAGCTTTTTTTATGCCTTCTGAATCTTGTCGCCTCCCTACAAAAATAATAGGTGTAATAAATTTAGATTTTAAACACTTAATCAATAAGTCGGTGCCGATATTTCCGGTTCCTATAATTCCTGCTTTTATACTCATCGTGCTATTTGTTTTGATTTTTCATTTATTCCAGAAATCATATTTTCTTTAACTTCGTTATATGGAAGAAGTGGAGACATTTCTTCTATAGGTGGAGCAAAAATTGTATTGCATTTTGTTTTTATACCTTTTACTTTAGGAATAAATTCTTGCTCTGGGTCCATGTATACTTCACAAACACTTGGACCTTTATAATTTAAGAATGATTTTATGTTTTTGTCAAAATCTTCCCATTTTTTTATGCGGTAATACGGAAAGCCAAATGCATTAGATATTTTTTTGAAGTGAGGCAGTGAAAGCCCAGTATCAGCGTTGACTCCATTATAATCACCATTAAATAACATTTTTTGAGTGTGCTTAATCATTAGATAGCCGTCATTATTAAATATAATTATTTTGATTGGTAAGTTATGATGTTTTATTGTTTGTAATTCTTGAAGATTCATCATAATTCCTCCATCGCAATTTAAGCAAATTATATTTTTATTTAAATCAGTGAAAGAAGCGCCTATGGCTCCCGGTAACCCATAGCCCATTTCGCCTAGACCTAACGAAGTGAACATTTTTTGGCCATCTTTAATTTTTATGGCGTAATGACCACTTAGTAATGCTGTTCCCATGTCGGTAACAATAATATCTGTATTGTTTAGCTTATCGCTTAATTTGTCTATAAATTCATAAGAATTGATGTATTTATTAGATTTATGTTCTGGTATAATTCTTGGGTATTTTGATTTTATTTTTTTACAATATGTAGTCCATTGGCGCTTATCGTTTTCGTAATTTGTTTCTTTAAGTAAGTTTTTGATTAATGTTTTTGAATTTGTAGTAAGTAAAGTGTGTTTTTTCGTTTTATTTTTAGAGCCTTCATTAATGTCAATATCGTTGATTATCAATTCAGCTTTGGGAGCAAAATCTCTCACATCGTAACCTGTTTGAAGTAAAGATAATCTACTGCCTAGAACAATAACTAAATCACTGTTTTGTATTATAAAATTAGAAGACCTTTGCCCTTGGACTCCGAATCGACCATAATTATGATCATTATCATCAGGTAAAAGATCGATTGCTGACCAAGTTAATAAAGTAGGAATTTGTAATTTATTAACTAAATCAACAAATAAATCGCTCGCACCAGACGTTCTGACTCCATGCCCCCCTATCAAAACAGGTCGAGAAGATGATTTTAGCTTTTTATATATGTTTTTGCAAAATGAATCAGGAATTAAATCTTGTTTATTTTGGGGTTTATTTTCTTTATGGCCGTCTTTATATTCTTTAGATTGCACATCAAATGGTAAATCTAACCATACAGGGCCGCATCTACCCTGAAAAGATATTGAAAACGCATTTTTTAATTCTAAGTATATATCATCTGTGGTTGAGAGGGTTTTAGAATATTTGGTTACTTTTTTTACAGAATATGGAGAGTCATAACCTTGGATGCCATACATTCTTAAGTTTTTGTGATTTTGCAAAAAATTTTCTTGTTCTTGACCTGAAATTATTAAACCGGGAATTGAGTCTGCCCAATTGCTAATTACTCCAGTTAAAGCATTTGAAGATCCAGCCCCAGCAGTTACTAAAGCTACAGATGGCTTGCCGCTAGCTCGAAAATAAGCTCCCATAGCCATAACAGCAGATTGTTCGTGGTGAACATAAACTATTTCTGTATATCCTAGTTTATTTATAGAATCAAAAATATGAGAATTAGCTGAACCAATAATTCCGAAAGCATGTTTTATTCCTTTTTCTTTGAGGAATTTTGCTATCACATCGCTATTTCTTTTTTTCATATTTATTATTTTTATGTTACCATATAAATTTGTTTTTGTAAAATTCAACTATCGCTGGTAATTCTTTTGAAAAATCTTTGCTAGTTGACCAACCTAATTTTTGAATCTTTTGATCATTTAGGGCGTATCTAACATCTTGGCCGACTCTAGAATAAGATAAATCTAAATAATCCTCAATGTCAACTTCTTTATTGAAATACGAATTTATGATACTTTGAACGGCTTTAAAATTACTTAATTCAAACCCGCCACAAATATTGTATATTTCATTTTCTTCTCCTTTTTCAATTATTTTGAGAGTAGCTTCGGCTGAGTCTTCTGCATGAAGCCAGTTTCTTATGGGGGAGCCATTATTGTGTAATGGTATTTTTCTATTGAGAGATAAAAATTTAATTGATTTAGGTATTAGTTTCTCAACATATTGACCTATTCCATAATTGTTAGTTAGTCTGAGTATATTATATTTGATTCCATAAGTCCTAGACCAAGCTAAAATTAACATATCAGCAGCCGCTTTAGTTGCTGAATAAGGGTTGCTTGGTTTCAATAAATCAGATTCGATATGCTCTCCTTCAGTTATATCGCCGTAAACTTCATCCGTACTAAAGTGAATTAATCTAGGTTTATGATCATTTTCTTGTCTGTAATTTTTTAAAAGATTTAAAATATTATAAACACCATTAATATTAGAGCTGATGAAATCGTCACTATTAGTTATTGAATTGCCGACATGAGTTTCGGCTCCAATATTTATGAAGTAATCACAATCATACAAAAATTTAATATCATTTATGTCTTTTCTTTCGAAAATAAAATTACTGTGATCGTTAAATTCTTTTAACAGTGAAAAATCAGAAGCGTAAGTTCCTTTGTCTACGCCTCTAACATGCCATCCTCTTTCTAGACACTTTCTTGTAACATATGACCCTATAAAGCCTAAACATCCCGTAATATAAACTATTTTCATATGTTTTTTATAATAAATTTATTAAGTGTTTTTTCAATATAACTGATTTGATCTTCTGTTATTACTGGACTAGTCCCGAGAAAAAATGTATCTGTTGTGACTTTTCTTGAAACTGGATACTTTTTGATCACATTTTCCGTGTTCATTATGCCGGAATATGCTGGTTGAAGCATTATGTTACCGGCAAAATAGGGACGCGTTTGTATTTTATTATCTTCAAAATATTGAATAATGTCTTTTCTTTTGAATTTACAGTTATTTTTAAGTGTTATTGCAAATGCAAACCAGCTAGGATCTGATTTAGCTGTAGCTCTTGGTATATGGAATAAATCTTCATATTTTTCAAAAACTTTCGTTAGTAAGGAATGGTTTCTTTTTCTTAGGGAAACTATTTCATCTAGTTTTTCTATTTGAGCTAATCCTATGCTTGCTTGCAACTCTATGGGTTTTAAATTATACCCTATTTCATCGTAAACATATTTATGATCAAATTCTTCATCAGGCAATGCAGGTAGCCAATTAGAAAATCTTTTACCGCAAGATCCGTTTTTTAAGAGGTTTGCTTTTTTACCAACACAATAACAACCTCTGCCCCATTCTCTAAAACTTCTGGCTATTATTTCTTGCTGTTTGTTTTTTGTTGCGACAAATCCTCCTTCGCCCATAGTTATATGGTGTGCTGGATAAAAACTACAACTAGCCATTTCACCGAAGCTGCCTAAATATTTACCATCATAGGTGCTACATAATGCATCGCAGCAATCTTCTAGTAATATTAAATTATTGCTTTCTACGATTTGCATTAGTTGGTCCATGTTAGGTGGATTTCCTAAAACGTGAGCAAAAGTTATAATTTTAGCCCCACTCTTAACAGCTTCTTCAACTTGATTTAAATTTAAGTTTAAACTATCTATTTCTATATCGACAAATACTGGTTCAAAACCTACTTGAAAAATGGGATTTATTGTCGTAGGGAAACCTGCTATTGGAGTTATAACTTTAGTTTTTTTTGGAAAATTATACAACCTTTTAGATGTCATTGATGACATCATTATAAGATTAGAACTGCTTCCACTATTTGTTAAGATTCCATAATTTTTGTTAAAATATTTTGGAAATTTATTTTCAAATCTTATAGAGTCTTGTCCTAAGGCGAGCCAACCACTTAGTAAAGATTTAGTAGCTTGAGTATATTCTTCGCTTGAAAAAAACGGACCAGCATATTGGACCCAATCAACTCCTTCTGTCCATTTTTTTTCATTATTTTTTTCTTCAGTATATTCTGAAATAAGTTGTAAAATAGTTTCTAGCTTGTCCATTTATCTCTCCATTTTTTTTGAATTAATTTGTCGTATTTTATTTCATCTCGCTGCATTTTCCAAGTAGCTTGATTTTCATGCATTCTATACATATAACCTAACCACGATTTAGTGTTGTGAATGTAATGTCCTTTATCAATAATTTGACAGTAAAGATCATAATCATTAGCTCCCGAATACTTTAGAGGATTAGTAGATAATTCTCCTGATTTCATAATAGAAGAATTATAAAAAACAGTTGGGGTGCTAATGTAGCAGCCTGTTAATAGTTTTGATTTTAAGTCTTCAATATTAGAATAGTTAAAATTAACGAGCGTGTTTTCGTGCCCTTCAGAAAGAATATCAGTATACCATTGATTGCTGGATTGTAAAAAATTAGCATTTAGCTGTTTTAAATATTTAACATTTTTACTGATATAATCAGTTTTTATTTTATCATCAGAGCCTATTATTGTGTAGTATTCACCTGTCAGTATTTGCTTGGCTGTGTCTAAGCATTCGTCCCAACATCTTGGGTATATATTTTCAGCCGTATCAAAAATAAAGTTACTTGATTTATATAATTCTTTTATCTTTTTAACGCTGTTGTCTTTACTTTCGTTATCGATAACTATGATTTCATAATCATTGTAGTCTTGATTTAAGCATGAGTTTATGCACTCCTGAATGTAATTTTCAGAATTATAACATGGGATTACTATGGAGATTTTCATTTTGTAATGCTTAATAATTTTTGAACTCTATTTATGTAAGTATGATTAGATTCTACAAAATCAATATTTTGTTTTTTTATCTGTCTTAGCTGATCTGGGTTCATACTGCAATATTCTTTAGTTTTTTCAATTAATTTTTGGGGGTCGTTGGACAAATAAACATCTGGAAATAATGATTTAACTTGATTTACTTCGTCGCACACTAAAAGACCATTAATACCTAACGATTTAAAAGTTCTTTCGTTACTATCATAACCTAAAATTCTTTGATAAGCATCATGAATATTAAGAGAAACTTTTGATTTTATGATTACTTCATTTTCTAATTCGTGAGATATGTTTTGACCAACAGAAAAAGCGCATTTTAAACCAGATTTCATGAAAGCGTCAAGAACGCTGTTCATGATAGGAACTTTTTCTGAAAGGCCATTATCTACAGAATGCCCCACAAAACAAATATCATATTGATAATCATCATCAGTTCTAACTAAATAGTTTATATTGTCAAAAGCTAAAGGTAAAGAAATAGTGTTGCTCCATTTAAAATGATGTTTGGTTTCGGAGGAAAAAGTCCATTTAAAAACATTACTGAGAGAATTAACTTTATCGATTAAATTATCCGGTATAGAGGTTGAGTAAGCGGAATGCTTGCCCCAAGGCTCTGGAAATTCATTGGGCTGAACATACAAATAAGTAGAATAACTGTTTTGCATTTTATTAATGGTGTTTTCATTCAACATCATCTCTGCGCAAAGAAGTCTGTATTTTTCTTTTGTATTTATTTCGTCAAGCTTATCGATAAAAACAACGTTTTGATCTAAATAGGCGAAAGCATGAGCATAACCGTTATATATCCATTTTCCTGCGTGAGAAGGATGCCTTTGTATGTATGTTAACATATAGAATTTATAGTTTTTAAGATTTTTTCTAATCTGATTTTAGATGTGTGTTCTTTTAAGAATCTTTGTTGTCCCATCTTGGATACTTTTAATCTTGAAGATTCATTTTTTAAGTAAAAATCAATAATATTTATAGCTTCTTCTGGTGTGCTAAAAACTTCTATTTCTTTTTTAGGTTCATAATACATTTCCAGATTTTTCACGTTTTGTGTCACCAATAAAGATTGACTGCATGTAGACTCAAAAATCCTAAGTTTCATTTGGGTTTTTTTCTCGGGATCATTGTCATTAACGGTAGGATTAAGAACTATTTTACAAGAACTGTAAAATTCAATCAAATCTTCATAGGATAAATCATTAGCACAAGATATATTTTTATTTAACTTTTGGAAAAAGGACGATCTACTTTGAGTTATTCCTCCGCAAAAACCTATATCATATAAAGGATTGCTTTGTACGAAAAGTTTTTCATTACAATGCCACTGGCCTAAAATTATATTTTTGTACCCATCTGTTTTATATTTTTCTATGCAATCAAGCTCTGGGGTAGAGCATACTGAAAAATTCTTACAAATATGCTTGGAAAAATTATCATACCTCCATGAATCATCACAAAACCAATTGAAAGTAATTATATTTCCTTTATCGGTGATTTCTTTTATATCTCTAATTTCTGGTTCATTTGGGGTTATAAGCCTGTTACCGGTTATACAGCAAAAAATCAAGTCCGGTTTAAAAGCTTGAACAGTTTCTTTGAAATTGTTAGGAACTTTAGAAGATGTGTCATAGAAAAGAACATCGTGCCCTAATTCCAGCATTGGGATATAAAGATTAAAATAACCGCTGTCAAATTTTTGCCGATTATTTCTAGAATAAGCCTTGTTTATTACTAGTAAAATTTTCATATTTTTTCCCAGAAAGTTTTAGCAGCGTTATTGCATTTATCGCGAAACTCTTCTATTCCTACTTTTTTTATTTCTTGCAAGCTGCCTATTTTATCTTGTCGGTCAGTCAGTATATCCATTCCGCATAAAACGGCTTCTGCTACTGATCTGCAGAATGGTTCGCGTACTAGCGGCGAATAAAACATTGCCTTATACTTGTTGAAAATTTTTGGCATTTTGTCATGATTGACTTTACCTAAATATTCAATGTTTTTAATCTTTTGAGCTAATATGTGGTATATTTTTGAGCTTGTAAAGCCTGCTATAACAAAATCTTTATCTGGGTTATCTAAAGCATATTCAAAAAAATGATCTACACCTTTTAGTTCATGCATGTATCCTGCAAAAAGTATTTTATCTTCTCTTTCAAGACCTTCGTCTTTAAACTTTTTACTATTTATAGGGTCGTAAATTATTTCAACATTCTTGAAAATATCTCCATATAATCCCTTAAAAAAGCTATGTTGATATTCAGACAAAAATATTGTTTTACTGCAGTTAGAGAAAAGTTTTTCTCTTTGTTCTGGAGATATATGCTCATTAGAATCGTGTTCTAACCTTACGTGATTCTTGTGAGAAGAGATATTATCCAATAAATGAGGGTTTTCATTTAAGATAACAGTAACGTTAGAAGTTACAATCATGTCGAAAGCATTAAAATTTTCAATATCTAAGATATTATCTTTATTAGTTTTCTTTATAGATATACCTAATAGCTTAGCTTTTTCTATAATAAGAAAATCACTTCTTTGAGCTCCACCCGGAGCAGTATCTAAATCAAAATCTGATATCCATAATACTTTTTTATTGACTTCTAACATAATATATGTTTTACTAATTGTATGTTTCGAAACTCGAAAAGTCAAGATTTTTTTTATAGGGTTCAATGCTCTGACACAGAAACTATCGTACTAGCTTTATCCGCAGAAGAAGCGGCATCTTCAGGTGTTCGTAGTATTCTTAAAAAGTACGGAGAGAAAACAGAACTGTCTTTTATCGTAAGTGTTGATAAGATAACCTCCGACTCTTTAGAAATAGAAATTTTTTCTACTCCTGAAATCCTTGCTGATTGTGGCTTTTTCACGCTCTCAAAAAAACTTTTTGATCTGAGGGATTTTTATCTTGACAAAGATAACAGTCCTTCTTAATATCTGAACGTAGAGAAGATATTAACCATCTTAAGTTATTCATAAAAAAAATCTTATGACAGTCATAAGAAATTTGTTAAGACCTTAAGGTTAGGTAAAAACACTTATGATTACTCACGACTTCAAAACAATAAAAAGAAGAAAAATTGTGATAGCTAAAGCTCCAATAGTTTTCGGTATCGCTGGCGTAGCAAGATCAGGAAAAGATACCTTAGCTAAATACATCCATAAAAAACTTGAGAAAAACGGCACTATAGCAGCGAAAATATCGTTCGCTTCGGCAGTTAAGATAGACTTAGATGGATTCTTAAAAGAAAAATTAAACATTTCTGCATTTACTGAGAAAACAGAGGAGAAAAACATAATACGACCTTTACTAGTAGCGTATGGAACTGACGTTTGTAGGAATAATATAGATAAAGATTTTTGGGTTAAAAAAATACAAAAAAGAGTAGAAACTAACATTAAAAACAATATAATAACTATCATACCAGATGTTAGGTACAAAAACGAAATACAATGGATAAAAAACTTAGGAGGTTATGTTATTCATGTTTCTAGGTGTGGCATAGAACCCGCCAACTTAGAAGAAAAAGCTAATGATCCAATAGTCGAAAAACTTTCTGACTATAAATTAAAATGGAAAAATTTTAGCGATGAAAAAAAGACTTGCACCCGACATGTAGCAGAACTTTTCCGCGAAAATGGTTGGTCTTTATATGGAAAATTTAAGTGATATAGATTTAGTTAACAAAATAAAACAAAATCAAAATACTAATCAATGTTTAGAAGAGTTGATCTACAGACATTCAGGCATATATTTAGACATTGTTAATTCTTACATGAAACGTTGCCCGTATCCATCTCTAAGAGATGATATTATAAATGACAAAGCAATAGCTATTTACAATTCTGCTTTAAGGTACGACAAAGATAGAGGTGCGAAATTTTCTACATTTTTAGGGAACGAAGCTAAATGGAAATGTTTAAACGCCACAAACAAAAATAAAAAAAACAATAAATACGTAGAAATGGACGAGTCTAAATTATCTTTAGACAAAATAAAAGTAAACAAATGTGAAAATAACACCAAGCTAGAAGAAGAAGTTCTATCTTTTTTTGACAAAGAGCTCGAAACTTACCCAGACACTAGAGTTAAAAAAATATTCCGAATGAGATATTCAGGCTTAAATAAATTAACGCCTTGGAGAAAAATAAGTAAAAAAATGAATTTAAGTATACAAGGATGCATAAACATACACAATGCAGCTTTGAAAAAAATATCAAAAAACGTTAAAACAAAATATGAAACGATTAGTTAACGCACCAATTAATGCTTTATCTTTCGGCAATGTCTCTGTTAATATTTTAAAAGAGCTATACAAAAAAAACATTGATTTATGCTTATTTCCAATTGGTAATAAAACAGAAATTCAAGCTTTCGATAAAGCTAATCCAAAATTCCTTGAATACCTGCAAGATGCTACAAACAAAAGATATGAAAAAATAAAAAAAGATTTGCCCTGCTTAAAACTATGGCATGTAAACGGGTGCGAAACCAGACTTACAAAAAAACAAGCTCTTTTCACTTTTCATGAAACCTCTGAAACAACTAAAATAGAATCAAATTTACTTAAAACGCAAGACTGTATTTTCACTTCTTCAAACTACACAAAAAATAATTTCGAACTTAACGGAATCCCAAATGTACATTTCGTACCTTTAGGCTTTGATGAAGATTTTCACATAAAAAATAAAGAATATCTACCTGAAAAAATCCATTTTGGATTAATGGGTAAATTCGAACAAAGAAAAAACACATCTAGAATTATTAAAACTTGGTTGAAAATTTTTGGAAACCAACCAAAATACCAACTTTCCTGTGCGATAACAAATCCTTTTCTAGATAAAGCTTCTTTCCAGCATGAAATTTTTAAAATACTTCAGGGCAAAACTTACAACAATATAAACTTTGTGCCCTATATGCAAACAAATAGTGAAGTGAATGATTTTTTAAACAGTATTGATATAGATTTAGGAGGATTAAGTGGTGGAGAAGGATGGAATCTCCCTTCATTCAATGCAACTGCTTTAGGTAAATGGAGTGTAGTTTTAAACGCTACAGCTCATAAAGACTGGGCAACAAAAGAAAACAGTATTTTAGTTGAACCTTCTTCAGTAAAAAACTGCGAAGACGGAATGTTTTTTAGGAAAGGTAATCATTTTAGCCAAGGAGACTTCTTCGATATAACAGACGAAGAAATGGAAGAAGCTATTTCAAGTAGTGCTGAAAAAGCTAAAACAAAAAATACAAAAGGTTTAGAATTACAGAAAAAATTCACTTACGAGAACACAACTGACACAATACTAAAAGCTATTGAGACATTATGAGCCAGACTAAAAGAAGAAAATTGTTTTTATTACCAAAAAACGTACAAAAAGTTGGCACACAAAATGCTAAAAGGAATGTAAATATGTGGTACAATCATAAAACAATTAGATATACATACGAACCAAACGCAAAAGAACTGGTTCTTAAATTCGAAGTTCCCGGCACACCTAAAGAAGATGTAAAGGTGTTTACGTGTGAAGCTAAAAAAGTAATCAATGTTAAAATTAAAGAAAGAGATAATTTTAATGTAGACCTGCAAGACTACCCTCACTATTATGAAGGCTCCGAATACGATCTTTCATACATGAAAGCGAAAATGGAGAACGGTCTTTTACGGCTCTATATTCCTAAAAAGGTGGATAAACAAAAACCAATAGAAGTTACATAAAATAAACTAAAAAAGCGCAGATAAAACTGCGCTTTAATTTTTTTAATATAAATGTATAATAAATATATGATTTATAAGTTTAGAAATATTGACACTAATGAAATTGTAGAAGTTGAAATGCCCATGAAAGACTATCAACCCTATAAAGGAGAAAATGGAAAGGAAGATTTTTGGGAAAGAATTTATGATCTACCTCAAGTTAACATAGGAAACGCTAAAACTGTAGATCCTTTTGATAATAATAGATTTGTCACTAAAACTAGAGATATGAAAGGAACTTATGGAGATCTTCTTGATTATTCGAATGAATTATCAGAAAGAAGAGCTGCTTCTAACGGAGGAGAAGACCCAGTCAAAAGAAAACATTTTGACAATTACGAAAAAAGAACAGGAAAAAAACATTTAAAAGATAAATCTCCTACAATAAACTCTAAAAATGTAGATGTCGATTTTAGCTAAAGATTTCAAAATCTCTGCCTATATCAGAATGTAAAGTTTTTACAGAATTGTATAAAGCTACAGATTCACTAGAACTTAAACCATCTCCAATTGATAAAAATCCATATTTCCTATCAGCATCAACGTTTTGTTCTGGAGAGCCAGCTACATTAGCAGCTCCTATAAAAATGTCTAAGTTTGGAGCGGCAGAAGAACCTTCAGAGAAAGTCGAAGTATTTGTTTTTGTAGGAATTTCACTAGTATTGAATAAGGATAAAAACGCAGAACTACTGCTAGTTCTACTAGCTACATAAAAAGCTTTACTATTAACACTTTCAACAACAATTTGAGTGTTGTTGGGGTTATAAAACTGAAATACAGCATCATTAGTTAAATCTGGATTAACTCCTCCTTCATATTTCAATAACATAGTTAATCTAGGATGAGAGAATCTGTTTGTTTCTATACAGCCTATATCTGCTGTAGCAGACTTTTGACCTGAAATATTCAAAACAGATATATGAACTGGAGTTCCAGTTAAATTAGTGCTTGGATTAAAATGCGTATTTGCGTAATCATGATTCCCCTCAAAAAGAATATACCCATCTTCTTTTTTAGTATCTACTGTTGAAAAAGTTAACCTATACGCATCGTCAGAATTTCTTGGATCTTTTAAATTATATCCATAATAAGATGTTTCACCAACCAAAGGGTAGACGCCTGACATTTTATCCCAAAGACCGTCAGATTTTAAATTTTTAACAAATGTATTTATACCGCTTCTAACAGTTGTATTCTTTTCTTGAACGGTATCTAAAAAATTAATAGCATCTTGATCATCCACAAAAAGAGAAGAAGACCCACTTACTTTAAAACCAGCGGTAGCGCTAACAGAAAAAGAAAATTCAGAAGAAAAAGTCATATCTCCACCAACAGACTGAGAAAAAGATTGGGATTCAACTCTAGCATTATCTATTTCAACTCTAAAACCTGTAGAGCCATCACTGTTTTTTAAATTAAAAATTAAATCATATTCATTTTCATCATCAAATATCTTACTAAAGTCACCAGTTACAGGCTCATCAATTGACCCTTCAAAACCAACAGTTCCAACTATTGGAAAAATAATCCTTTTATCATAAGGAAAATTACTACCAAATCCAACCAAATCTTTTCTAGATACAGGCAAACTAATTTGCATAGAAGTTATATTAGCTGGAGCTTCACCAGAATACCTTACACCCCCCATAATAGGTTGCTGTAATTCTAAATTTATATCTCCGGGTCGTAAAGCTGAAGCTCTTTGAGATTGATTAGATAAATAATTACTCGTATTAAAGTTGTAACCACTTAATAAATATTTTTCTGTCGATTTAGTGCCTTGAGGTAAATTTATGGCCGGTACTTGGCTACCATTAGTTCCAAAACCAGAATAATTATCAAAAGTCATATTAACGCAATCGAAAGATAAACTAACAGAAGGTAAGTCTCCAACTTGAGCACTTAAAGAATAATTATTTAAAAAAGCATTACCTACGGCAAATATATCAAGACCTACAGCATCAGTTATAGAGTCTGCATCCTGCGCTTCATCATCAGTCAAAACGAAATATAAATTTTTATCGCCACCAGCTTCAGCAAAATTAGAAAATATACCAGAACTAGAATCAGATATTAGCCCTAATAATACTTCATTTGAATTATCACTTAAATAATAACTTAAACCTACTTCTATTTGAGGGGATTCTGTGTATTTTTGGAAAGCGTAATCAGAACTACCTACTTGTCTTGATCTAGAAACAGGATTAGAAATAGAAATAGAACTAGACTGAATTCTTTTTAGTAATTTTAAATTAGAAAAGTTAGTCTGACTTTCCCAACTAGGCGAATCAGATATTAAAACATCTGTACCTGCATATATAACTCTATTTCTGGTAATTTTGCCCATATCAACAATATATATTACACTGTTAATTAATAAATATAGATAAAATATTAAATCACAACTGTTTATTCGTGAGTTTTTCTCGAAAACAAGAATTATTCTTCTTTTTTACCTTTTTCTTTTTGATCACTATAACCAGTCTCGCTACCTTTGAATAAATATGCAAAATCTCCATTTTTAGGTAATACTTTTTCAACAACTAACATCTTAAGCCTGTCGTTAGGCACAATCATTTTAGTTTTACGATCCGTCATATAAAAAATAGTCTTAAAAAGCCCCACTCGCACTATACGGGCCTGCCTGCCGCTAATATAGATAACATCATCATTTTGAAAATCTTTTCCCATGAAAATCACAAACCCTTCAACAGCTTTATTTAAGCCTTCTTTTAAAAATACAGCAGCAAATCCAGCCAAAACAAACCAGCCGTATGAACCAATCATATCTTCTATTATTTTTTTCGCCTCCGGTGCAAATAATTCATTTTCCATACTTATGTTTACACTCCCATAAAACATTTAAGAAAAATCATACCTAGCATTATAGAGAAATGAACAAAAAAAAAGCGCAGAAAAAATATTTCTTGCGCTTCGATTGATTTTATTTTTAAGTGTTATGGTCCAGTTGGGCCACTTGGACCACTTGAAGGGAATGCTGTAATTGGCCCTGAAGCATCACCGCTAGCACCATCAGTGCCATCGCTTCCTTGACTACCTAAAACAGCACCATCTCCTCCAGCTTCTTGAAAAGCTTGTTGAATTTTCTTAGTTAAAAAAACGCCAGCTTCTGCAGCTCCTAGACCTTGAGACTTAATAGCTGCATCAATAAGCTGAGTTAGAACCTGAGCTTCGTTCAATGTAAACGTGATTTGAATGTTATCCATAATATATTAAGTATTATATTATAAAAAAGGAAAAGACATTTTAAACAAGTTTTTGAGATTTTTGACTTCTTTTTCTAAATTCTCTATTCTAGAGATAGACTCTCTTAAAGCTGACCATAAAATTTCATCTTTTTTACCTGTAATCCCATGAAAAACTCCGTATTTCTGCAGCTCATGGGCCATCATGCCTCCAGCGTCACCAGTTTTATAATTTATATTGACCCAGAAGTTGCAATTGGTCATGAGAAGATGAGAATACTTACTTAACACTCTATAAGTTCAAATATATTCATTCAACACGTTAATTAAATTTTTTTTAAATTGTAATTTAGACATTTTAAAAGCATCCTCACTTGCTAAGATACCCTTACCTTTTACTTTGTCAGGGTTGTTGTAGCAATACCTCATCGTTTCAATCATATGATCTTTATTATATTTTGACCATTTGCCCCCGGGGTTTTTCCAGTACCCTTCGCTTGGGACTTCTGAATAATTGACAGGAAAAGAATTTTCTTCTGTCATAAATTCTGATAAGCCAGCGTATCTAGCTGCAATTACTGGTCTACCACAAGCCATACTTTCGTGCTGCATTAAACCCCACCCTTCAGCAGCCGAGCAAGAAATAAAAATATCATTTTCTATATACCAATCTTTTAGCTCATTCATACTGAAATTCTTCTTAGAAATGTTTACTCTAGTGTCCGTAAATCTTGGTAGATTGCCATCTCTTTCTGATAACTTTAAATTAAGTTTTACATCTTTTTCGAAAGGAAACGCTTTCACGAAGCAGGAGTAAATATCTTTTATTCTTTTTCTTGGGTCTCCATTTGCAGACCCAAACACAAAAGGATCTTTGTCTAAATGGGTAGCGTAATTAAAAAATTCATTAACAAACAAAGGTACAACATGAATAGGAACTGTTACCCCCTGCCGTATAAAATTATCTTTATTCCATTGATTAGGCACAATGATGGATCTTTGTTGATTAGCTATTTCAATAAATATATCATAGATGCGAGTGCTTTCCCACATTGTAAAAATGATGCGGTTTTTATTAGGAGCTAACCTATAGAAAAAGTTAGACTCATTTAAACCATTGCAAGGCGGCGCTAATATAAGCTCTAAACAATCTTTTACTGGGGGCAAATCTTCGAAATACTTTTCGTATTCGGGGGTGATTTCCGAATAGCATTTTTTATTAAGATTAAAATCTTTAAAGCAGTATTCAAGTAAGCAGTCTAAAATTACTTTATAACCAGATTTAAAATTAAAATTACTAGATAAAATCAAGTCTTTCATTTAATAAAAGCGAGTAGATATTTATATATTTTTAACATCATATTGGTAAACGTATTTTAAAAAACCACAAGCATTGAATTCAAATACTTTTTTACAATCGATATTGAAAGGCTGTTTTCTTGGGTTTACCCCCCTATACTTCCCACTAAGAATATCATTATTTTTTTTTCCGATATCGTTTACGACGAGAACTCTCTTCGCACAGTTAAGTTTTTTAAAAAAAGTTATAATTTTATCGTTTGGTAAGTGCTGCAGAACGTCCTTTACGATTGCTAGGTCAAATTTTTTTTCAGGATTGAATCCAATGATATTATCGTTAACGAATTTTATATCGTCGCTCCCATGTTTGTTTTGGTTCTCTTCAATAACAAAATCTACTATATCAACACCCAAATAGTTAAGCCCTGCAAAGTCTAAATGCTTCATTAGATTAAAATCTCCGCAACCTAAGTCCAAAATTGATTTAATGCCCTGCTGCCTTATAAAACCTTTCAACCATTCGACATAATCGCCTGAACATTCAATACTCGCCCCAGATCCGCTTTGAGTGCAGTATTCGTCATTCCATGTTTTATTTTTGTAAATGTCTTCAAAAGCAGTTCTCATAATAGTCCTTTAATATTCTTACACATTCTAGAGTATAAACTGGAACTTTCATTAAAATAATTTGCGTCAATCTCTTTTAAAGTAAGAAATATTTTGGACTCTGCCATATGTTTACTATAGATTCCATCGTCGGACATGAAGGGAGAAAAAGCCCCTTTGTGATAAAAATCGTTGTTCCAGTTATATTTATGAAACGAAGCTGAAGGCTCTATCTGGACTAGGTCTGGTTTTACTTTTGAAATTTCATAAGGTGTACGCACTGACATTTTATTCCAATCATAGTCATCGTAATTCTCCTTATAAGAGTCAAGCCAAATATTTAGAAATTCTGCATCTTTATGGGATATGATCAGAGCATTGCATAAACCTGTTATTTGGTAAAAATCATGTTGAATATGGTATATCCCTTCTTGACCTAAAACAAACTCTTCCTGTTCAAACTTTGGGAAAAAAGATTTGTAAAATAACGTATCGATATCAGCGTAAACACCTCCCCTTTCTTTTAACAAAAGCAACCTAAGAATATCAGACTGGTGCTCTACTCGCCAAACCTTCTTGTTGTTACAATTGTATACGAGGTCTGGTAAGACCTTATGGCGTTCTAATTTGCAGAATTCTTTAATTTTATTCCACCACGTATTGTTTTGAGGTTCGTATAGATAATGAATGTAAATATTTGGTTGATTTTGCGTAAGCCAACAACTTTTTAAATTCAAATAATGAAAATAAGAAAATTCTTTTCCGTTAAAATCAGGACTCAAACCGAACAAGAAATGAAATTTATAATTATTTACTGTCATTTTATTAATATGAATGAGTTAAAGATTCGAAAATCTCTCCGGGGTTAGTTATAGATAATTGGTCAGCTAAAGGGGGATCTAAAACATAATAATTTAAATTAGGTAAAGATCTTTTTTGAATTTGTATATCTATATGAGACCAAGCTATAGAATTAGTATCTATTAAATTTTTTAAAGCACTTTTTTTAATCATATAAGCATGGGTACATAATGGTGGCGTGACAGTTTGGATAATACCGTCATCTATTTGAAGAGAATCTTCTTTATTCAGACAACAATTACCAACAAAACAATACTGCCAATTTTCTGGTAATCTAGACTTAACATCTAATAACTTTTCTTTAAAATTCTTGCATAATTCCACATCATCTTCCATAATTAAATATTCTCCATACGGTAAATATTCCATTATTCTCCAAAGCATGTAATGTGATAAAATACATCCGACATGCCCCTGAGAAATAAAATGCGGCGTTCCGCAATCTTTATCCCAGTTAGGATGGTCATCTGTATAAGGTATCTTAGTAGAAAGGCCAAATTTTTTAGCATTTATACCTTCGAAAAATTCAACGTCTAAATTATGTTGTTCAAAATGATTTTTTACATATCCAGCTCTTTTGGGATAATCTTTCAATGTTATACAGAAAGTTTTTGGAAATATCATTGATCTACATTTTATAAAGGAACATATTAGTATGCTTGCCTTTAAAAGTTTTAAATAGATTAAAATTGTTAATAACTAATTCTTTGTCATTAAAAACCATCAAGTAATTACTTTTAACTTTGTTTAGTATATTCATATCGCACTCATAATTTATCACTAAAAGATCGCAATTA
>Ga0222717_10000552_pt1 | contig 32063 bp, 80 predicted proteins | sample C33_18DmetaG_FD_165053 | JGI IMG/M metagenome (GOLD analysis project Ga0222717, IMG submission 165053) | Estuarine water microbial communities from San Francisco Bay, California, United States - C33_18D | ecosystem: Environmental > Aquatic > Marine > Unclassified | place: USA: California... | reverse complement strand
ATAATTATGAATTACGACGCATTAATACTTTCTACTTTCATTCCTGCTCTTTTCTTCTTGTATAAAAGCATGACAAATAAAGAAATTGATCTTTTCGAAGATGTATCAAAAAAGAAAAATAATTTAAAATAAATTTGACAAACTCCGTTTTTTTGCTTAGATTGTATACATATGAAAGAGATAAACAAACCACAACCAAGACTCCAAAAAATCGCATCCGTAATGCGTAAAGCTCGCCTCGAAAAACGGCAAGCATGGATTCTTTCAGCCGTCATCGACATTTGGGATGCTGAAGCCTTAAGAATTTGCAGAAACTAAAAGATAAAATAATATGAGAAAAGTAACACAACAAATAAAGCAAGCCTTCGAGCAAGGCAAATCTTTAAAAGTCAGCAACACTCGCACAGACGGGCAAACCGTTTGGCTACATGGTAACGCGATTATCAAGCGTGACCCCGACGGGCTTGTGCGTTGGTCGCTTGCGGGATGGAATAGCCCCACTACACGCGAACGCGTCAACGGCATAGCAAATGCAGGCGTTCACCAAGTCAAATTCGAGCCTATACTAAACGGGCAAGTCATTGACTCATTCGATTGGTTCGCTTCTAATACAGCAAAGCCTGATCCTCTTGTGTTCTAAGTAGCACAGGGTCAACGACTTAGGGCAAACCGCCCACGCGCTTTTTGCATAACTCGTTGTTATACAACAACTTGCGTAAACATTCTAAATAATCGCAAATAAATTAAACTTTTTTTACTGTGTTTTCATAAGCACATGAAGATCAATAACTTACAACACAAAGTTTTTTTGCTATCGGCTTGACTTTTTCGCATTTTGAGTATACATTGTATATATAAGATTAAGTAAGACACTTTAACAATTAAATAAAAATAAAAATGAAATTATCACAAAACAAAATACACGCTCTCTTTTCAATACTTGCCGACGCTGACGAAGGTTGTAACGATCGTGCTTGCGACAACTTGGCAGAAGCCTTCGGTGGCAAGCTTGGACTTGGCGAAGTTGTTTCAGTTCCTTCTGAATTGTCATCTGAGAAAGTAGTTTCTGAGATACAAGATCCTCAGTTATGGTGGGAATCAGGTTGCGTCGAAGCTTGCGAAGAAATACTTGAACTTGTAAAATAAAGCTTGTACTTTTAACCCTTAACCCTATAATAAAATTATGAATAAAATTGAAGTTAGAATAAAAAAATGGTCAACCTATTGGTCTGTGAAGATCTTTGATACAGGAACCGAATATCCTAGAGTTCGGACTGCATCTAGTCTTGCGTACCTTAATGCAATAATAAAAGATGAAAAGTTAAATTCTTCTCGCTTTAATGTTGTAGATCAGCATTGATCTTTACGGGCTAATAGCTCAGCGGTAGAGCACCGTGTTGATAACGCGGCGGTCGGTGGTTCAAATCCACCTTAGCCCACCACTTTAAAAGATTGCATAAGTTGTTGCATATCAGCAACTTGCGCAAAAATTCCTAGGGCCGGTTTGCGTAACTCTTTGATAATCAGCGACTTACAACAAAATAAATTTTTCCTTAAAATAATGAAACTTTTTTTCGCGACTTTATGTAAGTGTTTGATTGATAGTGTTTTATGACACAAAGTTTTTTTGCTATCGGCTTGACTTTTTCGATTTTCTGTGCTACTTTATATATATGATTAAGACAAATAATATGATAAACGATTTTAAAAACGCCTTAAAGAGTCATGATTGGTTCTTCGACTTCTCAGAAGATCACTCTGTTTGGACTCGTGGATTCAACGCTAAAAAGAATCTTGAGTCAATAGCTCATTCTCTTGTTGCCAATGGTACAAACCCTGCCGAAGTTGCAACTCTTTGGAATGAATTCGCTCCCAAGCGTTTTCGAGTTGGTAGTGAAACTTTTGCCCCACAAGCAAAAGCAAAAGAAAAAGTTTTCAAAAATAAACTTGTCCGACCAAGTATGGGTGAAATTGTAAAGCTTAAAAAAGAGCTTGGCATTTGTGCATCCGAGGCAAACTTTCGCCTTCGCTATGGAGTAGAGCCTTCCAAGTTTGAGCGTGAACTTGCCCAACAAAATCAAGGCAGGTTTATCTTTCACTTCCCAAGTCATCCCGAACTTTGGGAGGAAAAATAATTCACTTTTTTCTTGCATAAAATTAAAAACTACTTTATATTCTATATATATGACAAACTTAACCGAAAGAGAAAAAATCCTCATTTTAACTAAAATCCTTAAAAGAAAATAATTATGAATAAAATACAAGTAAGAATTAAGAAATGGTCAACGCATTGGTCTGTCAAGATCTTCGATCAAGGAATCGACTCCGAGGGCAATGATCGCCCACGCGTTCGCACTGCTTCAAGTGAAGCATATCTAAATCAAATCATGAAAGATGAAGGCTTAAATCAGTTTAAGTTTAATGTAGTCTTTCAATAAAAATAAACTTTTTTCTTGCGTTAACCTTTAATTTTTGCTTAAATAATAAAATGATAAATGTATTCAAAAGCCCAAGACTAGAAAATTGGTTTAGTGTTTTCTTTAATGGTAAATTAATTGACTCGACTAAATCTCACGCCAAAGCAATGGAAATTGCCAAAAAAATAAGCATCAAATATAATTCCCCTATAATCTCAAGTAAATAATCATGGACAAAATAAACGAACTAAAAGAAATCATTCGCCTCGAAACCCCACTTGCTGAACTTGGTTCCGTAAGTGCCCAACAAATGGTCATTCATGCCCAAATCGAACTCGACGAAATTCTCGAAACAAAAGCAAAACAAGAAACTTTTTGCTTGCAAAACTCTTAAAATTAAACATAATTAAAATCATGACAGAATCAGAAAGACTAGAAATCATTCGCCAAGTTGCGTCAAATAATAACGCCGAAGTAAGTCCTGCACTTGCTTCTCTCATCGAAGACTTAAAAGCTGACATCTTAGCCGAAGAGTTGATCGTAGAACATGGCTTGCTCGATGCGACCAAAAAAGAAATCGAGGACGAGGTCTCCGAGCTTGCTTCAAATGAAGATAAATCAGTCGAAGATGACGACTTTGACAACGACGAAAATCTCCATGACATGACCCTTGTCAGCCCTTATATGAGAGCGATCTTCGAAGATTAAGGCTTGACTCTCAAGCGTTTTTTTGCTATAATTAAAGCATGGAATTAACAATAATCTTAGTCGTTTCGTTCGCAATAGGAATTTTTAGAGGCTTAACCGATTCAACTTTTTAATTAAATGATCTTACTTGAATTAGCTTGCATGACAATTATTCCAATCTTGGCTTTTTGTCTAATGTTTTAGCCCAATCCTAGCAACCTAAAAGTTATCTCCTAAGTTCTTGAGTATCAAGGACTTAGGGGAAACCGCCCAGGCCCGTTTTGCGTAACTCGTTTATACTCAAAGCCTTACAACAAACTAAAATAATTGCAAAAAAAATTTGACAAAGCTACTCCGCTGTGCTACCTTTAGGTATGACTAAAACAGAAATGCAAAATGAAATCATCACCCTTCACAAAGCACTCAAAGAGTGCATTCTAACTGATTCGCAGAGGGTTGCGATTCGCAACGAAATTGGAGAGCTGGAAGACCAGATCTGCCTCCTGGAGTTCCGAGAGCAACCCGACATTGATTGGGGCTTTCACTCCGAATGGGAGTGATTTTTTCGCTTGACTTTCACAAAAAATTAAACTAAATTACTATCATGGAAAATTACAACGGTTGGAAAAATTGGTCTACTTGGAATGTTGCTCTTTGGTTGGGTAACGACGAATATCTTTACAAGCTTTCCCGCAGATTTGTTCATTACAAGGATCTTGCGAATGAGCTTGAGGAGATAGGCACTCCTTGCACTCCCGACGGAGCAAGCTACAAAGATCCAGACTTGGACACCTACGCACTCGACGAATGGCTGATGGACGAATAGTTCAGTAAGTCGTTGATATTCAACAAGTTAGGCGAAATCGCCTAGGCCCGTTTTGCGTAACTCGTTGATACTCAGTAACTTACAACACTTTTGCTGTTTTCGTGCATTTATGCTTTTAGTTTAAATATATATGTATTTGTATTTCTGTATTTAGTATTTGTATTTCAGCCCTACAAAATTGTATTTTGATAACTAGTCATTGTTTTGCTTGTCTTGTTTAATTGAATGCAAAAGTTTTTCGTGTTGGAGCCCGTCTTGTTGGAATTGACTCATTAGCCTGGAAACTTGCATTCTATCTTGCCAACCAAGAAAATCGCTATGAGGTTGTAAGGGAACAAGATCTCCACGCTGATTAAAGATTGCAACTTCATAAGTGCTAGGATGATTGCCGTAGAAGCATTGACCCCCTTCCACATTAGATATAACACTAATAGCGTAACCATTATCGAAAGTTATACTTGCTTGAACTCCCGAATCTTTAGCACTTGGGTGAGGGTTGAAATTTAAATCATTAAAGGTCTTCATGATATATATAGATTGGCTTACTATTATGAGTTAAAGTTTTGTGTTGAACGAATGTCTTTGTTTTGATGTTCTTTGTGAATGTCGCTTGAGATATGAATAAATCGTTTTTATGAGTCTTCTCTTCAGAATAAACAATCACGAAGCATCCGTCGTTTGATTTTGTAAGTAATGGTTTCATTAGTTATAATAATAAGGTGGTTTGCCGTCTTTGTCAAACATTTTTTCGTAAGCATGAGCTTTCTGTGCAATAGCTTTTAATGCTCCTCCAACAACTAAAAGCATACGAAGTTGATCGTCATCAAGTAAATTTTGCTCGATCATTGGTTCAATTAAATTATCATTCAGAAATTCCATTGATAGCTCACTTGCTTCTCGTGAATCAAGGTCTTGTACTTGAAGGTGGTATGGATCGTTAAGATACATGAGATAGTTTCTCCTTGTGTTTGAGTTTGCGATGTATCACTTTTGCCTTGACCTTGTGAGGTCTTGACTTGGTGAAGATAATAGTTTTTCTAATCTTAATCATTGGTTATAGTATGACAGAGTGAGTGTGGAAGTCAAGTAAAAATCGTACCGACACGGAGGGAGTCGAACCCCCAAGAGTTTAGCGTTGACTGCAATCATGCTTCTCTTCACCACCATCAACTTGCAGATCGATTAGGTCGTGTTGGTAAGTATCATTATGACAGACCCTCGCCGAGAGTCAACACAAAAATTAATAAAATTAAAAAAAAGTCACAACCTCCGTAACATCAACGACTTAGGAAATATCGCCCAGGGCAGCTTTGCGTAACTGCCTGAAGCTCAACGGGTTAGTAGCCTAACCATTGCAAGACTTTTTGTGCATCATACTCTTCTCTGTCGCCCATGTCTTGAAAGAATTCGTCAATCTCTTGGCAACCATGTTGAGCAAGCACATTGAAGGCTTCATCTTGTGAAAGTTTAATGTCTTCGGCTGAGTCGTAGTAAGTATCTGTCATGATTTAATAATAGTTGAGTTAAATTGTTTTGTCAAGAGTCAATTCCCTCTTGAACAAATCCCGTTGCATCTTTTTTTGCCATGCCTTTCTCGATTAAGCCGATGACTACACCTTGCTTGTCAAGGAAACGCAAATCATTTTCATCACCATTGACAACTTCGTAACCCTTCCATGTTTGTGGAAGTTGATTGCGAAACACAACGGCAACATTACCACCCATTTCTAAAACCATTTCGCAAAGCTTGTTATTGGTTTCTGAGCGACTAAAAGTCAAGTGATAATTCTTTGGAAACTCTTTGTGCTTGCCAAGATACTGAGCCATACGCCTGAACGACTTGGTATAGTCGTAAAATTGAGTTGACGGAAACTTGTCGAAGATTGTTTGAGGTTGCTCTTCATTGAAGAAAACAGATTCCCAAGCAATGTCGCTTGTAAGATTAAGACGGAAAACGGATTGCATACCCTTCTTTGTCGCGGTCTTAATTGAACTAGAAATTTCTTTCGATAACTTTGCAAGAAAATCTAATTGCTTGTCAAAGAATAACTTTGTCTTGGCAATGCGTGATTGTTGGATGCTATTCATTTGTCCACGACCTGCTGTGTTGAGACAACTTGCCGTGCAACCTTTGGAACGCCATTGGCAAACCTCATTACCTGAGAGACTAGCAGGAGCAAAATGAATGCCTTTAGTTACATAGCCAAGCTCCTCGCCTTTGACTATCTTTGCGTTACCTTGTGTGAGAATAGTTGTCTTAATCATGTATACAATTATGACAGATTAACTCGCCAAGTCAACCCCTAAAATGCAAAAAAGTGAAAAAAAGTTTCTTGCGGTTGTTGTTGATATTCAACGACTTGCGCGAAATCGCCTAGGCCCGTTTTGCATAACTGCCTATAATTCAACGACTTACAACATAACTTTTGTAGGCACAAAAAAGCCCCCCAATGGGGGGCTCGTTGGTTAACCCTATACCAACTTGATCAACTCACCGACCTTTTAAAGGTTTTGTCGGCACAAGTTGCACGAAGCACATGGCGACGATTAACTCGACGATTCCGCCCATTCATGTCCGAAAACATGACATGGCGAGAAGTAACGCTATTTACCTTCGCGGAGAAGGTTTTGCGTTGCTCGCCTTGCTTCACAAGAAGAGAGACGAACCGACCTTTAAGACTATCAACGACATTTTGTAATTTTGGTTGCTTTTTCATAATAATATTGTTTTTTTTGTTTAGGTTATAGTTTAGGTTGATGATTAAGAAGCTGAAACTTGAGAAGTCAAGCCGACTTGAGAGTCGAGAACGCCATGCAAGGCAAGTGAGCGATTAGGCAAAGCGGTTATTCCACCTTTTAGAATATGCGTGAAGCCATTGTACAATGAGTGCATGGTGCGAGGAGAGAAATCGTCATGTTCGGGTTTGTGCCATTGCTCAACAACATCAGCGATTTTTGCCTTGCTAATTGCACCATTTTGGTATGCACGAATCACAAGGTCATGGGCTTGAGAGTTGTCAAGCTCGTACTCTTTGTACGCTTGAATGCGTTGCTCATCGCTTGCCCATGTTTCGGTCATCTTGCCGAGAGTGCGAGCGATAACTTGTGACAAGTCAGTCAAGATGTTTTTGGTGTGCCGTCTTGCAAGCACAACTTCGTTGGTGAAAATGAGATTCGAGCAAACGAATGGAGCATTGCCCATGCAGAGACCTGCGGGAAAACATTTGTCGTGCGAGTTGCGAAGACCAACAATAGTTCCACGCTCGTCATTGTCTTGACCTGTGTTCTTGACATGAAATAAGCCAAAGTAGCGTTGACCAAAGCGGTGAAGAGAATGATAAGTGTCAACAATTTCCCAACCATTGTCCTGCATTTGGTTTTGCACGCGGTCTACAAGGAAAGCGTGGCTGATTGGTTGCCAAGAGTCAGTAGCTTCGGGAGTCTTGACGGCTTGGATTTCCTTGAAGGAAGATTCTTTGGTGGCACATACGGAGAGGTTGATTCGATTTGTCATAATTTTCTTTAGGTTGATTGTTTCTTTGATGAGTTAATTATAGTAAATTTTGCTTAATCTGTCAAGCTTTTTTTAATTCAATTAAGTTTTTTTTGTTTCGACTAATTTTTTTTGTTTGTGGTTATCGTCTTTATAAATACTAGTATGACAGAAAATGAGGTAGAGTCAATACTTTTTTTCATAAAACTAAAGATTGTTGCAAGTGATTGGTATTCAAGGAGTTATGAAATTCGGGCCTAGGCGATTTTTTGTAACTCGTTGATAATCAAGGGGTAGCGAGCCTAACCCATAAAGACTCGCCACCCACAAGACTAAACCCTCTTTTCCAACTCGTAAAGCTGACTTAATAAAAGGCTATGAGCAAGCCTGCGAGGAAGATAGTCGCTCCCCTTTAAACCTCTCATTTCAATAAGGGCGAGAACATGACCCATATCTCTCACTTTTTTTCTCAAGGATTCTATTGTTGACATAATTACCCTTCTTTTGGTTGTGAATAATGGTGATATGCCCTCTCGGCATCCGTTTTGTTTTCGAAAGAAACACAAAGTAAATCTGATTCAGTAAAGTATGGATGATACTCTGTCGCAGATTCTTCAAAATACAATTCCCATGTATCTGATTCGCTATCATAATTTGGCTCTTCTAATGGTCTGCCAACACAAACTGCATCAATATATTCTTGTCTTTCCATAATTATTGTCCCCACATTTGGTTATACATCTCAACATCAGTTCGGTTTTCTTGAACCTCGAAGTCTTCGTGTTCTTCGCCCAAGCTGATTGAGCAATTTTCGCTAGTAATAATGATTCTGCCACCACCGACTATCGCTAGTCTAGCTTGCAAATCGTTAATCATTTCTTGTAGTTCTTTCATATCAATACCAACAAGAATAGTATATTCTGTACTTGCTGTCAAGCATTTTTCTTGCTTCTTTCACAAAAGATAAATCGGCATCCTTGTACCAATAATGATTTTCGGGAAATGGCTCATCATTTTCGTCATTCCAAAAATATGAGTCGCTACCCCAAAAGAATCCATTTGCTTCGGGCAACTCGAAATTCTCGATTGCATACTCAAGATTGTCAATGTCTTGTTTGGTTAATTGCAACTCAACACAATTAAAGTCTCCCATTTCATCGCCTTCTATTCTTGCGTTTGGACAACCTTTGTCTTCCCAAAGTTGTTGCATCCATCCTTGCAAGCGATTGTGCTTTCGCCATTCTCCGATTTGTATATCGTCATCACCATTTCTCTTGCGAGGTGGACGAGCGTAAGCGTATTGATCTAATCCCATGATTTTCTCCTTGTGTTTATAGTTGTGCCGATTGAAATGAAGACTCTATTCTAAGCTCGTTTTGCAATGATGTCAAACTTAAAATGATGTCCTCCAATACTTCTTCGGCTGATTGGATAGTGCTACCAAGAGGAAACTTTTCGGGATGACGCTCGTTCTGATCCAAGCAAACCTTGGACATTGGATCTGCGTATGCCATTTCTCCTCGGACAATATCTAAAATGGTTTCTCTTATCTTTGCCTGAGTCATAATTACTTACCCCAATCTACTTCGTTAAACTTAATTTCTCCTGATCCGAAGATTAACTCGAAAATCACCATCAAATCCTTTGGTGATACATAATCGAACTCATTTAGGATTTCTTGTTTCAATTTTGTTTTTGTCATTTGTTCTTCATTCATAATACTGCTAATACTTGTTTGGGTTCTAGTCTTACGGCAATAGCATAGTCTACCATTTGTTCCGTGTCCTTGTCAACAAAATTCTTATACTTATATGGATTGTAAGTAACAGGTCTTGCTGTTGGATGTGAGTCGATCCATTCTCCCATTTGCCAATTCTCAAGATAACCATGAACACCTGCATGAACATTCTTGCGTTGCTCTTTGATTACTCGATTGCGTCCTGCTTGACTAACTTTAAAAGTGCAACTGTGCATAGCAAGAAGTTGACTGTGAGCTTTGACTAAACCATCTTGCTTGACGCTCCAACATTTCTTGTGCAGGTTGCGATATACAAAAACAGGGCGATTATAGTCTATCTTGTATCGAGGTTCATCCTTAATCATGACTCTAGTATGACAGATTTTTTCGTGCTGTCAACCTTCTTTTTTTAGATCGTCGACAAACTTTGCCAAACGCTTGAGTTCGGCAATGGCGTTTTGTTTGCAAGCATGACCTGCTTTTGGGCTTTGCAAAATTTCTACCAAAATAGAGACTGTTGCTTGCCATGAGGGAGTTATATCAATCGTTTTCATAATAATAAGTATGACAGATGTTCGCGTGCTGTCAACACTTTTTTTAAAATAGTTGTATCTTGTTGTGGTTCAACGACTTAGGTAAAACTGCCTAGGCGATTTTCGCGCAACTCGTTGATATTCAACAACTTATATAATTTTTAATTTTTATCTTAATTCAATTAATTTTTTAATTTAGTCAGTCATATTTTATTATTTGGTATAATGTTATTTGTACTATAGTTATTTGCATATTTGGTATTTGTATATTTGTATTTTTATTGGTCGTCGCGCCCATCTAGATATCCTCTAAGTAATCCAATAAAAAAAGAAATTATTAAAATTATAGTGATATCCATTTATATTGTTTTGGAGTATTGTTTCCAAATTTCAAGATCAAGATCAGTCACTGACTTGCCGAGTTGGCGAGCGATATTCTTGAAGATGTTCGCGAAATAGCGATAGGTGTTCTCGTTGCTCGGGGTGCTCTTTGGAGCGTCCGCATGCCCTTGATCGCGGAGGAACCGTAAGATGTGTGTGTCGAGCATTGGTTCGTCGAAGTCTTCTCTAGAATGCGACAAGAAAAACCTTGCTGTCTTGAGACCTATACCAGAAACCTGCAGCAAACGATTCAGGGTAACTGTTTGTAGGTCCTTGATCTTAGCTACAGCAACATAGGAGTTGTATCGCTGAGCATATGGAGATAACTTTGCCCAATGCATAATCTCGTTGAGCCGGCCCAATTTAATTAATTTTCTAATACAATTAAATGGAGTACTTTCTTTTGTAATGTTTTTTGCTCTCTCTATGAATACTTCTAATTTAGGAGCCTCAATTGCAGATTTTTTACCTGCGACGTTGATGCAAAATAGAATAAATTCTTCTAATTCGTATTGTGTTCTATTGTAGTTTGTTACTTTGGCTGGATTAATCATAATGTTTTTTGTGTTAAATTAGTTTGCAATGTGAAGTGCTTCGCGAAGATTGTTGCAGTCGCGAGAACATAGAAATACTTCTCTGCAGTAATCGATGTTTTTCGACTCAATGTGCTTGATGAGTTTTACTGCTTGATGAGCAGGAACTCGATCACGAGGCAATCCACCCCATTTGATTACTACCCTCATGTGAGGAAAGTGTTCGTTAATTTGAGCGAGTTGATCTGAGTTGATGTATCCGTAATTCGCAAGAATGTCTTTTAGTGTTTTCATAAATACTAGTATGACATGTATCTGGTAAATGTCAAGTGCAAAAAAATCCCGCCCGACACTAGCATGGGATGGAGGGGGTACTAGCATCGAACGGGATCAAGTATGATTAAGAAATAGATGTGGGGAGGGATTCCTGTATACCCTCAAGGTTTCGGCGTGAACAGCAGTTCTATGTTTACCTACTTTCTACAACGATTAGACTTGGTATAGTCCTGCCTCAGACATTTGCCCATTAGCACTCCACCATAGAGAATCGCGTACCTTAGCTCGCTCACGACGAGCTTATTCAGTCACCCACAGGAGATCTCCGTCGAGAGTCTCCAAATTCTAAACAAATTGGAATGATCATGTAAACCCTGATTTAACAGAATGAGAGCCTAAACTCCAACTTGTTTTTTAAAATGTAAAAGATCAATTATTTTATTTGATTGAGTTTTGTTCTCAAATTTATGTATATATTATACTATATTATTTATTATATGTCAAGCTTTTATTTTATTTATTTGTCTTTTATTTGCTTGTAATAAATCTTCTTGTATTTGTGCAATCTTTATTATTGTATTATCTGCATCAACTACTTTGTTATTTGGATATTTGCTACAATGATAGAGGTCTTTAATGAATTCATCTAACTTGGCGAGCTTAACATAAACATATTCTTTTGTAGTTAACTCGTTTCGAAGTTCTCTCTCGGTTGCAAACATCGATACTTTTGGAGATAGTGATTTTATCATTATGATTTAATCTCTACAAAGTCTGACTTGCGTGAAAAATCGTGTTCATATGCAAATTGATCATCATATTCATCTGCATCAAACACTTCGAATTCTGTTGATTTACTATGATATTTTATATCATCAAGAACATAAGCATAATCTTTATCAAATACTAATTCATTGTATTTATCATAATCTCCAATATCTGCGATTGATTCGATGCCAAGTTCTTTGATTGAAATAGGCTTGCTCATATCATAATCAGATACTTTTACATCATCTATATCTTTGATTCGATAAATGCGTGTTTCTTTAATAACAAGTGTTTTGCTCATAATTTTGTTTGTTTTATCGTGCAAAAAATGATCTTCTGCCTAGTCTAGCTTTACTACGCTCGATTCTTGCCAAGCGTTCGGCATCTGCTTTTTGAGATAGTTTTGTAGAATAATATATACTATCCTCGGCAACTGATCCATAATTTGCAAACTTGCCTTGTTGATTAGCAGGTGTGTGTTTACCACTTTTAATATCTGCCATTACTTGGCTCGCTCTCGCATTTTTCGCAATACTCATAATTTTTTCCTTTCGCAATTATTGGTTAATGTATTCTAGTATATCAGAATGTAATATATTGTCAAGTCTTTTTTTTAAGAAACGAATCCATAAACAGGAAGATCAAATTCATGATCGAACATTCCTACTTCGTCCCATCCATAGAGAATCAATGCTTGATCGAGATCATCTTTCATTAAATCTTTTCTGTCGATTACTGCAAGCTCTGAGCCGACAGGAATCATTCCGTTTTCGCTTTTTAAATCTATTTCTTTAAACTTCATACCCTCTAGTATGACATATTAATTAGATTCGTCAAGCTTTTTTTTAAGAAATTTGCTTTTTCCTCCGAATGCTCCTGTTGGAGTGGCGAGTCCGCCCTTCGCTCCGACTTTGCCCTTGCCTGTTTTCTTTTTGCCAATTAGATATTTATTTGGGTTTATTTGCTTCATAATTTTATATAAATTTTTGTTTATTTAAGTTATTATATTTTGCTTTCTATATCATGCAATTTTATTGTTTATTTAGTATATTGTATTGTATAAGAGTATATACTATAATAAAGCATTTTATATCATGCAAAAATTTGTTTATTTATTTCTTAATATTTGAGCAATCAACATTAGTGTTTTATTTAAATCAGATAATTCTTTTCTTACATCATCTGTATATCCATTTGATATTGATATTTGGTCTTTTATCTTTTGCAATTCTTTTGTTATTTCGTCCATGATTAATAGTATGGCGGATTATTTGGCGATTGTCAAGAACTAATTTCGATCACCGCGATTTTATTAAAAAAATTATATAATTAACTATATATTATTTGATGTAAATATTTGTACAATTAAATTCGGGCGATTCAGTCCACATTCCCTTGGCATATTTGCCGTTATTTGTCTTGAGATTGATTGCTTCGTATAAATACTCAAGCATTGCTCGATCATCTTCGTTTTCTTTATTTGATGTTTTATTTTTTGCAATTATTTTATTTATATAATCCAATATATGATCTATTTCTCTTCTTGTATGCATAGTATGTTATTTTTTTGTTAATTTGATTAAATATTTCTTTAAATTATGTGCTTCAATTAATGCTCTTTCTGTATTATTATTATCAAGAAAGAATTGTATTGTTTCATTTGATGTTAATACCTCTTGAGTCTGTTCATCATTAAAAGATTGTATATTTTGTTCGATTAATTGTATGATCTCATAGGTCAAAATCAAAGCTTCCTCCATATTTGGGTCATCTTCTTCCATTATTTGGTTATTTCGTGAAGATATTTGAGTGTTTGGCGAGCTTCCCACATCGCTTTGTCCTCATCGCCCAATTCAATACAAAAATTCATGCTATTATTATGCATATTTAATATTTCTGCTTGTTCATTTGTTAATTCTTGTATCTTGTTTTGGAATATTTCACATATTTCGCCACTTATTTTTTGCAATTCAGTCATTTTATATAGTTTGGTTGGTTATATTTAATGTGTTATGCTATATACTATATTCAATGAAGATGAGAATGTCAACAATAAAATCAAATATAATGTAAATATTTATAAATTAATGACTTATATTGTAATTATCTCAAAGAGGTTGGAAATCCGTGAGAATTTCGCTCAGTAGAGCCATTCCTCTGCGAGTTCTTCGAAATACTTGGACTCTTCGCCTTCCTCCGCGACTTTATTTGACAAAATATTTTGTTCGATTGCCCGATCATTTGCCTCGCTAATTGTATTAATTTTTTCATTTAATTCGGTTATTTGGTTTTGTAATTCTTTTATTGAGTTTATTTCTTCATTATTTGTTAAACAATGCTCTACTAATTTATTTAAACAATAATCTAATGTACTAGAATAACATATTAAATGATATTTATATTCTACTTTATTACATAAATTATTTTGTGCGATTGTCGTGCCGTCCTTTTTGCCGTATCTGCCATAAGGATTTTTTGCTTTTTGCTTTATTTTTCTTTGCTCAAGACATAAATTTAAATTATCATATCTTCTTATTCTATAATCTCCTATTGTAATTTGCATTTTTTATTTTTTTATTTTTATTTTTGAAATATAATCTAATCTATTATTTTATATATTTAAGTCGCGTACTCCCTAATCAACCACTTTAACCCATTTTACTCCACACACTATTTTATATTTTTATATAGGGAAATGATATATATATTAATGTATTATTGATTATTGCTTATATTGTATAATGTATATATTGTATTATAAGTATGTAATATGTTGATGAGGTATAAGTTTATATGTTAATGGGGAAATACTATTCGTAATCACGAAAAGCGATAGCATAAGGAAACCTTGGAATTCCATCGGGGGTTAGCTGAAAATACTTGATCGTTGCTAACTTACCTATATAATCTTTGCGATTATCATAGATTTCCTTGAGGTATTCAAATGAGCCTTTGATGTTGCTATTAAATGTCTGCTTGGTTTTTTCGCAATAACATACAAGGTTTTTCGCAGTTCCACTTCGATTACCATTTCCAATATCAATATCTATAATCTTATATTCTGCATCAATAAATTCTTTTCTTTTTAATAATGATGTACTTCTTTTGTTTTCATAGCTTGATCTTGACTTGCGAATCATTTGACCCTCATATCCTTGTTCAAGATATTGTCCGTATAAACTATTTAAATTTCCTTTGCTATAAACTTCATTTGTTTCAACCAATATAATATGTTTGTTTTGTATTAGATTTGCTTTAAGTTCATCTATTCTATAATCGAATGGTTGTTTTTCATTAATTACATCATTTAGTCTTGGTGCATCATAAACATGATATTGTATTGTATCTTCTGCTTCAGCTAATCTTTCTTTATATTCAGATACTTTTTTCGCAAATACTTTATCAGACATTTTTTCTGATTGAATCGGCTTTTGCTTGCGAACAAGAGAAGTAATCTTATTAAAGTTGTCGCGAAGATCGTGATTGTATAGCTCACCATCGAGAATTGCCGTTGGATAAGCGAGAAAGAACCCATTTAGGCTTTTAAGGATGTGGGGAATACATTCTATCTCCTTGCCATTGCGAGTTCGTCCTACGAGCGTATCGCCTTCTTTGCGAACAATGCAACGAATGCCGTCGAGCTTTGGTTGCGAATAATGTGGAAACTTGCCAACAAGTTCATCTTGGCGATCCTTGTAATTGTGTGCAAGCATTGGCTCATAGAACTTTTTTTTCTGTGCATCTATCTCATTCAGAGCATATCCACTATCAAGTTTCTTTTGAAACTTGGCTTGAGCTTCAAGCTCGGCTTGCTCTTCGGGAGTTGTTTCGTTGCTTCTTCCAACATTCTTGGCTATTGTGGTTGTAGCCTTGTCGGTTGTCTTCTTTCCATCAACCAAACCTTTGACTGCGTAAAATGAAGCACCATCAATGTGCATTGTCCATTCACGCAATTTACCTTTTGTGTCGATTTTAAATAATGTCTGCAATTTCTTTGTCATGTTTATAATACTAGACCATTAACTATGATCTGTCAATACTATTTTTAAATTAATCTTTGTAAGATGTTTAATTCTTTGATTCCCAAGTGTTTAGATAGATATATACAAAAATCTATTAAATTAGCTCGATCTGAAAATTCAATACCATGTCTAATATAATCTGCAACTTGAGCATATTGACCATCTTGCCAACGCTCTGTTAATTGCAGAAATAAATTATTATGATTGTCTTCTGCGTTCTTGTGCATCTCTTACCTTTTGAGTAACCATCACATTCGGATTATTAATGTGAGCAACAAGAGGCTTTGCTCCTGTGTGAGAGGTTAATTTAGTTTTTTTGTGCAGAGTGCCATGTTTGACTTGATCTACGATTCCTTTTTCTCTTGCTTTCTTTGACATAATAATATTTGTTTTTTTGTTTAATTAACTTCTGATTGCTCCCAAGGAAAACCTTCGATGGAATCTAAAACTTCGTTTAGGCAACTCAACTCTTCAATATATGCTTGTTCGGTTGCTTGACAATTTGTGTGTGCATGAGCGAGAAAATTCATACGCTCGTATATTTTATTTATTATTTCTTGCATTTAGGTATTCTCCAACTTGATTGTGTTAATGGTAGTTTGATTGTTTTGAAATTCAGATAAACATGATTTAATGTATTTAAATAATTTGTGTTTTTATTTAAGTAGTCAATCATGTTCTTCTTTGAATGAAATCCAATGATTTGTTCTTTCTCTTCTATTATATATGAAATATTGTATTTAAACTTCAACTGAAATTTCGTCTTTCATAATTGGTAATTCTAAAGTTCTTGACTCATTAATTGTTTGATTTGGTCGCAAGCTTTACTCCGATAATCTGTCTCTTGTGTTATTTTTGATATGGCATAATTATACCATATATCACATATCATGTCAATGTTTTTATCATTAGGATTGACTTTGTAGTGCTGATATAATCCTTCTTCGTTTTGTTCATACCATTCGCTAGGTAGTCCAAAAGGAAAATACATTAAATTATTATCTAATGCAAATTTTCGTGCAACTGAAACAAAACTTCCTTCTGTTTGATGACATTCATAATAGTTTGAATCATTGCCCCAAGACTCGTAAACGCTAATGTAGAATTGAAAACTATCTTTTATCGCAATATCTTCTTTTTCCCAATATCTTAATTCCTCGTCTCCATGTTCAATTAATTCAACGCTATATTCTTTGCCATACCATTTCATGTGAGACATGATCTTTTTGTTAGAATAAGCCAATGCCTTAAACTCCTCAAGAAGATCATCATTAGATTTAGCGGTTCGCTTTGTTCTTCTAAAAGTTACTGATAGTCTTTCGCCACTCATAATTAAACTTTATAGTAAATCTTGATACTTGTCAAGCATTATTCTTCTGTATTTGTAATTATCAGCATGAACAATAAAACAAGAACGCAACCAAGTATAACGCTAGTCGCTTGAAATATTTCGGGTAATTCGATCATTTTATTTACGCGACTAACTCAAAAGGCACATTTCCATTTTGAGCAGGAATAACCATTTCAACAAGGAAATCTCGGATTGCTTCTGTAATCTGAACCATTTCGTGAAATTCATAAAAGTCTAAACTATTGGAATCTCCCTGTCCACCATAGCACATACGATAACCTTCTCTCAAGGGAGTGACATTTCCTTTCGGTTGCTTGGTATAATTACCATTGTTATCTTTAACCCATTCGTAAGTATTATGAAAGGAATTAAGGTAAACTAAAATGTCGAGCCTACCTTTTTGGTTGCCAACACTATCTAGTCTCTCTGTGCAATCAATAAAGTCAATATTGGCAAATGGAAATTCGCTCTTAATATCTTTGATTTGAACCATTACTCCTTTGTAATTCTCAGAACTATAATAAGTTGAGGCTTGACCTTGCCAATTTTTAGATGTAATTAACTTACCATTAGTTCGCTTGCACATCTTTTTGTCTCGATCTCCCTTGCTAGTCCAAGATAAAATATTATCAGTTGGTACGAGTTTCTTTACTAGATTATTACTCTTAAATACAATATCTTGTGGACTCCATGTATTCCATGCAACTTGTTTATGTCTAAAATAATTCATTTTTTTATTCAATTAGTTTTGGTTTTTTTCATTTATTCTTGTTACATTATATTCTTCTTCAGTAACAAAAGGATATTCTTTTAAAAATTCGTCTTTACTTAGTTCATCAAAGTCTAACATTTTTTTATTATCAGAAAGAAAGTCGTTAGGCTCATATCCACCTTCAGTAAACTGATCCCAAACTTTCACATCATCTGCAACCCAATCTAAAAAATCATGCAATAAAGTAATAGCCCGAAGAACATCATTATTGTTCTCTCCTAACGCACTACTTTCTGCTTCATTAAGTACGAGTTCGATTGCATTTCTTAAATTCATTAGTCTTCGCTTGTTCCGATAACTAATAATTTAACATCTTCGCCTTCACCTGTCAAGCGAAAATGTTCAACAATCTCTCCGTAAATATATCCATCTTCGGGAGCAATACTTATCCAAGCACAATCTTGAGCTTTACCATCTTCAGATGTAACAACTAAATCCCAACCATATTCTATCAATTTTTCTTTTTGCTTTTTTGTTAATTTCATAATAAATTTTGTTTAATAATGCTCTTGCCATACTTCATCGAATCCAACTAATACTTCGGTATCTCCACCGATATAGTCTCCATCGAATCCATTTTTGTTTTCAACTATCAACGCTCCTCTTCTTTGAATCTCTTTTACTCTTCCACATTGTTCAATGTCGCATTTGAATCCTACCCAATCGCCAACATTTACTTCAAAGGTTTCTTCCCATTTATTCGTAATTTTCATAAATCCCATTCTCCATTTTTTACATTGTCAATATCTTGCATTGCTTTGTTGTATGCAGTTGAATCAGTATGTCCATCATCAATCTCACCATCAAACAACTCAAGTATATCATTTGCATAATCTAATTTAAAATTTTCGTTATATACTAATCTTTGCAATTCTTCGTATAACATTGTTCTATATGTTTTTTGCATAAGTATAAGTATGTACTATGTTTTAATCTTTGTCAACACCAAAAATTGATTGCCATTCTTCTTCTATGTCTATGTCTGCAATATCATTCAAACCTTCGACTCCATCCAATAGTATTTCGATGATTTGACCAACACCCATGTTCATAGCTGATTGTTCGGCAAGATCATAACGCATATCGTCAATCGTTGGTTCTCCTTCTCGACTCTGAAACTCAGTTGTTCTCATAATTAATTGAATCTAATTTTTTGTATAATTGGTCTATTGTGTTTTCTAAGCTAGAAATATATTTTATTTCGTTAGGTTCTCGTACATACATAAACTCAAGCTCCATTTCGAGTTCTCTAATTTCTTTTTTGAGATCATTGATTTCCTCTTCCTGCTCTTGAACTTTCATCAAAATATCAAAGTCCATCAGAATAAAAATTCATCGTAAACAAAAAATGGTTTGTTTGGATCGCTCATTGGCTGAATAGTTCCAAGAGTGTTGTACTCAAAATACTCGATTGCTTCTTCGGTAGTCATGCCATCAAGCTTGAATTGCTCGATGATTTTGTTTGCCGAATAAACAATTCTTCCATCGGGATCAATGCCGATAATCGCAGGATTGAAGGTTGAGCGAGGCTCAAGCACAATCGCATCGGGATTCATTTCGGAGGCTTGTTCTACGAAAAAATCTTGTTCTGTTTGTTCTTTTTGCATAATCATGTTTGTTAATTTTTGTTCAAAGCAATCGTCCGATAACCCATCAGACTCTTCTAGGAATTCTTTGTTTATCATTCTAATATCTTATGAAACTTCTGCGAGGTTGTCAATACTTAAATTCATATAATCATCTAAAGGCAAATCATCTTCCATGTGTTCAAGCGAAACGCTGATTCTTGGTCTTGTTTCATTTTCGGGAAAGATAAATTGCACAGGTTGACCTTTTTTAATCAAACGAATTTCTTCTTCGGTTAAGCCTAATTTTATACTATATTCTTTCATGTGGAAATACTAATTGTATTCTTTCAAATGGTCTGTTTGAGATAGGTAAATGTTTGTTGACTATTTTTTGAAGAGCCTCTACTTGTTCATGTAAGTCATTCCAATCTGATTCATCATACTCTTCTCTAACATGATCTATTAACATATAATGATCCATGCAATCTAACACATTTTGTAATGCGATTAATTGTTTGTCTGATAATTTCATAATATTACCTTTCTAAGCAGTAGCTCCAATAACGAGAATTTCTTCTGTTCTGAACCTTGTTCCAATACATTTCCCTTGCAACATTCGGAGAAACTCTATGCTTGTCACATCGTGCGAGCCACTCGTTTTCCATGCGTTGATACTCCTTGAGGGTATTCGCATGACCTTTCTTGAGATCATGCCCCATGAAACGCAACAAGTGAACATCGAGGCAACAAAGCCTTGCTTCAGTTGGATAACTTAACGCAAGAGCATAAGTAGTCTTTGCGTTACCTAACCCATAAATTGTTCCAATTAAACGATTGCGACACTCTTGCCAAGTCTCGTCATCTTGCTTTTTGAACTGATCGGGATTCTCACGAAACTTGGTTGCCAAGTCCCACAATCCACGCTCTCTACGCTCGTACAAGCCGACTCTAGCCTTAACAATCATCTCTTTAAGTTTATCTTTAGAGATAGTCCAAGAAAGATCGCTCATGGCAATCTCGTAACCTCGCACATTACTTTCCCAAGTGGTATGTACGCTCATAATGGCAAAGACCCAACGAGCGAACATTTCTGAATCATCTTTGGGAATCAAGTCAGTCCAATACTCTTGTTCTGCATGGACTGCACCAAGTTTAAGGTTGTTGAAGAAACGATCTACATCCTTGAGAGGGTCAACCTGTTTCTCCTGCTTTGCAACTTCAACCAAATTATTGATTGGAGCAATAGCGTTTTCTAATAATAATACTTGTTTGTTCAATGTGTTTTCTGCAATATTCATGATTATAAGTATGACAGATTCTAAAGAATTGTCAAGGGTTTTTTTGTTTTTTGTTCTAAGTCTTTGGTTGAGAAGAATTTATACTTCAGCGAAATCAAAGACAACAGGCTTGTTGTTTATATGTCCACAATTTTGTTTGTAAATATCATAATCGTAACAAGAATCTTTTCCGATTAACTTTGATATTTGTTGCATTGCTTTTTCTGAATTTTTGGTATTTGCTTTTTTTTGAATCACAATATTTTCGTCAATATAAAATGGTTTAATGTATAAATTTTTTAGTTTACTTGGCAACTTCGCAAACTCATCGTTAAGGGAATGAGCGATCTTGATAACATAACCTAATTTATTTTTTGAATAAACTGACTTATAGCTACCTCGATCAATCTCATTAAACCCTTGAACGATAATTTGCTTCATGAATTCCTCAATATTTTTATCAAGTTCCAAGTAAAGACTTAATGCCTTTGCCTTGGTGAACTTCATTAAGAGACTCCAATTAGCGTATCGTGAATCATGTGACGAGTCTTGTAGTCAAGAATTCTACCTTCATCGTCTTGAGGAAGATCGCTTAACGCATCTTGGAAGTCAAGATTAAGAACTTCGCAGATGCAAGCAATCTTTCGATAGATGCCGATTTCTTTGTATTTTAGGATTGCCCAAACAGAATCTACTTGAGCTTGATTAGCTTGAGAAATTTCATCAAGCAATTTTACATTAGTTGTAGTGTTATTCATAATAATTTTTCTTTTAATTAAAATTGAGGTTCAACTTTCCACATTGATCTTGGAGAGCCATAGTCTTCACAAACATAGTAACCTAACTCTTGAACAATGTCAAGAATTTCTCCACAACTCAATTCAGAACCTTTCATTCTGCTTTGAATTTGCTTCAAGGTTGGATAGTCTCCGTTCTCATGTTTGTTTTCAACATAGTTTCTAATCGCAAGAGTATCCAAATCAGTTTCTTCATCGCAAGAACAATTTCCGCAATCTCCATAACAAGATTCATCTTCCATGCCATCATCATTTCCGTACTCTTCATCATTCGATCCGTAGATAGGCTTATTAGCCTCATAGACAGGCTTAAAAAGCTCTGTACGAGAATCAGTAATATCTGCGATTACCTTGTACTTGCTGACTCGTAATTTTTGAAAATCACAATCAGTAGGCACACTAACTGCATCAGCAGGATCAAATTGCACGACAAGTAATTTGCCGTTTTCTCCTGCCCAATCGTTTGCGTAATCGTATGACCCAATATGAAGACCAAATGAACAATGATTGTCTCTATTATCATCAACGCATCTCCTAGCGACTTCAATAGTTGCACCAACTTCATTCAAAATTTGATGCCGTTCGTTGGTTTTGCCTTGCAATACAATCGTATCTGCATTGCCTGTTTGTGACCAATAATCATCTTGAACACCTTTGTAGCCAAGCACCATGCCGTCTTCATCATTTGGCAATGCTCGATAACTCAAGAAAGTATATAGTTCATTTACGCTATTAGCACTTGGATTTGATTGCAAGCGAGTGATGAAATTCACAAGTGGAGCAGAATCTTTCATGCCACAACGAAGCATTTCAATGAGCTTGTCTACAACAACTCCATGCAGTCGATGACCCTTGTAGTAAACAACTTCGTCTTTGACTTCAATGTCACCTTGAATAAAATTCTCAACAGACCTTCTAATGTCAATCAAGTCTCCAAGGTCATCGTATCTCGCTTCAAAAATTGCTTTCTTTGCAAGATTATAATTTACATTATCTCTTCTAATGGTATATGGTTTGCCATCCCAAAAGATAGTAATTGAATTTTCGCTTATTGTATATGGTACTTTGTTCATAGTAATTAATTATAGATTATAATTGAATAGTTGTCAAGTTAAATTTTGTCACAAACTTTAATGTAATTGAGTATATCTTCATAAACTTTTTGGTCATTTTTCCCATAAGAATTTACACTATAAGAAGCATATTCTAGCATAGGATATTTTTTGTTAATTGTATCAATATTTTTCTTAAATTGCTTTGCGGTAAAGCCACTATCGAGATTGAACTCTAACCAATCTTTATCGGACTTCATTAGCATTACAACAAACGATTCGCAGTAATTACATACTTCACGATTAAGAATAACATTTACATCTTCTCTAAGAGAACGAAATAAATGATCTTCCGAAAGGTCATTATTGGAGTCGCACGAAGAAGAATTAAATATTTTTGAGAGTGCATAACTATCGTTTCTAATTTGAGATGCTAAATTAGATTGATTGAAAAGTTCTAGCTTGTAAGCTTGTTTAGCTCTACTTAAATTTTCTTTCAAGTAACTTTTGGCAAAGTCTTTGTAGAAATCAACAAATGAAACCCAAGAGCTTGAATCCAAGTTCTTAGTGTCGCTACTGCGAATACCGAATAATCGAAAACATCTTTCTTGTGAATCATCCGATGCAATCCTGCGAACTAAACACATTTGTTTTTGAGTGCGATTAAGGTCAAGATCATCAATGTCAATTTTGTAATTCTTGATAGGAATGTAAATAAACTTTCCATTCACTAAACCTTTTGCATCTTCGTCTTCTTGAAGTTTGTTAATGTCTTCATTAACACTTTTCCAAAAATCAATGTTGCGATAAACATTTTGATCTGTCATTTCGAACAACTGAATGTTTGCACGACTACCATTGCTTTTGCGTACTCCACTACGCAATGGTTTTTCTTTTTCTATTTTTGATGTATAACGAATATGCTTATCGCTAATCTTGTCGAAATGCCATTCATTATCCAATATTCCTTGTCCGTCATCCGTTATTGGATTAATAAAGAAAATTGTTCGTAACTCTGCATTTTCATTGAATAATGTTCTCGCACGAAGATTATTGCCATGCGAAGATTTAATATCTTGAATGACAAATATGCCATCTTCACGACAATTTATACGAGTAGTTTTTTGACTGCGAACACGAAATCCGTTGCGAGCATCACTATCACTTTCTTTAGTAGTTTCAGTAATAGCTAAATCCTCTACCATGCCATAAGGTCTGCTAAAGCCAAAAGAATCAACCTTGATACCTTTCCACTCAAATGAGTTTTGAAATGCTCGTTGCAAGGTTTGTGGTAGCGAATTTATGATTCGTGCATAATTTGCTTTTGCCTCATATAAATCTTTTGAATCGCTTAATTTTTCTGATGCGATTGCTTTGATCTCTGACACAACTTCAACCATCAACTGAACAATAAATTTTTGAGTTGGTTTATTGTACTCTAATGCTTCACGACTATGATGAAGCTTTACGCATCCAAGAGGAACACGAAGATGAAAGTTTTGCTCTTGCAGAACAGATTCTATAATCTTGATTTGCCGTTCGTCCTCGACATAATTTTTTACATTAATACTATCTGCATCAAGAGGATACGCAACTCTACCCATAATAATCTGAGCCTTGCCATAACTTCTGTTATAATAACTATAAGAATTTTCTTGTTCACTAAAAAACCAATCTTCGCCCTTGCCTTCAAGAATGATTTTAGGCTTGACAATAAAGTTTTGATCTGCACCTCGAAACTTTGGCATATCCTTGCTAGAGAAAAACTTGAAAAACTTTTTGCAACTATCTCGGAAACTTTCAATGTCCGATTCGGAGATTGCAACTTGAACCTCTAAACCTGTTGGTTCGTTGGTTGGTTCTTCATGCAACTTGACAATCTTGGTATCATCATGCTCATCAACAAAAATGTTGTAAGAGGTTTTTAATCCACCATTATACGAAACGCAAGTAAAATTGTCTCCATAAGATAATGGGGCAAATTTGCCGATGCCAAATGCACCGATATAATTGTTACTTGTTCGCTTGGTACTCTTGCCGTACTTGGAGTACAAGCTGAATACATCTTCTTGGCTAAGTCCACCGCCAAAATCTCGCACACAAAAATTTGTGTTAAGCTTGCTTGGCAAAGTAATTTCAATCTTGCGATTGCTTTTTGCTTCAGTATTGGCATCAAGAGCATTCGCACTAATCTCACGAATGACTGCGAGTTGAGTGTTTGAATAATTGTTTCGCAAGAGCGAAGCAACATAACGCATATCTTCTGCATCAATCGTACAATTTACCGAATCGAAATCGTGCGAGGATACTACTTTGTTGTTTTTGTTTTCTGCAATAATCATAATTTATTAATGGTTAATTTTTAAGTATGTATATAGTATGACAAAAATAAATTGGTTTGTCAACCTTTTTTTTAAATTGGGCTTTTGCTTGATAAATCTTTACTTAGTTGAAGTAATCTTCGGAGGCATTCTAATTCATATATGCAATGATGCTCTTCTTCTTGTGTCGAGATCGGATGATTTTCAATATCTAAGATTTTTTGTTCAATTAATTCTATTACTTGATTCATAGTTGGTTTGTGTTTTTGTTTTGTTATTGAAGTCTTCCACCGCCATCAAGTACATTACGCAAGCAACTCGACTGACCTTTTCGAGAAGAAGCTGACTTAGCTTGGTTAAAGCTATCCGCACTAGCGTACTGCACTAAAATTGGAGTGCTTTTATCTAAATAAACCATCATGCCCTTGCGGGGTTGTGAGGCTAACTCTTTTTCGTGCTTCGCAATCGAAGCTTTCATGTCTGCAATAAAATCAATCATGCCATAAGTTTACAAAAATTTCTTAAGCTTGTCAAGCTTTTTCTGCAAATTACTAACTATCAAGTATTTCAGATAGCTTTTTATCGAACAACTTTGCTAATTTTTCTTGGGCATCCGCAAATCCCTTGTCATATCCGTCCTGCCATAACTTAACATCTTTTTTTGTGCGATTAAGTTTAGAAGATTCTTCCTTACCTCGCTCATAATATATGTGTTCAGTTATAGTTTCATCCATTTTTGAGTTCATTTAAAATATAACTTTCATCTATCCACTTATTTGCGTATGGACATTTTCTTTCTAGGTTTAATATTTCTATATTCCATTGTTTATGATTCATTGCATCTAATTGATAAGTTAATGCTTCTTTTGCATTGTGTGCAAGATAGTAATGATAATTGTGCCCAATAGAATTTTCGCTAACATATTCTATTCTAAATTCAAATACTTTATCTTCATCTGCAATCTTAGCAGTCATTAAAATCCTCGTCTTCCCAACCTAAAAAATCAAATAACCAATTCGCGAAATCTTTTAAATCATAAATATATCTTTCTGTATTATTTTTTTCTAGCCAAAATTTGCATTGTTCAATTAATGTCTCATGTCTGCTTTGTATTTTTTCTAAATCTTCTATCATCATTTCATCACCGATATTTTGAAACATGATATTGATTGCTTGCATTGTATTTTGTATGCAAATATCTTTTTCCGCATTTTCTTCAAACATATTTATTCTCCTATAATAGCTGACTCAAGAACATTGACCACATATTTATCTAATTCTTCATGTAGTTTATTTGCCAACATAAGCCTTGCACTTTCGCTTGAAATATTTAATTGAGAGTCTTTCAACTCGTCAAGAACTTCTAATATTATTTCTTTCATTTAAATATTATCTCATATTTGAGTTTATTTGTCAAGTTAAAAATTTAGATAGGACTCACAAAGTCATCATAATCAGCACATTCGGGATCAAAAGCAGGAAAGAGATAGCTCAACTGATTTCCGTTTTCATCTTCTTCCATAAGACCTTCATATCTTATTTCTCCACCAACTTCATGCCACAAGCCATTTACCATAATATTTGTAAGAAAAACAGGATCAAATGTATTAAACATATGATATTCTACATATTTTTTACTCCTCTCTCCAATATCCATTATCGCAATCTTCCGTACATAAAGCTAAAGATTCTAAGTCATAAATAGATTGAGTCAATGTATGGAAGCAATGCCGATCATCCATTTCTTGCCATATTTTTTGGACAACATTATTTCGATCACATGACTTAATACTTGAATTAACTTGCTCAACAATCGGTTTCCAAAATTTATAAGATATTCTTTTCCTTATTTGTTTTTTTGTATGTCGTAATTGAATGCCTTTATTTGTAAAAAAATCTTCTATCTCCAATGATTTAAAACTTATTTTTTTCATTTTTTACTCGTTAATATATCTATCGCTATAAATAGCATAATTAAAACAATCATAAGTGAAATCGAATCAATCATCAAATATAATCCTTCCATTTTTATATTGAAATAATCTAGTTGGTGCATCTGAATTTGTGTGAAATGTTTCAGTTTCTTTATCGAATTCAACAGGATAAATAGTGCAAGACCATTCGTTTATTTGGTCATCTTCCATTCCAAAATTAGCTTCATGCACATTTACATCTATATAATTATTGTACGCATACCAAGCATCATAAGCATCAACATCTTCGAATTTATGATCGGGGTCTGCTTCTATTTTTTTTATATGTGTTAATGCACCATCAATGATTTTTAACTTTTGCTCCTTATTTATTTCGATTTTAGTCTGCATTTTATTTTATGGTTTTATTTGCAATAAGGTTTTCGAAAATATTCCACATTTTTTGATAGCGAGTTTCATGTAATTGTTTTACTCCAATCAACATATTTAATAATTCATCTTCGGTATGCTCTTTTGGTGAATCTCCAATCGCATAAATAATTGTCTCTAAATCATTTCCGAGTTGAAGCATTTCTCCAAGAGCTTCCTCTAGGTCAAATCTATCGTGCATATTTCGCTCTGCAAGAGTTGCATTTACTGACTCTTCGTAAGTTGGATAATCATCCCCTGTTATTTCGCTCATGTTTAATGTCCTTTATTTCAATGTTTATATGGTAGTCATCAATATCTTTTGTGACTTTAAGTGTGAAAGCTTCTGCGTTCGACTTCCATAATAACACTTTTGCGATATTTGTCAAGTCAAAATCTTTAAGACCTTCAAAAACTACTCCTTCTTGCACATTTTCCAAGCTAATCATAGAAGAAATTATTTGCAGTAAGGGGCAACATCTCCATTTTGCGACATTTTTTTATCTTCGTAATCGGAAACTAATCTTCGATATAATTCCATTTTTGCACAATCTAAAACACCAACTATGTCATTGTATGTTTGATATGATCTATTATTTTGGGCGATATATTTTGCAATTAATTGATGTATTGCATAGTTTAAATCTCCTGCACACTCAAATTCTGACAATCCAAGTGCGACTAATCCCTTGTCAACTTTATCTTTACTTTCTTCTGAAATGTAAGGCATTATTTGTCTTCCACAAATTGCTCAAGAGTTTCAAGTCTACCTTGAGCATCATCAAGAAGCGATAATGCTTCTTCAGCGTTCTTATAAAAATCTTCCGTTGAATGATCTCCAATCCCGACAGGATTTTGACCAAGCAACTCAAGAGATAACTCTGCTTTTGCCATATCAGCTTCAGCAGAAGCTTTTAACATTTCATATAATTTTTTATTCATTACCTGTAAGTATATACCATATTTGTAGTAAAGTCAAGACGAAAAATACTCCTATGACTTGAAATAGATCTGTGATTGCTATTAATTTTTCTTTCATTTAGATGTTTTCTTTATGCACTCTATATTTGATTTATATAGCTCTTGTTGACGCTTTAATTCTTGAGCGTCTTGTTGTAATAAACGAATCGCTTTGTCTTCTGTCATTCTGCCATCAAGGATTTGCCCAACAATTAATTGTATGTTGCGAGTTGTAAGACGATAGGGATGACTTCTGCAAACGAACTTATAAAACTGACCACTTATTTTGCCGTGTTTTAATTGTTTATGCAAAAATCTTCTGTAATTGCAATTTCTAGTATTATGTAATGTTTTCATTTATTTCTTTTTCCTTTATTTACAAATTGTTTTTTCCAATATTTCCCACTTACTCGCAAGGCAGAATTTGATTCTCTAATATATTCTAATGTATCGTTTATTAGTTGTATTTGGCTTGCTAGAAATTTTGATTTATTTTTGTCTTTTATTTGATCTAAGACTTCTTGTATGAAATTTATATATGTACAAGTATCGGGAGGTATTTCGGGTTGATTTTCTTCGGGCAAATATCTATTCATTGAAACAATCATGTATTCTGTATGAGTCTGAATCTTCGTGAAAGGTACTAGCCTCAATTATTTTAACCGATCCTTCGTGTGCTATAAGCTGGTGAGGCTGACCTTGTGCAACTTCATGGCTCTCTTCTTTATTTATATAAATGGTATTTATTTCGCCTTTTTTTGTATCAATTAAATCTAATCTTAGAGTGCCTTCAAGGATATAAAATACTTCATGTTTATTTAAATGAAAGTGCATAGAAGTATGACAACCTTCATTAATTAATAATTCTTTTCCGCAATAATTTTCTTCTTTATTATTTGCGAACCATCTTTCATGACCCCATCTTTTTTCTACGAATTTATTCATTGTTTGTATCATACCATATTTTTCCATGTTTGTCAAGCCTAGAACTTAAAATCATTATTTTGTTATAAAGTGGATACAACCAACCAAAACAATCAAAATACAAAAACCTACTAACCAAATCTCCACAATAATATATTATTTTGCTTGCGATTAACTTCATCTAGTCTTGCTTTAATTGCATATCGACCGACTCGCATCTCACTTTCTTCAATAAGAATCCCTCGTCTTGCTTGACAAATTTTATTTCATCTCCTTCTTTCCAACTCAACCTATTCAAAAGGTCATCGGGTAATTGGAAATATAATTCACCATCAATGCTTTCTTTTACTTGCAATTCTCTTGTATTCATGAGTATTTTTTTATGGCATTAACAATAGCCATTGCACCTTCTGTATTTTTTGTCATAATTGCTTCTCCGTTTGTCAGTAAGATTTTCCAAAAATTTTCTCGCCTTTTAACATAGATTACATTAATAGGGTTGATGAAATATTGTTCGTTATTTGCGTCTTCTATCGTTATCATGGTTTATACATATTATTTTGCCATTCTTCTACTTTTTACCTTTGTCCGTTTCATTCTGACACTCTTTGTACCAATTTTCTACTAATTTATTTGAACCATATAAATGACCTTGCATATTATCATTTCTTTCTTCTTCAGTAAACCATGTATATTCAGTATTAAAAACATCATCTACATTACTAGGATGAAATCCCGCACAAACAAGCAGACCTTTGAACATTTCTACCGCTTCATGTATGCCTGTGCAATCGAAGCCAAGTTCATCTTCAACGCTAAATACTTTATTATTTGTTGTAATTGATATTTTCATTATTTATTTCCAATCTTTTTCTAAAATGTATTTCTTATTTGTTTTATTCATTTTAAACGCACGATTTTTTACATTTGCTTCATATTCAGATAGTTGTGCCGAATGAATTTTAGCATAAGATGCTCTTGCAGTTGTGTTGATTAAAATGTATTTGCTTGTTTTTGTATTGTCTTCTATCATAATTTATTTTTGAAGATGTGAACCTGTAGATTTCATGCAACAATATTACTATTTTTTCTTTTTATTGTCAAGCTTTTTCCAATTTATTTTGGAATAATTGTCTTTGAATTTTTTTGAACTATTGTTGCGAGGTGAAGACCCTTTGCCGTTTTGATTATTTGAAGTTTTCTTTGTCATAATTGAAATACCAATAAACAACTAACTATTAATATTGTTAAAATAAGTAAGATATTTAATATTGTAGATTCAGACGGAAATAATGGTGCGGTTAATGCTGATTTTGATATTGCATTGCACGACTTAACTTAACTTTGTGCATAAATATTTTTGTAAGTCTTTTTTTATTTGTTTCGCGATTTGTTTTTGAACTTCAGCTATTAATAAATTTGGAGGGAAGGATATATACTCACCATCTTCAAGAAATGTCTTGATTGATTTTATTATTATTTTTTCCATTATTTTGTTGAGTTTTTTATTTGTTTTTCTAACAAGCGAATAGCTTTATCTTTCGCTTTAACTTCGCACTCCCACTTCGCAGGTCTTTGTGGGTCTATTGCTATATGTGGAGGCACATTACCGAGTGCAAAATAATCTGCGTGAGCCCTTGGTTTGTCAGGTCTTCCTTCAGACCAATGAAAGACAGGGGCAATGAAATTATTATCTTCGTCTCTATGATTTACCCATGTATATGCACAACGCTCTGCATTAAGTGCGACACTAGGATTGTTTAGTGATGGATTACATTTGTCATGCAAATTATCATAACACACAGGTAAATTATATTGATATTTGTCAAATAAATATTTACTAAATTGTAAGCAATTATCTACATTGAAAAAACTTTTGTCTTCGTTCTCGATGGTTAAACGATTTCGTACTCCTTCGTCACATTCTTTCAAATTCTCGTAAAAGCGTTCTGCTAATTGTTTGATTCTTAATTGATGTATCTGCTCGGATGAGATCATCATCTCTACTCCTACGATAGGTGTTGGGCTTGCATTCACATGAATGTTCATAGGTGCAGTGTGATCTTGAGGCAAGCCTAGCTTGTCAAGAATACTTGCTTGGAAATTCAATTCATTGATTGTCCTAACAACTGCTTCTTTATTATTTGAAGCAAGAACATTAAATTGGTCGGGATGTGAGCCAATCGAGATTCCTAGAGTTTTTGCTATAATCCCTGCAAGTCGAATTTCTTCATCTATTCTTGAACTATTTGGAAGCTCCTCGAGAGAGATTTCCAGAGTTGAATCAGTAAGCAAAGGGAACAGAGCGGAACTAAGACGATAATGCTTGATATTACTGACAGCACAATGCCGCAAAATAAACTGAGTGACATAAATATTGTGAATAATGCGATCAGAGAGTTGTTTAATAGCTTCATGTCTTCCTTCTTTATTACACAAATCGTTAAAACGCTTGCGTGTCATTGTTTGAAATGAATATTTTTTTTTGTCTTTTTCTTTCAGCTCTTCACTGATGCAAGTTAGTCCTAGTATTGTGTTCATGTTGATAGTATAGCATGACGAATGATGATTGTCAAGCGTATTTTGGGTGTATATAGAAATATGGAAGTTGAAAAAATAGTATTGGTTGCGTTAGGAATGATGGTCTCAATTGTGGCGTTTTTCCTAAAAAAAGAAAGTGTGAAGGTTGATCGCCTAAGTAAGCGAATACAGCAAATAGATATAGAATTGGCAAAAAATAGCGTAAAGGACTCGGAAAGATGGAGTCAGACGCAAAAATTGCTAGAAGATCGCAGGACAGATGTAATTAAAATCTTTGAAAAATTAAACAAATGAATTTTATTATCGAATTATGGAACGCATTTTTAATGCTTGCAGTTTCTTCTGCGTTATTAATTATATTTTATCCACACAAATGATAGATAAAGAACTAGAAAAGAATTTATATATAATAGTTTCTCTTTTTTTGTTTTTTCTTGAAAGAGAATTTGTTATAGATATAATGTTTTTATTTATTAGTTTTTG
>Ga0222717_10000546_pt1 | contig 32134 bp, 39 predicted proteins | sample C33_18DmetaG_FD_165053 | JGI IMG/M metagenome (GOLD analysis project Ga0222717, IMG submission 165053) | Estuarine water microbial communities from San Francisco Bay, California, United States - C33_18D | ecosystem: Environmental > Aquatic > Marine > Unclassified | place: USA: California... | reverse complement strand
CTCGTTGATTTATTGTAGATGTTTTAGAAGTACCACCAGACACGTTTACATTAAAAACAGCATTGTCTGATAAGGCTATAACTGAGCCTACACCATTTACTGTAAGCCCATCCATCGTGGCTGTGCCAGTAACGTCGATGCCTGTGGCGGTTGTGGCTAGTTTGGTTGCATTGTCATAACGCAAAGACACATCGCCGTCTGCATTAAATGTTGCCATTCCTTCGCCAGTAGCAGACACAATCTTTAAAGCGTCAGAAGCAAAAATATATAAATCACCAACACCTGTGTCTTTAATGAAACTATGGCTACCATCATGGTAAATCTCTAGGTCAGAGCCAGTACCAAAGATAGCTTTGCCGTTGTCAGCAAAAGTAGCATTGCCAGTAACGTCTATGCCTGTGGAGGTGGTGGCTAGTTTTTCTGCTCCGTCGTAGTAAATCTGTACTGCACCGTTATTGGTTGCGTATAAATAATTCTCACCACTAGCCGAAGAACGCAAGTTAAGGTTGACAGCGTTTATTCGTAAATCGCCTACTCCGGCATCGTAAATAACTGAATGCGTACCATCATGATAAATCTGTAGGTCATCACCAGCACCGAAGACTGCCTTGTCGTTGTCACCAAAGGTCACGTTGGCAGAAGTAGCAAGACCTGCAAAGGTTGGAGTGTCAGTAGTAGCTACGCCTTGATCCAGAGACTTAACAGCAGTAAGGTCAGTTAGCTCAGAGTCCATCAAGGCACCAGCAGCAGTAACATTAGTTGTGTCTGTTACGTCTGCTAAGGCTTCAATACCGTCCAGCTTAGTTCCGTCAGTAGCTACGTCACGCCCATCAAATGTGCTGTTAGTAGTAATCGCACCAGTCATAGCTCCGCCAGTCTTAGGCAGTGCATTGTCAGCAGTAGTACCTTGTGCGGCAGTAGCGTAGTCAGAAGAGTCAAATGCTTTTACTTGTGCAAGGTTAGTAACTTCACTATCCATTAAAGCACCAGCAGCAGTAACGTTAGCTGTGTCAGTAACGTCTGCGCTAGTTTCAATGGTGTCTAGTTTAGTGCCATCAGTGGCAATGTCGCGGCCATCTACAGTACCTGTGACTGTAATATTGCCGGTAAAGGAGGGGTTTTCTTTGTTTGACTTAGAGTTTACTGCTGTTTGGATATTGTCAAACTCTGTACCAAATTCAGCGCCTCGAATGATTTTACCTGAGTCGCCTGACGGTAAGGAATCTTTTGATGTAAAGTCAGTAGTCTTTGTATAGTCAGTCATGGCTTAACGCTCTCAGTAAAGTAGTCGTAGGTTTTGAAGAAATAAAATGAGGGTACTAACTGTTACCAGCTTTCCCCTCAGAACTACTTACGCATCGTAGACAGCAAGAACAAGACCAGCTTCTGGACGATATACCTGAACACCGTAAAGAGTGTCCGAAGTAAACAGCGTTGAGAGGTACTCTTGCTTGTACTGTGTCTGTGAACGTACAGACATTTGCTCTGCGTGTACAAGGGCGTCCTTCTGCATCATGATACAACCACGTACATTAGACTGAAGTGTTGGACAGTTAGATGAAACGTAAACATCTACGCCATACAAGTTGCCAATAAGACCAGTGTTAACAGTCTGTCCTGATACGAAGTCAGAAGACGAGAACCGCTCAGTACCCATGATGGTGTTACGTACTACTGGAGGAACAATAATGCAACGTCCGTCCATTGGTACATCAGCATCGTCCAACAACTGGATAGCTTGACGGAAACCAGCATCACTGAAAACGTCACCAGCGGCTACACTGTGTCCACCAGCAGCATCAAACAAACTTAATGGAGTACCACCTGTTGCGGCGGCATCAAAGAAGTATGAGTTACTGTTTTCCCAATCCGCACCAGTAGGAGCAGCAAGGTCAAGAGTACCATCACCAAAACCAGTAGCAGCATTCATAAGGTCAGTGTCAACCTTAAGAGCCAACTGATAACCAGCATCTTCAGTGTAGAACTGACGGAGGCTGTTAAGCGCCTGTACTTCTACGATGTCTTCGATAAAGCGTGAGTACTCGAAGTGACGATTAACAGAAATCTGCAATTCGCCTTCTACGTTTGCTTGGATGTTGACAGCAGTGTCAGCAACCTTAGCAGAAGCAGCACCACGGATAGGCTTAGGAATGTGAATCACATCGCCCTTCTTGCCTGTCATTGGAAGCTTCTTAACCAGAGGAGCCATCTTCAGGTTCTTCTGATATGCAGCAATAATCTCGTCACTCCAGATTTCTGGAATAAAAGTAGCAGCTGCTGTTTTGTTGACGATACTTCCACCGCCAACCGTACCGGGATAAGTTTGAGTAGCCATTGTAATCTCCTAGATTATTTTACTCGACCCTCCGCATAAGCTGCCATAATCTCATCGGCTAATGCTGTATAACGGTCTGGGTCTGTTCTCATAAGTTTAATAATATCGGCCCGACGATATACTTTCTTCCTTGTCCCTTGGTTACTGCCTCGTGCATTACCTGTACTAGCTGCTTTTAGTGTTTGCTTCCGTGCCTGTTTTTCAACATTGACAGTCTGTTGTGCAACTACTTTACGTTCTTTCCAGAGTGTAAATAGCTCATCAGCAGAATCAGAATCATAACCTTGGTCAGCCGCTACAAATAACTGAGTCCTAATTTTAGATCCTTTGATCCATTCTGCAAACTTAGGGTCTCCTAGTATTGTTTGCATATCTGGATGTTTAGCTTGAAGCGTAGCAAGAGACGACTGCTTTTTGTATTCAACAGTGTAATGCTCTGCTTCTCTAATTTTAGGATGGTTCTCAATAGCACGATTAACAGCACCTTGTGGGTCAGTGAAGTAATCTATATCTTCTTCAGGCTCAACGTATTGTTGAGGTGCTTGCGCGGGTGCTTGACTACTAATGTAATCATCAACCACTTTACGAAGTTCTCCTACCTCACCAGACTGACGACCTAAAAGCTTTTCAGCTTCTTGGTGCATCTGTACGACTTCTTCCAGCGACTTACCTTGATACTTCTCTGGAACGGTAGACTGCTCTTGAGGTTGCTCAGTTACTTCTTCTTCGTACTGAGTCTCATTTGCTTGTTCGTTTATATCATCCGCATTTTCCACTTCGGGTTGCGGGTCAACTAATGTTGCTCTTGACATTATTAATCTCCGTGATTATAATCATTATGGAGTTACTATTTACTACCTGCTTTTTCGTGTTCCCTAGTCCATTTAATAGAAGCTCCGGGGAATGAACCATCGGAGCCATTAAGGTGGAAAGACGGGGCAGATACCATTTTTGTAGCGTTAGCACCACAACCGCACCTACTGGTTGTAACACCACTAACTACAAATTCTTCAAAGACATGTCCGTTAGTACAACGGAAGTCGTATATTTTATACATCTATAGGGTCTTCATCTTCAGCTTCTGCTTGATCGCGAGCAGCCTCGATAGTTCCTTGTAGGTTTATTACAGTAGCAAAAGCAGCGACTTGACCTTTGCGGAAATGTAAATCTTCCAGATCTTTAACTGTTTGAATATCTGCTAACTGTTGTGCGTTGGTAGAAAGCTCGTTAACGAGTTGTTTGAAACCTTCATGATTAAACAATTCATTGTAATTGTTAAAGTATGTTTCAAGCTCGGGTGTCATAGTTTCCTCTAAAGTTACTGTGTATACTAATAGTATATCATGTTTTTTCTTAGGTGTCAAGCTTTTTTTGTAGCCTTTCGTCTACGGCCTGACGCTGTTACTGCATGTTTAATTTTAGCTGGTCCTGTTTTACGTTTTGCAGAAGACTTCTTTTCTGCTGCTGTCATCTTAGATGCTACAGCTTTGGGTCTACAAGAAGGGTAAGGACGTTTACTTTTACTAGCAGACTTTCGTCCACATGCTTTACCTGTCTTAACATCAACCCAGTCTTCTTTAAACCACTTGGTTAAGCCTCCTTTGGCTTTACTCATAAGTGCCACCACGTTTTTTGTACTCTTTAGTCAGCCATCCAGAAGCATAAGCACTAGGCCAAACCTTATACTTGCGTTTAGCCTCTGCTTTAACTCGTGAGTACAAAGCCTTGTTTTTAGGTTTAGGACTACTTTTTGCCTTTGCCATTTTTTACTCTCTTAACAGCAGCCTTCATCTTAGCGTCCATTTTTTTGTTACGCATTTGTTCTGCCATCTTCTTTTGCATAGCAGGACTAGGCGTCATGTTCTTTTCTCTTTTGTTTGCGTCCCTAATACGAGCTTCTACTTCTTCTTGAGTAATTCGCTTTACGGGCTTTTTTGCTTTAGTCGCCGCTTTCTTTTTAGGGGGACGACCTACTTTACTTCCGTATGTTCCTTTTCCTTGTGGCATATTACTCTCCTTACCATTTAGATTTATTAGCCCAATAAGCGGCTGACATCTTTCCTTTTGAAATGTTCTTAGCATGTCTTGCCTTGAACGATTTACGCCTTGCTTTATCTTTTGCAGTAGTAGGATTTTTACCTGCGCCACTAACACCCTGCTGTCCATACCTAATAGTTTTAACCTTGTCGCCTTCCTTAGCAACAACTACATGAGACTTCTTAGGATGATTAGGCGTCCGCTTTGGTTTGTTGAACCCGCTTACTCCTGCTCGTGCTAGTCTTGGGTCTTTCTTTGCTGGCATTAGATAATTCCTCCACCTTGGTTTCCAGTTGGTTCAGCTGGTCCTCTAGGACTTTGAGGCGCTGGAACGTTCCTTTGAAGTGGTCGTTGACTTGGTCCAGCAGGGACTGCATTTCTTTTTGCGTTATTAACATTAGTCTTACCTTCTATTTGCTTTTCTTTGAGGAGAGTATCAGCCACTTTCATACGGCGTTCAAACTCTTTATCTTCAGCATCACCTTCTTTGAGGTTTCTAGTAATAGCATTAATTTTGTCAATCTCTAGTTCTTGAGGTACAACAGCAGCCTCAGCAGCTAACTTAGCGGCTCTAGCTTGTGACTCTTGAGCTTGTGCAGACAGTGCCTGAGTCTGAGATTGCTGGAACTGCATTTGTAGTTGTTGTGCTTGTTGTTGCATTTGCTGTGCTTCAGGGTTAGGCTGTGAAGCTTGAGCCAATGCAGCAAGTAACTCTTCACGGTTAGACAAGTTCATGTTGTCAACAACAGACTGTATCAATGTGTTGTACAGTGGTGAATCTTTACCCATTGTTTGTAACAACTGTACTAACTGAGTTACTTCGTATTCTCTTGCAATAATACCAAGAGTACTACTAGCATTAAACTTATAGTCAGCCACGGGGTAGTTTTCTGGGTCAAACTGCATGTAACGATACGCTGCTTTCTTAACAAAAGGAATTAGGAAAGACTGTTGGAAGTTAATCAGTGTGCGTTTATGACGTTTAATAATAGCGCCAAGAGACATACTAATACCAGCGGCAGTACTCTCGCCATTAACCTGACCTGCAATTCCTGCTGAGTCAACGGCTCCTGTTGCTTGTTGTACCATCTGCTGCAAGGCTCCGGCCTGAGCAAAAGTAATTTGATTAACTTGACCAAAGTTGAAAGGCTGTAAAACTTCACGAGGGTCTCCGTTAGTTAAAATCATCTTACCGGGTCGTACTTCTGGCTTAGAACCTCGTGGAAGCCGTGTAGCATCAATTGCCATCATAGGATGAATTGTTAAACTTAATGCATCAATCCTTGCACGTAACTCAGTGTCAAGAGCTTTCTGACTGTTATAGCCTTTTTCACAGACACCACGACCCCAGAAACGTCCGGGGACTACATCCCAAGGAAATGCAACAATAGGACGATCTTCCATCATGTAGGGGTTAGCTTCTGCTTTTAGTAACGTACCCCCGTTAGCGATCACTACAACGGCCTCTACGTACTTTGAATCAGACCCTTCCTCTTCTACCAGCTCTTCTATATCGTCGCTCATAGCGGAATCTAGAAGCTCTCGTGGCACTAAACCGTAGTACTTAGTAAGACGTACTTTGTCGTCACTGTAAACAGTAAGATCTTGGTCAGGTTCTAGGTCTGTATCAGGTGCAGCAGAACCTACGTACACGTCACGATACACACCCTGTTCTTGTAACATCTCTACATGGTGTTGACTAACAAACTCATCAACAGCTACACCCATAGCATCCTCTACAGACGTTGCTACAGGGTCAATTAGAAAGTTCTGAGGCAGTACAGGTTTAAGCTTTACAACGACACGCTCAGTGATGTTAACACCGACGGCTTGTAGATCACCTCCCATAACAGGTTGAGTTGCAGGAACCATCTCTTTCATTTCTTCGATAACAATCTCACCAATGCCTGTACCAAACACTGCTGAGTTAATAAGACATTCTGCAACAGCTTTACGTACCATACAGTTTTCAAAGTCTTCTGTAAGTTTGTTACGCAAGAACTGTACGTCTTGTCTGTCTGTATCACCAAAGTTATCACTAACATCAAACCACTTACCACGTCCAAACGTCGCTTCTTCTAACTCAGCAACATTAGACTCAACAGCCTGTTGTAATGCAGGAGAAATAATACGGGAACGCTCAGACCCACGCTCACTGTCAGCAGCACTCCATTGACCACGCCATAATCTATAATATTCTTCAAATTTCTGTTCATAATTGCTTTCGTAGTTATCCCTCCAATCTTCACACTTGTTTATAACCCAATCTTCTAGAGACTCTTGGATCATCAATGGATCTTGTTCATATAGTTCAGTCATATCAGTATCCTGCTACAATATCTAAAATTTCAGGCTCATCGAAATCTATATCCCCTATACCATAAGGAACATTAGCTAATTGATCTATGTACGCAAGAGAGTCAACTAAATCGTCATGCGTCAATGGATCAGGAAACTGAAACAGTTGGTCAAGAAATCTACTGTTCCATTCGCCTTTGTTTAAGGTAATGGTGTTGTTTTCAAACCTACCCTGTAACGCCCACATTACCCTGTCTGTTTTCTTTTTGTTACCGTGCGTTAACTCTTCAATTCTAAAAAACTGTGCGTACTTCTTTTGTAAGTTAAGCAAGGGAGACATAACTGCCTGTTTAGCAATTCCCCTTTCGATGCCAACAGAAAGAGGGCTGTAATCACGCACAGCTTGGAATATCTTGACGGCTGTTTCATCTAATGTCCAACGCCCATATATAATGTTCTCTACGAACCAATCCCCGTCGTCTTCTACTTTAACTACAGATATAGCAGTCTCATCAAGTTTGGCATTCTTTGTACGTTTCTTACCTACTTCTTCAAAACCCGCCAAGTCGATTGCAATGTAGTAATCACCCTCGTCAGGCTCTTCTCCAAAACTGACCCAGTCTTCTTTGAACATCTCCGAACCACGGGCTTCAAACGACGCCATAAACTCTTGACGAAACGCATAAGAAGACATAGACCTTTTAGCAATATCGATTTCATCCGGATCAAGAATAGGATTATCGTAAGAAGTAAAGTGCCAAGCTTTGTAAGTCGGATCATCATCTAGCTCCGCATATTTGTACAAGTCATAAAAATGGTTACGACCCATCGGTGTCCCAATGAACATTGCACAGCCTTTTTGGTCAGCCAATGCAGGTCTTAGGATCTGTTCAAATACGTCAGGTTTCATGTCTGCGTATTCATCTAAAACAAGAAACTTTAACGACACCCCACGCATTGTCTCTGGTCTATCAGCCCCTTTGAGGCTAATGGTTGCTCCATTGACCAACTTGATTTGTAAATTATTGATGTGGCTACCAGAGATAACAGGATTGCCAAGCTCAAGGAGAGTCTGCCACATGATGTCTCGTGCTTGTCCTTGTGTCGGCGCAACATAAAATACATGTCCTCTATCTGCTTGCAACGCATTAACAATTAACATCCATGCAGCAAGTCTGGACTTACCAGTACGTCGTCCTGCCGCTACTATTTTAAACCGTGTATCGTCTGCCCAAACGTCTTGTTGCCAAGGCAGTAGTTCAATGTTTAAATCCACTAATATGTCCACATAACAGGAGTAGATCCTCTTGTATCAACATGTACAAAGTCGTCAGCAATACCTATTCCTGTAAATCCTAGCTCAATAGCCTTTGTTACTATCTTAAGGCGAAACACGGCGTTTGTTATTTTTATATCCGCCGCGATTCCCTGAGCGTGAGTACCGGGTACTTCTTTCTTAGCCTCTATTGGATGCTCAGTAGGGTCTCTGTACCCACTGGTGATAGTGAAAGGAAACCCGCACGCGTCTCTTAACTCGTCCATCTTCTCTAGGAAGTCTTTCTCCATGTTGTTATGCCCAGTAACCTGACAATTAAACTCTGAAGGGTCAAAATGCTTAAGATTCATCTACTACTTCTCCTTCAATGATTGTAGGTTGCTCAACATCAACCGCACCAACACCGCTAATGTTAATCTGAATGGCGTTACGTCCACCATCTTTAACAATATCCTTCTCAAAAGCCGCAACAGGTAGTATTCTGTCCATAACAAGCTTCCACGCTGCCGCTTGATTCTTATGATCATGGTCTAATGCAGCGTCAAAGATAGTATCAAGCACCTTTCTGGACTTCGGTGAAGCTAACATCCGTGCTTTGTATTCGTTAATAACAGCAGCGTCACCCTTCGGGCGACCAACAGCGTTGCGACTTCCTTTTTTAACAGAAGAAACATCGTTTTTACGTGGTCTTCCACGTTTCCGTTTAACAGGAACAGTCATATGACCCTCTTTAAAGACTCTTTAAAGATTCTTGTATGCCTTATAAGTTAAACATTTAATAATTATCATATAATATTTATCATATAAGGTGCAGTAAAGAATCTTTAAAGAGTAATTTCTAAGTCTATACTAATAGTATATCATAAAAAATACTAAAAAGCAATACCTTTGTTTAAAAAAAGTAATATATTTTACAAAGTACTTGACATTGTCCTTTAAACTGTACCAGCACGGTCCAGATTCTGCACCGCTTAGACCCTTTTGTTATATAGGTTTCTTGTTAGATAACTAGGGGTTATATTAAGGTTCAATTTCACTCTTTTTTGTATCTGAGAGGGAACACACGCACACGCCGCAGTCACAGCCCCTCCCCCGCCCCAGATTCTTCGCAGGTTTCAACGCAGTCAGTACCAAAACAGAACTAACTAGGTGAGGTGTGAGTGTCTAGGTTGGACCCTATAGAGCTGTATAGATAAACAGTATTGACACTGTATCGTCATCGTACTAGGTCAGAGCATATTCATATCGTGAATGGTTTTACATTTCAGTATTCATAATTAATATTGGACTTATCAAATACTCTCACCTAATCTGTACACATCAACTAACTGATAAAGGAAATTAGATATGTCAATGACTTATTTGGAAATTAGGGTTACGGCGGAGCTATTCTACGGCGAAGGCAATTGGGAGAATGTTTCATACGTTCAGCTTGTTAAGAACATGAGAAAAGAAAACGAGTATCTGTTTCAGATCTTAAGAGACAGAGCGGAACGAATTTGTGAGACGTTCGAGAGCTGGCAAGAGTTTGAAAAGAACGGGACACATACTTGGCCAAGCGGTCACAGCTACAACATAAAAGAAGCATTTGCACAACAACGGGCCGCGTAAGCGGCTCCACAAACAACGGAGAAAGACGCAATGGACTTAAGTCATTCACAAAAACGAGCCATAGCTAAAATGATAAATACCGGTGAGTATCGAAAGGTAAAACCTTATCAGGCTCCAGACTATTACATAACATCTAGGCAGCCGGTTTCAATAGAAACCAACGAAGGATTTAAATATCAATTATGGTTAGGAAAGCGCGGTAGATGGTACGAATACGCAAATGGACCAGATTAAAAGAAATTTGGGTAAACAACGGAGATAACGTAATGCAAATAGAAACTTTTGATTTTATCATTAACGGTTTAAAAGATGATTGCGAGTTAACGGATATTCTTAACGGTATGGTCTGGTGTGAAATGGAAACAACATATCAAAACAAACCTACTCACTCGCGCTTTATGTTCTCACAAGATGGTATTGGTGTTTGGTATGACTACGGCGCTGACTATCACTTTTTCACTCATCAAGGGTAACGGAGACAACGCAATGACATACGACGAAGCAATGGAAGGGTACGACGTATCAGCAAAGCAAGCTAAGGCGGAAGTGTTAGCGCATGGCATAGACTGGGCTGAATTTGTTGACGAGGTAGGTGATAAAAAGGTTTACTACTCGAATGAAATTCTTGAATGGTTAGGATACTAAGGAGCTAGAGACATGAGCGAGATACAATGCGCGACTAAATCAGAGTTTTACACAGCAATTCAAAAGCTATACGAAATGACACTACCGTTCACAGCGTACACAGACAGCCTTACAATAACCATAGATCACAAACGAGAGGGGAAATGACATGAACTATACATACGGACAATTTTATAACGACACACTTGCAGACGCCACAGAGGTATTCGATGAGGTGGAGAAGTACGGCGGAGATGTTGAAAGATTACTTAATGAGAGAGCCTATACGAGAGGCGTGGAGACATATTTCTGCAAAGCCTTTGAGATTGTTGACGCTATGCGTGGAGATGGTCGCTTGTTCGATGACGCGACAGATCAGGCAGAGGAACTGTACGGCATGTTAGATTTTCGAGAGATGGTGTATAAGATAGCGGAGCAAGGTTACTTGTTGCAGATGCTTGAGCATTACTCACGGTTTGTTTCAGTAGAGGAGGTGACAGCATGATACACACACACGACAGCTTACGTTCACAAGACGGTGACTTTGAGAATTTCCATTATCAGTTAGACGACGGGGAGCGGTACAGGCTCACAGACGCGGAACTAGGATGGCTTAAGTTTGTCTCAGGACGTTACGCAATAGCGGACCACGTACGCGACAATCTAGTTGATGACGTGTATACGGTAGACATAGAGGGTATGAGCGAAGCTCTTAAAGACGACACAATGTCCCCAAAGGCTGTTTGTCTGTCAGACGACACGGTGTTACAGTCTATATTCTTTTATAGTGCATATGAGGTTGTATCCTAATGGATTTTATATTATTAGCATCATTGGTTACGATTCTGTTTTTATTCGGGGCCATAGTAGGCCACGCTGTAGGCTACGAGAAAGGAAGAGACGAGGGGAGACGACGATGAATCCAACACTACTTGACATTTTAATTCTGTTTAGTTTTGTCCCTGTATGGTTTATTATCTTCAGCGTTTACGAACGTTGGAACGATCCACGAAACAGACGACGACGCAAGCGCAACGCACGACACAAGAGGCGTATGAAAGAGCTGAACAAACAATGGAGAGTTTAAAAGCGTGACAAGTAAAAAGAAAGGTAAACAGTATGATTACTTCATGACTCAGCAGCAGATCGCTGATGCTATGGGTATCACGCAGACGGATGTTAAACGAATCGAGAGCAGGGCTATTGCAAAGCTCAAGCGGTCCGGTAAACTCGATAAATTCTTAGGAGCAAAGGAGTGAACATGAAACAACCAGAGAATGACCATACAAAGATGTTCGGCAACGACGGACCCATTGGTAACGACGCTGAGATTGTGGTGTACTACGAGCAACACGGACCGGCAGAACCAGTGTTACGAATACCGTTCTGGTATTATAGAGAAGAGCTGGGAATGCATGAACACTTTGAAGCCTCAGTACACCGAACAGCGAAGGCACTTAAGGAGTCATACACGTACTGGCCTGAAGGTTATGTACACGTGCAGACAATTATCAACGACGAATATGTCAACATGATTTAGGAGGAGACATGCACATGATTGGTATTCATACAACATATATCATAGAGTTATACGACGACGTGTGGTCGCAGGTGTGGTCAATAGACTGTATTGAACAAGCGAAGCACTACGTTCACACAAAACGTGACAATGGTAAACGATACAGAATTGTCAAGCATACAACGGAGGTTTTATGAGACGCGCTAGATTAGAAGACTTAAAACTGTACGTAGATGTTGACATCGACTACGACTACGACCCAGAGGAGCATATTATCGAGCTGACAAGGGTGGAATGCTTCGGTGTTAACATCCTAAACACACTGAGCGACAACACGTATGATGAAATAGTTGAATATATTTCGGAAGAATGTTTGCGTGACGACGAATAGTATGTTTATAATCTGTACAGAAGAACATAAGACCAACATTTTAATATTAACTTATAAGGTATTTATCCTATGAGTATCTCTAAAGAGAGAAAGATTTCAGAGATTGTTGAACGGCAGCTAGACTTGTTAACCATTACGGAAGCGTTAAACATAGCGGGTGGTTTCTTTTCTGAACTGTTAGAAGCAATGGACGACGGTGAGATTGACGAACTGTACACTGACATGGGAGCTGGTAGACATGACATTCACTAACACACACCAACCTTGTCCTGACTGTGACAGCAGTGATGGGTTAGCGTATAACGAAGACGGCTCGACCAAGTGTTTTGTATGTGATACGTATACACCAGCCGCTAGGGTTAATAACGTCAGAGAGCTAGGTTCTATCAGCGATAAGCCTAAGCCGTCATTCACTCAGACTGAACACCGTTTAATCACAGCGGAGTACCGTACTATCACCGACCGTTTAATCACAGGAACGACGGCGAAGAAGTACGCAGCCCTGAAGCAGGGAGACATCACAACCTTTGGTTACTACAACCCTGATGATCCAACAAAGCCAGTGGCAGCGAAGGTCCGTAACCCTGACAAGCGGTTCAGTATTGTTGGTGATTGGAAGCAAGCAGGATTGTATGGACAGCATTTGTTTTCTGCGGGTGGTAAGTATGTGACCCTTGTTGAAGGCGAGTACGATGCGTTAGCGGCTTATCAAATGACAGGCTCAAAGTTTCCAGTAGTGTCCGTTCGCAACGGTGCGACTTCGGCGGCAAAGGACTGTCGCCTTTTTTATGATTGGCTGAACAGCTTCGAGAACATTGTTATATGCTTCGATGCTGATGAGCCGGGACAGAAGGCATCAAAGGAATGTGCCGATCTGTTCGGTAACAAAGCAAGGATTGTTAAGCACGTCAACGGCTACAAGGATGCGTGTGATTATCTTGTTAACAATCAAGCGGAAGCGTACACCAAAGTATTCTGGTCCGCGCAACCGTACACACCCGAAGGTATCGTCGGTGCAGGTGAACTACGTGATCTAATCAAGAAGCCACTCACCAAGGCGAAGGTACAGTACCCATTCGAGGGGCTGAACAAACACCTGTATGGTATACGCACAGCAGAGCTGGTTACTATTTGTGCAGGTTCAGGACTGGGTAAGTCTACTCTCCTACGTGAGGTAGTGTCGTCCATCATGGCGCAGTCTGAGGACAACCTTGGCTTGATGTTTCTTGAGGAGACACCTGAGCGTACCATGCGTGGACTGGTAGGTCTTGAGCTGAACAAGCCGATACACCTACCCGACTGTGAGTATGACGACCAAGACATTGATCTTGTTTACGATACGATGGACTATGAAAACCGTGTCTATCTGTGGGAACACTTCGGTAGTAATGAGATTGAAAATGTACTGGGACGTATGAGATACTTCGTCAAAGTCTTAGGCGTACGTTATATCGTACTGGATCACGTCTCTATCCTTGTGTCTGACCAGAGTAACGGTGATGAGCGACGTGCTTTGGATATGATTATGACTAAGCTGCGGACGTTCGTACAGGAGATGGGTATTTGTATGTTCCTTGTAAGCCACCTACGACGCCCTGAAGGGAAGCAGTTGGAGGACGGTGCTGTTACTTCACTTGGTATGTTACGTGGCTCTGCGTCGATTGCACAGCTCTCTGATGCGGTCATCGGTGCTGAACGTAACAGTCAGAGTGATGATCCCATTGTTAGAAACACGACCGTGCTGCGTGTGTTGAAGAACAGGTACACTGGCAAGACAGGCAAGGCGTGTGAGGTATTCTACAATGAAGCTACTGGACGATTGACACAACGTGATGAACGTGAGGAGAAACCGTTATGAAAACTAGACATGAAGAAATGAGAGAGAGTTGTAAGATTTTTCACAAAGAGAATTCAGAAGTTTGGGATCTTTTTTGTAAGTTTACTTTTGAAATGAAGGACAAAGGGTTTAATAATTATTCCAGTAATGCTATTTTTGAAAGAATAAGATGGGAAAAAGACATGGGAGGCGATGGAGTGACTCAATTTAAATTGAACAATAATTATCGAGCCTTTTATGCTAGAGCTTTCATGAAAAAATATCCTGAATACGCCGGTTTTTTTCGTTTAAGAGAGCAGACAAGCGAGAAAGAAAACGCTTCTTTGCTTCCTGAATTAACCCCCGATGATTACAGAGAGGTTAGTTTGTTGTGAGATGTATTGCGTGTGACGTAGAGCTAACAGGCTACGAAGCTACAAGGCGGTTCGCTGTTAGCCAAGAGTTTGTAGATTTATGTCTTCACTGTTCTGCTCATAGTCTCTACGATTTTGTATTGATTGATAGGGAAGATTTACGTACACTCGCAGACTTAGAGGAGATGATATACCATGAGCAAGATTGGGAGCTGGATATTAGAACAGGAACTGTTGACGGAGACTTACCAGAAGTTTAACCACAACAGTGAACGTAACGAACTGAATGAGACTTACCATGAATACCTGTTACTTGGATATAGAAACTACTACGGATCACTCAACGATCTGGTGTGCAGTTACGAAGGTGAAGAACGATATACAAGTGCATACAACACCGGACTCATTGAGGAGTGTCTTGAATGAAGCAGATAAAGTCATCGGACACAACCTCATCGGGTTTGATTGTCGTGTTCTCGATAGTGTTTGGGACATACATATTGCTAGGTCTTCTGTTGTGGACACTCTCTACCTGTCCAGACTCTACAACCCCAGTCAAGACGGAGGGCATTCACTTCGGAACTGGGGAACGATACTGGGAGGAACCGGTAAGCTAGACTTCACTGACTACGACGGTGGACTCTGCGATGAGATGATCGAGTATTGTATTGCTGATGTTGAGCTGACTGAACAGGTTCATAAATGGTTAGAGCTACAGCTACGCAATGAGAACTTCTCTCAGCAGTCTATTGATCTTGAACACAGTGTAGGCTGGGCCGTGACTGAGCAAGAACGGAACGGATTTAAGTTAGATACGGAGTACGCTGATAAGCTAATGATGGATCTTATGTTTGAGATGAACAACATCGAAGCAGAGCTGCAAAGTATCTTCCCACCTATCGTTGAGGAACGTATCTCTGAGAAGACAGGTAAGCGTCTGAAAGATAAGGTCACTATCTTCAATCCCGGATCACGTAAGCAGATAGCAGAGCGACTGCAAGGTCTTGGTGTTACGTTTAAAAAGAAGACAGAGAAAGGTAACATCATCGTTGATGAGAAGGTACTTGACGGTATAGATCTACCCGAAGCCAAAGCAGTTGCACGTTACATGATGTTGCAGAAGCGAGTAGCGCAGATAGATTCATGGCTTAAGGCTGTCAAGGATGATGGTAGGGTACACGGAAGGGTTATCACTAACGGTGCTGTGACAGGACGTATGACACACCTCAGTCCTAACATGGCACAAGTACCAGCCGTGTCTGCACCATTCGGTACTGAATGCCGTAGTTGCTGGACCGTGGATGAAGGGAACAGTTTAGTTGGCATTGACGCCAGCGGTTTAGAGCTACGTATGTTAGCTCATTACATGGATGACGAAGACTATACTAATGAAATCCTCAATGGCGATATACATACGGCTAATCAACGAGCAGCTGGACTTGAGACGCGGCCTCTTGCGAAAACATTCATTTATGCGTTTCTGTATGGAGCCGGAGATGCTAAGATCGGAGCTATCGTTGGAGGAAATAGCTACACTGGAAGAAGACTTAAAGAAACATTTCTATCTAACACGCCGTCTCTTGAAAGAGTTAGAGGAGATACACATATCGAGGCTCAGTCAGGCGTACTTGCTGGACTTGACGGACGAAAGCTCAGAGTAAGATCAGAACACGCCGCACTGAATACGTTATTACAAGGTGCAGGGGCTATCGTTATGAAGCAAGCTTTGATACACTTGTCAGATAGATTGAAGAACATACCACATAGATTTGTTGCCAACGTACACGACGAGTGGCAGATAGAGACAACAACGCACTACGCAGATACAGTCGGACGTATCGGTGTACGTGCTATCAGAATCGCCGGTGAGACATTAAACCTACGGTGTCCCTTAGACGGCGAATATAGAGTAGGTAACAACTGGGCAGAAACCCACTAGGAGAAACATTATGTCTGCAAACAAACTACCACCCATCACTGTACGTGGAACTGTTTACTGGTGTGAGCGTAACAAGCTCAACAAGTTTAGTAACAAGTACCAAGTGCAGCTTGGCAACCTTAGCGATAAAGCTATTGAAGCCATTGAAGAAATGGGTATTGCACCTAGCAACAAAGGTGACGACCGTGGCTTCTTTATCACCATGAAGTCTAACAACCCTATGCGTTTGACCGACGCCGATGGTGTTGAGATACCTGAAGATGTACTTATCTCTAACGGATCAGAAGCAATCGCTGTTGTTGGTTACTACGATTGGTCTGTTGGTACTGGTAGGTCGCCTTCCATGATTAAGATGAAGGTTACTAACCTGATTGAGTACAGCGATAACTCTCTGTCCGAAGCGGAAGCGTTGTGATCCTAATCGATGGTGACATCGTAGCTTATCGTTGTGCTTTCAAGTGCAATGATGAGTCAGCTAAGACTGCCTGTTATACTACGGGCAGTTTCTTATCTGATCTGGTCAGTGATCTATACGTTAAGATAGATGGCGAACCAGACTACCGTGTCTACCTAACAGGTAAGGGTAACTTCCGTAACGACATAGCTGTTACTGCGCCTTACAAGGGCAACCGTAAGGACAAGGAAAAGCCTGTACACTTGCAAGCTATACGTAAGTATCTTATCGAAGAATGGAATGCTGTTGTATCAGAGAACGAGGAAGCTGATGACTTGATTGCTATCGACGCTACTTCTAATCCTGACAGCATCATTGTTAGTCTTGATAAGGACTTCCAACAAGTACCGTGCAAGCACTACAACTTCAACAAACGTACGCTATCTTCTGTTAACGAGAAAGAAGGGACGCTGTTCTTCTACCGTCAAATCATCATGGGTGACAAAGCTGATAACATTGTCGGCGTGTATGGTATCGGTGATAAGAAGTCTCAGAAACTCCTTGAAGGATTGTCAGAGATAGAGATGTTTAACAAATGTGTTGAGTTGTTAGAGTCTGAGGAGCGTGTCATTGAGAACGCTAGGCTGCTCTGGCTACGTCGTGAACCTAATCAAACATGGGAAAGACCAAGTGAAGAGAACGAGACGTAACATACCCAAGGGCTATGACAGTTGGTTTGAGTATGATCTTCATAGTAAGTTTAAACGGTGTGAGTACCATGTTGATAAGCTAACATACACTCAGGTTAAGACTTATGAGCCTGATTTTATTTACCGTAGTGGTGGTGTAGTTATCTACATCGAAGCTAAAGGGAGGTTTCGTGATAGAGCGGAAGCGAAGAAGTATGTCGATGTTAGCCGATGCCTTGGCGAGAAGGAGGAGCTGGTCTTTGTCTTCCAAAACCCAAGAACAGCCATGCCCGGAGCAAGACGTAGAGCTGACGGGACAAGATACACAATGCAAGAATGGGCAGACAAGCAGGGATTTGCATGGTACACCGCAGAAACCTGTCCTGTCGGATGGAGTAAAAAGCAATGACTAGACATTTAGTAATACCTGATACTCAATCAAAACCCGGTGACAGTGTTGAACACATGTACTGGGCTGGACAATACGCAGCAGATACTAAGCCTGACGTTATCATACATCTGGGGGATCATTGGGACATGCCAAGTCTCAGTAGCTATGACGTAGGTAAGAAGTCCTTTGAGGGACGACGGTATACTCGTGACATAACAGCAGGTCTAAACGCTATGGAACATTTCCTAGCACCTATTAGAGAGGAGAAGAAGCGTCTTCGCAGTAACAAGAAGAGGACATGGAACCCTCGTATGGTATTCCTGTTAGGCAATCATGAGCAGCGTATTGAAAGAGCTATAGAATCTGACGCTAAACTAGAAGGACTAATGAGCTATGATGACTTCAAGCTGGAGAAAGGTGGATGGGAGGTTGTGCCTTTCCTTCAACCAATCGTCGTTGACGGTATCGCCTACTGCCACTACTTCACCAGCGGTGTCATGGGAAGACCCGTCACGTGTGCAAAACTTATGTTGCAAAAGAAGTTCATGTCGTGCATTATGGGACATGTCCAAGACCGTGACATAGCATACGCTCGTAAGGCAGACGGTACTAACATCACTGGATTGTTTGCTGGTATCTTCTACAGCCACGATGAAGAGTATCTAAACCCTCAAACAAACGGAAGCTGGTCAGGTATTTGGATGCTTAACGAAGTAGACAACGGTTCCTTTGATGAGCTACCTGTTAGCATGAATTATTTAAGGAGGAAATACGGATGAGCATTGACAAAGTAACCCCTGCTGAGTGGGATGCCTTGACAGCGTTGAACAACCTATCAATCAGAAAAAAACCTGACCCCGTTGAACGACCTGACCACTACAACAGCGGAGCAATAGAAGCTATCGAAGCAATCAAAGCGTCTATGCCTGAGCAAGAGTTTAAAGGTTATCTCAAGGGTAACGCACTGAAGTATCTTTGGCGATATGATTACAAAGGTAAACCAGTAGAAGACTTACGTAAGTGTAAGTGGTATATTGAAAGACTAATAAAGGAAATGAATTAATGGACGCATATCAACAGTACATACACAAGTCACGCTATGCACGTTACCTACCAGATCAGCAGCGACGTGAGACTTGGGAAGAAACAATCGACCGATACCTAAACTTCTGGATTGAGAAAGGTAAGCTAACACTCGAAGAAGCTAACGGTATCTTCAAAGACATTCACGACATGGATGTTATGCCTAGCATGAGAGCATTAATGACTGCTGGTGACGCCCTTGACCGTGACAACGTAGCTGGTTTCAACTGTAGCTACCTACCTATTGACCACCCTAAAGCGTTTGACGAGATGATGTACGTACTTATGTGCGGTACAGGCGTAGGCTACAGCGTTGAACGTCAATACGTATCTAAACTACCAGAAGTAGCAGAGGAATTTCATGATACCGATACAGTTATACATGTCGCCGACAGCAAGATTGGATGGGCTAAAGCTTACCGGGAACTTATTAGCTTGTTGTATTCAGGCCAACTTCCAAAATGGGACGTGTCTGGAGTACGACTTGCAGGGGCAGCCCTTAAGACCTTCGGAGGTAGAGCATCTGGTCCAGAGCCTCTTGTCGATCTGTTCAACTTCACAGTCAGCGTCTTTCGGGAGGCTGCTGGACGTAAACTTAGCTCCATCGAATGTCATGATATCTGCTGTAAGATTGCACAGATCGTCGTCGTCGGAGGTGTACGCAGGTCCGCTCTCATCAGTCTGTCTAACCTCACTGACGATAGACTCCGACGATGCAAGTCAGGCCAGTGGTGGCAAGACAACCCTCAACGTGGACTAGCAAACAACAGTGCTTGTTATACAGAGAAGCCAGACTTCGAGGCATTTTTAAATGAGTGGAAAAGTTTATACGAGTCCCGTTCAGGAGAGCGAGGTATGTTCTCTAGAGTCGCAAGTCAAAAGCAAGCTGCAAAGAACGAGCGACGAGATGCTTCCTATGATTTTGGAACTAATCCATGTAGCGAAATCATCTTACGGCCTAACCAATTCTGCAATCTATCAGAGGTTGTTGTCAGGTCAACAGATACGCTCTCAGACCTTAAACGAAAAGTACGTACTGCGTCTATCCTTGGAACTTTACAAGCTACCCTGACAGACTTCCGTTACCTACGTAAGGTATGGCAGAAGAACACTGAGGAAGAAGCATTACTAGGTGTGTCGTTAACAGGTATCATGGATCATCCAACCCTATCAGGAAGGAGAGATAAAGGTGTTCTCAAAACGTGGCTTACGGAGCTTAAAGAGGAGTCTATTGAGACTAACGCAGTTTGGGCTAATCGTCTTGGTATTAATGTTAGCACTGCCATTACTGCTGTTAAGCCTTCCGGTACTGTTAGTCAGTTGGTTGACTCTGCTAGTGGCATCCACCCTAGATACTCAGATCAATATATTAGACGAGTCAGAGCGGACGCAAGAGACCCCCTCTGTACCGTGCTTGAAGAAGCAGGAATCCCCGTAGAAGACGATGTAATGTCACCCTCTACCAAGGTATTCTCCTTCCCTATAAAGTCTCCTGACGGGGCTGTGGTAGCCTCTGAGATGGGTGCTATGGAACAGTTAGAACTATGGGAGATATATCAGGACTACTGGTGTGAACACAAACCGTCAATGACTTGTTATTATAGGGACGATGAGTTTCTTGAAGTGGGTCAGTGGTTGTATAACAAGTTCGATAAGATCAGTGGTGTTAGTTTCCTACCCTACTCAGAGCATACCTATCAGCAAGCACCTTATGAGCCTATTGACTTAGAGACTTATGAGAAGCTGAAGGAAGAGTTTCCAGAGACGATTGAGTGGAACATCTCTGAAAACTCTGACATGACTGAAGGGTCACAGACGTTAGCCTGTACTGGTAACAACTGCGAGATTTAATCGTCTAACAATCCTAACTTTTCAAACAAGCGTTCCCCTGTTGTCATACGTAGTACTTTATCTATGTTGGCAGCACCGGGAACGTAAGTTTGTCCAGCACGTAACAACGGAGTCAATGGCTCAGGCTCTCCTGTAAACGCTCTTTCTCCTGCGGTAAACAATCCACTACTTAATCTATAGGCAGATGAGATAGGCGCTGGTACTACCTCTATTGGTTGTCCTCCGTACTCTTCGGCTCTTACGTTTACAACGCCGCTACTTATGTTAGACCATATCTGATTCCACGCAGCAGAGCTAATACCTTCAGGGGTTAAAAGCTCTTCTAATGTTTTATCGTTAGACAGGTCTAGTGTTTTTCTGTAATCGTCCCAGAAACCAGCGGCAACACCGAAGATAGCAGAATACTTAGCAGCATTTTTCATAGCTTCTTTAGCGGCAACAGCACCTTCTTTAGTGTTTAAACCTTTTGACACAGCAAGCTGCATGTTTTGACCTACATCATTACGTAGGCTGTTCATTTGTTTATTCATGTACGACAACATGCTATAACCCATGCGACCGTTAGGGTTGTCGTGAAAAGCTTTTGGCAGTGTGCTTGCGCTAACAGGTTGCCATTTGTTCATTGATGCACCAGCAAAGTTAACTACCCAAGGATTAGAAATCTCCCTGTTCTTTAATGCCTGAACAGTAGACCTAAACTCACTTTCTGTAAGTCCTCGCATACCGTCATGCTTTCTAAGCTTTGCTAATGCTTTTTCTGAACCGTCTTTAGCAAGGTCCATACCACGTTGAATAGCAGAGTTGCTTAAAATCTCCTGTCCCATTCTGTTAACAGTCTGAACGCCAGAGTACTTGTATAGAAACTTACCTAACTTGTCAGAACCTTCAACAAAGACTCTTCCTTTTTCACCGCTAAGAGTCCACGCAACATCCTCAGCCGCTTTCTTTATAGCCTTCTCACCGACGTTAGCAAGCTCACCCATGTAGGTGTCTAGTCCTAGCTCCTTGTTAGACATCCATTTTTTATTGACAACACCAAAGTTTTCATTTAGAGTGGCTAAGATAGCTCTAGGTATGGTCTTAGACCAAGCTTTAAAACCGTTTTGATATATAGGGGCAGTAACACCTTCTCCTAAGTTTAAGATAGCGTTAAAAGGATTAGCTAACAAAGTAGCTGAAGTAACCCTTCTAACAACAGCGCCTAGTGCGTTACCACCTTGCTTAGAAGCTATTAGCTGTGATCTAAGACCGTTAGCTAAGTTAGCCGCTACGTCTGATGAAGCCCCTTGAGACTTAGCTTCTTTTTCAATAGCCTCAATAACAACGTTTAAACGGCTTTCACCTTTTTTCTGTTTAGGGGGTCGCAAGTCTTTAACGTCAATACCAAAGCGAGCCGCCAATGCTCTAGCAGCTGACACATCTTCAGCATATTCTTTTAATGCTTTAACAGGATTATCATAAGCGTCGGGCGGTAATTTTCCTCCTGCAAATTCGTTTACGTTTTGTAAAGCCTTTGTAGGAAAATAATCAATATCACCTTGTTTGACAAAATCCAAACCTTGAAGAGTTTTAATTTGTTCCTCAAGTCTTCTAACCATGTCTTTTTCTTCAGGTGTTCTAGCAGCCTTGCCAAAATCCTCCCACGAAACACGGCGGTCTTTCTTGATAGATTTATTCATACGCAAAGACAGTTCTTTAAAAGCTTTGTTTTTATCAAAAGCCTCTGCAACGTCTAAAAAAGTAGTATCAAATATTTCTTCAATCTCTCTTTGATCGTGACGGATCATTATCTCAGCGTCTTCTGCAAGCCTAGCTGACCTTGCTCCTACATTCTTAACAAACCAGTCTCGCGTACTTAAGAAAACATTACCAACAACACCACTCTCACCTGCAGCTGCTTCAAAAGCAACAGCGTCGTCGCTTATGTCTTTAGCTTTACGAGAAGCAGCACTGGTGTCATAAGCAATACCTGTTCTTTTAGACTCTTCTGCTTTACCTACATTAACAAAACCGTCCTCACCACCTATATAACTTCCCTTTCCTTTATAGGTTTCAGAGTCAAGCTTTCGTGTTGCTTCTTGTATATCATCCACATTTTTTGTTAAGTAAGCACCCGCTAAACCACCTAAAGCACCACCACCTACAGCACCTAAACCTGCTGAAGATACTCTTTCTTCTCCTTCGCCGCTTAAGAAACCATAAACAGCACCTTCAGCAGCACCTAAACTGCCTACCTTTAATGCTCTATCCAGCTTAGTACCTGCTTGTGCAATCTTTGCAATACCTGCACCGGGTATAAACAGACCCGCACCAAATCCTACTATGTCAATAGTCTGTGACGCATTAGGGTTAGCCTTCTCAAATGCACGTAGTTCTGCACGTGACTGCTCTATAGCCTCACCCCAGTTAGCAGCCTCACCTGATAGAAGACGAACAGTGGCGTCTAACTCATCGCCAGCACCAACAGCAGCTTCAATAAAACCTGTTGTAGCAGAACGAAAAGTATTGTAGTCTGTTTCTTCTTCCTCGAATAAATTACCAAATCTACTAACAGATGAAGGATTATCAAACAAATTAGAATACTTTGACATTAACTAAGTCCTCTAAAAGGATTTTGCTCTAGTTTAGCCCTAGCCCTGAAAGGGTTAACTAAACCCGGTTGTGTTATTAATTCTTCTTGAGTAGGTAGTTCTTTTTCTTCAACAAAATCTACAGGAAGAAAACCTCCAGCCTTAAGAGCTTTTATAACATCTTCTCTGCTTTTATTAGGATACTCACTCATAGCAGCTTCTATAAGTTGAGTTGGTGTTTCTTCAGGCTCGTCCATAGCCTTACCTTCAAGAGCTTCAAGTTGAGCTATAGCTGATTGACGATCCCTTTGATATAATAACTTAGCCGCTTGGTTTATCATTTCTGGAGTAAGCTGTTCCTTCTTACCAAGTAAAGAATTAGCGTATATACGTCCTTGGGTTAAGTAATCAGATGTCATTGTAGTATTAATTTTTATTTCTAAATTTTTAATCCTCTCTCTTTTTTCAGCTGCTTCGCTCTCTGAAATTCTGTAATCTGCAATAGCTACACTTCTGTTTATAGCTGAAATTTCACTTTGTAATTTTTTCTCTAACTGCGATGCTCTTGCTCTTGCTCCAGAAACAGTCCAAGTTTCACCGTTCCAATCCTTAGAAATTTCTTCGTATGCTTTTAAGGTTGGTTTTAACCCGTCTCTTAATTTTTCAGGAAGAGCTTCTAATTGCTCTTTATAATATTCAACGCTAGGTTCTTTCTTTCTTTCAATACTATTTTCTTCAAATTTAATTAATGTTTCTGCATTTCTAAGTGAAGTGTTTACATAAGACTGTGCAGCGTTGCTAAACTCACCAGCGTTTAAAATAATTTTTTGAACTTCTTCTATGTCATCGTTTTGAATCGCCTCGTCAATATCTTTTGCATTATCAACTAACCACTGTTCAGACTCCATTTGCTTCTGAGCTTGTCCGGTCCTCCACTCATCCATTTTATATTTGTTGTACTGACGCATAGCTTCAGGGTCTTTTTTTAATTCTTCTAATCTTTTTTGTATAGCTAACTTTGCAGGACCAGATACTGTTTCGTCTTGTAGTGCTTGCTCACCTTGAACAATAGACTGCGCCTTGTTACCTACAGCTATCTTTTCTGCATTAGGACGCATACGTTGAAGATTAGTCATCTCTTGTCGTATTGCTTGTTTTTCTTGTAACGTAGTTGCTGTAGCCATCTGTCTACGAAGGTCTGCAATACGTTGAGTTAACGCACTAATGTCTCCTTGCTGTGCCGCAGCTACACCTTGTTCACTTAATTTAGCAGATTCATCATAACGGCTCAACTCTGCCTGTTGCTGTTGCTGTAAAGCCCTCATCTGAGGAGCAGAACCAATACCACGAGCGGCTTCAAACAAACCTTCCTGATAAGAAGGCTGTAGCAGACCTTGTAAAAATGTTTGTGAAAACTTAGCCATGATTAACCTCGTTACTTAATTATTCCAATAGCGCGACCGATTTGGCCAAGTCCTTTTCCAACACCACCAAACAAACCACCTAAGTTTCCAAGACCGGCGGCAGGAGTACTAACACCAGTAACCTTGTTAGTTTGTGGTGTAAACATACCAGCAAGAATGTTAGAGCCTACGCCGCCTAGCAGGTTAGCACGTGCTTGCTCCGCTAACAGTTGAGCCTCAATACCAGACAGAGCAGTTTCACCAAAGAGTCCTGTACCAAACTGTTGAGCCTGTTGTGCCATCTGTTGTTGTGTAAGTCCGGGCTGTAAAGCAGCCAGTAACTGTTGTTGTGGCAGATAGCTAGAACCAAGGAACTGTTGACCTAATGATGCTTGTTGCATTTGTTCTGCTTGAGCCTGTTGCATAGCTCCTAGCATAGCTCTGTTACGTCCTTCTTCCTGCGCTGTAGCCATAGCCAGCATTTCAGGAGTAGCACCGCCGTAGGCAGCAGAAGATGTTCCTAGTCTACCTTGAGACGCTAAACGCTCTTCTAACGCAAGACGCTGACGTTGCTCTTCAGGCATCTGTGCCGCTCTCATACGGTTAAAGATTTCTTGCTCACGTCCTGCTGTGGGCTGTTGAGCTTGACCAAAGAACCGCCCTGCACCACCAAACAACCCTTCGTACATAGATTGCTCTTCAGGAGACAAAGACATACCTATCTCAAGACCTTCTTGAGGCTGAGACATTGGCTGTTGATATTGCCTTGCCATAGCGTCTGCCGCAGGTTGGCTATCAGGACCGCCAGCAAAGCGGGGCATCTCAGCAGGAGGCGCTACAGGTCCACCAGTTACTGGCTGAGGCATTGGCTGTGGAGCTATCGGCATTGGCTGTGGAACCATCCTCGGAGGAGGCGGCCTGTCCGGATTTAGACGCCTCATCTCTTCCGCCATTTCAAGTGCCCTTAGACCCGCCTCAGTAAAACCCGTCCTTTCGCGCCCTTGCCCACTTCCAAATGCACCATCACCGTCCGCTACAGTGCCGGGCACCTGATTAAGAACAGGCGTGAATTGCGGAGGAGGCGCTACAGGTCCACCAGTTACTGGCTGTCCAAACATACCCGGATTTAGACGCCTCACCTCTTCTTCCATTCTTCTATTAAATTCATTCCCATTAGTAAAAGGGATGTTCATTGGAGGCATTATCCCCGCAGGAGGCGCTACAGGTCCACCAGTTACTGGTTGTATTGGATACACCCCCGCAGGAGGCGCTACAGGTCCACCAGTCAGCATAGGAGGCTGTGGTTGACCACCCATACGAGCAGTAAACGCAGATCCTGTAGGAGTAGTTACAGTAAACGGTCTGAACTGTGACTCTTGTTGACCCCTTTCTGCAAGATCCATAGAGCGTTGATAAGCTGTGTCACCTACGTTGCTGAGTCTGTCGTATGCTTCTTTAGTCAGCAAAGACCCAGCAATAGCTGGCATAGCTGGTGAAATAGCAGAGCCTATTTGTTGCACTCCTCCAAAGATATCACCAAGAAAGCCGCCAAAGCCACCTCCGGAAGTTTGTGCGGTGTTTACGCCTAGGTTCTGTAACCTGCTTGCCATGTTAGCGGCTTGTCCTAAGTAATCAGTGCCATAAGACCCACTACTTTGCCCAGTGTATCCGGGAAGGTTTAAACTGTTTGGATTCATTATCATAGTAATTTACCTATCAAAGCCATTACGTTAATTTCCTGTAGCGATAAAGATGAGCCATTAATTTCTGATTCAAGACCTACCTGTACACTAGTTCCATATCCTGTTGTGTTGAGACTACGTTGGTTTGTTAACTGTCCACCTGTAAACTCTACTGTTGTATACTCACTTTCACCGTAGAACCCAGTTATCTGAGTACCTACTGTAAACTCTGCTGTAGCGTATGTAGTATCAAAGTCATACGACCACTTCATAAATACTGTTGCATTGTTAGCACCCACTAACGTAGGCTTAAGCTTCTTTAAAATCTTAATTCTTGAGCTATCGCCAAATGTTAAGCTAGGACTGTAATACTTAAACCTGTAACTAACATTGTTATCGGTATAACCTGTATGAGTACTAATACCGTTACTGGTTCCTATGTATAATGTTCCATCAGTAAGTGTTGTAAACGATGTAAAACCAGTAGAAGGCCAACGAGTAACACGATAAGACCCATTCTCTAACGTGCCTCTTACATCAAAACAATATGTCATGTCTTGACCAGTAAACGTTAGTAAGTAGAAACCTTCTTCGGGGCTGTAAACAGATCTAAAAAACTCAGTCTCATTCTGTAACGCGGCGATAAGGTCTTTGGTAATATTGCCTGACAAACTACTAATAGGCATTGACTTTTCTTGTATTGTTCTGCCAAAGCTTTTAAGTCCTGTATGCGCTAGGAATAATACATCTGTACCTGTATACTGTACCGTGTCTCTATTGACACAACCAATACCTGCGATTGTGTCTGATAAAGTCATAGAAGCAGGAGACGTAGCACCAGCATAAACAACAATACTGTGCTTACCAAATATAATTAATAAATCATTATGCGCCGCTAACGCTACAATCTCATCATAACCATCAGGCCATACTTTAGATATATCTATGTTACCGCTAGACCCACCTGACCAAGCAACACCGTCTAATAAGTCAGACCAATATATAGTAGATTTGTTAGTGCTAAAATCTGCTGTCCATAAACGTCCATACGCGGCTAACACTTCGTTTCCATACATAGTGCTGGCTACGCCTGTAGCGTGTGCATGGACAGACATTTTCTCTACAACACCTGTATGTTGAGAGTATACAAGAGGCTCAAAACCACGTTGAAAGAAAAACAAGTGATCGTTAAAGTTGACAATCTTCCAATTGTTAGCACTAATTGTATAACTAGCAGGAGTCTCATCAACCAGTGTAGCTGTACCACTAATAATCTTGTTGTTACCTACAGAAAATAACTTAGTGTTTCCTGCGTTGTCTCTGTAGTTCTTGATCGCACGTAATGAATCAGTCCCAAGGACAGTCTTGTTTGTTGTTATAACAGTGTGGCCCTTACGTGCAGCAATACGACCACGCTTATCAATCACGGCGTTATCTGCAATCTCTGCAAACGATGGATCTTGAGCAAGCGGAGAATCTTCAGTGTTGATTCCTTTAAACGCTGGAGCTACAAGATTTATGCTTTGAAGTTCTTGGGCCATATTAGATAGTCCTAAATACCATCTCTTCAGGATGCTTTGCCGCGTCAATAGCAATAGCGTCCGACAAGTACTGGTTAGCAATAGTAAAGTACTCAGCAGTAGAAGTACCACCTGTTTCACCACGTTCACGAGCTAACAAAGCAACAGCTAAATGTATTACTGGCTGTGAAGGTATTAACAATGTATCAGCATCAGCAGACAAATCTACCTGTCGTTTAACAGTATCAACACGAATGGTATACACACCGTCTGGTGTTGGTCCTACAAGGATCTGCGTATCACCGTTAGCATCTAAACCGTTATAAGTATAGTATTGCGGTGTTCCTTCTGAAGCATTTCCAATGTACAGTGCTTCGTTAAACCAATCCTTAGTTTGATATTCCATAAAAGAGTTATGAGTATCGTTTAACATTGACATTACTTTTATGTTATCTTTACCACCTGTCAATGAGTAAGTATTGTCTGAAGCCGCAGTAGTTATAATTAATGTTTCACGTAACGCAGACCAATCAGCAGCTTGACCTACTAATGTTTTGGCATCGTTAATAAAATCACCTACCATCTTAACGTAGGTTGTACTTGTAACAGACGTAGTTTCTTCTTCACGAAGTCTGCGTAGTACACTGTTCATAAGATTTAGATATGTCATACCAGCATTCCTTGTACCTTTAATGGCTTAGGCATTTTTCTAGGTGATAGTCCTTTTAAGAATGGATCAAACTTTACAGGTTGTCGTGGCATAGCCGCTGCTATTTGTTCCGGTAGTTGTTGTTGTTGTAACGCAAGACCCATTAAGCCAGCACCTAAACCTTCTCCTAGTCCTGCAATGCCCTCACCAAGCCCCGCAAGACCTGCTCCAACACCACCTATTTGCTGACCTAGCCCACTAATATCAGATTGAATACCTGTAAGTTCACCACCTACCTGCTCAAACTGACCTGCTATACTAGACTCAAATTCTGCTTGAGCTTCTGCTTGACTAACTTGACCTTCTTGAAGCCCTTTAATATCGACATTAACATCAGAAAACAAGTCATTAACATCCTGACCAAACTGATCAAATTGCTCTCTAGTTTGTTCATCCAGTGCTTCAATATCTCCACCAACATCAATAACAGCTTGTTGTAAATCTCTGCGTTCTTCTGCTGCTTCTGTCTGTCCAGTAACAACACCTGCTACTGTTTCTTGCACCCCGCTAATATCAGTGCCTAAGTCAGTTAGTCTGGTATTTAAAGCACCTTCTACTGTTGATAGTTCTTGTAATACCTCTGCTTCAACGCCTGTTATTTCTGACAGTAAGTTTGCTTCAGCGTCTGTTAAGGCTCTTGCTTGTCCTTCTGCCTGAGCCGTTAAAGCTTCTTGTAGACTTGTTTCTACATCTGTTATTTGTTGACCAACGTCTTGTTGTAAGTTGGATGTAGCAGACTCTACAACAGCCTTTACTTGTTCAGGTGTTAATGAATCAGCTTGAGGTATTTCTGAAATAGCTTGTTGAACAAGACCATTAATTTGATCAGGTGAAAGTGTTTCAGCATTAGGAGTATTTGCTACAATTTGATTAACAATATCAGCTACTTCTTCTGCTGTTGTATAATCAGCAACGGCTGCGTCTTCTCTTGCGTCCCCTAAAATATCATCAAATAGTTCTTCTACAATTGGTGCATCAATTTCTTGAGTATCAGTGGTTGTGTCAGTTCCAACAGGGTCTGTTGGTGTAGTTCCTCCAGTGTCTCCTGACGGTGGCTGTGCCGGTGGTTGTGCAGGTGGCTGTGCCGGTGGCTGTGCCGGTGGCTGTGCCGGTGGCTGTGCAGGTGGCTGTGCAGGTGGCTGTGCCGGTGGCTGTGCAGGTGGCTGTGCCGGTGGTTGTACAGGTGGCTGTACAGGTGGCTGTGCAGGTGGTTGTACAGGTGGTTGTGCCGGTGGTTGTACAGGTGGCTGTACAGGTGGTTGTACAGGTGGTTGTGCCGGTGGTTGTACAGGTGGCTGTACAGGTGGCTGTGCAGGATCAGTAGGAGCATCTTGTCCAGTTAACATACCACCAACAACTGTATCTACAGCGGGTGTACCTACACCAGCATCGCCGGGATCTGTTGTATCTGTTGTGTCTGTAGGGTCTACAGGGTCTGGCTCTACAGGTTCTACAGGTTCTGGCTCTACAGGCTCTACAGGTTCTACAGGTTCTGGCTCTACAGGTTCTGGCTCTACAGTATCTTCTGGGATTTCTGGTTCAGGAATAGTGCTTTCAAAAGGATCGTCAACAAACTCAACATCAAGATATCTTGGTTGACTATCTGTTGAAGTTAACCAGTCTTCTGTTTCTACACCACTAAGAATTGGTCTTCCATCATCAGTAAAACCACCAAAAACAACACCACCGCCAGTAATGCCTTTGTCGTCCATGTACTTAACAAAGCCTTCCCAATCATCAGCATCTTCAAAGTTCATAAGAGCTTGAGCATCGGCTTCACTAATTGCTTTGTAATCACCATTGTTACGAACAATAAAGTATTCATCGCCATCTTCACCGCGACGAACATTAATACTAAAGTCTTGATCTGGGTCAGCCATCATACCAGTGTTACTAAATTCAAGAAGACCGTTAGGAACTTCTGGTGGCTGTCTAAAGTTTAGATAAGTGTCAATGTCCTCGTCAGAAAAGCCGTATCGCTCCATAAAACGTCGAGCATCATCATCTGCAAGATTGTCATAAGTAGAAAGGTCTTGCGATGTTCCTCTAAAATTTTCTAAAGTTATTTGAGATGCAGTTGCAGTATCAGGAGGACTATAATCTGGAGTACCTTCCCATGTACCTTCAGCCGTAAACTGTTCAGTTAAATCAGCGGTTAAATTTGCAAAAGTCGCCGCAGCTTCTGCGTCCATTGCATCAACTAAACCAGCGACTGTAGTGTTAAAATTTTCTTCTAGTTGTTGATTAAGAGCCTCGCGTTGCTTTCCTTGAATGTTGCTCCATAACTCTTGTGATTGTTCTTCATCATTAAAAAAGAAATCAACAACGTCATCTAATGTAGTAAACAAACCCGCAGTAAAGACTTGTTCTATATCTACATCACCATTAATTACACCTTGAGTAATAATGCTATTACCCATAGCTTTTAAAGCATCATCAACCATAGCGTTTCCGCTAGTTAATTCACTAAGATTTAAACCTGTTGCAGATTCAAAAGCAGGACCAACAAAATCAGACAAAGCTTGAGTTATACCTGCTGTAGCCGCAGAAGTTAACAGTTGTGCAGGATCAATACTGCCTGTAGTAATAGCTTGACTAATCGCACTACTTCCAACAGCAGCCCCAGCGGTTCCTAGATAAGGAGTTAAAGCACCACCTGACATAGCCGTCAAAGCTGTAACCATTGCCATCTTAACGTAGTCAGTTAATCCAGCATGATCTTCGTTAACAGTCTTTACATAGGCTGAACCGTTCCACCGAAACTTATCACCTGTCTCACTATACACTGTATCGTTAACACCGTACTTCTGTAACAGTGCTTGATTAGCTTCTGAGTTAACCCAGTTTTCATAAGCAGCGGCTTGGTTTTGTGTACGTTCTCCATAAAGCTCTTCATACGTAGATGACGCATCATCACCGTACTGAGTCAAATCTTCACCACCAAGGATCATTAGATCGTCTTCTGTTAACGACCCGGTGTACTCGTCCCAGTTACCTACATCGTAATCACCGGACTGAATTAAACCTTCACGCTCAGTCATGTAAGCAAGGTAGTTATCAAAGTCGCCAAATACTTCAGGCAAACGGTTTACAGTATCGCCTTCAAAGTATGCGCGTAGCTCTGCTTCAGTTAACTGTTCAGCTTCTCTACTGCCGTACAAAGAGGTTGGACTAGCATCACCGCGTTCAGCACCTTCAAAGAAAGTAAACGTCATTTCGGAAGGAGTGCTATCGCCTTTAACATCCCGCATAGGCTTAACACCGCCAGTTTCACGAGGAGTTGTATCTTTTGTAGGCATAGCAGGTTTATCTGTTTTACCTGTTAGCATTCCTGTTTTAGCTTTTCTAGCCATTTACTTTTCCCTCGATACGCCCTTAGTCTTTTCATAAGAACGCATTGCACCAAGACCAAGCATACCCATAAGTACAGGCATCATAGTCTCTAGATCAATAAGCGGTATAGTTACTTCAATAGCCAACAATGCCAGAATAAAGTTAGTAAACGGTATAACCATAAAGTTACCTGTCATACCTAGTACACAGCACCAGCCAACAGCAGGTCTCCATCCAGAGACAAACAAGGACTTGTGTGCTGCCTCTACCTTGTTAACTTCTATCTGTG
>Ga0222717_10000544_pt1 | contig 32200 bp, 31 predicted proteins | sample C33_18DmetaG_FD_165053 | JGI IMG/M metagenome (GOLD analysis project Ga0222717, IMG submission 165053) | Estuarine water microbial communities from San Francisco Bay, California, United States - C33_18D | ecosystem: Environmental > Aquatic > Marine > Unclassified | place: USA: California... | reverse complement strand
GTTACGTCTTCAGTAAATGTTTCACCTAAAACTCTTTGAGAAGCTTCGATTGCTCTAGCTGGTAAAAACTTGTTTATATAAGCGGCTAATGGCACACCTGATTCAGGTTTGTACTCTCTAATTAAATCGAATATTCCACGCTTACCTGTTTCAATTTCATCAGTTAATAACTGACGATCAAAATTAGGAGCGTCTTGCCTTTTATCTACTATTCTTTTTACTATAGGTTTAAATTGATCTATAATATCAAAAGCTCCGGCCTCGCCTTGAGTGTCATATATCTCTTGCACTTTAGTAGATGCTATAGCTCCAGTATCTTTTTTACTTTCTTTAGCTACAACACCTGCAACCTCAGCTTCTACATCTGTTGGAGCTTTTATATCTACTTTAGCTCCTTTTGTAGCTGCTTTTTCAAGACCTTTAGAAAGACCTTTACCTTTCTGTACGCTTCTATTATAATCTCTAACGAAGTTTAATACATCTTTTCCAGTTTTAAACTTAACGTTTAAACCCATAGCGCTTAAAGCTCTACGTATAAAATCACCTATCTTAGTTGTAGCTTTTTCATTAAAAACAATGTTACCACTTTCTAATCCTTCACTAGCAAGAGTTAAAACCTCTTCCATAGTATCTGCTTTAGATATATCAGCATCTTCAACATATTGGTTAAATCTATCTAAAAATCTAGAACTTGTAAATGTTATATCTTTACTATTTTTTAATTCTTCTAGCAAAGAAGTACCTAAAGCAATTGCGGCTTCAGGTTTGTTTTTTACAGTTTCAAATAAAACAGCATGACCAACTTCATGTTGGGCAGTAGTCATTACATTGTCTTCAGCTGCAGATTCTTTATTTAAAATTATAATTCTTTTACCATCAGGCATTACTACAAACGTACCATAGTCTTCAGAGCTTTTGGTATCAATATTTCCACCTTGCTCCTTTAAAGTTTCTATAGCAGATGCTACGTCAGCTTCATTTTCAAAAGTTTCAAAGCCAGTTCCAACTTGCTCAGCTATAACTTTAGCTCCTTTTTCTACTTTAGCAGTTTTATCAGCTACAATTATATCGTTTAATTCCTTATCTATTTCACTAAGTCTTTCTGACTCTGCTTTTGTTAAACTAGAATTATCTACCTGCTTTATAGTGTTTTTTAGTTTCTTTTGCTCTATCATTAAATCAACTATCGCTGGTTGATTTTCTACGCTTATACCTAGGGGCTTTAATCTATTAACAGATCCTTGAACTTCTCTAGCTCTTAACTTAACATCGTTAGCCTGATCTACAGTTATATCACCAACTTCAACTTGCTTATCTGCTTTAGCGTCTATAGCATTTAATGATCCAGGGATTTGTGATATTTTAACTTCAGCTTCAGATGTTGGAGTTTCTGGGCTAAAAGCTTCTATAACATTATTAGAGTCAGATGTTTTTAACTCTTTATTTATATTTAAGTTTGTAATACCAGACTTAACAGCTTTAACAGCTTGAGCAGAGTTAATTGGAGCTCCGTAAGTTAAACCACCACCAACTCCTTGTATAAAAGAATCAGCTACATTTTCAAATGGATCAACTCCATTTATCATGTTTTGAGTAATAGTAGTAGCAACCTCTTCAACGCCCTCACCAACCATAGAAGCTGGCGCTCCAAATTTAGTCAAAGCAGACCTGTACATGTCTACAAGCCCTTGTCTAAAAACTTTTATACCTTCTTCTTTACCTTCTTTTATTAATATGTCTTTATATACTTTACCTATAGTTCCAGTGCCTATTGAGCTAAAAACGCTTTCAGCACCTGCTAAGCCTAAACCTTTTATAATGTTTTCGGCTTCAGACTGACCTACGTTTTTTTCTCTTTGTTCTTTGATTTCAGGACCAGCAAAAGCTATCGTACTACCAGCAGCTAATTTACCTGTACCCACGGCAGCTCCTCCAACCATCATAGACATACTTACAGGTGCACTTTCAGCTAAACCGCTAGCTAATTGCTTAAAGCCATCCGCGTAGTTTCCTTCTTCAAAGTTCTTGTAAATACCTTGATGGTCATAGTTAGCTTTGTTGTATATATCTTGTGACTCTTGAAGTTTAGCACTTTCTGCTTCATAAAACTCTAACACAGGGTTTTCTAATCCAGTTTTTTCTTTAAACTTTTCAGCACTAGCTTCAATGTCTAAGCCAGTAGCGCTAGCTAACAAGTTTTGAGGTAAAGCAAATAAGTCGTATATAGTTTCTGGAACAGAAGCTATCATTTCACCTAAAGTCGTACTTCCTTTTTTAAAATCAACTAAAAGTTTTTCACCAAAAGACATTGTGGCTATTTCCTTTTCTTTAGCTTTTTTAGCAGAATATTCATCAAACTCTACCTTAGTTACTTCTTTGCCGTCTATATTAAAAGTTTCAGTAGAACTTTCTAGATCAACTTCTGGTGATACCGAAAAACCATCTTCCAATGTTAATTCCGTAGGCTTTGGTGCTGGTTGTGGTCCTACCGACGGAGCACTTGCACCCACTGCACCGTCTTCTGTCTTTACTGGCTCGACAGAGGTTTCAACAACTTCTTGTTTGTTGTTCTTTTTCCACTCTATTACTTTAGCTTTAATATCATCTACAGATAAACCTTGATCTTGTAGTGAAGCTACGTAAGTTTCTAATTCGTTCATTTAACTTAATTTAATTCGTTATCTTTCAAAAATTTTTGAGCTTTAGCTTTCTTAGCTTCAGCTAAATCAAACACCGCAGCGTCTGCCTGAACCGTAGGTAATTGGTTCGTAGTAAATTGTTTCAGATAATTATTCATAAAGTATTCTTTATATTTCTTTTCAAATAAAACTTTTTTATCTTGCATAAGTGGCAAGTCTTCTGTGTAGCTCCAAGAGCTCTCTCCAGCATTAGCGTTCTGAGCCATTTGATCGTCTTCTTCAACACTTGTACCTTTAGATATATAAACGTTCCAAGCTGCAACTGCGTCTTGTTCAGAGCTCAGTAAACCAGCAACCTCAGCGTTTATAAACGGAGTTACTTTCTTTTCGATTTTATCTAAATCGTATTTAAGTATGTTTCTACCTTTTCCATTTCCGATGTCTATGATCTCGTAATCAAAAGAACCATCAGGATTCATAATCACATACTCCTCGGTTATTTTAGCTCCAGCTGAAAGCTGTCCGTCTTCACCAACCATATCAGGTGAGAATATACCTACCTCTGTGAGAAGTCTTAACATGTCTTTAGACACGTCCGGCGTAGAAGCTATTAGTGAGGTTTCTGCTTTGTTTAAAGAACTAAGAGCTGTATTATTTATAACTAAAGGGTATTCAAACGCTGGTCCAGTAAAAACTATTTGCTGAGATCCTCCAGATAGTAAATCTAAATAAACATTGTAGCCATCTGACTTGGAAAAACCAGGTCTACCGTTTAATATACTATTAGCCGCAGTGTATTTGTAATTGTTGTTAGGGTCAAAGTTGGGTTCATCCGTAACACTAAGTTCAGCCATTAACGAAGACAAGAAATCTAAGGACAACTGTGGCGCTTGATCCATATGTTTTATTTCAGCTAACTCTAAAGAGCATGTCTCATCTTGGCATTTATTAGATTCTATAGCTAGTTTTAGCTTAGCATAAACTCTACCAGTGTTTCTATAAGCATTGTCTAATATTTGAAAATTATAATCGCTATCATTAGAAATAAAGCTTTCGCTGTAAGCAATAGAGTTGCTTTGATTAAACTGCTGTAAGAAGAGATTTTGAAGTAAATTATTTTCCATTTTTTATTTTTTATTTTCCTAACATTCCACCGCCAATCGAAGCTAAAGAGCCAAACATACCTGTTATAGCACCTGTTTGATCTGCTTTTGCTTGAGCCTGAGCTTGACCCGCGCCCACCATTTCCGCGTAAGTTCTATCCATTTCTTTAACCTCTCTTTGCTCTGTAGTGCTAAAAACAAATTGTTTACCAGCTACATCAGCTTGTTGCATTCTTTGTTCTTCTGCCATTTTACGACGTTGAACATCTTGCTCGCCTTGAGCTCTTTTGTCTTCGTTAGATTTTTCTTGAGCTTCTATGCTAGCAGCAACTCCTTTTTTAGATCTTAAAGCCGCTTGAGCTAAAGCTGTAGCGCTTCCAGAACCTCCGGTTGCTCTAACTGTATCTAGTGTATTAGCTAAAGATATGTCAGCTTGTTCAATCTTCATTTCAGCGGCCTGCGTTGCAACGCTTAAATTAGCAAAAGGATTTGAAATCATACTGCTTAAGCTTTTTACATCTTCATAAGGGTTTATTACCTCTTGTCTATTCTCTTCTAGATTATTTAATTTTTTTTGTAATCTAGCTTTCTCTCTCGCTGCAGCTCTTGCTGCTTTTTTAGCTGAGCTTGACCCAAAAAGTCCTCCAGCTATAGAAGCAACTCCTCCTATAACACCTGCAACTACCATGCTCATATTAGTATATTTTTATAATTCATATTTTCGTATTCTTTATAACTTACACAGGTAAGTATTTTTTCTAATTCATCGGTATTTTTTATATTCTCTGGGTTTGGGTGAACATTTACAAATATAGAGTCTTCTAAGGCTTTTATAACCCTCTTAGAACCAGCTTCAGCATTAACATATGTTGGGGCTTTATAATCAAAAGTACCTTTCTCTGTCGCTATAAGCAAATGGCCTTGCAACAGAAACCACGTGTGAGATCTGTTATGTATTTTTCCAACAACCATTCCGCCTTTTGCCATCTTCATCTCTCTTATATAAACCCCATCAGAAAAAGAGTGTGTTAAAGGAAAAAAATCTGAATTTCCCTTTACAACATTTGAATCTTCACTAGCCAACAACTCTTCTTCAAGAGCTACAACTTTATTTCTAAAAGTTTTTACAGCAATTTCAGCCTGTTGTTTTGTTTTTAAATTACTCATTAATATCCGTTGTTAGAAGTGTAGGTTGTGCTTACGTTAAATAATTGCTTTTCACTACCAATATCTGTAGTATTATCTGTAGAAAGCTTAACATTAGCGTAAAATCCTTTTATTCCACTGATTTGCTGTCCAAAGTTAACTTCAGAGTCTACAGCTTTACTAACATTTCGCAGATTAGCTACATATTTATTTTCTTTTAAATTAAACCCAGCGTAATATTTAGGTAATGGCGGGTTAGTAGTGTTGAAGGCTGTATTATACAAAGCTCTATCAGCTACTAAATAAAAATTTAATAAAACAAATTGAGATACATTTACATTTTGACTGACAACTAAAACTGCTGTAGCTACGTTGTAGCTAACAACCGTGGTGTTTGTTGGAACACCTAAGCCACTAACTAATGCACCCACCGGTATTAAACCAGTAACATTGTTTAGATTTATACTTGTTGTTGCAGATGCTTGCGCTGTTGTACCTGTTGATTCAGATATAACATACTCGCCTTCGTGGTAACTACTAACACCTGACGTGAAATCAAAAGTATTACTCCAACCGTTGTTTAAGCTTATTTGTCCAGTTAAATCAGATGTAAAACTAGAAACTTGCCAACCACTAGTTCCTTCGTAACCTATGGTCTGGAAACTTTTAGATGTAGCAGGGCTAGAATTTACAACAAAAGATACTGTACTAGGATATTGAACTCCATAAAAGTTACTTCTTTTAACAACACTTCCGGTTGGGGTTACTTCAACATAATGTTTATATAACTTACCTTTGTATGCTGTATAAAAATCGTTTTGAATGCTAAATATTTGCTCTGGTTTATAACTATAAAAAGAAGGCCAACCACTAGATGTTTCATCAAAAGACGATGTATGATACGGTAATAACGCGGGTTGAGATATTGGGTCTCTTTGCAAAGAAACAACATATTCTGAGTTGTGTACGTTATAACCGCCTTGTATAAACCCGCTAGAACTAGTTGTATCTATTTTATTTAACTCATCTCTGAAAAAGTCTTTCATTCCATAAGCTGATATCTCAGTAATACCATTATTGCTTAATCTTAATATAGCGTTATTATTTTTGTCTGCAAAATATTTTTGATAACCATAAACAGCAAAACTTTCTGGATTTTTACTTATACCGTATTCACCAGCGTAAGGTTGTATTGTTCCAATAACTAAGTTAGACGAGGTAACAGCTCCGCCTCCTTCGGCGTTGTATATAGCGTCTTTATCTATTAATGCCCTTGATACTTTTTGTTCTTGAAAAACAACTAAATTAGAATCCTCCGCATAAAGCCTTTGTATGGAACCGTTGGAAGGATCCGCACTTTTTGTTATGTCTTCCGCTATAGAAAAAACGTTAGAGTTGTTTGTTCCAGTTCTAGAATTAAATATTCCAGAGTATATCATTGAGTTAACTTTAAACGACGCAGAAGCTTGATCTTCTACTAAGTAAGCTTTAGCGCCATAGTCTGTAGATGTATTATTAAATCCACCTCTAATTCTAGATTCTTCTATGACCCAATCTTGAGCGTCGTTTGTAACAGCAACAACAGGGTAACCTCCTATATCTTCTGGTATACCTCTAGATCCATTCCAAATAGGTTCCTGAGAAGAATTAGTTTTATTTAAAAAAAATGAATTGAAATATTTAACTTCTATTATTGCTGCCATTTATATAATATTACTTATTTTTAACTTAAATTACACGTTAACTTGCCACGCTATGCTGTCCACGTCGTAATTGTTTTCATCTATAATGAAAGTGCCTGCGGTTACTTCATCTCTACCTCCACCTTCTCCAATCCAACCAAATGGGCCAAGATTTGGTGCGGCATTAGATCCATTGTCTGTTATAGCATAATTACCTATTTGAGGTCCAACTCCAGGGAAAAGTATAGCACAATAACCATATATATCGCAGCTAGCATCCCATAGAGATATAACATCTGCTTCTGATGTAGGAGAAAATCTTAAATTTTCACAAAGAGGAGATAAGTTAACTGTGTTAAATTCTACTGTTACAAATCCATTACCTCCTAACGTGTTCAATAAAGGTGGTTGTTGAGGACCTATCATTGTTTGTGCTGAAACTCCTACTTGACCTATTCCTGGGTTGCTAGATATAAAATTATTAGGAAAATTATTTACACCAAACTCTGTGCTAAAACTTAAAGTTGTTAAACTCTCTAAACTACTTTCGTTAGACCAAGGGCCATTATACAGATACCAACCCCAAGCTGCGCTGCTAGCGCCTCCGTATACTTCAAAAACTGTTATAGTTTGATACCATTGATCTTTACTTCCCGAGGTTGAAGCTCCACCAGTTTTACTCCATTTTCTTCCAAACTCTCTGTTAAAAGAATATTGTTTTATATTTCTTACTTTTGCTCCAAAGTCGATGACTATATCTATGCAGTCTTGATCGTTTTGACCTCCAGCATCTTGAATGCATATAGTTAATTCGTATCTATCTACAGGAACGTTACCTACTTGAGTGTTTATTAATTGAAACTTAGCCTCACCACCAACTATCGTGGGCTCGTCTAATATGTCAAAATAATTTACATCACCTTGAGAGTTTGTTTGAGATGTTATTTTGCAGCTGCCGTTTGAAAATATTGAAGCTAAATTTACATTATCTGCTCCATTAACGCAGTCAATAGTCGTTATGTTTTCAGTATTATTTGTTATGTTAAAAGTTGTACCGTCTAGTGGAAGATTTATTGTTGGTGCTACATTAGCTAGTATTAAATCTCTAGTAACATCTAAATTTTGACCATTTACAACTGCTGTAAATTTTAATGAAAAAGAACGTAAGTTAGGAGGACTAGAACTATCATCTTCACCAAAATATATATCATTGTAGTAAGCCGCTGTTGTTATTATTTGAAACTCATTTTGATTAGGTGACGTTTGCACTAAGGTAAAATAATTCAAATCGGTTATATCCTGTACGCCATTACTAACTTCTACTAACTCTAGCGGTGTTGTAATGTCAATTATAGAAACTAAACTACCAAAATTGTCTAACACATAGAAAGGAGCCGATAATACATTTCCACCCAAAGCTAATCCCTCTGTAAAAGGAGTTTGGTTAAATTCAGTTAAATTAGCTCCAGCAGAGTCTTGGTTTATAATAGCGTTATTTAAGTCGGATATTAAACCAGAGGTTGATGTTTCCCAAAATATATCTAATAAACTTTCAACAGGTTTAGTTTCGTAAACAGCCAAGTACTGAATACCAGGTGTAGAATCAGGTATTATAGTTATTGTTTGATCTAAAGTTACTGTTTGAGGAGTATCAACTTGTAAAGTAGGAGCTGTAGTGTAGGTTATGTTTGTTCCGCTTGATACATTAACAATATTACTAACTGTCAAGGTTACACTTGGCGCTGCTCCAGATATGTTTGTTATAGCTGTTCCAGCTGGAATACCATTTGCAGTAACTAAAGTTCCGTTTCCAGCACCTCCAGTTGGTATAGCGTCTACAATAAAAGAAGTATCTCCACCTGAAGGTGTTCCATTTGTTACTTGAGCCGATCCAGCAGATGCTCCGTTTAAAAACTGAACAACTTTTAAGTCTTTTGGAAAATTATTAGATAAAACTATATCTCCAGGAATAATAGTAGATGTATCACCTGCAATGTCTACTAGCCTAAAAGTATCAGTCGTAGCAGATTCGGCTATATTAGCAGTTACGGTGTCAAAGTTTGTTGTTGCTATTTGACCTATTTTAGATTCCGTACTTATTCTAGCTACTAAAGGATTTGACTCAATAGAATAAAATTGAGGGAAATAATTAGGCCTTGGCACTTCAGAAGGATTATACTCAAATAAATCATTTAGAGTAGATATAGTTGAAACAGTGTCTGAAGATCTTCCGGGGTAATACTGCTCGTTTGAACTACCAAAGTCCGTTGTTGGATCTATTTCTACACTAGTGTTTTGAACCCTACCGTAAAGCTGTACAGAACTTCTAAACTGCTTTTGCTGAGGACCAACCTGTGACAGGTCTCTAGGCACTTTGTTTATATTATCATTTATAAGTATAGCGTGAGAAGTATTACCTAGTTCTAAAGTAGCATCTTCTGGATATGAAGCCATTATGCCTGGTAAATAGACGTTGTAATATTCTTGTTCAGTTTGTTTAACAACTATTTTAAAAGAGTACCATCCTAGCGGATTGTAATCTAAGCTGGTTACATCTCCATTATATAAACCTGGAGTGCCCGTGTTTAGGTCTCTAGTAGACGATATTACTTCATTAAATAGTACTTTCAAAGAATCACCAGGCCAATCAGATGGTGTTTGTGAAATATCAGAATAAGGAGAGTAGACGGTTGAACCAGAGAAAGCTTGTCCAAAAAACCTTACAATTTCCTTGTTATTAGATAAAATAACAGTTGACGTTCTACCAAACTTATCAGACAAAAGAACTCCTACTTGGTAGTTTCTGTTTTGTTTTAAAGAGCTGTTAGGGTATTCTATAATACTAGTGGTGTTAATTACATTTGATTCTGGTTCAAAATCTAAATCAACTACTCCAGCTGGAAAAGTTACTTCTCTACTTACCGATATTACAGCTTCTGTTTTTGAAGTTGAGCTAAAATAAATTGGTTGATTAACTACCATTGTTATTGGCGATGAAACTATTACAAACTGCCTGTTATCACCTTGTTGAATAACAGAGGTAACATATGTCCCTATAGGAACACCATTTCCACTAACAGTTGCGGCTAGTGGTATGAAACCATTTGTTTCTTTTACATAAAAAGAATTTAAGCTGCCAGAAACTCCTCCGTCTAATAATCCTGTTATGAAAACACCTTCACCGTTATTGTTTGTTGAAGACACTAAAGTTTCAGGAGGTATTACAACCCCAGGTGTATTTGAAGATAATACACTACCAGGAATAAGACCACTTCCAGATGTTAAATCTATATCTATAGGCTGCCCGGGAGCTACAGTTCTAGCTCCACCATTATATGTTGCTTCGTTTTCGTTTAATTTAAACTCAGATTTGTTGGAAACAGATACATTGTAGTTTAAAGACTGTGGTGGCGTGTGCTTGTTTTGATAGTTTCCATATATAACTCTATTACCAGCGATTTCTTGAGAAAGAGATCTTACTGGAATTTTATCGTAAACTCTAGTTAAATCTTTTTCTGGTAAAGTTTTAAAAGGTTTTTTAGATAAATAATCATAAACATAATAACTAGGTTCGTTAGAAGTTAAAATAGTATTGTTCTCTAACGTTTGAATTAAGTCTAAAGTTACTTCTCCACCAATAGAAGGATTGTTTACGTCTGTAGGCGTATATGTTAAAACTTTTGGTTTACCAACAATACCAGTACCTGATATGATACTACCAACGCTTATACCTCCCTGTAGATTGTCTATAACAATTGTGGTAGAAGCTGTAACAGCTCCATTAACAGTAAACGTTCCAGAAGAAGTTGCAACATCGCTTATAGTAACGGTGTCAACAACTTTAACAGCTAAAGAGTTTGATTCCTTGTATAGTATGTCTATTTCTTTTATTTTTAAACTATCTTTTAAGTTGTAGTTTAAAGATGGTAGAGGTATTCTAAGCTTTATTTCATCTAATTTGTTTTCTACAAAATAAACAACTGTACTTCTATAAGCATCAGCTTGATTATCTAGCTCTTGCAAATTAAGGGTGTTTTCTTTTACATACATAAAATACCCGTCTTGCTTTGGAATAAATGCAGTTTGAGTAAAAGGAGCAAATAAAGAATATTCATTATCATCAAACCTAAATCTATAAGAAAATCTAACAAACTTGTCTTCTAAAAAATCTGGATCTCCTGAGAAATTAACATTATAATAAGGGTTTGGATTTAATACTATTTTATCACTAGTATCAAGCGTTGGTAGTATTCCTCCAGTTATTGTTATTTCCCAAAATGGAGTTGAGGGTGTAGTTGTATCATTATATGTAGCTGACTGAACTGTAGCTCCAGTAACTGGCGTTAGTCCACCTCCAAAAGCAGGATTACCTAGAACCGAAATCAATGCTCCAGAGCCATAAATAGATCCGCTTTCTTGTATGTCACCTTTGAAAGATACTACTCTTACAACAGTGTCACTAACTCTAGTTAATACGCTTCCAGCACCTCCATTTGGATAGTATAAAGAACTGACATCATACATTGTAGTTTCATACTCACCATCAGTACTAGATAAATAGCTTTCTTGATAAAGCTCCATGCACGCGTAAGGATTGTACTTAGCAACAGATATTTGATCTTCTGTTGTGTAGTATGTAGCAGCGGTAAAAACTCCTGTTGGATTTGCTAGTTCTATATTTATTTTTCTAGGTTGATTTCTATTGTCAGTCCAAAACAGCAATGTTTCTAAAAGATTTACTCCATATATTGGATTTTTTTTAGAAAAGTTTAAAAAAGCTCCTTTAACTAAGCACACTGGTGCGGGAGCGTTAGGATTGCACGCGAATACAAAATGATTAGAACCAACACCTGTTGGGTAATAATCTAAATTGGGTCTACTTGGATCTGGATTATCTGTTAAAAATAAAAAAACAGTGTTAGAATTATCATCTTCTAAATGACCTATGCAATATAAGTTACTAACACCTGTTATAGCTTCAAAATCAAAAACAGGATAGTTACCTAAAATGTTTTCAACAGTGCCAACACCGTCTCCGTCAGAACGACTGACTTGTATGTTGTAAGCATCTCTATATTCTCCGTTTGGTATTAAGCGGGCATCTAAGTCCTTATTCATCTTAGACTTTAAAAAAGTATTTATAGCTTTAGCCATTTAATTTTAGTGTTTAATCCATTTAGACTTACCTCTCATAACTTGAGTAATCTCTCCAGTCTTTATATTAGATAATCTTATTTTTGCATTTCTCAACTTAGCGTACCTTTCTCTTTTAAGTCGCTGAACTACATACTCAGGTTGATTAGCGCGAGTAGATATGATAGCGTGTAGTACATGTGCATACAAAGCCTCTTCAGCCATTTTAGGTATCTTAGTGTCAGTGTCGTACGCTAAACCATCAGATATATATTCTAGCAATATAAGCTCACCAACTAATCCACTAGAAAAAGACATTTTACCTTCTCTTTCGTTTAAGTTAAAATAACCATTTGTTTGAGCGTATTGAGGATCTAAACCATACTGGCTTCTATTATTTGAATATATAAAATCTCCATTTCCTCTAAAATTAAATCCTAAAGTATCTGGGTTTTCTGCTAGGTAATCATTAAGTTCTTTATTATTATTACTATGCCATCTCTCTTGTATAAGTGAAGTACCCTCTATGTTTTCACCAAAATTATCTTGAGTTGGTACACCTTTAGAGTCTTGTATGTTAGTATAGTAAGGACTATTTGTTAAATTATTTGTTGGGTATATAATATGCTTAACACCATGTCTATCTGTCCAAGATACTCTAACATAGTTAACGTAATCTTGAGGCAGCGGCAGTGTTAGGCTTGGTGGTATTGTTAGCTCTGATGTTTTTATACTTTTTAAAGTATCATAACTAAACTCTTGTAAGCCTCTTTTAGCAAAAAATAAAACATCTGATTTTTTAGCTGTTTGTATTAACTTACCATCACCTACGTAACCAACCATAAAGTTGTCTATAGCATCGTTTAACGATATATAAGAATAGCTACCGTAGTTGTCTTCAACGATTTGACCGTAAGCTTTAGCGGTTTCGTCATTACCATAAAGTCCTCCGTCTAGTTTTTTTAACTGAACAACTATGTATAAACCAAGCGCTGGTTCAGAACCTGCGGGAAATACTATAGCATTATCTAAAACAGAAAACTCTGTAATATACTCTTCATAATCACCTGGTAATCCAGAATTACTAGTGTATAGTTTAAAATTATTTAAAGAATAGTTAATGTTATCAGGGTCAAAACTACCTAATATTAAATCTGTATCAAATGTAGTTTCAAAAACTAACTTAACTGCGTTTCCCCTAAAACCTTGAGCGCCTTGATAATATTGTTGGTTTGTTTCAGTTATTAAACTCATTTATTAGCTTTTTTCGTTAATTGTAGTTTGTTGAATATCTTGAGCAGCCGCTTGTATAATAGTAGGGTCATTTATTATAACTCCGCAATATTTTAATATATGCATTACTATATTTGTTTGCTCTGAATCGTCTAGTTCAAAATTAACAGAGTTTATAGAGTTGTATAAGTATTGACCGGAACTACCAATTGTAAAGTTCCAATTTGGGTTTAAAGGGTAAACTATACAGTTGACAGCTGTTGATTGAGGTTCAGGATTAATAAATAAATAAGGACTCGTAGATGTTCCTTTTTGTGTATAATATATAGGATTAGAACTTGTTGGTGAAGTTAATTTAGATCTTGTTATTTTATTGTAATCACTTTTTGAAACCAACTGTGTTATAGAGTCATACTGAGTTTGACCTGTATATGTAGATATTAATGAACCAAATTTTCGTATAGTTCTATTTATAGATCCTGTACCCGAAACCTGTGGTTGATAAAAAAAACCTCCAGGATCTAATGTTAAATAAATTTCTTGTTCAAACGGCGTTAGTTTTGATTGTATATCTTTAGACATATCAAAAAACTCAGTGTCATTTTGACTATTATTTTGATTTGCTCTATTTAATTGATTTCCATCTGGAAAATATGATTCAAATATTTCCAACTGAACCTGAGTCGCTAAGCTATTAAATTCAGCAGGTGGAACGTAACCTCTTTGTTCTTTATTTAATATAAATAAGACTGTTTGATATACCGTATTTATGTTTACCGCCATTTTATGTTTTTATTAATTATAGTAGTTAGGCCACTTTTAAAGTGACCTAGCTACTATAGTATTACTTGTTTTTATAGTTTTTTATCTATAGACTTGTAAATTTCAACACCTTCGTCGGTTTTTAAGAAAGCAGCAAAAGCTGAATAAGGATTTTCATCAAATGGTACATTCATTAATTTTCTACCGTTTGATCCCCATGTGAAAGTTCTTTGATCCTGAGATAATTTAATTATACTTGCCTCAGAAGCTCTGATGGCAAAGTTTCGTAGCATAACATTTTCATCGTTAGCTAGGTTTATAAATAATACAGGGTTTTGTCTAGCAAATAAAAGTAAATCTCTTCTAAGCTCTTTAGAACTCATTGAGTTAACTTTAGACCCTAGTTCAACTCTTAATATTGCTTCTGCTTGATCTACGTCCATTGATCTAGCCGCGTTTAAAGCGTCAATTTGAAGATCTAAAATATCTAATTGATCTTCTGCTTCTTCAACGGCGCTAAACTCTTCATACATTTTACCTTTTAATGGGTGGTAAAGTGAAAGTAGTTTTTGTAAGTTTTGTTGTTCTTTTGGAACTTTTAAATCCCCATCTTTAAAAGTTATATGACCCATAGTGCATTCCCCTTTTTGTTCATCAACAAGTGGAGAACTTTGGTTAGTTGCATATCTAATTTCCCTTTGCGTACCTAACTTAGGGTCAAAGTATAATAAAGCATGCTTACGTGTATGCTTACTAGGTATTGTTAACGTTAAAGGAGATTTATTACCTTTAAGATAGTATATTCTATCTTTAATTTCCCACGTTGGTTTTGTGGGTTTTTGAACTGGTGCATTTTTTGCACTAGTTGGTTGAGTTGCAACCTCAATAGTTTCTTCTGCTTTTGTAGCTTTTTTAGCCATGATATAATATAATTAAATAGTTTAAAATTGTGACAATAGCCATAGTATATAACTAGTAAGGGGCTAATGTCATATAAAAAACCCCCGCCCGAAGGCAGGGATTATTATTGATAAATTACTATGCTCCTTTGAAAAGAACGAAGTTGTTAGCAGCTTGAGTTACTAAACATCTTTCAGATAGGAAGTTTACTTCCATAGCATCTAAAGTTGATGTGTAAGCTCCTCCAGCAGAACCAGTTAACCAAGACTTCATGCGACGATCATCAGCTTGTGAAGCTCTGTATCGTACGTGTAAGAATGGTCGACGAATATTAGTTCCTAAGATCTGATCGTAAACTGTAGAAGTTCCAGCAGGAATTAATACACCTTCGATAGAGTTACTACCACCTGCTCCACCACGTGTTGAAGCATCGTTTAAGTATTTCCAGTCAGTCTTATAGAAATCGTAAGATCCTCTACGGAAACCGCTAAATCCTAAGTTCAAAGCCATTTCTTCTGAGTTTTCAAATAAACCAAAAGCAGTTCCACCGTTGTTTCCAGCAGAAATGTCAGCTAGCATGTCATCAAAATCAAGAGCTGTTTGTCTCTGTAAGAATAACATGTTTTCTTCAATTGCTCCTTGAGTGTCTAAGTTTTTCAAGATAGCATCAAAATCAGCTAATCCATCAGTTGCTGTAAAGCCAACATTTACATTACCACGCTCGTTAATAGCAGCAAATAAACCTTCAGTACCTTTACCAGTAGTAATAGCAGAAGCAGCTCCAACTTTTTCACCTTCAATCATAGATGTTTCTAAGTAATCTTCAAAACGTAAACGAGTTTCAGATTCAGCTTTTAAATACCATAAGTATCCAGATGTTCCGTCTTCAGTCGCAACTTCAACCCATCCAATCTGTGCCATATCAGATCCAGATACTACATATTGGCTTTTAAGGATAATTGGTGAATTAGAGTATTGTGTAAACTGAGGATCAACACTTACGTATTGAGTACCTGCATTAGCACCTACTGCACCAGCTGAAATAGATCCACCTTTTTGGTATTCAGAACCGTATACGAATATCTTCAAAGCACCATCTGTAAAACCTATAAGATTAGCGATAGTGTAAGGTTGTACAGCTAAAACACCTGTTGAAGTGTCAGAGTCTGTTACTAAACATTTAGCTTCTAATCCAGTAGTTGAATCTAATACAACGATAGTAGATCTTGGAGATATAACATTTTTTACAGTTGCACTTACAGGAATTGTTAATTCTAATCCAGTAGCGTCTACTCCTACGCTATCGTAAGAGATGTGTAATCTGTTTTGCTCAGACCAAATTACCTGGTCAGAAGTCATTGGCATTTCAGCACCAACCATACGTAAGAATCCAGATAAAGTTCTGTTTCCGTAACGCTCTACTTCTTGTTCGTAGATCTCAGGTAAGTATTGTTGTGCAAATGTGTTAGTGTCGCCAGCAGCGTCACTGTTAAATTGTAGGTAGTTAGAGTTTAGCAATTCCTGCTTTTGACTCGGGGTAATACTACCAAATGTTGGAGTTAAAGTACTCGCCATAATTTGTGTTTTTTAGTTAAAATTTTCTTGTTTTTATTTTTAGTTTTGTAGAATCAGCGCCTGAAATAGACTTAACCTTAAAACCGTTAACAAACACATCACCTTGAGTGGACCTAGCTTTGGTATCACTTAAGTTTTTTGATTTGTTCATAACGTCTTTTACAGCATCAGCTTTTCCTTGCTCATAAAAATGAGAGGCGATTTTATCTACGTTGTCAGCAGCGTACATAGCTTTATGATAACCTTTCGTGTCACTAACATTACCATCAGAGTCTAGGAACTTCCCGACAAGGTTGTTAATATTTGATTGTCTCTCTGCAACTTTATCACGGTTCTGAATATTGTACTTATAGTTTTTATCACCGACTTTAATATCGAAACCTTCGAAATCATCGTTAAAAAGCTGTTTAGTACTTTCTTGGAACTGCTTATGTTGTTGCTCAGCTACTTCCTGTTGCTTATTGTATCGGTTGAAAAAGTCTGTAGCTTTCTGAGTATCAGGGTTTACGTTTGATTTCAACTTGATTTCATCGTAGTACTTAACCTTTGTTTCCTCTAAAAAGCCTTTAGCTTTTGCAACTTCTTCCTTGAACGCAAGTTTCTTTTTGCGTATATCTTTGTCCTCGTCTAGATCTTCATCATAATCAAAGTCTTCTAATAGAAGCTCAACATCTGAATTATCTAAATAAGGTTTATTCTTTTTGTAATACTCTTTTAATAATGTCTTGTCATCAACGTTAGAGTAATCAGCATTAAGTCTTGTATAGTCTTCAATAGTTCCACCAGTCTCCTCCATAAAGCTAACTAGCTTTTCGATGTTTTCAGGTAATTGCTTACCTAGTACTTTTTCATCTCTTAACGCTTCTTTAACCTCAGCTTCTACCTTGGCTACTTCAACTTCTTTGATTGGTGTAAACTCTTTAACATCTTCGACGGGCTCTTGTACTTGTTCTCCCACCTTAATGCTATCTCCGGATGGTTCTTCCACAAATACTTCCTTTGTTTCTCCGATTTGAATGGCATCTTCTTTTTCTTTAGGTATTACTACTTTTTTAACCTCTGGCTCTAGTTCAACTAAAGGTTCTTTGATGTTAACTTTAACAGGCTCGTCACTTGTTTTAGTTAGTTTTTTTGGAGTTTTCTTTTTAAGTTTAAACTCACCTTCCTGCTTAACAGGTTCATTTGTTTTTACTTCTGACATAATATAATATAATTAAATAGTTGTTACTTTCTACATGAAAGCTTGCATACCCATATCGGGTTCGTTTTCAAAGTCTTTAGGTAAGCTGTCGTTCTGACGTTGACTTATCATTTCACTTTGTTGTGTAGCTTCCATTTTGCTACGTTTATCTTTTCTATCTTCTATAGCTGCTTCTTTTTGTTGCATTGCTTGAACCTCTAGTTGCTTTAATTGCATATCGTATTCAAACTTTTGTTGCATTTTAATTTTTTCTAAATCAGCTGCTATTTGCATTTTGTTTATTTCCATTTGAGCTTTAGCTTGCTCATATTGAACTTTGGAACCTGATATAGCCTCTTGCTTTTGAACCTCAGCCATCGCTGTTTTTTCAGCTGTACTAGCCTGAGCATCAGCTTGAGCTTGTATATTAGCTTGTTGATTAGCTTGATCTTGAGCAGCTTTTTGCTTGCGCTTAACTTTAAGCATTTGATTGGCTAGCTTAAGATTTTTAACTTGTCTTAAATCTATAGCATCTTCTAAATCAATACCACCCTCACCTAATGCAACTTGAATATTTTGTTCTAACTTGGCTTGCTCTTCGTCGTCTGGTTCTAGTTCTAAGAATATACCAAAGTCATATAAGTTTAAATCAACAACCTGCTGTAATGTTTCAATGTTGAAAGTTGATATAGAGTTTTTAAGCGACTCGGCTGTTAATGGAAAATATAAAGCATCTGCTATTTTAAGAGACACGTTTTCAGCTAGCTTTAATGTTAGATATAAACTAGCTTGTTTAATATGCCTAGTCGCGACGTTAGATGCGTTAGCGGCCATTTTTTGAAGACCTACCAACGAGTTTTTATCTTGCGCGCTTCCATCTCTAGCTTCATTTAATCCGGTCACATCGCGTATCATTTGTAAATAGTATTGATACGTTTGTATAAGAGCTTGTATTTTACCTAAACCGCTTGAGCTGTTAAGTTCTTGAATAGGTACTTTACCTGGATTCATATCACCGTCTTGCGTCATTGATCTACCTACAATAGAACCAGTTTGGAAATACATATTTAATGCTTCTGCAGGATTATAATTAGTTCCATTACCAAGATCAACCTCAGCTAAACCGTCCATATCTAAATAGACACCGTCTGGTACCATCCTAGACATTACCTGTTGCAATTTAAGATGCGTTAGTTGAATCATATCTGCAAATCCAATACATTTGCTTACAACAGACTCTATGCGTCCCTTATACATTCTAGGAGCACATATCGTGTAATTCATTTCAACTTTAGTTGTGTCTGCCATTGGTCTAGACATGTTCTCTGCTAAGCTCCAGTCTAATATAGTATTAGTTCCTAAAACTTTAGCACCAGTATATAAAACCTCTATTGATCTAGATACTCTTTCGAAGTTATCATTTTCAGGCGGATCAAATGTATCTGGCTTTTCTAAAGCTTTTAACAAACCTGAATCTGTTTGTTTTATTTTAAATACTTGATTATGGTAAGTCTTATATTCAAAGTACATAACCTGTACAGTGTTTTCATCGTAATTACCCCAACCAGTTATATATTGTCTGTTACCAGGTGTTTCTTGTATTTTCTTTAATTCTTCTTCTGATATACCAGGAAACTCTTTTTTAAGCTCTGGTATTGTTATGGATTTTACCTCACCTACATAATATATATCTTCAAAGTTTGGATCTTCTGTATATGAGTAAACCATATAAGCAGGATCCACGTAGTCAACTGTAATTCCTTCAGCTGTATTAAAATTAGTTTTACCAGCAGCGATACCAATAGTTGTAAGATCCATATTCAATCTACGTCTTACAAGATCATATTTATTCTGAGCAAATACAGTTGATATAGCTTCTTCTTCCGCTATTTCAATTGACTGCTTATAGCTTAGTTGCATGTGTAATTCTAGCTCTTCTTTAGATTCTGGAACTGTAACACCACTTGGCGATTGATGTAGATCAATGCCTAGTGTTTGCTTTAAGTTATCTAAATACTCTTTAGCAACCATATCCTCTTGAAGCTTGCTAGCATATTCAGTTCTTCTTTTAACTGAGCTAGGATCTTGAGAGTAAGCTTTTATGTCATAAGACTTTTGCGATATACCGTTAACTACGATGTCTACAAACTTAGATAAAATAGGTACCGGCTTCCAGTCTAAATTAAGATAAGACAAATCACCATTAATGGATAATTCATCTTTATATTTCTGCACAGGTTGTTCACCTCTAGCGTATAGTCTTAACGAATGGAAATTATTCCAATTAGTTAGATATCTATTACCTCCAGTTCGCCCTTGGTCAAACCACTCGTACTCTATTGCTTGAGCAACTTGAGTTCCGTATTCCCAGCTAGCTTTTTCAGCGTCGCTTACTACTTGGCTTGGAAAAGCGCTATTGGTGTTAGTGTATATACCCATTTAACTTATTATTTTTGATGTGACACCTTTGTTGTCATATTTTTTAATTCCTAAATTTACAGCTTCTCTTTTAACTGGAGCTGATGGAGCGTATCTATGTTTATTACAAGCCATCAAGGCTAGTCCAGAACTAATAGAAGCATCGTGCTTTGTCCTGTTGTTTATATTAAATTTAGCCCAGTCTTCCAGTGTTCTTTGAAAGTACATATCTCCATAGCCAGTTTCTTTTAATCCTACAAAATCTTCTATATAAGATTCTATAGCAGCGGCGTGTGCTTGCTTTATATCTTCACTTGAATTTGGTATTCCACCAAGCTCTTTTTCTGTCACTGATAGTTTATTATATTTTCTATCTGGTCTATTTATAGAGAACTTTCTATAACCCCTTCTTTTTAAATGATATAATAATCTAGGTTTGTTATTCTCTGCTAATATTGGCATACCATAAAAAACCAAAGCCATTAGAACATCTTCAAAAAATATTTCAGCGGTTTGTGGTCTAGCTATATATTCTAAAAAGAAATGATTTGGAGGCACGTCTTCCATGCTAAACTTAGTTAAACCGTGTAGAGATCCATTTGATCCTCTTTTATCAACCGTACCTGATATATCATAACTATCACAACCAAAAGCTCCACAGTGTTCATTACCTGGATATTTCAGTCCACCCTTTATTATCACACGATTTTGTAGATTTAAAGGTGGAACCCAGGAAACTCTGAATCTACCACTTTTGTTTGGTACAAATATAACCTTTGTATCTTTAACACCGTTTTCCCATTGAAAACTTCCTTGAGTAACATTTATTGAGTTTTTAAGATCCTCATTAAAATCTATTTGCTCATATATTTTTGACAAGTTAAATAAAGATTCTTTAGACTCATCTCTAAACGCGTGTTTAGTTGTACGCGGAAACTGTCTGTAAAATTCATTTAAGCCGTCTTGATCATTTTTAAGACCTTCAACTTCATTGTCCCAATACTCTATAACACCTTGAGTAATCGGATCTCCAAAAGGACCTACTACTTCTTTTTCTGGTGTGTTGAATACAGGAAAGCCATAAGAATCAATGTAGCCTTCGTAGTTCCACTCCATAGGTATGAACAAAGAATATAGTCCTGAGCGAGTCTGTCCATTGGCGTTTCTTTGTGTAACGTCTGAATCATTGTAAAGTTTTTTAAAGTTATCTCCTCCTTTATCTAAGGCATTTGACGTTGATCCCATCATACACTTGCCTATAATTCTTGAACCTAATCTTAAACAGGTTCTTGTAACCCTCCAGTTGTTTAATATATTGGTTGGTCTTTCCCACTTTCCACTCTCATCGTGTACTAGTAGTTTTAATTTTTCACCGTCATACGAGTTGTCCCCTGTGTTTTTCCAGTCGATCGTCGTGTCAAGCCCGGTGATCTCTTGTAGTTTCTCGTTTGAGTCGAGTTTTCGCCTTGTGAACTTTGAAGCGGGAACCCTGTATGCAAGCTCTGTTTTCGGCCTGTCCATACCGTCTTGTATTGGCTTGAAAAAGAAGGGGTAGTTAACTGATATTGGGACAACTTTGTCAGTAAACATCTTCTTTGCATCGGGTCCAGATTTCGAGAGTATACCAAAGCGTGCATCCGTAGATATTGTTGCTTGGTTAACCGTCTCCCCACTTGCCATAAATGAAAAACCTGACCTTCTATTTTTAAGGTAGCACATCCCGTAGCAGCGCGGGTCGGCTTTACAAGCTTCCCAGAATATGTAGAATAATCTGTTTGATTCCCTAAAGTCTGGCTGCCCAACGTCAATTTTGCTCCACTGCAAGTACATATAGTTAGTACCAGTAATGTAAGTAGCCAAGCCCTTATTATAGAACCAAAAGCCTTGTTCTCTTCTATTAAATTCTTCATCAATGTAATCATACCATTTTTCTTTAAAGTCCAAAGGGTATTCTTCCCAATCAAATACTGATTTGATTTTACTAAGTTCCTTTGGATATTCAGTGTGCTTCCACCTGTCATCTTCAAATGTATGTACATCTTCAGCTTTTGGCAAAGCTATTTTTAAATCTTGTATTTCATAAATTTCACCTATTTCTCCGGTTTTACTTATAACAACCATATCGTGTTCTTGGTTGTAACCGTACTCCCATTTCTTATACCTATTAGTTCTTTTAAGAACTTTAGGTTTTATATGGTCTTCTAATACTTTATATAAAGTTTGCTCGTACATTACTTAGATCTCCCTTCTGCAAAGCCTTTAAAAGATTTTTCTTCTTTAACTTCCACTGGTTTCTCGTTTAACATATTTTCTTCAGCTTCTATTCTATTTAATATTTCAAAAGCATCAAATATAGCTAACTTTTTTGTAGCTGCAGCGTTTTTTAATCTGTCAGCCGATATATCGTCATCCGAATCAACAATAGCTTCTTTAGCTACTTTGATCAGCTCCTCTACTGCTCTCTGCCCAGCTTGGATTATGTTCAACTTCGTTTCCTTGGTATTCATATTTAATTACGATATCATTAGATTTCATACAGTACAATCTTTTCCCGTCAATCAAAAACTCCCATTCTCCGTTCGGCGTATAGCCAACTAAGTCTCCTGAGTTAATTCCTAGCGCATTTAAGGAGCTATTGTCATATTTTAATATACCAACAAGGCTTCTTTCTTTATCTAGCGTTAAAGACTCTGTATTTTTTATTGGTGAAACAAAACATCTGTCTCCGAAAGACCTCCATTTATCACCTTTATTATATAAGTAAATTTGATCTATAGCGCAAAAATGCCATTCATCTCTAAACCAAGATCTACTTTTCTTTTTTCTTCCTTTCATGTCATAGAATACTCTAAACACGTTTTGGTGTATAACAATTATATCACCAACTTCAATATCAGTATTAAAAGCCTGAGGTGTTTCTACTACTTTAGCTAGTCTATTTACAAATTTAAAATCTTCAATTTTTGTATTTACAACTAACTCTTTACCTGCTATTGTTATTTTATTACTGTATTTTTCACCTAATGGCTCTACTATAAAGTCGTATAAAGCTTTCAATACTCTAAATCATATTCAACGGATATTGCCATGTGAGAATTAAACTTCTTCCATGGCATTACCTCGTTGTTTTTCTTAATGTGAATATTGTAAGAGTTATCAGACTCGTCAAAAAGTATATGCGAGATCTCGTGACCACCATAAACTTGTTGACCTACAGAATAATGCATTGCATCATTTTTGTAGTCAGAACCAATACTTATTTTTCTTACAATTGAAGACATATTACGCTTTTTCTAGTTTAGCGTCTTCTTCAATGGCTTCGTATTCTCCAGTTTTTAAGTTTATATTAACTGGACCGTACTCTTTCTCTAGTTCGGCTTTAAACTCTTCTAAAACCTTGTTGGCATCAGCTACTTGGTGTAGTAACCCGTGTTTTTGTGATTCTAAAACACCAACCTCGTTAACTAAGCTCATTAACTTATTTTGGCTTTCGTTAATTTGCTTTAATTGCTCTTCTGTGATTTTTTTACTCATTTTATTTAATTTAATTGTTTTACTTATTAATTATTACTTATACTCTTTGCTTTTTCCCAAGTTCTACCCACAAAGTAAGCTCCGTAGACAGTTACTAGTAATGTTTGAAATATTGGTATATATTCTTTAGCTAGTCCAAACTCACCGATATTACCGTCAAAAAAAGCTAAAGACGTAAAAATTACAGTAAGATATATTAAGATCATTGGTCTAATGTTTTTACTTAAAAAACTATCAGACTTCATATCTGCTTCCCAACGCTTACTAACCTCTTCTTGAGCTTTATTATCTGCGTCTTCTAATATCTGCTGTATTTGTTTCTTTACCTCTAACCTTTCCTCTTCGGTTGTAGTAAGCTTGTCGATAACGTTACCAATCTCTTTGATAACGCCACCTGATAGCCATTGAATTATTTTTTTCATTTATTAACAACCTCCTGGACACCCAGCTTTACCACTCATACTTCCTTTTGTAGCGCCTTTTTTACTTAAATCAATAGCTAAAGCTTTTTTCAATTTACTTTTAGCGATTTGTTTTTTCTGTGCTTTGCTAGCGCTTTTTCTTTGCTCAGCTGTTTTTCTTAATTTACTATATTCACCTTGCGCTATTTTTTCAGTGTTAGACATACTACCACGATCAGCGTCTTTATACTTTTCTTTGTATAGAGATTGTCTTAAACCAAAGTTAGCGTCTGACTCTTTTTTATCAAACTCTCTATTAAATATTTCATCTTTAATTCCAGAAGTTTTGGCACTTATTTTAGGACTAGAAATTCGTGTAGCGTTCAAATCTGTTTTTAAAGCATCTGGAATAAACCTAGTTTTAACTTCTTGTCTGTTTTTTTCTGCTAAATATGCTGAATCTTGCTTTTTTCTACCTTCTGGCGTTAAAGAAGCATAAGCTTTATCACCTTCAGCAGTTCTAGTAACCTCGTCACCAGGTGTTTTAAATTTAGTAGTAAAAGTTTTTCTTGTTCCTCCTTTAACTCTTTCTGAAGTTGTTGTCGTGCCAAGATTTTCTTCTCTGCCTGGTTTAAGACTTTTTTCTAAAGTAGGATTTTTTTTAGATCCTCCTACGTGCAATGGTGATCCAGCTGCTATTGAGTGTTTACTTGTGAATGGTCTCATATTTATTTTTTAATTGGTGTTTCTGTTACATATTTTGCACCAGGAAATTTATAATCATATCCTGGGTACATTATTTTTGTATATCCTCTGTCGTCAGTACCTAGTACTTTAAACTCGACTCCTTTCATTGTTATATCGCCTCCTTGTATGATATTTTGAGGCTCATTAACATCAGGACTGTTTTTTAAATAACCTGTCTTAGATGTCTTCATTATGATCTTCTATAGGCCTCAGCTTCCCAAGGTAGGTTTTTAGCACCTTCTTTCATCTGTGCTCGTGAATATTTTTTACCTTTCCAGTATACGTAATCATCATCGTAATCTAAATCACCTCTTTCCATTTGTTCTAAATGAATTTTTTCGTGAGCAACTACATCTTCTACTTGATCCGGGTGTAAATCTTTATTTATGGTTATAGAACCATTATTGTTAGCTTTTCCCATAACACCATCTTCCATATCTACTCGATATATTGGAGTGTTGTCCATGTGGAAAGGTGGATTATTTAGTTTAAAAGCCATATTTATTTTTTATAAGGAAACGCTTTGTTAAGTGCTTCTTTTCTTTTATTACAACCACATGGTTTACCAGATCTTTTAGCTGCTAACTCTACTAGTTGTTTGATTCTTGTTGCTGTAGTAATTTTTTCAATTGTATCACCTAATCCTTTTGATTTCATGCTTAATTATTCTTAAAAATAGTAGAACCAGCATCATAAACCTTCTGCATTTGCTGTTTAGTTATATTAGGTTTACTAGGCTCATTCTTAGTTAAAGACTTCCAATAAGCTTCTTCAGCCTGGTTTTTCTTGTCTTCTGAAGTTGGACCAGATTTTTTTTTAACTGTAAAAGATTGAGCTATGTTGTCCTGAAGCCTTTGAAAGTGCGGAGCTGTAGATACGTAAGCAAAGACATTTAGCGGCGAATCACTTTTTACTTTTGTTTTTTTTTGATAAGTAAATCTGTCATCTCCTGGAAACTCTTGCTCGTCTTCGGACTCGTAGTCGTAATCACCTTGATTTATCTGAGGTAATAAAGCTGCATTTTTATACATCTCTTCATCGTCCTTTTTAGCTTGCTTTTCTAACTGTTTAAGAGTAAATTTTTTTACAGGGTTTTTTTTAGAAAATTTTTGTTGAAATGGTGAACTCATTATTTGTATGTTTTTGCACGTTGTGTAATTGGTCCTGCTTTATAATCGCAAGGATATTTAGATACTTCTAATCCATCTTTACCTGAGCTAGATCCTTTTCCCATTGGAAAACCTTCTTTGCTTAACGGTCCGTCCCAAATAGCGTTCTCACCCACTTGGCCAGCTAAATCTACTTTTAGTTGCTTAATGTTTTTCATATTAATATTTTTTGTTACATTTTTTCTTAAACATAGGAGTCGCACCTACTGCGTTTTGTCTTTGCTCGATTCCACCATAAATACCTTGAGCAACTTGTTGTGCTTGAGGTTTAAACACTGGTTGAGCAGCGCCTAGGGTATTAGCTTGTTGAGGCGGTATGTTTGTCATTTGCTGAACTGGTTGACCTGTTAAAGGGTCAATAATACCAACTTGTTTAGCTGGTGAGTCACCGTAGTGAGCTGGTGAACACATATTGTTAGGACTATCTTGATCGTTTCTAGCGTTTTCAAGATAATGTAGTCTAGCTTTAGTTGTTAAGTCTTTATTGTAAGCCTCCTTGTAATCGTAATTCTTACCTTTCATTTTATCTGTTTTTATCTTTATTGACGTTTTTAATAGAAGTTATAAGAACTTTATCAGTATACGTCTTACCCTTCATAATACTATTCCTGTGATTGCTAGTTGGTAGATCATCTTGACCTAGTATAATTCTATACATATGCTTTATTAAATGCTTGCATTTAAACGATGTTTTGTATATGTGATACTTTTGAGTTGTTCTATTTCTTTTTCTCCAAACAACTATCCAACCTTCTTTTAACAAACGATTCCAGCGGCGGTTATCCCAACTATAGGAATAACTACCAGCTTCGAAATCTTTTTTTGTAAACATATCCATGCAATCTAAGTAGATCAATAACTCTAGATCAGCATCATTAAGGTCGTTGTTTCTGCAAGCCCATTTACGTATTATACGATAATGTTTAAACAGATTCATATTCTTTATGTCATCTGCGTCTAGCCTTTTCATAAAACAACAACTACATCTTGCGCTTTAATAACGTGATATGTTTTTTTATCTATTTCTATCTTATGCCCAGCGTGTCTGTCAAAGAAGATTTTATCACCTTCTTTTAGTCCTTCAACTTGTTCACCAGCCGATAATACATCAGCTTCAGTGTAACGTATATCTTCACGTTGGTTTTCTGCAAGAAGTAAACCACCTTTTGTTTCGGTGGTTCCTTCTTTTATTTTTTTTATTATTAAGTTTCTACCTATCGCTTTCATCAATTCTTAAATTATTGATTACACAATCGGTTGATAATATAGTAGTCGCTACTGAAGCTGCATTTTGAAGAGCGCTCTTGGTAACTAGTAGAGGATCAATAATACCTGAGTTAATCATATTTACCATTTTTCCTGTAACCACATTTAAACCTCTTCCTTTAGCTTTTGGCAATTCTACGTCTGTTATACCGGCATTTTCTAGTATTGTCTTAAATGGCGCTCTAATTGCTTCTAATAGCAGTTTTTCACCATCTGACTTTGGTACTATACTTTTTGCAGCGTTTAACAGCGCTATACCACCTCCAGGAACGATACCTTCTTTAATAGCAGCTTTTGTAGCGCAAATAGCGTCTTCGACTCTATCTGTTTTTTCTTTTAATTCAATATCAGAGTTAGCACCTACTTTTACAATCGCTATTTTAGCAGCAAGCATTGCTAATCTTTTTTCAAGTTTAATTACTTTGTGAGGCGGGTTATCTTTTAACAACTCATTTTTAATCTCATCTATAATATTTAAAACTTCTTGTGAAGATTCTCCAAATTGAAGAATAGTCTCTTCGTGTGTTGTAACACTTTTTAAACAACTACCTAAATGCTCTACTTGGATTAAATCCATATCGTCGCCTAAGTCTTCATTTATTATAGTAGCTCCAGTTAATAAAGCTAAATCATCTAAAACTTCTTTTTTACTAATACCGTAAGTCGGTGCGTTAATTACATTAACCTTGATATTACCCTTGTTTTTATTCATAGCTAAAGCAGATAAAACACCTTGTTCTAAATCGCCGATAATCAGCAAAGGTTTATTGTTTTTTATTACATGCTCCAGCACTGATTGAATTTGCCTAATTGTATCAATAGGTGATTCAACTAGTAACACTAACGCGTTTTCTAATTCAGCTGACTTGTTTTGCTTGTTTGTTATAAAATGAGAGTTAGTAAGACCTTTGTCATATTGAACACCATCTATAACTTCGACTTCTGTTTTACCCTCTGCTGAGGTTTCCATCATTACAATCCCTGTGTTATCTACAGCTCTAAAAGCGTCGGCTATAATCTTACCTAGCTTTGGATCGTTATTTGTAGATATAGTAGCGATTTGATCGATCATACTACCTTCTACAGGTACTGATGCAGATTCTAAGTAAGTAATTACTTTTTCTACAGCCTTGTTAATACCTTTTTTTAATTCTCTTGAGTTTGTTTTATCTGAAACTTTATAAGCTTCAGTTAATATAGCGTGAGCTAATACCGTGGCCGTGGTTGTACCGTCACCTGCTTCTCTCACTGTTTTTCTTGCTGCTTCTTTTAAAAGTGTAGCACCCATGTTTTCCACAGGATCTCGCAAGATTATTGAATCCGCTACTGTAACACCATCTTTTGTGATAATTGGCTTTCCAGTATGATCTTCTAGCATCACACATTTGCCGCTAGCTCCTAAAGTGGAGCTAACAGCTTTTGTGAGCTTTTCTATTCCTTTAAATACATTAACTCTAGCGTCTTCGCCGAAGTTAAGGTTTTTGACGATTGCGTCCATATTTGATTTAATTTAATTTTATTTAAAAAGACTTATAATTCCTGACATTGCTAAAATATAAGCTATTATGGTTGTTAACATTCCTACAGCACCTAAAGCCATAGCAACACTTGGTCTTATTTTTTTCATTTAAAGGTCTTTACTATTTTAGGTCCGTCGATAAATTCAACTTTCTTTAAATAGTGCGCTACTGTTTGGTCGATAGCTGTTTCAGCTCCTTCTAAAGTTTCACGCCTGGTTACATCATGCCATGTTTCAGGGTCTTTGATGTCTTGGTACTCTGTTTGGTAAAATCCATTGATAAGCTGGACGATTCTCCAGTTTTCTTTGTTAGCTATGTGTTTCCATAGTTTAACTTGGCTTTTGCCGGGTTGTGGGTGACTACTCCACGATTCAGTCTGGTAAAAAAGTGTCATTGGTTTTGGTTTTAAAATTTACTTTGGTTTTATGCTTTGTAGCATATGGCTATTATTACTCGTTTTACTCGATATTTACTCTCCTATAATAAGAGTTACTGAGGACGGGTTTACTTTATCTTCAATAGCTGCTGCGATTGTAGCCTCTATTTGAGCAACTTGCTCTTCACCCATTGCTGCTTTACACCAAGCTACAGCATCTTCATTTGTTAGTTCATCAAAAGGTTTGAAATCTGTTATGTCACTAACGTTTAGTATTTGAGTACCAATAATGTCGCTTTGATAAGCGGTTTCACTATCTTCACCTAATACGTAATAGTGCACGTTATACACAACGTCGGTGTATTCTCCATCTTGTGGGTAAGCGTCAACTGTCTTGCAGTTCCAAATGTAACTTATCATAATATTTATTTTTAAGTTAATCTAATTTTTACATCGTTATTGTGTCTGTACAAACCACCAATCGGTACACCGCCAGCCGCTGCGGCGGTGTCGTTTGCGTAACTACTCGCATTTAATAAAGCCTTATGTATAACTTGCATACTGCCGTCATTAAAACCGTAATACTCTACTGCATTCATATTTGCGCCAGCATATTGCCCAGTCCCTACGCCTATAATTACATTTGCGCCGGCTGTTGATGAATTTGGGCCAGTTGGGTTGCTCGGCGTGTCGTTATTTTTACCTATTACAACCTCTTTTTCTTGAGAACTTTGTAGGTTTATCCCAAATAAATGGCTATTTGAGTGTAGGCTCTCATTTAGATAACCAAAAGACGTAGCGTTGTCTGTAGTACCGCTTGATGTATTATAGTGTCCGACTGAAACAATTTTTGCACTGTTTAAGTTATTAAACCTACCAACGGCTATACTTTGTATTTTTTGAGTAGTATTCGCAAAGCCTAAAATAAAATTATTTTCATGATTAGCGGTGTTGCCACTACCTATAACGACTGTGGCTTTTTTTGTTACTGTATTGTTACTTCCGATAGCCGTACTACCTAAACCAGTAACTTCGTTTAACCTACCTATGGCTGCCGTAGCCTCGCTTGTGCCTAAAACGTTTGTTTTACCAGTTGCAAACGAAAATTTGCCGTTTATTTCATTTTCATAACCAGTAGCTAAAGAGCCTTTGTCAGCATTAAAGTTGTCTACCCCTATTTGTACGCTACCGCCTACAGGCTGCAAACAAATATTCCTTGCGGTGTCATCGTTTTTACGTCCTTGCACCCATAAAGGGTAGTTAACCGATGTAGGGTATACTGATCCTAAGCCTATTGCTAGCTCGCTATCTTCGTTCTTTAAAACTTGCCCAGCGTCCGCGTCATAAACAACGCTCGGTGCGTGTTTGTCTACGTCATTTGCTGTAAATTTTGCGTTTACTGTCAATGCGCCAGTCATTGTAACGTTTCCTGACGAATCAATACGCATGGACTCAGAACTACCATTGCTACGAAGAAACAACATATTTCCAGTACCATTTTGAAAAGTTAGATTTCCGCTACCGCCAGTTTTAAAAGTTAGATTTGCGCTACCGCCAGTATAAATAGCTCTGCTTGCTGAAGATCCTAAATAAATATTACCCTCTACATGAAGTTTATCACCAGGACTCGTCGTTCCAATCCCGACGGCTGCACTTCCAGATCCATAGTAAAGATCTTGACCGTTTCTTTTCCAGTTTGTAACTTGAGTGTTTGAAAATGTCTCGTTTGCTTCTGCTGGAACGCTTGTTATGTTTAAACCCCACGCAAGATTACCGTCGGCAACAGTCGCTGGAACTGTAAATTCAGTTATAAAAACTCCTGTATTACTTGGAAATCCGATAGATGGATTTTGAACGTATATTTTTACATCGTCAAACTCAGGTACAGCTCCGTCGTATTTAATAGTGCAATTGTTATCTGCGTCAGCATCTGAAGTTAAATATGCTGATACTACATTTGGAAACAAGTCTATTCCAACATTTCCCCGCATAGCGATCTTAATAGTGTACGCGGTAAGACCGCCTTCTCTAACCTCTAGGGTAAAAGTTACATCATTTTTAACATAGCTATTTGGTATTGTAACTTCTATAGCTCCAACAGTAGTAAAAGCTGATCGAAAAGATCCACCAGGTGGTGAAACTACTCGCAGCGCAGAATTGTCTTCGTTGTCTATAAAGCCTTCTGAGGCTCTAATTGCTCCATCTACGTCTAAGTCGTAAGTAGGCATGGCTGTGTTTATACCAACTCTATCACTAGTATCATCTACATATACAACGTCTGATGTGAGCGAGGTGTTTGTAGCTGTACCTACAAATAATCTTCCTTCAGGTAAATTAGGTACATCGTTAGTTCTAAGCAAAGCGGCTACAACAATGTTACCATCAGCTGAAGTACTTACCCTACCTACTTGACCTACGTTTTGTATGAGGTTTGTAGAGCCAGTTGGTTTCGTTAAAGTAAGTCCACCTCCTGATTTTACATAAACTGTGTCGTTTTCATTTGGAACATCTCCATCTATTGGATTTGTAATTAAGTTTCTTAACTTACCAACAACGGTTGCTGTTCCTTCTCCGTTTGGAGATAAGTCTTGATCTAATAAAGCAACACATGGCATTTTACTGTCACCTAAGTTATTGGTAGCTGTAGAATCAGCATCTGCTAAATCAACATAAAGTCTAGCTGAAGCACCTACGCTTCCATATATGTAAACTGGATCTCCTTTAGATAGATTAATACCACCGTTTGCTGAAGATATATTTTTTATTTGTATATCTATAACTTCTGAAGAACCAGAGTGTATTGTATCTTGGTCTATCCAAGACGTGCCGGCGACTGTAGAAGACAGCAATTGACCAGCTGTACCCGGAGAAGCGCTTGTGTCTTTTATACCAGACTCAGTCTCAATATAATTTTTAAACTTCATATATTAAATTTTATTGTTATTATTACCCTATTAGCTGTATCAAAGCTATAACACCTGTTGGAGTCGTTACGCCATAGTTAACAGAGAAGGTGGTTGGAGATAATCTAGTTACATCAGCATAAACCGTTTCGCCTGTGCCGCCGTCAACTAATTGTATTAAAACACTATTTGTTGCGCTAGCGGTTATACTGCTTGGATATGTGTAAGTCGCGGAGTTTGGAACAGCGATACTGCCAGATCTAGCAGCAGGAACTGTCAACTGCACAAAACCAGTTGAACTAACCGTAAAGTCATCTTCATCGTAACGTGATATACCAACTACGGCAGCACCAGCGCCAGTGTCTGTTCCAGCTGTAGCGAAATCTATATTGTTTTGAACTGTTGTCCAGTCAGATAAAGATGTAGGCGCGTCTATTTCAGCTATAAGTACATCACCTACTCTAACCTGCTCACCAAAGAAAGTTCCATCAGCTGTAACAGTATACATCCAAC
>Ga0222717_10000543_pt1 | contig 32263 bp, 37 predicted proteins | sample C33_18DmetaG_FD_165053 | JGI IMG/M metagenome (GOLD analysis project Ga0222717, IMG submission 165053) | Estuarine water microbial communities from San Francisco Bay, California, United States - C33_18D | ecosystem: Environmental > Aquatic > Marine > Unclassified | place: USA: California... | reverse complement strand
TTATAAAATTGTACGTAGCATCGGCTATGAAATTGAAGGATATAATATCATACGAAAACTGGGGAAAATCACTCCTTATATTATGATAGCTTTGGTACTGGTCTTCACTTTATTACGCTCCAACAGAGAGCTTAAAGCAATATTCACCAGCATGCTATTTCTATTAAGTTGCTACTTTTTTATGGCAACCACCGTCCACCCATGGTATATCATCAATTTGATTTTCTTAGCCATTCTAACAGGATATGCTTATCCGTTAGTTTGGAGTCTTACCGTATTTTGGAGTTATAGTGCCTACGGTCCTGAGGGTTTTCAAGAGCAATTAGGCTGGCAAGTTCCTGCTTATCTTTTAATGTATGGGTGTTTTCTTTGGGAGTTGATTACTGGACCCTTAGGAAAGCATCTTCAAAAAACCGATTTCTTTAGTATTGAGTCTTCTCCAGTTTCCACGCGGTAATTCTTTTTTAGTCAAGCCCGCATAGGTGACACGATCTAAAAGGACAACTTTACATCCTACGGCAGCAAATAATTTTACAATAATTGCTGGACTTAAAGAATGCACCTCTATTCCCACCTCTTTTTTGGACTTTCCATCCATGTGACTTATTTCGTTGATTTTTTGTTTTTTCTCAAAAACCACTTGCCCCTCTTTGAGCTGCTTCATCATTTCAGAAGTAACATTTTTATCCAAAAGGACTTGATAAATCATGGGGATAGACTTGGAATTATTCAGTTTTTTCCGAAGCACTTCATCATTGGTAAAGAAGAGTAATCCTGTCATAGGACGCCCCATATCCCCTACTGGAGGTACCTTTGTTTTAACTGCAGATCGAATAAGATCTTGTACAGATTTTACGATTTTTCCTCCCTGAGAGGTTGCAACAAAACCCTTTGGTTTATTTAAAAGTAAATAGACAGGAGGTGTTTGTTGTACCCGAGCTCCATCAAACTTTACCTCATCGGTCGGTTTTACTTGATAGCCCATTTCCGTTATAATTTTACCGTTTACATGAACCAAACCCATCTCAATATGTGTGTCTGCTTCTCTTCTTGAACACAATCCAGCATTGGATAAAAACTTATTCAAACGGATGGTTTCATTCTGTTTTCCAGAAGGATTGTTACTTTGTGATTTCGAAGAAGGATACTGAGGTTTCATACGATTTATATTACGCGCTATTCGATTAAAGATTTTGATAAATTAGAGCAATGCTTAAAACACCTACTAAAATCCAGATCTTGATTAAATTGTGGAGCCAAAGGTACATCTTTTGATCCTTTGCACGCCACAACAATAATAAAACTAAGATCAAATAGGGAATACTAAATACAAAGTAGTAATACATTAATCCTAAAGGATGTTGGATAAGAAAATAAGTAGGGATTAAACTAAACAACAAACTAAAGGAAATGATCCATTTAGTAACAGTATCATTGTAAACAACGGGTAAGGTCTGGTAACGTTGCACCCAATCTCCTCTAAAATTTTCTAAATCTTTAATAAGATCTCTACCCAAAATCAGAAAAAATAAAAATCCTGCATGATAGAAAACTAAAATATCAAAGTTTTTGAGATATAACGTAATTGCCCAAAAAGGTAAAATCATTAACAATGCGGAAAAAAAATTACTCAACCAAAAGAGACGTTTTACGCGATAGCTATAGAACCAAATGGCAAGCATGTAAAAGACAAAAAACAGAACTGCACGAAATGAAATCACACTAGCAAAAACAAAAGCAATCATGTTCAACATAAGATATAAAACCATTTGATGCTGTTGAGAAACGAGATGCTCTAAAACATATTTTTTAGGTCGATTGATCTGGTCTTTGGCAGCGTCATAAAAATTATTGATAATATATCCCGCAGAAGTAGTCAAGGCAGAAGCAATAATGATACTGAAAAAATCATAATCCAAAATCAAGCTCCACCAAGATCTTTGAGGCGCTAAAATATAACGCGCGGTTAGGTATTGGGCCAGAACTAAAACAATGATATTATATCCTCTAACAAGACTGAACAGGCTCAGGAGTTTTAAAAAGGAACGTTGTCGTTGAGGGGTGAGCATCGTGATGCTATTTAAAAGTGGTAAACCACCTCCAAAGGATAGCCTTTCAATGCCTTTTTTGCTTTTTCAAAATCACGAGTAAAACCTAAAATAAAACCACCTCCTCCTGATCCACAAAGCTTTAAGTAATATTCATTGGTTTCAATTCCATTTCTCCAAACGGCATGAAACGCATCGGGTATCATGGGTTCGAAATTCTTTAAAACAAGGGATGACAATGATTTAATATTGCTAAAAAGAGAACCCATATTTCCTTTCAAAAAATCTTCAACACAGGCATCGGAATGCTTAATAAATTGCTCTCGCATCATCGTACTAAAGGCTTCTTGTTTCATGTTTTCCATAAAAATAGAAACCATAGGAGCCGTTTCTCCGGTCATTCCACTATCCAATAAAAAAACAGCACCTTTACCCATGCTATGCTGAGAGGGAATTCCCGTAGTTTCAATATGCTCTTTTGAGTTGATCAAGATGGGTAGACTCAAATAACTATTCAATGGATCTAAGCCTGAAGATTTTCCATGAAAAAAGGATTCCATTTGAGCAAAAATTATTTTGAGCTGCTGAAGTTTTTCCTTAGTTAGATTTTCTAAAACGGTTATTTTATGCTGTGCATATTGATCATAAATCGCTGCAACCAATGCACCACTACTCCCCACTCCATAGCCTTGTGGGATACTACTGTCGAAATACATTTTACGATCTAAATCCGCTTCTAATTGATTCCAGTCAAACACTACTAAACTTGCATCCAGTGTTTTTAAGTAGTCCGCAAACGCTAAAAGTTTTTGGTGTGAACCCTCGTTAGGTTGAGTCTCAGCATTTGGAATCTTCAAAGCCCCACGATAGAAATTGTAAGGGATGGAAAGGCCTCTAGAATCTTTAATGATTCCATATTCACCGAACAATAAAATTTTAGCGAAAAATAAAGGTCCTTTCATACGCTCAAATTTACACTTTTTTAGCTCCCTTACCAACTGCATCAAAAAGGTATTGACCCTTTTGACAAAATCCAGATAATTCCCCTTCAATGAAGGAGTGGATTTCCGTTCTAAAACTGTTGGGATACAGTAAATGTACGTTTGCTCCTGCATCTAAAGTAAAACATAATGGAAGTAAAGTTTCTTTTCTAAACTCCCATACTTTTTGTATAATCGCTAAGGTGTTGGGTTGCATTAAAATAAAATAGGGACTAGAGGTCAACATCATTGCATGTAATGATAAAGCTTCTAATTCAACTAAATGTATAAAATCGTCTAATGCCCCTGATTCCATAATGGGAACCAGTTCCGAAAGATGGTTTGTCGCTTGTGAAAATCGATTTTCAGCAAAAGGATGCCCATGCATTAAATTATGTCCCTGGGTACTTGAAACGGGCTTACTCCCCTTGTCAACCAGCAATATAGTATCTTGATATTCCTCAAAAACTGAATGCAAAGAAGAGCCAAAGGGGACAGCAAATAAATCTGAACTTGTTTTTTTCGTCTCATTTTTACCCCATAAAGTAACAGGTCCTTGGATACTCCGTGCAGCACTTCCCGAACCCAATCGAGCTAAAAAAGAAGCCTTTTGAAAAAAATACGCTTGTTCCATTTCAGGGAAATGCTGTTGTTCTAAGTCCATCAAACATAACGAAAGAGCTGCCATAGAGGAGGCTGAAGATGCAATTCCGCTGCTATGAGGAAAAGAGTTTTCACTATAGATTTCTAAATGATACTTAAAAACCCAAGGAATATAAGCACTAATTCGATCGAAAAAAGTTTTTAGCTTAGGCTTGAAATCTGGTTTTTGGACGCCATGAAAATAAAACTCAAAATCAATTTCGTTTTTATCATGTGGCGTAAAAATCACCTTTGTTTTTGTTTTACTACTCGAAAGGGTAAAACTCAAAGAGGGGTTTTTGGGTATTTGAGGTTCCTTTTTTCCCCAATATTTTATCAGCGCAATATTACTTGGGGCTTCCCAAGAAGAGGTATAGTGAATCGGTGATGCTGTTGAAGCAATAAAAGTGGATGTATCCATACAGCTACAAAGATACAGTCTTAATTACAATCAATGTAATCCAGAGTGATCAGAATTAATTTTTTTGGTTTAGCTTTACCCTAGTATGAAAAGAAAACGGTCACAACTTATTATTGCTACTACTCTTGGAATTATTCTTTGTTTGGCGATAGGCTTTTTGTCTAGTAGAATAACAAGTGAAGCCATTCCAATTTGGTATAATGGACTAAACAAACCTTTCTTTTCCCCTCCCAACTGGCTTTTTGCTCCCGTTTGGTCTGTATTGTATCTTTTAATGGGAATAGCCATAGGACGCGTTTGGTATTATGGAAGAAGACATCGATGGGGAAAAACAGCTTTATACCATTTTGGCGCACAACTCATTTTTAATGGGCTTTGGTCTTTGGTTTTCTTTGGGCTTAGAAATCCTTTACTAGGTCTGGTAGTCATCATTATTCTTTGGATACTAATTGAACGTAGTATTTATTGGTTTCGAGTAGTCGATAAAAAATCAGCCTATATGTTATATCCCTATCTCGCTTGGGTTAGCTTTGCAACCGCTTTAAACGTCTCTATTTTGTATTTGAATTAAAGTGCTAAAGCTTGATTCTAAACGATTTAAATTATTTTTTTATATTTAAGAAACCTTAAATCTTTTACCTATGTTATCTAAATCTACTTTAGTCAGCACTTTATTGGGTGCAATCGTATTGAACTTGCTGGGATACGCTTTTTATGAATATCTTGCAGGTAGTTATTTTGAAGCCCATCACAATATTTCTATGAATGGAAATATGGATCCTTTATTCATTACCCTCGGGTCAATTATTTTCGCATTTGGAATGGCAAATCTTTACAGACATCATACCAAAAATTATGGATTATCTACAGGCCTTAGGTTTGGTCTCTGGATTGGTCTTCTCATGGGATTCGGAATGGGCTTAATTATGTATGGCACTGCCCAATGGATGGATTTACAATCACAAATTGTTGATGCCCTTTGGTGTTTTGTCTATTATGGAATCACAGGAGGTATCATGGGTTGGACTTTCAAAAGTATTGAGCCTAAAGAAGGAGATTAAACTTACTTTTGATAGAAAAATCCTACATTAAAGGGACACTTATTTTTTTGGAACCCGCTCTGGAAAATCAGTAATGATACCGTCTACATTAAGGATCATCATTTCTGCTATATTTTGGGGATCGTTAACTGTCCATGTATAAATTTTAAACCCTTCTTTTTTTATTTTGGAAGCATTTGAAGCGGTCAATGAAGTGAAATCAGGGTTGATTGCACTGGCATTCAATTGTTTTGCAATTGGAATGGCATCTACAGGGTCGTCTTCTGTTAAAACGGCAATGGAAACTTGAGTATTTACAGAATAAAAAATCTTAAGCTCTTCCCAATTAAAGCTGGAGATTATAATCTTGCTTGAGTCCCATTCACTTCTTTCAAAGTAGTTTTGGATCACTTCATTTGTAAGCAATGCTGTTTGTGTTCCTTTTAATTCTATGTTTAAAAATACCCGACCCTTAATGAGATCTAAAACTTCTTCCAAGGTAGGAATGGTAAACCCATTTAAAACTTCAATTTTTTGAATAGAGTCCAAAGTCAATTGTTCAATATAGCCCGTTGCATTCGTTAATTTTTCGAGAGTTTTGTCATGAAAAACTACCAGTTCACCACTGGCACACCTAAAAACATCAATCTCAACACCATCTACCCCCAATTCAATTGCTTTGGCAATAGAAGGAAGCGTATTTTCTGCCAAATGTCCTTTGGCTCCTCTATGTCCAATGACAAGTGGGGTTTGATTGGGAGTACAGGAAGTCATAAAAATACTAATGAACGTAATTAAAAAGAAGCCTTGTTTGTACATTTTCTTTTCAAGATAGCCAATTTGTTTAAAATCTATCTCTTTTTAGTCTAGTTACTGAATCAAAATCCAAAACTCCCAAGGCTTTAAATCATATTGATAGCTTGACGATAGTCTTTTGGGTTTATAATCCTGATAGCTATGATACATTCCATCTAAAGGCATCGTAAATTGTGCATAGTCTTTACTCAAATTGGCTATTACAACCAATGTGTCTCCATCCTTACCTCTTTCAAAAGCATAAATCTGGTTAACCTTTGTAGTTTGAAGTTTTCTATAAGACCCTCCCTTTCCTCCCGAGGCTAATGCTTTATGATTATTCTTGAGTGCCCCAAGTTGTTGCAGTAATTCCATTGTTTTTCCTTTAACTTTTGGGAAACTATCTTTTTCAAAAAAATGCAATCTTTTATTCAAATCATATTCTTGTCCTGAATAAATCAGGGGTATACCGGGAGTTGTATAATTCAAGGCTGTAAAAATATCGTCTGCATCGCCATAACTTTCTTTAACGGTTCCGCTCCACGAGTTTTCGTCATGATTTGAAATAAAATTTACCAGCTTATTTTCGGTCCCATAACTTTTTAACATTCTATCTATATGTCTAGAATAATCATAAGCGGTTCGCTTTCCTTGAGCAATCTCTTTTGAAAGTTGATGTCCTGGCCAATCATAAGTAGCATCAAATTTACTCACAAGTCCCAATCCTCCTGGATGGTAAATGTCTGTTTCGGCTAATAAAAAAAGAGGTTTAATTTCTTTTAAAGCAGCGATAGTATTGTCGTAAAACTCTTGAGGCACTGCATAGGCTTGATCTATTCTATAGCCATCAATATTAGCTTCTTTTACCCAATAAATCATAGCTTGTCGCATGGCTTCGCGCATTTCCATGTTATTATAATTCAAATCGGCTACATCAGTCCACCCAAATGATTTACCGGTTCGAAAATCGATAGGATCAATGATCTCTCCTCTTCTATTCTTTAAATAAAAATCGCTATTCTCTTCAATCCAATGATGATCCCAGCCTGTATGTCCAGGTACCCAATCCAATATAACATACATTCCCAGACCATGGGCCTTTTTGACTAAAGCCTGGAAATCCTCTAAAGTTCCGAACTCTGGATTCACTTTAGTGTAATCTGAAACGGCATAATAACTTCCCAAGGGTCCCTTACTCTTTTTAGTAGAAATTGGGTTAATCGGCATTAACCATATAATTTTTACCCCCATTTTTTTCAATACAGGCAGCTCCTTAGCAAAAGCATTAAAGGTTCCTTCATTAGAATACTGTCTGATATTGGCTTCATATAAAACCGAATGAGCCATTATATTTTCTGTAATTGGAGCTAAAGTATCTTCTACTTCGACTTGAGCGATGGGCTGCCGCGCTTCTTCTTTGTTTGATTGGCATCCAATCAAAAATATTCCGATAACCAACAATAAGATTCTTTTCATTTTTTTTACTTAATTAAGGTTGATATAACATTCTAAGCTTTAGTACCGACTCCTTTGAAAGGCATTAATAAAACTAAAAAAAATACAGTTCGGGTCAAAAATAAATTTTGCTAAACTCTTTATTCCGAGGGAGCTAAACGTATTTTCAATCCATCTATTGCGTCGGTCATTTGTATTTGGCACCCCAATCTACTGTTCTCTTCAACATAAAAAGCTTCTGAAAGCATTGCTTCTTCATCATCAGAACGTTCGGGTAACGGATGATCACTTTCAACATAACACTGACAGGAAGCACACATGGCCATCCCACCACAAGTCCCTTCCACGGGAAGCTCGTAGGCTTTACAAATTTCCATCAAATTCATTTGCATGTCGGTGGGTGCGATCAAAGTGTGTAACTCTCCTTCACGATCAGTTAGGTAAATGGTAATGTCTTGAGGCATTTTACTCTATTGTTTTAATTGTTGATTTTGCTGCTTGTTTTAGAGAACCATCAAATCCACTAACACCACTTACAGTTGTATACTTTAAAACATTTCGCTTTTCAGGATGGATTTTTTTGAAGGCACTTTGACACATCAAAGTCGCTTCGTGAAATCCACATAAAATTAATTTTAATTTCCCAGGATAGGTATTCACATCACCAATCGCGTAAATTCCTGGAATATTGGTTTGATAGTCTAGCGTATTGTCCACTTTAATTGCATTCTTCTCAATTTCAAGCCCCCAATTGGCAATAGGCCCCAGTTTTGGAGTCAGACCAAAAAGAGGAATAAAATGATCACAGTCAATTTTTAATATTTCCCCTTCTTTATTGACACTAATTGAAGTTAATTTCGACTCTCCCTCTAATGTGGTTACTTCCGCTGGAGTAATCAGCTGAATTCTGCCTTCATTTTTTAAATGTTGCACTTTTTCTACTGAATCCAAAGCACCTCTAAATTCATTTCTTCGATGAATCAAGGTAACAGAAGCTGCAACATTTTCTAAGAAAATAGTCCAATCTAAGGCTGAATCTCCTCCCCCTGCAATCACAACTTTCTTGTCCCTGTACATTTCAGGTTCTTTGATAATATAGCTAACCCCCTTGTCTTCAAAGAAATCCAAACGTTTTAAAGGAGGTTTTCGGGGCTCAAAAGTCCCCAGTCCACCTGCAATAGCTACTACAGGCGCTTGATGTTGTGTTCCTTTATCTGTGGTAACAATAAACTCATTTTCAGCTGTTTTTTCGATGGATACAGCACTCTCACCGAGAGTATAACCCGGTTGAAAAGGAGCGATTTGTTGCTCTAGATTTTTCACCAAATCCCCTGCAAGTATTTCGGGATGAGAAGGAATATCATAAATGGGCTTTTTAGGGTAAATCTCGGCACATTGACCTCCGGGCATGGGAAGGGAATCGATCAAATGACATTTAAGTTGTAGTAATCCTGCTTCAAAGACCGTAAATAAGCCCGTAGGACCTGCTCCGATAATAAGAATATCTGTTTTAATCATTGTGGCTCGGATCTATACTCGTAACCGTTTCAATTTGAGGTAGGTATCTTTTAATCGTCAATTCAACACCAGACTTTAAAGTCATCTGATTCACGCTACAACCCACACAGGCTCCGTGTAATTGAACCTTAACATGCTTACCCTCCTCTACAGAGACAAGAGATATATCTCCTCCATCGGACTTTAAGAAAGGACGAATCTCTTCTAAGGCTTCTAAAATTTTAACATTGATTTCCTCTGCATTCATATTTTATTGTTTTACAGCTTCACAGCCCACTAAATTAGTGATTTCTACTGCTTTTGTTGGGGGTAAATTTTTATTTCTAATTAGAACTTGAGAAACAAGCTTTTTTGCAATTTCTTGAAAAGCTATTGCTATGGGAGTTGTCTCCTGGAGACCTGCAGGTCGGCCTGCGTCGGCCGCTTCTCGAACACTTTGTTCAATGGGTAAGGCACCTAAAAAAGGAACTTCTTTGTCTTTCGCTAAATATTCTGCCCCTTTTTTTCCAAAAATATAATATTTGTTTTCAGGTAACTCGGGAGGAGTAAAATAACTCATATTTTCAATAATTCCTAGCACAGGAACTTGAATATTATCTTGTTGAAACATGGAAATACCCTTTTTAGCATCTGCCAAAGCTACATTTTGAGGCGTACTGATCACTACCGCACCATTCAAGGGTAAGGACTGAACAATGCTCAAATGAATATCGCCTGTTCCTGGAGGAAGATCAATTAATAAAAAGTCTAGTTCCCCCCAAGCAGCATCGAAAATCATTTGATTTAATGCTTTTGCAGCCATGGGTCCTCGCCAAATTACTGCCTGTTCTGGCTTTGTAAAAAATCCAATAGACAATACTTTTACCCCATAATTCTCGACGGGCTCCATCATTGATTTACCCTCTACTTGAACAGAAAGAGGTCGAGCACCTTCCATGTCAAACATGGTTGGAATAGAAGGACCGTAAATATCGGCATCCAACACCCCTACCTTACAACCCATTTGAGCTAAAGTAACGGCAATGTTTGCAGTAACTGTCGATTTCCCTACACCTCCTTTTCCAGAGGAAATTGCAATTACATTGTCAATCCCTTTGATGGGTTTGCCTTTGATTGTTTTATCTTCGGCCGGTGGGCTAACAACTTTGATGTTGATTTTAATTTTTGCTTTCTCATAAACGTTCTCATGGATCGTTTTCAAAATACTTACCTCTAGTTTTTTACGAGCTTGCAAACTCGGGTTTTGAAGCTGGATATCAACATCAATTTGATCGTCAAAGATCATGATATTGGACACCACCCCGCGATCTACAATATTTTCTCCCTCCCCAGGGAGTGAAATTTTTTTCAATGCATTGATTACGGCTTCCTTGGTAATTTTCATGAGTTTCAAATAAGTCACAAATATACAGCGAAGCTTTCAATATCAAAAGCGATCCTCTTTTAAAAAGCAGGAAGCTCAAGCGCTGGATCCCAAAAATAGTCTTCCATTTTCTGGATTTGATTTTGATCTACTTTGACCCCCTCGTTTTCCAATAACTGTTTCATAATAGAACCTCCCCCAAAATGATGCTTACCTGTCAATAAACCCTTTCTATTAACCACCCTGTGGGCAGGTACTTCAGGGTCAGAATGTGAGGCATTCATTGCCCAACCCACCATTCGTGAACTTTGTGGGGAACCTAAATATTTAGCAATTGCACCATAGGAAGTTACCCTTCCCTCAGGAATTAATTTAACAACAGTGTAGACTTTCGAAAAGAAGGATTCTTGTTGGGGCATTATAAAGTAAATTTCATGTAGGTAATGGCTTTTTTCTCCTTTAAAAATTGATTCTCATAAAACGTTTGTACTGCTGTGGCAACTTCAGGAGCATCACTGTTATTATAAATATTATGATGGGCATATTCAATGTTTCCAATTTGAGAAACAATCCCCAAGGTGTATCCAAATAAAAATTCGCTATCCGTTTTGAGATGAACCCGTCCGTTTGGTTTCAGAACCGATTGGTAAGTCTCCAACAACTTGGGATGGGTCAGTCGATGTTTGCTTCGTTTGTATTTAATCTGAGGGTCGGGAAAAGTAATCCAGATTTCATCCACTTCTCCTGGAGCAAAACAATGCCCAATTAATTCAATTTGAGTCCGTATGAATCCAACATTTGTTAAACCTTCTTCGATTGCAGTTTTTGCGCCTCGCCAAAATCGCGCACCCTTAATATCAATTCCAATATGATTTACCTCTGGGCTTCGTTGTGCAAGATGAACAGTATATTCTCCTTTTCCACAACCCAACTCTAAAACAATGGGATTATCGTTTTTAAAAAAATCCCTTCTCCAAAGACCTTTGTGTGGAAAATTTCCCTTTAAAATGGACTCTCTTTCTGGTTGAATGACGTTTGAAAAAGTTTCGTTTTCTCTAAAACGTTTTAATTTATTTTTACTGCCCACCCTTTTAATTTTGGATAAAAATAAGGAATTTAACGCTCCTTTTGGAGTTCTTTTTTACTTGCTAGAGGAAGTGAAAAAGAGAACTCTGAACCAATTCCTACTTTACTTTCTACAAATACACGTTCATGGTGTGCCTCAATAATATGCTTGACAATTGCCAAACCCAACCCTGAGCCTCCTTGATTTCGATTTCGGGTTTTGTCAACTCTATAAAAACGCTCAAATAATCGGGGTAAATGTTCTTCTGCAATTCCATTACCGTTGTCATTGATTCGCACCAAAAGTTTGGTTTCATCTATTTTCTCAAAACCGATTTCTGTTACCCCTTGCTCAATTCCATATTTTAAGGAATTAATGATCAGATTCGTCAAAACTTGTTGGATACGCTCTTCATCAGCAAAAACAAAAATTGATTCTTCGTATTTTTTATCCATCCGAAGTGTGATATTATTTTTTATTCCTTCCATTTCTAAAAGCTCAAATACGTTTTCTAAAGTTCTTCTTAAATCGAAAGCTGAACATTCTAAAGTTTCAATTCCTGATTCAAATTTGGTTATTAAATCCAAATCCTTGACTACATACATCAATCGATCCACTCCCTTTGCTGCTTGTTTCAAATATTTAGTGCGTACTTTTTGGTCATCAACACCTCCGTCTAAAAGTGTCAACACATAACCCTGGATAGTAAACAAGGGCGTTTTCAATTCATGAGCAATGTTTCCAATAAATTCTTTTCTATAATTCTCCTGCTGCCTTAACAACTCAATCTCAGTATTCTTATCCGTGGTGATTTTCTTTAAATTTGAGGTTAATAAATCAAAATCATCTAGGGATCTTGAGGAGATCGTTGTCGGAAAAAGATTATTGTAAATGGCACTTACTTTTTCAATTATGTTTCGTTCAATTTTGATCGACAATAAATAATACGAAAAAATAAAGGTGAACGAAAAGGCAATCCCCATTGGAATTAAAAAGGAACGGATCGTAATATTAAAAAAATAATAATTTAATCCAAGAGTTAAAAGCAGGACAAAAACAGCGATATACAATGCTGAAAATAGGCTAATTAAATTCTTTTTAAATAGAGTCACAGCCATTAATTTGGAGGTTGAACAAAGGTGTAACCTACCCCTTTTACGGTCTTAAAAAACGGATCGCCTAGTTTTTCTCTCAATTTACGTATGTGTACATCGATGGTTCGATCACCTACTACCACTTCATTGCCCCAAACTTTTTCCAATATATGTTCTCGCTTAAACACTTTTCCTGGCTTGGAAGCCAATAGATAAAGTAGCTCAAATTCTTTTCTTGGCAATGATCTTTCTTCTCCATTAATAAAAACTTTGTAAGCCTCCCGATCAATTATCAAATTTGAAAAATTGAGTGTCATGAGGACGGAAGATTCATCTTTAAATCTTCTTAGCAATCCTTTTACTTTAGAAACAAGAACTTTGGGTTTAATTGGTTTTGTAATATAATCATCGGCTCCAACATCAAAGGCTGCCACGTAGGAATAATCTTCGGCTCGAGCGGTTAAAAACATGATAATTGTATTTTGAAATCGATCCTCTTGACGCAATCTTTTACAGGTTTCTATCCCGTTCAAGTTAGGCATCATCACATCAAGAATAATCAAGTGTGGCGCCTCCTTTTCCGCAACTTTGAGTGCTTCTAATCCATCTGAAGCAGAAAAGATCTGATATCCAACTTGCTCCAGATTATACTTAACAATTTCAATGATATCTGGCTCATCATCGACCAAAAGTATTTTTATGTCTTTTTTCTGCATCGAATTTTAAAAATACCAATTTAACACTTTATTAAAACTATTACACGACCTCCAATATTAACAAAACAATAAATTTTATCTATTTTTGTTTAAAATATGCCCCAATGAAAAACATCATCACACTTTGCATATGCCTTTTAGCTTTGACCGCCCATGCCAATTGGTTGAATAAGTTGAAAAAAAACTTGCTTATTGTGGAACAGATTGAAACTGATCCTGACTCCTTAGATTTTACGATTTTCCCCAATCCGTTAAAAAATCAAAGACTTTTTATTGAAAGAAGTGGTTCAGGTGAAAAACATATTGAAATTTATAATGTTTTAGGTGAGAAAAAATTTGAAACGCACACTTACGAAGATGCCATCATGTTAAATGAGCTAGAAACAGGTATTTATGTTTTCTACCTTAAACAAGATGATCAAAAAGGATATAAACGTTTAGTAATTCATTAAAACACTCGGCTTTTTGGTTAATTTTGCCTTTCTATGAGGACTTCTTTAACCGCTTTTGATCAAATAAAATCTCAATCACAGTTTGAAGCTAACGCACTAAAATTATTTCAATATCAATATCAGCAAAATCCCGTTTATCGTTCTTATTGCGATCTCATCAATGTCGCTTCTTCGGATGTAAAAAAAGTAACAAGCATTCCTTTTTTACCCATACAGTTTTTTAAATCCCATACCGTAAGTAGCCAACCCAATTCAGCAACACATATTTTCACCTCCAGTAAAACCACTGGGCAAGTCGCTTCAAAACATCATGTTCATCATATTGATTTGTACATCAAGAGTTTTGAAAAAGGGTTTCAATTTTTTTATGGGAATATTGAAGATTACATACTACTTGCTTTACTTCCCTCTTATAGGGAACAAGGAAATTCGTCATTGATTTATATGGTGAACCACTTAATTCAAAAAACGAAACATCCCAAAAGTGGTTTTTATTTGGAGAATTGGGATGCACTGACACCTACTTTACAGCAACTTGAAAAACAAGAAAAAAAAATAATTTTACTCGGCGTTACTTATGCTTTACTCAATGGAGCAGAAAAACAAAAACTCAACTTGAGACATACCCTAATAATGGAAACTGGAGGAATGAAAGGGATGCGAAAAGAATGGGTGCGTTCTGCGCTACATGAAAAACTTCAAGAGGGATATGGGGCTTCAAAAATTCACTCGGAATACGGCATGACAGAGCTCATGAGTCAAGCCTATTCTAAAGGTGAAGGGCGATTTTATTGTCCCCCTTGGATGCAAGTATTAACCCGTTCAGCAGAAGATCCCTTTGAACTTATCGGAACAGGAAAAACAGGAGGATTAAATATTATTGATTTAGCTAATGTAGATTCCTGTGCCTTTATCGCTACTCAAGATTTAGGAAAAACAAACGATGATGGGAGCTTTGAAGTTCTAGGTCGTTTTGACGCTGCAGAAATTAGAGGGTGTAACCTACTTGTTGTTTAGTCCACAACTTTTAAAACAAAATAATTCTTTTTTCCGCGTTGCAACAAAACATATTGATTGCCAATGAGGTGGGATTCCTGAATCCTGAATTCCTGATCGACCTTTGCTTTATTCACCGAAATGGCATTTTCCTTGAGTGCTCTTCTTGCCTCACTATTGGAATTTAAAAACCCTGAAGAAGCAGACAACGCTGCAATGATATCAAGTCCTTCTTTTATGGAATCTCTTGGTATATTAGCCTGGGGTACTCCTTCAAACAATTCCAAAAAAGTTTCAGGAGTTAATTTTTGAAAAGCCTCACTTGTTCCTCTTCCGAATAATATTTGAGAGGCTTCTTTTGCTTTTTGTAATTCTTCTGCTCCATGCACAAGAGTTGTTACTTCATTCGCTATCGTATTTTGAAGAAGTCTTAGGTGGGGAGCTTGTGCGTGTTTTTTGATAATGGAATTAATATCATCTTCAGCTAGAAAAGTGAAGATTTTAATGTAATTCAATGCATCTTCATCTGAGGTATTTAACCAAAACTGATAGAATTTATAGGGAGAAGTTCGGCTTTTGTCCAACCAAATATTACCGCCTTCTGTTTTTCCAAACTTGGAACCATCGGCTTTTTTGATTAATGGACAAGTAATTGCATACGCTTTTCCACTTTCCTTTCTCCTTATCAATTCGGTACCGGTGGTGATGTTTCCCCATTGATCACTTCCACCCATCTGGAGGCGACAATCATAATTTTTATACAAATGCAAAAAATCATAACCCTGCAACAACTGATAGGTAAACTCAGTAAAAGACATGCCTACTTTAGCCTCTGAACTCAACCGCTTTTTTACAGACTCTTTGGCCATCATATAGTTTACCGTAATGTGTTTTCCTACCTCTCTTGAAAAATCAATGAGGCTATACGATTTCATCCAATCGTAATTATTAACCAAAATAGCTGGATTGGGTAATGAAGTATCGAAATCCAGAAATCGTTCTAATTGATTTTGAATTCCTGCGCAGTTTTTTTCTAATGTATCTTGATCTAGTAGATTTCGTTCATCAGATTTCCCTGAGGGATCCCCAATCATACCTGTTGCTCCACCCACAAGGACGATGGGAGCATGCCCATGTTTTTGAAAATGCATCAAAATCATTATTTGTACCAAACTCCCAATGTGAAGTGAATCTGCAGTAGGATCAAAACCGATATAGCCTTTAGATGACTTTTCCAAAAGAAAGGTTTCGGTTTCTGGCATAATGTCGTGGAGTAAACCACGCCATTGAAGCTCTTGTACAAAATTAGTTGGCATAAATTTTTACTGCAAAGATAGATTTCTAGAACGGAAACCAAAAATCAAAATCAAAAAAGTGTACATTCGTTATTATGATATTAGTTACTGGAGGTACAGGAATGGTAGGTACTCATTTATTAGTTGAATGTGTTAAAAAAAAGCAAGCCGTCGTGGCGACCTATCGAAGAGAAGAAAGTATTGAAGTTGTAAAAAAAGTGTTTGAAACCATCGCTCCTAAAAATCTAAAAGACTTTGGATTAATTCAATGGAAAAAAGCACCCTTAAACGATATTAATGCACTCGATGATGCCTTTCATGGAGTTGACTATGTGTATCATTGTGCAGCAAAAGTCTCCTTTGCAAGTTATAAAGCTGAAACGCTAAAGAAAAGTAATATTGAAGGCACAGCCAATGTGGTAAATGCAGCACTCAAACACAAGGTGAAAAAACTTGCCTATGTAAGTTCTATCGCATCCCTTGGAGCTGAAAAAAAAATTGCTCAAATCAATGAAGAATCGAATTGGGAAGCCAATCAAAATCATACAGCTTACGCTTATACTAAATATGGTGCTGAGCTGGAGGTTTGGCGAGCTTCTCAGGAAGGTTTACCTGTAGTCATTATTAACCCAGGGGTCATTTTAGGAGGTCAACTATGGAATCGAAGCAGTGCTTCCCTTTTTCAAAATGTAGCAAAGGGCATGCGTTTTTATCCAACAGGAGACACAGCTGTTGTTGCACTGGATGATGTAATACAGGTTTTAATCCGTTTAATGGAATCCGATATTCAAAATGAACGTTTTATTTTAGTTGCTGAAAATTTAAGCCAAAAAGAGTTACTTAAAAAAATTGCAGTTTCCCTAAACAAGAAACCTGCTTCGATCCCCCTGAAAGGAAGTATTTTATATTTATTGTTTGTTGTTGAAAAAACCTTAGATCTACTCCACATTCGTAAAAACTTTTTGAGTATTCCATTTATTGAGACGCTCTGCAGTAAGCAACATTACATTGGAACTAAGATTTGCTCCACACTCAATTTCAAATACACCAATATTGATCAGTGCATATCCAAAATTGGTAAGTCGTATAAATTTTAGTTTACCTTTTGTTTTTTTCCTAATCGATCAAAACTATCCTTTTCCTTTTCGATACGCTTCAACACATTATTGTGAATCTTGAGATAATTTCTGGGGTTTTTGGCGTAATAATTTTCACTCTCAACCAATTGAAGACTATCAATCTTATACTTTGAATAGAGATACGATTTACCCATTAAAGCTTCAAAAGTTGGATTTTTCAGAGAAAAAGTAGTCATGACCTCCATCATAATCGCATCATATAAAATGGCTTCCATTTTTTTCTCACTAATCAAATTTTCTGGCTTTTCAACAGAATCTGTCCCTGAACAACTGCTAAGAAGTAGCGTGCAAAAAGTAAACGCATAAAAAACGTGAAGTAATTTCATAATTATCGATCAAAAGTTAGTGCTTTTGCAGCCGTTTGCACTGCTACTTCTCCCTCTTTAAACACCCATTTTCCATTTAAAAGAGTACGCTCTACAGATCCCTTCAAAATAGTTCCCTCAAAGGGTGACCATCCGCATTTATATAAAATATTTGAAGTTTCAACCCGATGTTCTTTTTCTAGATCAACTACAACAAGGTCAGCAAAGTAACCCTCCTTTAAAAAACCTCTATGCTTGACATCAAATAAAATTGCAGGATTATGACAGGCCTTTTCTACTATTTTTTCTAACGTAATTTTTCCTTGATGATAGGCACTTAGAAGCGCAGGAAGGGCATGTTGAACCAAGGGTCCACCTGAGGGAGCTTGACTGTATTTATTTTCTTTTTCTTCTTTTGTATGCGGCGCATGATCTGTAGCAAGAACATCTAATAAATCAGAATTCAGACCCTCCCACAGTGCTGCTCTATCTTCTTTTGTTTTTACGGCAGGATTCCATTTAATACGTGTTCCTTTTTCCTCATAGTCCTCTGAAGAAAACCACAAATGATGGATACATACTTCGGCGGTAATCTTTTTCTCTTTTAACGGAATATCATTTCGAAATAGAGAAAGCTCTTTTGCTGTGGACAAGTGAAATACATGTAGTCTTGCTCCTGTTTCTTTAGCTAAAGCGACTGCTTGCGAAGAAGATAAATAACAAGCTTCCTCACTTCGAATGAGGGGATGTTGTGAAATAGGGATATCCTCGCCATAGGTTTCCAGTGCTTTTTGCATATTTTTTCGGATTGTTTCTTCGTCTTCACAATGTACCGCAATCACCAAGTCTGTATTCTTGAATATCTTTCTAAGTACATCCGGATTATCCACCAACATATTCCCTGTAGAAGAGCCTAAAAAAAGTTTGAGTGCAGGAACTTTCTTGATATCTAATGCTAAAATCTCCTCCAGATTATCATTAGTCCCGCCAAACATAAAGGCATAATTAGCAAAAGAAGTGGCCTCTGCTTGTTTATTTTTTGCTTCCCAAGCTTCTATTGTAGTGGTTTGTGGCGAAGTATTAGGCATTTCAATAAAAGAAGTAATTCCACCAGCAATGGCAGCCTTCGATTCAGTAGCGATAGTTGCTTTATGGGTGAGTCCAGGCTCTCTGAAATGAACTTGATCGTCTATTAATCCGGGTAAAATATAATTTCCCTTGGCATCAAAAATTTCATGAATTCCTTCAACTGTAATTTCATTTCCAATTTGACTAATTCTATCCTTTTCGATTAAAATTTCACCCTCAAAAACATGTCCTTCATTGACTATTTTAGCATTTATTATTTTGAGTATTGATCCTGAATTCATTTGAATTTTCTTTTGTTTAATCGCAAAAATAAGACCCCAGAAAGTGCCTCCCAAATAATATTGCCATTCATTTTAGACTTTCCCAAAACACGATTGGTGAAAATAATCGGATGTTCTTCTAGCTTGAACTTTTTAACCCAAGCTTTGTACTTTAATTCTATCTGAAAGGCATAGCCCACAAATTTTATTTCATCCAACACTATGGATTCTAAGACAACGCGGCGGTAACCAACAAAACCTGCCGTAGCATCTTTAACAGGCATTGACGTTATGAGTTGAACGTATTTAGAGGCAAAGTAAGAGAGTAAAATTCTGCTCATTGGCCAGTTCACAACATTTACCCCCTTCACATAGCGAGAACCAACAACAAGGTCTGTACCCGCTTTTAACTTTTCCAACATGGGAGCCAATTCTTTAGGATCATGAGAAAAATCTGCATCCATCTCAAAAACATACTGATACTGTCTTTTTAAAGCCCATTTAAAACCGTGCACATAGGCAGCTCCAAGACCACTTTTTTTAGATCTTGACTCTAAAAACAACCTTGCTTTATATTGAGACATTAAGGCTATGACAGCCTTTCCTGTACCGTCAGGAGATTGATCGTCAACCACCAAAATATCTAGCTTCAATTCTGTTTCAAAAACTGTTTTGATAATCGCCTCAATATTTTCGATTTCATTATAAGTAGGAATAATAATAAGAGTTTGTTCCATAACCAGGGTAAAAATAGGAAATGTATTCGCAACATATCAATAAGAAGAAGATATTAATTTTTAAAAATAAAGTAAATTTGGTCCATGGGAGAATGGATCTATAGAGCGAGTATTGACCAAGATTGGATCAGTCTCATTTTCTTTTTGAACCTACTACTCGTGGTTGGTCTTCATTATTTTGAAGCTTCTAGATTTTGGGATTTACTTAAATTTTATTCTTCCAGTATTTATATTAGCAAATATACAACCGATCGAAACTTATCGTTTCAAGGTGTATTTAATACATTAAGTGCCCTTCTAATTTTCAGTTCCGTTAGCCTATTGATCCTATGGGGTATTAAAGAGACTTCTGGCACTGAACTCTATGCCTTTGAATTTTACTACATCTTATTTGCAATTATTTTTTTTGGATGGATTCGATTCATGTTTGTACAGTTTGTTCTCAAACAAATGAATATGTTAAACAAAATAAATTCATATCATTTTAGGGCTTTTACTCATAATACCCAATTTTCTTTATTTTTATCAATACTACTGTTTATAGGGCATTACACCCATTTAGCTCCTGAAATCATTACCGTATTTTTATTTCTGCTTTTTTTGATCTGGGGAATTTTGCAGGCAGGTATTTTACTTTCCTTTATTAAAAGTAATCCAAAGGATATTTTTTATTTAATTTTTTATCTTTGCACGGTTAAAATAGCGCCGTGGTTATGGCTTTATTTTTTGATTATTGAAACTAGAATGTAATTTATTTTGATATATGAAAGTGAAAACTATTTTGGTTTCCCAACCAGAACCTTCAAGTGACAAGTCCCCTTATAGCAAGCTTCTAGACAAGTATAAGTTAACCGTTCACTTTAGACCTTTTATTCATGTAGAAGGCCTTGATGCCAAAGAAGTAAGGCAACAAAAAATCGATTTCAATAATTTTCAAAATATTGTTTTAACAAGTAGAAATGCGGTAGACCATTTCTTTCGTCTTTGCAAGGAAATGCGTTTTACTGTCCCGGATAGCACAAAATATTTTTGCCAATCTGAAGCGGTAGCTTTTTATCTTCAGAAATATGTTGTTTATCGAAAACGTAAAATTTACGTTGGTGAAAAAAAAATAGAGGATCTCGAATCGGTATTTAAAAAATTCAACAAAGAAACGTTCTTGTTTCCCACCTCTGATGTTTTGAAGCCAGATGTGCCAAATTTTTTAGACAAAGTCTCACTAAACTGGCAACGGGCTATTTTATACAAAACAGTAGTCAGTGATTTGTCTGATTTGCGTGATGTTTACTATGATATCCTTGTGTTTTTTAGTCCTTCAGGAATTGAATCTCTTTTCAAAAATTTCCCTGATTTCAAACAAAATGATACTCGTATTGCTGTCTATGGAAATTCCACTATTAAAGCTGCTGAAACAGCAGATTTGAGAATTGACATCAAAGCACCTACACCCGAAACTCCTTCAATGACAATGGCCATTGAAAAGTATATTGAAAAGAACAATAAATAAAAAAGTTTAATTATTTTTTGTCTTGATCCATTGAAAAATTAGTAGCACCCAACCCAAAATCAATAAACTACCTCCTATAGGAGTAATCGGTCCTAACCCACTTACAGAGAAGGGAAATTGCTCTTTAAAACTCAAGATAAAAATACTTCCAGAAAAAAGACTACACCCAACTACAAGTATATTTACAATCTGTTTTTGTCTCTTGAATGAATTAAAAGTAAAGTTTGACAAAGTCAAGAGTGCAAGACCGTGATAAACTAGATAACGAACGCCTACCTCAAAGCTAGCCAGGGAATCAGATTCCAAAATTGTCTTCAAATAGTGACTTGCAAAAGCACCTAGGAGGATAGAAATAGCCATAAATACGCTTCCATATAAACGCATCTTGGTTTGTAAAGACATCATACGCTGTTTTTCATTTAAAAAATTAAAATTAATATTTGATTTTTAAACGGATTAAAAATATATATTAATCAAAATCGCTTATTTTATTTAAATTGTATAGTACCTTTGAATAAACTCAAAGATTCATTAACAATAATTGAATTAATACATCTATTATGAAAATATCTGAGCAAACAGTCACGATTGACGGAATTGATAAAATTATTTTAAAAACCTTAATGGAAGATGCGCGAACTCCCATTTTGGTAATTTCAAAAAATACGGGTATTTCAGGGGCTGCTGTTCACCAAAGATTAAAAAAGCTTGAAAAGGCTCAAGTGATTTCAGGTTCACAAATTATCATTAATCCAAAAATACTCGGTTTTAAAACCGTTGCTTTTATCGGAATTTATTTAGATAAAGCCATGAGAAATCCAGAGGCCGTTAAGCAACTCAAAAGCATTCCTGAAGTCATTGAATGTCATTACACTACAGGTAATTGGAGTATTTTTGCAAAACTGCTTTGCAAAGACAATGAACACCTTATGGAATTATTAAATAAGAAAATACAATCTGTAGAGGGGGTCTCAAGAACCGAAACGTTCATATCACTGCAACAACAATTGAATCGTCAAATAGCACTTTAATTAATTTCTCCTTCCTCCAAACACTTGAAAAGCGAAATAGGCTAGTGTTGCCAGAGATCCTAAAGCGGCAACTACATATGTTCTCGCCGCCCATTTTAAAGCATCTTTTGACCCAGCTAATTCTTCTCTAGAAACCATATTTTTTCGTTCCAACCAAGCTAGTGCTCTGTTACTTGCATCATACTCAACAGGAAGGGTAATGAAACTAAACAAGGTGCCCAAGCCAAAAAGTCCGACTCCAACAACTGCTATTTCAAATCCAAAAGAAACCATTTGCATTAAAACCAATCCAGCTATAATGACAATCATGGATAAATTTGACGCAACTCCCACTACAGGCACTAGCTGAGATCTCAATCTCAACCACTCGTATCCTTTTGCATGCTGAACCGCATGGCCACATTCGTGAGCGGCAACAGCTGCTGCTGCTGCATTTCGTTCATTATACACAGACTCACTAAGGTTTACCGTTTTATTTTTAGGATTGTAATGATCTGTCAAGGACCCTCTAACTGATATTACTTCTACATCGCGAATTCCATGATCGGCAAGCATTTTTTCTGCAATCTCCTTTCCAGACATTCCATTACGTAAACTCAACCTAGAGTATTTTTTGAATTTACTCTTTAGAGTATTGCTTACCCACATACTGGCAAGTGAAATAACAATTATTATCAAGTAGTAACTTCCCATAGTTTTTATTTAAAAATAATTATATTCAATTATAATACTTCTGTTTATTTAAATTTTAACTTAAAATAAATAATCATTATTTGCAATAAGCCTGCCACAATATTTGCAATTAACACAGAAGGGCTCCCAATTAAATACCCATACACACACCAGGAAACAACCCCTATAAGCATCGATAAATACATACTGAGAGAAACCCCATCAGAAATTTTTGTTTTCCAAATTTTATACACTTGAGGAATAAAGGCAGAGGTAGTTAGCACTGCGGCAAACATACCAATTAATTCAATTTGAAGGGGTGTCATTAAAATACGATATTAATAATTTTGTTAGGAACAATAATCCATTTTTTCGGGGCTTTACCCTCCAAGTATTCTTGAGTCCTCAGATCATCCAGAACCGCTTTCTGAATCGCTTCTTTATCCAATGTTAAAGAAAGAGAAAGTGTAAAACGCATTTTTCCGTTAAAAGATACTGGGTAATTCTTTGCCTCTTCCACCAAAAAGGATTCATTAAACTCAGGAAAAGGAACTTCAACGATACTTTTTGTATGTCCCAACTTTTGCCAAAGTTCTTCAGAAATGTGGGGTGCAAAAGGAGATAATAAAATCGTCAAAGGTTTTAATACCTCAACACTATGGCAATCTAAACTTGTCAGTTCATTTACACAGATCATAAAAGAACTCACACAGGTATTAAAAGAAAAAGATTCGATATCCTCAGTTACTTTTTTAATCGTTTCATGCAATATTTTAAGTTCTTTTTTATCAGGTACTGAATCCGTCACTAAAAACGTATCTTCTTTGTAAAATAATCTCCAGAACTTCCTTAAAAAATTATGCACCCCCGACATTCCAGCAGTATTCCAGGGCTTGGCTTGTTCTAGTGGACCTAAGAACATTTCATACATACGTAGCGTATCAGCACCATACTGTTCACAAATCTCATCGGGATTGACAACATTGTATTTGGACTTGGACATTTTTTCAACCTCTCTTCCTACTTTAAGGACTCCCAGGCTAAACTCAAACTCAGCTACAGCAAATTGGGGTTGCCATTTTTTTAATCCTTCCACATCCAACTCGTCTGATGCATTGACCAGATTGACATCAACTCGAATCGGTTCGTAAGTATCTTCAGGGCCTAGCAAGTCTTTTGAAACATAGGTTTGAGTTCCAGGTTTTCTATATATGAAAGCAGAAGTTCCCAAAATCATCCCCTGGTTGATGAGCTTTTTTGCATACTCCTCTACAGGTAAAAGGTCTAAATCAAAAAGGAATTTTTGCCAAAAACGAGAATAGAGCAAATGTCCCGTTGCATGTTCACTTCCCCCTAAATAAAGGTCTACATCTTGCCAATAATTTTTGGCTTCGTTGCCAACAAAAACATCTGGATTTTGTGCATCCATATACCGATAGAAATACCATGAACTTCCTGCCCATCCGGGCATTGTATTTAACTCCAAGGGGAAAATTGTCCTGTGATCAATCGCAGTATTTGCCTCTACCTTTCTTTCTTTTTCGTTCCAGGCCCAATTTACTGCATTGCCTAGGGGTGGAGCACCTTCAGGGGTGGGTAAATAATTTTCAACATCAGGTAAATTCAAAGGTAAATCTTCTAAAGTCAAAGGTTGCGGCATCCCATTTTTATAATAGATTGGAATCGGTTCTCCCCAATAACGTTGTCTGCTAAATACAGCATCTCGAAGTTTATAATTGATTGTTCCCGCTCCAGCTCCTTTTTCTTCAAGAACATCGATGACACGAACCATAGCGTCCTTGTAGGAAAGTCCGTTTAAAAAGTCAGAATGATCTATGATTGTATTTACCTTGTCTGTATATGCCTCTTCTACGATAGAAACATCTTTAAAGATATTGGTGATTGGAATATCAAAATGTTTAGCAAAATCATAATCTCTTTGATCTCCACAAGGCACAGCCATAACCGCTCCTGTTCCATAATCGGCTAATACATAATCACCAATCCAAATTGGAATGCTGTCTCCAGTGAGAGGATGTTGGGCATACGCACCCGTAAACACTCCAGTAATATTTTTTACATCAGCCATTCGTTCTCTTTGGGTTCGCTGCTGAGTTTCTTTAATATAAGAGTTAACAGCTTCTTCCTGATTTGGCTTTACAATTTCTTGAACCAAATCTAATTCAGGCGCAAGGGTCATGAAGGTCACCCCAAAGATTGTATCAGGTCGGGTGGTAAAGACTTCTATTTTTTTATCACTCCCTTCAATTTCAAAGAACACTTTCGCCCCAATCGATTTCCCAATCCAATTACGTTGCATTTCTTTTAACGATTCTGGCCAATCAATGCGCTCCAAACCTGAAAGTAGACGTTCCGAATAGGCACTAATTCGCATACTCCATTGCTTCATTTTCTTTTTGGTCACAGGATAACCCCCTCGCTCTGAAACCCCATTAATAATTTCGTCATTTGCCAAAACAGTTCCAAGGTCAGCACACCAATTGACTTCAGTATCAGAAAGATAAGTTAGACGATATCCTAGAAGAATTTCTTGTTTCTGGAGTTCATCAAAAGCAAGCCACTCATCCCCAGAAAAAGACTCGGTTTTGACATCGCTGACTGCATTAATATTGATATTCCCTTCTTTTTCAAAGCGATTAATTAAAGATGTGATAGACAATGCTTTGTCAGTATCTTTACAATAATAGTGATCAAATAAAAGTAAGAAAATCCACTGGGTCCACTTATAAAAATCAGGACTTGAAGTTCTCACCTCTCTGCTCCAATCAAACGAAAACCCCATTTGATCCAATTGAGTTCTGTAGCGTGAAATATTATCTTGAGTTGTTTTTGCAGGATGCTGTCCAGTTTGAATTGCATACTGTTCAGCGGGTAAACCAAAAGAATCGTAGCCTTGTGGATGCAATACATTAAAACCTTTGTGGCGTTTGAAACGCGCATAAATATCACTTGCAATGTATCCGAGGGGATGTCCTACGTGAAGTCCTGCACCTGAAGGATAAGGAAACATGTCCAAGATGTAAAATTTTGGTTTTTCTGAATCGTTGGAGACTTTAAAAGTTTGCTGGTCTGCCCAGTATGCCTGCCATTTATTTTCAATTTCTTTAAAGTCGTATCCCACGTGTTTCGGTATTGGTTGCTTTGAAAGGCACAAAAATACGCTTATTGCTGGAATGATAAAATGCTAAAAGAATATTTTATAAGCCCTGTTCTTGTAATTCTTTTCTATTTTTACAAAAACATTAGTTGTGGCACAAAGCTTTCAAGAAAACTTCCAAAAAAGAAGATTACTCACAGGATACTTTTCTGTGGTGGTGAGTATTACACTTGTTTTATTTTTTGTTGGTGTTCTTGGCCTATTCCTTCTAAACACAAAAAACATTGCTTCGCATTTCAAAGAGCAAATCGTGATGACCGTTTATTTGAAAGACAGCACGAAAGACATTGAAATTACCCAACTACAAAAAAAAATCCAACTCAATCCGGCTACAAAAAATGTTCGCTTTACTCCTAAAGAAGAAGCAGCAGAATTATATTCCAGAGATATTGGAGAAGATTTTGTAGAATTTTTGGGGTATAATCCTTTACTAAATTCAATTGATATTTATTTCAATGCTGCCTTTGTCAATACCCTTTCTCTCATACAAACAAAAGAAAATATCGAAACTGCTGAATTTGTAAATGAAGTTGTGTATGACCAACCTCTAGTCACTCTTTTGGATGAAAATATTCGTAAAATTTCTATTGTGTTACTTATCACAACGGTTTTATTTGTTGTCATTGCTTTATTGCTGATAAATAGTTCCATCAGACTGTCTATTTATTCCAAGCGATTTATTATCAAAACCATGCAACTTGTCGGGGCAACTAAATCATTTATCCGTAGACCTTTTATCTGGACTCATTTGCGACTAGGGTTTGTCAGTTCCTTACTTGCCTTGGGTGGCCTTACGCTTTTGTTCTTTGAACTCAATAAGCGCTTTCCAGAACTAAACATGATGAACCATCCATTTGAGCTCATTGTTGTTTTTGGAGGAGTTTTACTTTTAGGAATTGGAATTACAGGTATTAGCACCTTCTTTGCGACTCAACGCTATTTAAACCTTAAAACAGACGCTGTATATTAAAACGTATTAGTCCTATGAAACAGTCCAACACTCCTAAAAAATTATTGTTTGGAAAACGAAATTACCGCTTTCTTTTTTTAGCAATTGCTCTAATTGCAACGGGTTTTATCTTAATGACGGGTGGTGGAAGTGAAGATCCAAATTATTTCAATGAAGCCATTTTTAACTTTAGACGCATTCGCTTGGCTCCCACGTTAGTACTTGTTGGGTTTGGAGTTGCCATGTATTCTATTCTGACACAACAAGCTTCCAAAAAATGAGTTATGTTGAGGCGATTGTTCTTGGTATCATCCAAGGGTTAACCGAATTTTTACCCATTTCGTCTAGTGGTCATTTAGAAATTGGTAAAGCCTTGTTTGGAAATCAAGCAGGGGCCCAAGAAAGTCTTTTTTTAACTATCGCCCTTCATGTAGCTACTGCACTAAGCACAGTTGTGGTCTTTAGAAAAGATATTCTTGAAATCATCAAAGGCCTCTTTGCATTTAAATGGAACGAGAGTACTGAATTTAGTTATAAAATTATTCTCTCCATGATTCCTGCCGCGCTTGTTGGTCTTTTTTTACAAGATCAAATCGAATTACTTTTTGCACGAAATTTGACCTTAGTTGGAGCCATGCTTTGCCTCACTGCAATCATTTTATTTTGGGCAGACAAAGCCAAAAAAACAGACAAAACTGTCTCTTCTCAAAATGCAATCGTTTTAGGTATCGTTCAAGCCATTGCTATTCTACCCGGAATCTCTAGAAGTGGATCAACTATTGCTACTGCTGTATTACTGGGAATTGATCGTGAAAAAGCGGCACGCTTTTCTTTCCTTATGGTGCTTCCTCTTATTTTTGGGAGCATGGCTAAAACTATTTTAGATGCAGATGGATTAAGTCATAAAATCGAATTTCTGCCTTTATTTTTTGGGTTTTTTGCAGCCTTTTTTACGGGTATTTTAGCTTGCAAATGGATGATTGCATTAGTTAAAAAAAGTCAACTTAAATTTTTTAGTCTTTACTGTATAACTGTTGGTGGAATTGCTTTGGTATATGGACTTTTTTGAACAACATTTTGATTCTGAAACACTTCAGAAGGGTCAAATTTTCTTGATTGACAAACCCCTAGGCTGGACCTCCTTTCAGGTAGTTAATAAAATCCGTTGGCATTTAAAAAATGCAACAGGACTTAAAAAATTAAAAGTTGGACACGCAGGAACTCTCGACCCCTTGGCTACCGGACTATTGCTCATCTGTACAGGAAAGAAAACAAAAACAATCAGTACGTTACAGGATACCGAAAAAGAATACATAGGAACATTTAAACTGGGAGCGACTACTCCCTCTTACGACCTAGAAACTGAGATTGACAAAACCTTTAGCATTGATCACATCACACCTGAATTAATAAAACACACAACACAACAATTTACCGGAACCATTCAACAGCAACCTCCACTTTTTTCTGCTCTTAAAAAAGATGGAAAAAGGCTATATGAATATGCCAGAGCGGGAGAAACTACCGAAATTGTAAAACGGACTGTCACTGTCTCTGAATTTAAAATCACCAAGATAGAATTACCTAATGTCGGTTTTTTAATTCGCTGTAGTAAAGGAACTTACATTAGAAGCTTAGCACATGATTTTGGAAAATCAATTTCGAGCGGTGCTCACCTTAGTGCTTTACAGAGAACTCAAGTTGGTGATTTTAAATTGAAAAATGCCTACACAATGGAAAGTGTATTAAATAATAACTCGGATATAAATATTAAAAGCAAATAATGTAATAACTTGCTTTAAGATTTATTAAATAAATCAAAATGACGCAACAAACGATTTCAAAACAATTAGACCGTTTAGGATATATACAAGCTCCTGTTGAAAAAGATGTTGACCTGAGCCAAGCCATAGTAAAACTTAAAAAGGAAAAGAATGCTGTTCTTCTTGCCCATTATTATCAGGAACCAGCTATCCAAGACTTAGCAGACTACTTAGGGGATAGCCTGTATCTTGCGCAACAAGCTGCGAAAGTAGAAGCAGATATTATTGTTTTTGCTGGAGTCCATTTTATGGCAGAAACTGCGAAAATCATCAATCCATCGAAAAAAGTATTGCTCCCCGATTTAAAGGCTGGTTGCTCTTTGGCAGATTCTTGTCCTCCCACTGATTTTGAAGCATTCAAAGCGTTGCATCCTAAAGCAATCGTTGTAACCTATATTAACTGTTCTGCTGAAATCAAAGCGCTGAGTGATATCGTTTGTACTTCTAGCAATGCTAAAAGGGTGATTGAAAGTATTCCAGTTGATCAAGAAATCATCTTTGCTCCTGATAAAAATCTAGGTCGCTTTTTAATTAAAGAAACAGGACGGGATATGATTTTATGGGATGGTGCCTGTATTGTTCACGAAGCTTTTTCCTTTAATAAAATTGTAGCCCTTGCCCAGGAGTACCCCGAAGCTAAATTTATTGCCCACCCTGAAAGCGAATCACCAATTCTTGAGATTGCCCATTATGTTGGAAGCACTTCGGGCCTACTTCAATTTGTTCAATCCGACTCTGCTAACAGCTATATTGTTGCTACAGAAGCTGGAATTTTACATGAAATGCAGAAAAAATGTCCACATAAAACTTTTATACCAGCACCTGTTGAAGACGATACTTGTGCTTGTAGTGAATGTGCTTTTATGAAATTAAATACCTTAGAAAAACTATATAATTGTTTGCGTTTTGAACAACCTGAAATTCTGTTAGCACCCGAACTCATTGAAAAAGCAAAAATGCCTATTCTTAAAATGTTAGCGTTAAAATAATAATGTTTACAGATTTATTAATTATTGGGACTGGAATTTCTGGACTTTCTTTTGCCATTAAATTAGCAATGAATGATCCTGAAATTTCTATGGTCTTAATTTCCAAAGATCAAGTTAGTGAGGGAAATACAAAATATGCTCAAGGTGGGATTGCGGTAGTCTCCGATTTCGAAAAAGATTCTTTTGAAAAACATATACAAGACACCTTGATTGCTGGGGATGGTGCCTGCAATCCTGAAGTTGTGAAATTTGTAGTAGAGGAAGGTAAAGATCGGCTCAAGGAGTTGATGAATTGGGGAACTCAATTTGACACCCAACAAGAAAATCTTCATTTAGTGAAAGAAGGGGGGCATTCGGAAAAAAGAGTAGTCCACTATAAAGACCACACAGGGCTTCACATTCAACAAGCTTTGGTGAATAAGATTAAGTCCTTTCCCAATATTAAAATTTTAGAAAATCACACCTTAGTTGATTTAATTACAGATCACCACAGTACCCAAAAACACCATCGCTGTTATGGCGCTTATGTCATTTCTAGAGAGGAAGAAAGCATTCTTAAAATAAGCGCTAAAATTACGGCACTCTGTACTGGAGGTGCAGGGAGTCTATACGCACACAGCACAAATCCAGCTCTAGCAACAGGCGACGGACTTGGTGCTGCTTACAGAGCAAAAGTTCACATGGACAAGTTGCCCTTCGTTCAATTTCACCCCACGGCCTTATACCATAAAGTGAATGGAAATACCTTTTTGATTACCGAAGCGGTTCGAGGAGCAGGAGCCAAACTCAAAAATAGTTTGGGTGAGTGCTTTATGGATCAATACGATTCTAGAAAAGAACTTGCCCCAAGAGATATTGTAGCCCGTGCCATTCAAAAAGAGATTCAAAAACAAGAAGAAAAATTTGTTTCCCTTGACTGTTCTTATTTGACGACTGAAACCTGGAAAAAACGCTTCCCTAAGATCTATGAAACTTGTTCATCATTAGAAATACATCTACCTCAAGACATGATCCCAGTCGTTCCTGCTGCCCATTACTTTTGTGGAGGCATCCAAGTTAACAGTAAAAGTGAATCCAAACTAAAAGGTCTTTACTCTATTGGAGAATGCAGCTCTACAGGACTACACGGAGCCAATCGACTTGCGTCCAATTCCTTGCTCGAAGCCTTAGTTTTTTCTCATCGTGCAGCTCTTGATGTTCTTGATGCCTTAAAGATGGAATTGCCAGACCCCTCTTTTTATGAAACACTCCCGGAGTGGAAAGGAGACACCTATTCTAACTCAGTTGAGATAAAAGAAATTCGTCATTTACGTCACAAACTACAAGAAGTAATGACCAATCATGTTGGGATTTTCAAAACAACAGAAGGACTTCAAAAAGCTGACTTAGAAATGTTTGAAATCTATAATAAAGTGCAAGAAATATACAATCAACACAAACTGACCCATGGCTTGTGTGAATTAAGAAATATGGTAAGTATTGCTCATTTGATCATCCAACAAGCGCAATCCATCACAGAAAATAAAGGAGTTTTTTACAATCAAGATTATGCCTAGTCATTTTTTTCAACATTATAAAAGCGAATTAAATCACTTCATAGATGAAGCACTAAAGGAAGATATTGGTTCCGGAGACCATAGTGGCCAGTCCTGTATTACTGAAACTGCAACAAGTTCGGCTAAATTGTTAGTCAAAGAAGAGGGAATACTTGCAGGGATGGGGCTTGCAGAAGTTCTTTTTCATCGCTACGATCCTAATTTAATTTTTAACCCCCTTATAAAAGAAGGGGCTAAAGTAAAAAAAGGAGCTATTGCCTTTAAAGTTGAAGGAAATACCCAGTCTATTTTAGCGACGGAGCGTTTGGTGCTAAATTCTATGCAACGCATGAGTGGTATCGCTTCACTCACCCATAAATTATCTCAAAAAATAAAGCATACAAATTGCCAACTTTTGGATACCAGAAAAACCACCCCTAATTTTAGATATCCCGAAAAATGGGCCGTTCAAATTGGAGGTGGGACCAATCACCGAATGGGATTATTTGACGCCTTAATGATCAAGGACAATCATGTTGATTTTTGCGGTGGGATGACCCAAGCGCTTCAAAAGACAGAATACTACCTGAAGTCACTACCCCAGCCTTTAGAGGTGGTTGTTGAGGCAAGAAATCTGGATGAAATCAAGGCAGTCCTACCCTTTCCCTGGGTAAGTAGAATTTTACTAGACAACTTCAACGCCAGAGAACTTGTTACTGCTCTTGAATTGATCAACAATAAAGTACCCACAGAAGCCTCTGGAAACATAACGGAAAATAATTTGATTGAAATGGCCGAAACAGGGGTAAATTTCATCTCAATGGGAGCTTTAACCTACAGTGCAAAACCTATTGACTTGAGTTTAAAAGCAGTTTTGAACTAAACAAGAATAAGTAAAAGGTTTAACACTATAGATTGTTGGTCATTAACTCAAGAAAATTCTTCTTTAATTTTTATATTTGTTAACACATTCATCTACATGAAATACCAAAGAATACTTTTAAAATTGAGCGGAGAAGCCTTAATGGGCGACCTCACGCATGGAATTGATCCAGTCCGAATTGATAGTTACGCCAAAGAAATAAAAAAGGTTTTTGATTTAGGTATCGAAATCGCAATTGTCATTGGTGGTGGAAATATTTTTAGAGGAGTGTCAGGTGCAAGTAAA
>Ga0222717_10000540_pt1 | contig 32354 bp, 20 predicted proteins | sample C33_18DmetaG_FD_165053 | JGI IMG/M metagenome (GOLD analysis project Ga0222717, IMG submission 165053) | Estuarine water microbial communities from San Francisco Bay, California, United States - C33_18D | ecosystem: Environmental > Aquatic > Marine > Unclassified | place: USA: California... | reverse complement strand
GTTATCCCTTTTTTAATTGAGGCGAAACCACCGATCGAAACTTTTGGGGTGAACTCGTCCTCTGAAATAATTGCTATGAGGTTACCGTCATTGAACCATTTTGTAATATTTTGAGTTGTATCACTTGAATCTAATATTGAATCGTATGTGAAACCGTTAGTTGTTCCTGTTGAACTAGGAGGTCCAACCAACACAGACGCCGATCCGTTGTAGAAGTACATCTGTCCCGTGTCTGAATCTATCCAGATATCACCAGCGGCTAGGCCAGACGGTGCATCTGATTGATATGGTGCACTTCCACCTGCGGTCTGCCAAGCGGTTCCGTTGTAAACTTGTAATTTTGAATTTGTTGAATCCCACCAAAGTTGTCCCTCTATGGGTTTGGATGGTGCTGTTGTGTTTGAGAAGTTTTCTAATACATGTAGGAAATTCTCTGCTATGCTTTCTCCATAACCTGCGTAGCCTTTTCCTATAAAACTCAAATCAGTCTGTGTGTTGACCACACCGTCCTGTACTGTGTACTTGTTCGGTGAACTAGAACTGTTTGTCTTGTTTACAGTGTATGGCATTAGTATCCTGTGTTACCACCTGACGTTGTTCCGCTTACTGTGTTTGATGTTGACAGTGCTGTAGAACTTGTCTCGGTGAATGTTGTTAAACTTTGTATCCTTAATGTGTAATCAATCTGTATAAGTCTATTCAATGATTTCTGTACTGGGTGGAATATAACGTGTGTCAACAACTTGTTTGTTGCTCCGTTCTCTGTTCCTTCCCAACTCTTCAGTCCTAATTCGTCAAACACATAGTCGCCATTGAAGTCTGTTGTGTTGTCGAAGGCCGCCTGTCCTGTTGGCTCACCGTAGTCAAGTGTGCAAGTCACAACAATGTCAGTATACTTGTTACCCGCTGTGTGTCTTACTTCCATCTTGTTTCTTGTGGTATCTTTGTTTGTTGCACTGTTGTCATCCACCACTTTGTAATAAGTTTGATTATATAATGTTGCGTTTGTACCTGTTGAGTTTGGCGTTAGGTAAGTTATAATTCCTGTTGGGTCAACGCTAGTACCACCATTACCCAGTGCAATTTCATGCACGAATCCTGTTGTCTTATTTGCTAAAGAATTAGCCAATGCCTGAGACATGTTTTCGTAGTGTATCGCATTTCTCTTGTCTACGATAACTTCACCTGTCTCTGGATCTGAGATCTTGATATGCCCCGTCATCATAACACCCGTGTTATCCTGAGGCTTTTTGTTCTCTTCTTTTGCTTCTGTTGGTTTGTTGTCCTGTGTCATCTAGTGTATTTATTCAGGTGCGTTTGTAGGCTCGTTAGCAATGAATTTAGCCTGTTGTGTGCCGGAAGCCTGTAATCCTTTACCATCTGCTGGATTACCATCTAGTGCCGTGTACCATACCTGTCCTTTCTTATGTAAAATTTTAACCTGTGTTCCAGAAGCAGGTACAGAGCTCAATGTTACTGCTGTTGTACTTCCGTCCACAGAATAGTTTATAGTGGATCCATCCTCGCTAGTGAGCAACAATCGTTGGCCACCAATGAATATGTCTAACTCACTAGCGGATGATGGTGTTTGTGATAGTGCGAACGTAGCCGTGCTACCGTCACCTGTGAAGGTGTTGGTGTAAACGGTGTCTGCATAAGGGATGGTTTGAGTACCAGACGCATCTACCACTTCCGTGCCTGATCCATGCCCCTTAATTCCTGTACCAAGTGTTCCACGTCTTAGTTGTCCCAACGTGTTACTTGATAATGTAAAGTATTCTATTCTCTCTTTGTCTATGAATATAACCCCTGGAACGTTAGCAGATGCGTTTGGTGTTGGCAACACACTCGCGTCTTCCACGGTTATGGTCTGCGTTCCTTCTGTCATATCCAGCGTTAATTTTGTTGTCGCAGTCTTAGAGATACGTTTGTAGAACGTCCTATTCATCATGTCCTTGAATATCCTAAACCCTGTGGCTCCAGTCGCTGATTCTAATGCGAAGTACATCACATCCAATCTATCTGATGATGTTATGGTCTTTCCAACTACGGTGACTGTGTTGCCACTCACTAGGTAGTCTAAACCTTGTACTAACTGCTGTCCATTCAACCACACGTGAGTGTAACCTGCGTTAAGTGTGTCAAATCTCAACTTAAACACTCCAGTGGGCCTTCCTTCAAGCACTTCTCTTCTCTGTTTCATTCCAAGTGCGTTGTTAAATGTTGTCACTGATATCACGTCAGTACCACTTAAACTGTAAGGTGATGTGATAGCACTTGGAACTAAAATGATGTCAGTTCCTTCGTTGAAGTATTGATGATCAACAAGTGTAGAAATACAAATTACATCTGTCGACGTAGGAACAGATGCAGTTACAAATTCAATGTTTTGATTTCCAATATCTACAGTGTAGTCTGTGTTTAAATCTTTTTTGGTTCCGTTCACATAAACTTCTACCTGGCTAGCAGTCGTTATTGTTTTTGCTGGATCTACTGTGGAGTCATCGCCTAGTCCTGACACTACACCGTATGTGTAAGTACTTCCGTCACCAACATAATAGGTGTTGTCTGGTCCACGTAGCACCCTTCCGTTGACTTCTACCGTTGTCAGTCCTGAGAATGGTCCTATTGATCCTGGTGGGTACGACAAAGTATGTCTATTAGTTGAACCGTCGTAAGTTATCGTTTGATTTCTCACACTTGCATAACTTCTTGTTGACGTCGTTGACTTGTTGAAACCTGCTATCTGTATGTAAGCACTTGCGGCAGGAGCCGAACTGAAAACAACAGTGATCGTGTTTGCACTGGTGCTAGTAGTGTAGGATGTTGTTGGCACGCCGTCTATTGTAACGTACAAGTCAGACGATGTTGAATCTAGATTGAACTCTCCTCTGGTAGATGTCAAATATGTTTTAGTGCTTCCGTCTCCTGTGAAAGTGTTAAGCACTCTGTAGTTCTCACCTGATATTGCGAATACCTTTGTGGATATTATACTGTTGTTCGCCGGAGCAGATGTAAATGTAATTGTTTTGTTAGCAACATTGATTGAATAGTTCGTTGTTAATTTCTTAATCACACCATCCACGCTCACTGTCACCGAACCTAATGTGCCTGGATAGTCTCCAATGCTGTATGTTGTTGTGCTACCGTTGCCTCTGTAATTCATTTCACTAATAAATGGCACACCTGATTCTGGTGATGTGTAAACTTTAATGTCTAGTGTGTCGAACAACTGTCCTGGCACAACCTCCTCTGGAGCGTAACTGGTGTCTGGAGAAACAAAATCATCTCCCTCCAACACTATGTCGCTAGGTGCATGTCCTAGTGCTGATGTGAATAATCCGCCCTTCACTATTGAATCCAAAGTCCTGTCATCAGTTGGAGTCAACACACCATCGTCATCAAACGGTATAAACTCTACCAATGCGTTTTGATCTGGAGTTTCGCTGATTGTAAATGTTGCTGTTGATCCATCGCCTCTGATAACATCTGTAAGTTTTCTTCTTGTGCTGTCATCTGCTGTGATGTAAACTTGATAAACTTCTGTTGTCGCAGGAGCCGTAGCGAAAGTAAATGTCGTCGTCGAGCCATCTGCTCTGAAGGCTTTGACTCTTGAAACACCGTAATTGTCCCATGGGAAATCATACCAACCCGCTTTGTCCCATCCTGCTTCTTGTGAGAATAACAATCCTGTAACCATCGTTCCACCGTAGTCCACACCTGTCATCACTTGGTCTAGTTCGTTGCCCGGCATGCCGGATCCTGGCGTGTAGAAACCTTTGGTCCTGTCAGCCGCTGTAAGTCCTGTCTCATTACCGTACACCTTATACACACTTCCAGCGTTGTCGTCAAAGTCTGTGCTTGAAGTGAATGCGTTGGTCACTTTGTAGAGTTGATTGTTGTATCTCAGTAAATCGTTGTAGGCGTAAGCCGTCGACGCTGTCCAATCTGTCACTCTAGACGTGCTTGATACCCTGTCAAACTTTATCGTTGTGTCAAAATCCCTAACTAGGTCGTTGTTAAGATTTGCATATGCCTTTGCAGTGTCAGTCGGTGTTGTTCCATCTGTCTTACCACCTGTCAACAAAACAGTAGGCGTTGCTGTGTAATTTGCTCCCACCCCTGTCACTGTAATTTTTGTGACTGCTCCACCTTGTATTACAGCAGTAGCAGTTGCGGCGGTTGTAGCAGGTGTAACATACATCTTGAACGTGCCTGATTTAGTGCTTTGTGCTTCATTTGTTGATGCCGTTGGACCATAGAATGTGTCCGTGTAGCCATCGAATGTGTAAGTTTTAGTAGTGCCCGAACCTGAATTCTGTGTGTCATATATCTCAGCCTGTTTCTCACTTGTAAACAACGGATAGTAATACCCAAACTGTCCACTTGTGGCACCTGATGCACTTGTCGCCTGTATCTGGAATGGTCCTGTTGATCCTGTAGTTCCTCCAACTATCGTCACTGTGGGTGCAACCTCATACCCCGAACCACCTGCTGTTACTGTGATCGACTGCAAGTACTTCTTGTGGTAGTCGTACCACATCTGGTATGGATACTCTGTCAATTTCGCCGTGTCTAGGTCAACATTCAAACTCCTAATTTTGCCTTTGGTGGCATCATAAAAAGTAGGATTGTCAAAATCTGAGAATATGCCGTCCTGTGTTTCTGTCTTGTCGTAACCCAGTTTGTACTCTCTGAGTTTTGTATGGAAAGGTTTGACCTCATTGATGTAACTTTCTATCCAACTATCTGTGCCTGTAGTGTATGTTTTTCTTTGGTCAAGTTCTCTTACAGAGTTTTTAGCATTTATAAATGATGTCTTGAACATCCAATCAACGTATGTCTGCTCTGCGAGTACCTTTCTTAATCCTGTGAAGAATAATGTATTGTATTCTCCGGCTAACTCGTCCGTGAACAGGTCATCCCTTAATGCAGTTAAAACTTTCCTTGTCTCAATGCTTGGCTCTTGGTCAAAGAAATTGTCATCGAAATTATCCTGTCCTGCAAAACCCGATGCGTCTTGGCTGTAGTCGTAAAGTTTAGTGCTTAACCTAATTGTCCCGTCCTCTGTTCCAACGTTTTCCCATCCTGTTGCAGTCTTCATGAATAATTTCCAACCACCTGTGTCCGCACTTGTGACTTTGACGTGCTTGCCTATTGCAATATCCAGTGTGTCAAGTTCGTACTGGTACGTGACCTGCTTGTCAATTTTGGTTTCCTCACCATGCACCATGTCTCCGTCTGTTTTATACCAGTTTGTGTACTGCCAGTATGCTGAAGTGTTATAACTTTGTATTTTACTTCTCGACCATTCCGTGCCATTCCAGGTGTATATTGCCCAGTAGTTGTTGGCAGTCTCGTCCGCTTTAACAAGATATTTCACTGTCCCTGACAAGTCTGCTGTATTGATGTATGCCAGTTCAGAATATGTGTCCACTGAACCGTCCCATTCGCCACTCTGTGACGTAGGTTCTGGATCTGATGAATCCAAGTTTGTTAAATTTACCTGTCCAACCAATTGATTTTTCTTCAATACGCTGTTTGCGTAATCTATAATTTCTTTTAGTGCGTCATACCTATCAACATACCAACTCTGCCTTGGCCTTATTTTATTTCCGTACCTTTCGTTCAACGGGAGATCAAGATCAGGCACCATGTCGCCTGCGGAATTTTTTCCTATCAGTGAGTCCCACCAACGTGACTCTATTTTATTCGCCGGTCTGTAGTCTGGATCACCTTCTCTGACCAATTTCCATACGCTATGCGAGTCTCCCTCGAATGTGTTAGCACGTATGTCTATGTTCAACACTATATCATTATTGATCAATCCATTGACATTATTGATCAAAAATTTATTAGTGTCTGTTACACTGTAGTACTTGTAATCAAAAGATCTTGGATTCTGTATTAGATTGGCAACAAATCCCACTGTGTTCTTCCTGCTCACCACACTGTTACTAGGCATTGTAGTCTTACCTTTTACCCAGTAGTAATAGAAGTTCACAAAACTGTCCAATTTTGAATCGTATCTCTGCACTACTGTATACCTGGAGTCATCGCCGGCTAGAGCAGTACCCGATACTATAGATCCTGACCCTTCGACCTTGTTGTTCCATTCACTAGGCAGAAGCCTCGATCCTGTCCATTCGTAAACATCTATGCTTGAGCCAGGGAATGTCTGTCCCCAATTGTTGTTTTTGTATTCCTGTGTGTCTTGCTCGTACCAAATCCATTTCACTTTCGACAGATCCCACCATACCTCTCCTATGTGGTCTTCTGCCCATGGTGTTTTGAGATTGGCTTTGTCTCCCACATTATAGGTCGCCGGATCCCACGCAGTCTTAATGCCAATTTCTCTGTCTGCGACACCGAGTATCCTGCCCTTTATTGGATCATATAAATCATAATAGTCTTGTAATTGTTTTGTCTTGTTGTTGAACTCGAAAACTTTACCCAGTTTGTCAGTGTCCATTAGTGCAGTCTCAGTCACTAGGTTCTTCCAAGCATACTGTCCGTTCTCTGTGAGATCGTAACATGCGACAGTACCATCATTGACCAGCATGGTGCTTCCGTCTGATGTTGTGTTGCCGTCGTCTTTTGGTGCACCAACGTAAACTGAATTATCAATTATGCAGACGCCTCGTCCGAAGTCATCGTCTGCTGTGACATTATCCGTGATCAATCTGTCATCTACCACAAATTTAGTGTTGTACATGGTTGCCGTGAACGCTCCACCTGATCCCGAGTTGCTGTCAACTATTGTGGTATCCTGTAAATCAAAAGTCGTCTCACCTGAGTCAAATTTCATTTCACGCGAGCTGGCAAAATTTTCAGCACCAATTATCACTCTTGTACCGGCGTCATTCATGTCTAGGCTTGTACCGAACTTCATGTTAGTGCTAGATTCCGGAGCACCTATAGTCTGTTGCAACGTGTATGTGTTAGTTGAATCATCTGCGTTCCATTTGTAGTAGTAAACTGATCCCGCATCTGGATGTACTGTGCCATCAACACCTGGAGCACCAATCACTAGCGTGGTCCCATCTTTACTCATGGCCATGGAGTCACCGAAGGCTGTGTTTAAACTAGAACCATCTGACGCCACACCTGTAATGGTCTGGGCCAGCGTGAATGAATTCTGTGTACTTCCGTCATTGCTCTGTGATGTCTTGATAAAGATCTCAACCTTTCCTGCGTTTCCTGGTGCAACGGAACTAACAGCAAGTATGTCTCCGTTGTCGTTGGCTTGTATCCTGTGTCCAAATCTCTGTCCTGAACCACCTGCTGGTGATTCTAATGTGTAGTCCTGTGTCCATCTATCGTATGTTGACCCGTCAGCACCTATGCCCCAAGTGTACATGTACACTCTGCCTGTGTCATTGTTGTGTCCAGGTGCGGAAACAAACATATATTTGTCTGCTGTTGTCCTCGTTGAAGTTATTCCCGGTTCAGAAATTTTATGTGCCCAACCAAAATTCTGCGAAGAGGCATCCACTGGTGGTCTAAGAGTTGTTAACGTTCCATACCTAAATGTGCTTGGATCCCATAACATTATTTTTATCAAACCAGCATCTGCAAATCTTGTGCTACCATCTGATCCTAAAGAATTTGTGTACGGGCCACCTGCCACCACAAAGTTTTCATCTGTACTGATTGACAGCGACTCACCTAATCTTCCTGTTTGATCATTTCCAGCAGTTGTTGTTATTGTTGATTGTGTCTGAAGCGTCGTTCCTGGTGTGGTAGATGATCTGAATAGGAAGTGTATCTCACCTTGTCCCTTACCTGGAGCGGATGCTATCACTGTCCTACCGTCATTACGTGCCACTATCCTGTGTCCAAACTCCTGTTCCGCAGTGCTGGCGTCTGGCGACAGAACTATCGCTGACGTGTATGGATCTTGTTTCTCGTACACACGCCACAGTCCTGAACTGTCAGCGTCTGCGAACACCTTGTCTCCTGGTTGTTCTATTGCATCGTTTTTGTCTGTGTAATTTTCAAAATCTATCAAATCATTTACATTGTCCATTGATGCTAATCTCACAGACACAAATTTATATACGTTTCCATAACTGTCTGCTGTTGAGCCATCTTCTAGAGCCGGAATGAATCCCACGTTGCCATCGTAATCTATAATCACTGTCTTGTGGTCTGGTGTTGCACTGACCTGGTACACGCCGTTCAGTGTTGCTTCTTCACTGTTTGATATACCGAAATAGTCTGCCTGTGTGGTTGTGGAACCTGCTGTCAAATTATGAGAACCTGTGAAAGTGATCTCTAACTGTGTGGCATCGTTTATTAATTGTAGATTTGCTATCTTTATTCCAGCACTGGTAATCCTGAACACGTCCCAATCACTGTTGCTCTTGTTAGCAACCCATATCAGGTCATTGGTTGTTATGGCATTCATGTCTAAGTTTAGAATCTCTTCTAAGTTGAACGCTGTGTGCTGTACCTGTCGCAGTTGCGGATATCCTGCCGTCTTATAGACCTGTGCCGTGTTCCTGCTTACACCTTCTTTTGTGTAATCCAGTCTTTTGAATGTTGCTGATGCTGTGTACTCGACAGGCTTGTAGTAGAAGTCGTCTTTGACTATGGCATCTGATCTAATATAGTCTATTGTATCATTAGATGTGTCCAACAATTCTATGCTCTGTGGATTTGCTGTGATTTCATCGTCTTTGAGTGTAATCTGTATATTTTCTATAGAATCTGTGTTACCAAAGTTTCCTGTCCGGATCATCCATTCCGGATATAGGTCTAGCGTGATGTCCTCGCCATCGTACTTGGCCTTAAGAATCTTGTCTATTGCGTTCTTTGTACCTTTCTCCCTGATGTAACCTTGATAGAATTTGTACTGTGAAACATCATTTACAAAAAGATTCTCCAAGTAGTCCCTGCTCTGGTACCCTGTCAGTCTCTGTGCCAACTGCTGTTGTGATTCATCAAAATTATTAGTCTCTAACTCATAGAAGTCGTTAAACTGTGCTATCTTGTATTCAAAGTTAGGAATTAGTTGTGGTGCTGGTTTCTCGTCTTTAAGTTTCCAGTTGGTTGTCTCAAAGGTTGATCCTGAATTGTGATTAATTTTTGATACATAGAACTTTCCTTGGTATTCAACGCTGTCACCAATCCTGTAGTCAGTGTTGGCTATCCAGTAAGTTACCTGTGCGGCGTCAAAAATGAAACCTGGTGCGTAGTAGTCGCCGTTCCACCCTGCGGTCTTCCAGCCAACTAATTTCAATCTCTGTTGTCTGTATCCCGTGAACGGATCATATATGATGTCTGTGAAAACTGTGCTGTTATCAAATAATAACATGTGTTCCTTCTGCACAGTATTCAATGCGATGTTGTATAGTCCAACAGTTTCTGATTTAATACCTAGTTCAAAAGTCTTACCTATTCTTTTGGTTGTAATTTGATTTATGTCAATATTCCTACCGCCCGAATCTAGCAAAGAATAATCACCTGCTAAGTTTCGTAATTTTCCCACTATGCTGTTGCTTGTGTCTAGTTCGAATCCGTCTGCGGCCGGTGACACGGTGATCGCTGACCCTGGGGACCATTCCTGTGTAGTCCAGAACAAGAACTCTCTGACAGCGTTGGACCAGTTCAGTGTTTCCTTTATTTCATTTGAGAACTTGTTGAATCTAAATCCTTGAGACTCAAGGTAATGTCCATATCCAAACAGAAAGTCTGACACATCCTGTATGGTGTCAAACACATGACCATAAGGTATTGTCTGTGTTGTCTCTTGATACGCATTGTATTGGTTTACTCTTATCGATCCCTCCACCGATACTGCTGTGGATGTTGTTGTTTTGACGGGATAATTGAAATTAAAGTAAGGTTTAGTTGTGCTATATCCTAACACTTTGTATCCACCCAATACTGTAGAACCATCTTGGCTGATGTCTGTGTTCTTTTCTACAAGCACACCCGAATATTGGAAACTATTCACAGGATTAGATGTCCTGAACAGTATCTTGTAGTTTTCGTCTGGTATAAATTTTGATCCGGAAGTAGATCCTGGTGACACACTATCAGTCAGTATCTTTATGTTTTCCTTGTCTGTGAAACCACCTAACTTGTATGCCAACTGAACAGACAGGTTCTTTATCTTGTCATAGTAGAAAGTTTTGGGATCAAGATTCCTTGAAATTATGTAGTTTATCACTAGCGGCTGATATCCTGCTGTTTGGTATCTTGTGGTTACCCCTGTTGCTATATTTGTTTCCGTTTCTAAATGGTATCTTGCCGTTGCCAATGTGTTCCTAATACCAGTTTCTGTGTTGATTTGATTTCCAGAAACGTTAGTTGCCAATCGTGATGTATCAAAAAAGTTAGAGAAGAATTTTGCGGGTTTGGTGAGTGCTAAAGTCTTCAGCACTGTAAATGGGTAAGCACTTGATCTCCTCCATGCCGTCTCCGCTGGTGCTTGATCACCAAACTTCCAGGCGTTCCGCCTGCCCGGTATGTCAAAGTTGTCAACGAGTCCTGTCGACAGTGGGTCTAAGAGGTTACCTGATGCATCAACAGGTAGGTAGTTCTTTATCAAAGGCTTTCCATATCTGCCTGGTTCCGTTGCAACAGCATTCCAGAGTACGTCGTTGCCTGATGTGTATGGTGCTGTGCCATATGTCGCGTCCCAATCTGTTGGCTTCTCCGAATTTCCTAGCATCTCCCATGGTCTTTCATGTGGTGCATCGGTGTCATAGAAATATTTGTATATGCCTCTCCAGTGTCCTGGTAAGTTTTCGTCTATCAGCATACCTTTAGATCTAGCGTAGTTGTAGGTGAAGGGTGATCCTTCACTGAACACCGTGTTGTTGATATACTGCACGTTGTTACGACCCGCCCACTGGTAGAAGTCTGGTGCCATGACGCCGTCTACTTCTTGTACAGTGTAGTCTGTTGATGTAAACGCACTAGGTAAAACATCATGTATGTCAATCAAAGTGGCATCGTAGGTGACTTTTATGTTGTTGTAGATTCTTTTTTCTAGTTCTAGTATCAACGAATCACGCTCGTCTCCGTATGCCTTGATCATTGAACCGTCGTGTTTCCGGATCACTGCGGTATCAGTCAAATAAGTTGTGTCTGTAAATGCTTCAGGAGTAAACTTCGGATACATTCCAAGTTTAGTAGGTGATGGAGGCATGTAACTACCTGTCGTGTCAGTGTAATCCTTGATCACTAACTTGTCTCCCTCTGCTAGTGTTTTAGTGATGCTGACGCTGTCATCTGTTGTGCTGAAAGTGTAGTCTGTACCTAACAACAACTGCACACCATTCAGATAGACGTACACTGCCCTGTTGCTTATAGTTGTTATATCGTGCTGTGAATCTAATGCATAATCCGTTTGTGATGAACCCATGACTGTGTATGATCTAGTTGATACATTTTCTCCCCAACCAAGCATGTCCTCGTAGAAGAATGGGAAGGTGTTGTTCCTGCCAGGTGTTATGGCTGAGATGATCTCGTCAACTCTGTCAGCGGCCACTCCCTCGTATGCTGAACCTGTTGCATGTGTAAGAAATGCGTTGTACCATTTCTCATACTCCTGATTGACATAATCCGTTGCTGTGAAGAAGTTTGTTTCCTGGTCTATGGTTCCAAAAATAGCAGGGATCAAAGGAGACTCGTGCTGGTGTATGCTACCACCCATTAACCTCGCATCTGGTTTATCCCTTAGATTTGATACACCGGGTATTGCCCCAGTCACGTCCTGGTTCTTATCAAAGATGTCTTTGACATGATTTAATATTTGTCCAAAAGTGAATGTGCCCAACTGCTGGTTTAGACTGTTCGTTGCAAGATTTTCTGGTATCTCGTAGATTCCCTTGTTGGCAACCTTGTCAGCACTGCTGTGCCCTGCGATTCTGATTTGATCGTTTACTTCGAGTGCTTTGTTAAATTTAACGTATTTGTTTTTTGTTCCTGTCTCCAATGTATAATCTGTAGTAATTGTTTTCCTTATTCCATTTACACTTACTGAAACAGAAAGATCCTCTAGGTCCGCTGAATCTTTAAAGAAGTCTACCGGGAATAACTGTTTCTCAGTTGCATCTACTATGAAAGTCCTTATAACACGTTGTTTACTCTCCGCGGTCCTTTTTATCCAAGCACTCCGTGAATTGTGTGTTGACCTACCTGTGGTGTAGTGCAGATGTCCCTCGGCCAAGTTCTTTGTTATTGTGGTCGTTCCGCTCTTGTAGGTGAATGTGCCTGACGTGTGATCAGAATCAAAGACAATGTCTCCAACATTGTTAATGGTGTTGTACTTGACTTTTATTCCAAGAACCGTGTCAGTGGTTGCTGTGTCTGATGTTGCAAAGGCAAACACCTTTGCTCCTTCGAAAGTTGAATTGGGGTATGTCGTGTCATCGTCAAACGACGTGTGGTCGTTGTCGAACATCGCAAACAAAGGCTGTTGGTTGACTCCTGTCTTTTCCTGTGATTCAATGAAGGTCTCTGTTGTGCTGTCATAACGGAAAGTTTTGCCTTGGTTGACTGTGCCGAACTCGATGAATATGGAATCATTGTTAGTCGGTGTTGCATCAGAGGCCTCCGTCAAGTTTATGACCTGTGTGGAGTCTCCTGCTGTGACGAAGTTAACATCATATATCTTATTCTTGACCAAAGGATCTGTGTCTGCCGCAAAAACAATCCTCATTCCGTCCGCAAGTGATAGTCCGTCAATGATGTAACCGGTCTGTTTAACCACTGTACTGAATGCGTCCGTGGTCACTGTGTCATACAATGTAACGGACGTCTTGGCAACTGTGCCATGGTTATACAGTGCCAATCCTGAATCAAATTCTATTATAGGTCTCTTGGCCCTGTCATCCTCGTTTAAAGTGGGAGTGTATCCATTGACTTTCGCTGTTTCATCTATGATGGATCTGTGGAACCATCTATTGTACCTTGACCAAGCATTCCTATCTTGTGAATCTCTTTTTATTGTTATGTAATCTTTGTTTTCCGGTGTGTAGTAGGCTTTTGCATATGGTCTAGAATCATAACCTGCCTGATCATACAGTATAGTTGATTCAGTTGCGTAACTTCCTGGTGTGATCAATTCCTCAACGTCTGTAAGAGTGATAGCATCACCAACACCCTCAACGTAGTATTCCTTGTCCTTGTATCCTGTTGACACCAATGAATTTGTGAACTTAATCTTCATTCCATTAGAAAGGTCAAGCGTCCTCAAACTGTAATTTTTTGCACCAATAATGTCGTCCTCGACATTGATTGCTGTTGTACTTGTGACATCTTTTATCTGAAGGATGCCGTACATGGCATCATGATTGCCACACTGATAATATAAAGTGTCTGGTGCACCTGTTGTGGGCACCGTGAACGTTACCGTGCCTTCGTCTGCACCATTGTTGGTCACGCCTGTGTCAAATATTGTTGACGTAGAACCGTCCAAAGATACCTTGTTCTTATACGGTTCCGTCATGATCCAGAACGGATGTCCTTTGGCGTTAACATTGAAGTTGTACGTGTTACCCCTGTAGAGCGTTAGTATAGGGTTGTCCTCGTTTTCCCTGTGAGTGTAATTGTATGCACCCTTCTGTTTGTTCTCTACCGTGTATTCAATCACTGCGTTTGGACCCACTGAATCTATCTCAATGGCACCTAGTCCCTCTGGGATCCAATAGTACTCCCTGTAGTTCACTAACTTGTCATAATCAATTGCTGGGTTCCAACTGTACACTGTCTCCTTGTTCAACCTGTCGTGATTGTTGACCTTTCCCCCCAGGTACTTGATCTGATTTATGTAGTCATCATATGTTGCGGTGAACTTGACTTGATCTTCTGGATTGACAGACGTTGTGTCTCTGTCAGTGTATGTGACAGCGGGTTCCAACTGATATGCGAATCTATCCCTACTTGTAGCAGTGATGTACCTGTCGTTGACCTCCCTTGTGTATGCGTCTTGCTTTCCAATGTAGCCGTCTAATCTTTCTAATGAACCTTTCTGTACCAAAGGATCCATCGTGCTGGCCAGGAAACGTTGGTTTGCGTCTGACCTGTAGAAAGCCGGAAGGTGTTGTACGGTACGTCTGTACTCGTTGGTGCCTTGTTTTACAACTTCGTTGTTAGTGAGAGCGTTGGTTGGGTTGTCAGCCATTAGTATCCTGCCCCACTACTGCCGGTGCTTGAACCGGAACCTGTTGTAGTAGAGCCTGACACTGCTGATCCTGTCGTTGTGCTGTTCGTGGCAGTTGATGTTGATGTGACCACAGTTCCGGAAGCCGCCAGTTGATTGGCCCCAAGTGCTGTTATGATTGACACATCATCAACGGTGGCCCCACTGATGAAAATCTCGTCTGCCGCCGAGTCAAGTTGGAACAAGGACCCAAAACCCTGCCCTGACTGGTTTGGCACAATAACTGCTGTCAGTAAATCTGGAGCAAGTTGATTGTGTATGTAAGCGGCTAATTCTGTGAAGTAAAAAGTATCTCCGAAATCCCAATTGTCTAATGCAAAGAATTCATTTATTGCGGCAATTACTCTAGTCTTGATCACTGCATCTGACACGTTGGTCTTTGGATTTTTTACAACTTTGAATGTCGCTTGTAATTGTTCCTCTGCATTTGAACCAAAAAGTATCTTGTATTTTACAGGATGATATATTATCTGATCTGACAATGATTTCAATGGGTTCAGTTTGCCTGAGTAATTGATTCTCAATTGGTCTGACGTGGACACAAGTGGTTTCGAGCCGCCTTCCTGTAACCAAATCCTGAACAAGTTATCATATGTTCTCTCGAGCAGATACACATCAACAATATTAGAAACGCTGGGATCTATCCTTGTCTCCTGACCTGCATTATGTTTATATTGGAAATTAATTGAACCCCTACCTCTTTTTGCTGAATAATCTGTGGTAGTAGTCAGAGTGTTTGTTGTAGAACTGTAACTTTTTACTACATCCTCAGCACTGTCATAGAAATAAAAAAGTTGTCCGTCTGTATAAGTCGAGGTGTTTAAATTTATGTCTGCTTCATTTTCCGCAACAACAAAGTTTGTGGCCGCGTATGGTCTGAATCTTTCTATGTTATCATATGATGTGTACTTCTCAAAAAACACAAATTTAGTGGATTGCGAAAGTGTTGGTTCAACAAAAATGTCGAACAATTCAGGATTGTCTACTACTCCGTCGTCGTCAGCGTCAAAAAAACCAACTTTTACTTTCCTGTTGTCCTGGAAACCGTCTGCTTCTGTGACCACATCAACCACCTGCCAGGTGATAGGATAACCTATACTGTTGCCTGTTGAAACGATGCTATTTGTTTTCAATACTTTAACAGTGTCCTTGACACTCTTACCTGTTGTGTAATCGTAAATTTTTTCTTCCACATCATAATGAAACTTGTTCTGAGACTCTGATTCGAATATGTAATCCAGTTTTCTGTACTGCACTGTGTATGTGTTGCCGTCGTTTGTAAACTTGAACCACCAACTTGCATCTGAATTTGTTCCTGCTGTGGATCCTGCACTTGCAAGATCGAAATCTGCACTGGTACTTAGATTAGTTGTTGTTATCACCTTCCATGTCTCTGAATCTACATCATATCTCAGTCCAAACTCTTCGTATGCATCTATCCTGTCTTGCAAATCTGTTTCTAGTGCTGATGAAAATGAAGTTGTAAAATTAGGAATTATAGCCTTGACTACAGCACCTTGTGGTATAATATCACTAAGTGTTACAGGACCTACACCCGACTCTAGATTTCCTAATCCGCTGTTTGCTCCATCTAAAACGACATCTCCTATCTTCGTCCATGCTCTGTCTTCTGCGTTATCTGTGGTCGATGTGACCAGCGTGCCATTTAAGAATTTTCTCGTGTCTGGTGATGTGAATTTAATCAAAGCACCTGGTTTAGCGAACTTCATGTTCGAAGTTGCAGAATCACCTATTACCAACGCTCCGCCTGATGTGAAATAACCTGTGTTGGTGTTAGTTGATGTTGTAGTTGAATTCCATGTTGCTGAAAGTGTGCTGGCATCCTTTGTGCCGTACTTTAAGTAGTAGAACTGCCTAGCATATGCCTCTTTAAGTTTCGCTTCAACTGATGTATCTATAGTTGATTGTATGTCGCTTTTGTTGTTAAATGAAAATGTAAACTGCTGAACACTTTCTTCCCTATATAATATTCCGTCTTCGGCAAACACACTAACATTGGAATACGCACCGGTTGGATCTAGTATTTCTTTAGCCCTGCTTATGCCTGATGCTGATCTGTTGACAGATCTAACTTTTACAATTTCCTGTGATGCACTCAAAGGTACTACCTGGTAGTCCTCCGCTGTGATCATTCTGTTCTGAGAATAGTATACTTGAGCCGCTTTTTCCTTTATGGAATCATTTGTCTCTGTCGCCGCGGCATTGTACACGCTTGATTTCAAACTTAAACTTATCGACAACGATTGCTGTGCACCGTTGACGTCCGTGTAAGGCACAGTCAACCTTACGTCCTGCATGTCGGCAGGCTGTATGGCAAACTTTGCATTGTCGCTCACTCTGTAATAAGTCCTGAAGTTGCCTAAAGGTATGTTGGAAAAATTACCATCTCCAAACACTAGGTCGACTGAATCATTATTTTTTGTAACAACATTATATGTGTTTCTCTCTTCCTTAGATAAAGAATTGTAAATTGCATTGTTTCCTGATAACGATGGAACTTTTGACCATGCTTCAGACAACTGTCCAAACTGATCTAACTTGTACAACCATACGTCGGTATTGTTGATATTAGCACTTTCAAAACTTTTTACATAATTTGTAATTGCAGTGTCTACAGTGAATTCTTGATTCTGTAACGTTCCTTGTTTGAAAAGGAAGAAAAATCCCGTGTTATTAGAACTGTCCCCAGATCCGTCTGTCCTGTAAGTGTAAGTCAACCCGGAACCTGGCACCGGCGATGATTCGTATATGGCTTCTGAATCTGTTGTTGTACTAGGAACTATTTCAAAAGCTCTCGCTGTACCTCCAACTGATTTCTGGAATTTAAATATTGGTAGATCCAACTGGTTGGAACTTAATGTGTAGACTTCAGTGTTTATGCTACCTATCTTAGCCGACTCTCTTGGATTGCCAAACAGTTGTCCAGTCTGGTTGGCCGCATTCAGTATTGCTGTGAACTGCTCTCTGTAGTTTGAGTTCGCTGAGTCATTCCAAATGACATTTGAATTTGCTAGATTGGTACCTGTGCTATCCTGTACATCTTGTGTAGTTGATATAGCATCTACTTTCAATAATCCTGTTGCTGGAAGATTTCTCTTTGCATTATAGTTGATAAGCCTTGCCAATCTTAAAACCGAGTTTCTTCTTTCGGCAGTTTCCAAGAAGTTTTCCCTTGCGTTAAGGTCTACTCTGAAAGAAAGTGCTTGTGCCACGTAGGCAATAAGGTCTATTAGCGCCACATACTCAGAACTCTCAACGAAATCATTGAAGTCATCTGGATAGTTCTCTTGCAGATACGCTACCATGGTCCTTCTCAGTGTCTCAAAATCGTATGATTTGAAATCCGCCTGTTGGAAAGCCTGGTAGATCTTTCTCCAATCTTCCGCAACTAATAATCTGTTTTGTCTATCTGTAGTGGCCATTGTAATTACAATGGTATTTATATGTTAGGAAATGTGCGTATATTAAGATAGGCGTAACAACGAATTCTCATCGAAGTTGAATCTCAGTTTCTCTGTTATATTCAGTGGAACATAGGTTATAGTGGCCTGTATGGCTATTCCCTTGTCCGCTTCTGTTACTAGAATCTCTTGTGTAGAAATACGAGGGTCTGCGTTTAAATTTGCAGTGATGTCTTCAAGTATTGCGTCTTTAAGTTGCTCAGTGAACGGTTCGAATATGGCATCATATATTATCGTGCCAAATTCAGGGTTTTCAACTCTCTCGCCTTTACGCACACTCAACCTATTGATTAAGTCTTGCTTTGCAACCTCGAAATCATACAGTTTGAAGTTAGTCTTGTCCGCACGCGAACTGAAGCCTTTGAAGGTGACTGCCTTGTTTGATAAGTCTCCTGATCCTGAATCTCCGTATGCCATATACTATATTTACTCCCTAAAATCTAAAGAAACTCTTCACCGCCGAAATGGCACTACTTTTAATTGATGCTATTTTACCATGGATAAAACTCATCGCGGCGCCTTTGGGATCGGAAATTAATTTCTGGATATCGTTTGCTTTGCTTGTTAGAGAAGTTAAATTTTTCAGCGGCAGTTTGATACTGTCATTGAGTTTGACTACTTTGCCTAGTTTGTCGGATACTGCCTTGATACTAGGCTGTTTCAATAATTCTGATTTAATCACTTTCAATTCCGTAGAAGAAAGGTCCGGACTGGATTTCTTTATTTCGTCCATTGCTTCATTGATAAACTTTTTAGTCCTCGCAGTACTGCTCTGTCTATCATAAGGCTCGTGGGTGACAAAATCTGTGACTGTTGTCTTATTGTCAATCTTGTTAGGTTTTCCCTGTGCCAGAGGATTGTCGTCATCTATGTCTATAAGACCTTCAGTTACTTTAATCCCTACCGCATCTGGTTTGAGCCAACTAGGACCCCACACTGGACTGGCATTTATCGAATTCAAATGTACCTGTGATCCTGCTAGATCTATTCTGCCTTTTGCACCATGTAGTTGTGTGCCTTCTGTGTACGAACTTATACCATCCCTTCCGTAATGCCTAACAGCACCTTTCTGGGCACTGCTGAAAACTCCTTTTTCTCCCATTGCAAAAAGATATCCTTCTGCGTTAAGAGCCAAGTGGTTTTCTGATGTAAAGTTGATGGTTCCTTTGGCATGGAAATTGATGTTCGTCTCTGAGTGCAGGTTGAAGTCTCTGCCTGATCTTAAATTTATCCCACCGTCGGAGTAAACACTTATAGTGCCATCCTTGTCCATCTCAATGTATGCTTTACCGGACCCGTTCGCAAGATACACAACACCCTCTGTGTCATGCATCAAAAGTTGGTGTCCTGATGCTGTCCTCAATCTGGTCAATTGGTTCGTGCCGTCCTCTGCACCGTCGTCCATGACGAAAGTGTGTCCTGTCTTCCTGGTCACGTAATCTTGTGCCTCTGAATCTTTTGTCCCTACTTGCTCTTTCGTCGTAGTCTTATCTTTCCTACCCGGTGTGCTTATGCCAAAAACCTGGCTGGGTGTTTCTCTACGTGCCGAACTAGAGGTGTTACCCCTGATGTCATCCGCACTTAATCCCTGTTGCAGTAATGTTTCTGCGAACGGGTGTATGGGTTTGGGTATTGATTCGTAGTTGCCGTTCTGTAAGGCACCCTGTCTGTTCCTGTTCAGCTCTCCCGATGGTACATTCTTTGATCCATACTTGGATTGCTTGTCATCCTGATTTCCTGCGTCTGGTCCTTCGAAGGTACCGTCCAGTGCGTCATTGGTGTTGGTGCTGGATGCTATCCCTGGCGTCATGTGATTGGTGTATGGTTCCTGTATGCATCCTATCCAGTAGGCCTGATTCATTTTGCCTTCGGCGAATATCACCAGAACCTTTGTCTCTAGATCAGGTGGTACCATCCACATACCATACGAGTGTTGTGAATCTTCAAAACCTGTTCCTGCTCCCTTGGCGTACTTGCCTCCCTTGGCTCCGTAGAAAGGTGCCAGGTATTCGCAGGTTATGAGCTGGTTCTCTGCTGGGTCTGATGTCTTTGACAGGCTCGGAATGTGTACTTTCAATCTTCCCATCCTGGTGGGATCCATGTTGCCCTTGACTGTGCCCACGTAAGGTCCGGCATTTGTTCCTGCCCAGGACTTGTCTGATCCGGGTGCTTTTGCAGTTGAAGTGTCTCCCTTGAGATAGTTGTGCAATGACATTAAATTATAAATCCTTTAATCTTGTTCGTAATTTTATTCTTGATCCTGCTCACATTTGCAGAAGCAAGATCTATGTATTTCCTGCCAATACTAGTTAAGTTGGATTTGACGTCAGTCAAATCTTTTGCACTGTAGAATTTGGTTAGTTCACTTTTCAACACGATGAATGGCTCTCCGTTTATATCCACCACGCTGGTGGTCGGAACTGGGTCTGATATTAACACGCCCTGGTTGTTGAATCTGGTGAGGTTCAACACATTGGTGTACTTGCCATCCGTGAAGTTGTGTTCTACCTGTATCACCCTGTAAAGTCCGCTGAATTCCGCTGACTGGTCTGCCTGCAGTTCGTAGACACCGGTCTGATCATTCAGGTCTGTTGGCATCCTGAAGTTCAGCATAATGATCGGTTCCGCCACATCCGTGTTGTAGCAACGCAGTTCACTGTTCCAAATCCTGTCCTTGTTCTGACGCCAGTAACCTATGTCTGGATCAGATGCCTGGCCGGCACCTCTCGCGAAACTCTTTGCATTGAGTGGGATAAACTGTGACTGGCTGATCCATGCGGGATCTCCCAGTATCTCCAACCTCACATTGACCATGTCCGCCATGGGGTGTGTCAGTGAGTCAAGGAACGAGTCCAACTGCGTTGGTGTGCCACCGGTCTTGGCCGTGCCCTCAGACTTGTTAGTGTCTGCGTGTGATCTAGTCAGAAGGTTACCGTCCGTGTTGTGGTCTGTTGCATTGGTACTGCCTGTGGGCTTGTCGGATGCGTCTTCAATTTTGTTCTTACGATCTTCAGTTGCCTCGAAGTCTTTTAGTCGAGACTGGAAGTATGCCACTTTGTAGTTGATGTTCAAATCCATCACGTCCACGTTGTCGCCTGTGAATATGTAGTTGTAGGTCTTGAAAACGAAATTCCTGAAGTTCTGACCTGTGCTGACGCCGGGTATGGACAAAGAGTAGGCGTGTATCTTGTATGGTTCAACGTGGAAGTTGATCTTCTTCCTGTCCATGGCACGTATGTTGTCGAAGTCGTTCTTGATAGGTACCACGCTGGCCCGGATCTTGAAGTAGTCGAAATAGAAGTCCTGTGCCTGGTCCAAAACCTCCTGTGCACCACCCTTGAACTGTGCCACGTTCAGTGTCCTGTCCACCTTTTTCTTCCACTGGTCGAACTTATTGTCCGAGTATGCAGGGTGGCCCTTCATGATCTCTTCTAGGATCTTGGTTATGGCGTTGGCGGAGTTGATCTTCATGTAGTCGGATGGCACTGCTAGTTCATTCGCTACGTAGAATCCAGCGTCTGCGCCTGTGGCACCTTGAGTGGCCATGCCCTGTTGCTCTAGGTTCTCTGTCGTAATAAAAGCATCGTTGATGCCCTTGCTGTCAAACGTAATGGTGTAAACATCCGGTTTCTCCGCTAATCCTGTTTTTTTCTCGTCCTCGTTCTGTTTGTTTAACAACTCCTCCAGTGCCTTGAACACGTCTGAAAGTCGTTTGCCGTCTGGCGACAGTGTTCCCGCTGTCCTTGGATAGTTGAATCTGTTCACATAGGCGAATTCGTTGTAGGGTATGGCTTTGACAGCATACACTGTGCCGGCCTGTGTCACATCCATCTGCATGTCCACAAGTTTCACAGGTATCAGTCTCTTCATGTTCTGTGAATCTTTCGTGGATGCTGGTCTGCCTTGCTCGTCGAATCCCTTGAAGTCTATGGTCAACAGGAACGGAGCATCTAGATGGTCTAAGAATCCGTTGTTTACTGCCGCCCCACGTATCCTCTCCAAAAGTGTGATGCCTGCAGGTTCCACTATCTCCATGGATATCTGTGTGACCGAAGTCAGCCTCCTTTTATCATTCAGTCCGGGTACACTGTTCATCGTCACGTTCCTGATGTAAAGGTCTCTGTTGTTTCCTAGCGTTCTCCTACTTTGTAAAAGGGCCTCTTTTTGTCGTTTATTGAGGGTCGTGCCCTCTGTGGCTTTTGCCAAATCCGTGGCCGGTGAGCTTTGGTTCACGTCTGTGCCTATACCGGCACTCCTCACAATGATGTCATGTGCTTTAGATTTCAGTAATGTTGGTGTGTCCTCTAGATCTCGCTGTGACAATGCACTCAGAGTGAACAAAGAAGTGTATGATGCAAACTGGTGTAGGCTGTTGGGGTCGTTGATAGTGGTGACGTAGATATCGTTGCCTTTGTTTAATGTACTCTTCTCTGTGATAGTTCCGGCAAAATCTGGACCGTTATATTCGTTAGCCATGGATTATATCCCTAGGTCTTTGAGCAGGTTCTCTTTCTTTGGTAATTGAACCGTGACTCCTGGTTTGAAGTCGTAGATGGGATCTTCCAGTTGATCCGGATTACGTTGTGCGAACACCCACCAAAGCCTCGGTGTACCGTACAAGTCGTAGGCCAAAAGATCTGGTCTGTAAGCATATGTTCTCTCTATTGTGTAACTTTGATCATCTGCCTCGGCGGTCAACGTCCTAGGGTTTAATATATCCAGGTAGTCTGCCACTTCTCTCGTCTCGAAATACGGTGATGTGTTTGAGTATTTGGCCATTAGATAAATCCTACCTCGTTACTACTTTTACCATTTAGTTCACCATTGACGAATTTCTTCATTGAGAAGTTCTTGATAGAATCTCTGCTGTAGATCGGTGTCACTAGTACTGATATGTTTGACAGCGTTGGTGCCCAGGTCTGTGATTCACCTGCCTCCGCCGCGGCCGCCAAATTTGGATCTACCCTGCCTTGACCATATCCCACCTGAGTCTGCTTGGTGCTGATGTAATCTATGCCTGGTCTCAGTTCCACGTTGAACGTGTTTATCACCACAGGCACTTTGTTGAACATGTGGTCTCCATAACCAAATAGGTGCATGATTGGTGGAGGATTACCTTTTAGTCCATCAAGGCCATCGTCACTGCCAAAGAACATCTTGGTCGCCGTCCTTAGGAAATTAACAGTTGCCACCCAGTGTTTGGCATCTTCCGAATTCTGCACGGGAAATTCTCCAATTATATTCATGGAATCCACTTGTGAATTCTGATACGCTTGGTGTGGGTAATTGCTGTGAACTTGGTCCATAGCATTATAGTTTGCTGAATGCTGTATTACCACTGCTGGGGTCAAAGGCCAAAATATACCTTTAGATGCGGCAAGTGGTTGCATTATTGGATTGTTTTCAAAATCAAAAAATTTCGTCAAAGGTCCATCTGGCACTTGCAGTCTCACACGCCAGTCAGTTGTATCGCCACGTCCGGACCACTTGGCCTGGGCTCTAACAAGCCTGCTGTCAGTGGAAATACCGGCACCTGTCAGTCTACCCAATGTCCTGTTGAATATGCCCTGTCCCACGTTCTTGATTATTTTTCCCAACATAAATGGTTGCTTTCCTTTGTAAAATTTCGTATACTTTAACTATATTTATAGGCATTATTCTAGGCACACTTAATTCGCCATACGGCACGAATCAACACAATATAAAGAGAACAAATTATGAAGAGAGTAAAGTACCTAAACAACCGAGATCTGCTATTACAGATACACGCCAGCAAGAACACATACTGCTCATACGTCACACCCGAGGACGCACAATATGACTTAATAGTGCCCAATCTAAAGAAAGTCAATGCCAGTGCAGTGGCACAGGCCAGGAAGGCCAAGGCCAAGAGGCTGACACAGGAAGCATGGGAAGAAGCCAAAGCGGCAGGACTTAAAAAAATTAAACTAGCGGACTACACTGTCAGTCCCAGGAAGATAGAGAAGACAGATCTTGTGTTCAGAGTCATGATGTTCGATCACGTGCCCATGGACAGCGAGAGGAAGAAGAATCCAAAGACCACAGCGGATCATCACAGCAAGGTGAACTTCCCACCTTTTCAACACTATCGTTTTGACCAAAAAGGCAAACTAGTTTGCGTTGGTAAATCACACTGGGTAGGAGGAATGAGTAATGGAAACTTCTCTGTAGACCACGGCAAAATGACCAACCAACTGGCCATGATGTACATGAAGTTGTGTGAAAGGTACGGCACAAGAGCAAACTGGAGAGGATACACATACAATGACGAGATGCAGTCGCAGGCGTTGATGCAATTAAGTCAAATAGGATTGCAGTTTGATGAATCAAAATCTGACAACCCGTTCGCATATTACACAGCGGCGATCACAAACAGTTTCACAAGAATACTGAACATCGAAAAGAAGAATCAAGCAATCAGAGACGACTTGCTAGAGTTCAACGGAATGATGCCTAGTTTCACAAGACAGAATGAAAACGAAACAGCAGGACCGTCATACCAGAAGAGAATGAAGACAGCACACGGCGACGTGCATGAGGTCAACAAGACCACATTAAAGAAATTAAACAAGACATTGAAGAAGAAAGGCAAACTGGACTCTGATGATTTTGATGAGGTACAATTTAAAAATAAAATCGACATGACCAATCACAAACCTGTTGTAAAGAAGAAATGGTAACATATGTTTTTTAAGAAAGTAGCGTGTTTCACAGACATACACTTTGGTCTCAAAGGCAACAGTCGTGTACACAACGATGACTGTGAGGAATTCGTAAAATGGTTTATCGAACAAGCCAAAGCGGAAGGTTGTGAGACCTGCATATTCCTAGGAGACTGGCATCATCATAGATCGGCCACAAACGTTTCCACAATGAACTACACAGTTTCCAACATGGAAAGACTTGGTGCGGCGTTTGAGAAAGTGTATGTGATAATGGGCAACCACGATCTGTACTACAGGGACAAGAGAGAAATCAACTCAATGGAGTACATCAGGAATATACCCAACATACACATTGTAAACGAGTGGCTAGTAGAGGATGACGTTGCCATACTGCCATGGATTGTGGAAGACGAATGGAAGAAAATCGAAAAAATGAAACAGAAGTACGTGTTTGGACATTTCGAATTGCCTTACTTCAAAATGAACGCCATGGTAGAGATGCCGGACGTTGGTGGAATACAGACTGATCACTTCGCAGGTTGTGAGAAAGTGTTCTCAGGACACTTCCATAAGAGACAATACATGAAGAATGTCACATACATGGGTAATGCTTTCCCACACAACTACGCAGATGCTTGGGATGACGACAGGGGCATGATGATATTAGAATACGGCAATGAACCAAAATTTGTGAATTGGCCTGGGATGCCAAGATATATCACAATAAAAGTATCAGAACTATTGGAAGATCCAGACAAGTACCTAAAACCAAAGATGTATGTAAGAGTTACTTTAGACATAAAAATCAGTTACGAAGAAGCAAACTTTGTAAGAGAAACATTCATAGACAAATACCAATTAAGAGAACTACAACTGATTCCAGAACAGGTGGACAACGCACAACAACCACTGGTGGAAGTACAGAAATTTGACAGTGTTGATCAAATCGTTATCAAACAATTACAGGGTGTGGACTCGGAAGTCTATGATAAGAATGTGTTAACAGCAATTTACAATGACCTGGATGTCACGAATTAGTAAAAGGAAATTAATTAGAGTGCTGAAAGGAGAACTGGAAGAAACTGTAACCAAACAATCACTGCTGGATCAAATGGCAAAACCGGTCACACAAGAAGAATGGATAAAAGGTTACAAGAAATGGGTCGAAGATAGAACACTTTCTACTCCGCCAGAAGTGTATGAAGCAATAGAGAACTTAGGAAAAAAGAAACATAGAAGAAAAAAGAATGTTAACGATTAAAGAACTTACAGTAAAAAACTTTATGAGTGTGGGTAATCAGGCCCAAGCAATAGATTTTTCAAACAAAAGTCTAGTGCTTGTTATCGGTGAGAACATGGACCTAGGTGGCGATGATGCAGGTGCAAGGAACGGTACAGGTAAAACAACTATCATAAACGCATTGAGTTATGTGTTCTTTGGTGAAGCATTAACAAACATCAGAAGAGACAATCTTGTAAACAAAACTAATGAAAAAGGTATGTTGGTTGGTGTTAAGTTTGTGAAAAATGGAATCACATACACAATCGAGAGAGGACGTAAACCGCAAATATTTAGATTCTATGCCAACGACATAGAACAAAAAACAGAGAGCAACGAAGCACAAGGTGAGAACAGAGAAACACAAGTGGAGATAAACAAACTAATGGGCATGACCCATTCCATGTTCAAGAACATAATAGCATTAAACACTTACACACAACCGTTCCTGTCTACAAAACAAGCAGAACAAAGAGAGATAATTGAACAGTTACTTGGTATAACACTGCTTTCACAAAAGGCAGATCTCTTGAAAGAGAAACAGAAAGCAACAAAACAAATACTGACCGAAGAAAAGTTGAAAATAGATGCCAGGGTAGCCAGCAATGAAAAGATACAGGAGTCCATAGAAAGCCTACAGATCAGATCAAACGCTTGGACAAAGCAAAAAGACGATGACATAAACGGTTTCAAAGAAGCGATAGCAGAACTGGACAAAGTGGACAGTGAGATAGAGATAGCGAAACACAAGAAACTGCAGAAGAGAAATGAATTACAAACTATGCTGAGAAGTCTAGAGAAAGAGAAAGCGTATCACGAAAACAGTCTCACAAAAGCGGAAAGCACCGTGACGAAGACAAACGCAGACTTAGAATATGCAGAGCAACAGAAATGTCCAACGTGTGAACAAGAACTACACGACGACAAGCACACACATCTTGTTGACAAACTAAAAGTGCAACTTACAGAATCAACAGACTACGTAACAAAATTAAAAACAGACCTAGCAAAAATACAGGAAGGCATAGACGAAGTAGGTGATTTAGGACAGGTGCCTGAGACGTATTACGACACAATAGACGAAGCATTCAACCATAAAGGATCTCTCCAGGACTTAAAGAGACAGTTGGACCAGACAGAGAAAAAAGAAGACACCTACGCAGAGCAGATAGCCGAAATGAAGAAATCAGCGATACAGGAGATCGACTACGAGAAGGCAAACGAGTTGGAGGATCTACACAGGCACCAGGAGTTCTTGTACAAACTGTTGACTGCGAAAGACTCATTCATTAGGACCAGGATCATCGAACAGAACTTAACGTACTTGAATCAGAGACTGGCATTCTTCCTGGGCAAAGTTAAACTGCCTCACACAGTCACCTTCCAATCGGATTTAACCGTGCGTATCGAGGAACTGGGCAGGGAACTAGACTTTGATAATCTAAGCAGAGGTGAGAGAAACAGATTGATACTAAGTTTGAGTTGGGCATTCAGAGACGTATGGGAAAGCCTTTATCAACAGATCAACTTGCTGTTTATTGACGAACTTGTAGACGCAGGCATGGACATATCAGGTGTTGAGAGTTCAATGGCAGTTCTCAAAGACATGAGTAGGACACAGAAGAAGAATATTTTCTTAATATCCCACAAGGACGAACTGGTAAGCAGAGTGAACAGCGTATTGAAAGTAGTGAAAGAGAATGGTTTTACCAATTATGCCAATGATGTTGACATAATTGTTTAATTTTCCTGTTGACAAAACCACTTCTTACGTGCTTTAATTACACTGACGTTAATTAATGTTAATCGTACGATAATAAAGGAAGGACAAATAATATGTCAAATGAAACACATGAATCGATCATGACAGAAATACAGACTTACTCAGAAGAGAATGGAAAGTTTGTAGACAAGGGCGTTAAAGCATCTGCCACTAGAGCCAGAAAAGCATTAGCAAACTTATCTAAATTGATCAAAGCAAGAAGAAAAGAAATTCAGGAAGTGAAGAACGCGGCTAAAACTGCGTAATTGTTTTTGGATTTGCAAAACCAAGAGACCCTCGGCTAGTCCGGGGGTTTTTACTTTTTAACAAAATCATTGATCATCTGATACACTTCCGGAAGATGATCAGAAAATTCCAATCCACTGAACTCGTCCTGCTTTGCTAGATTTGAAATTGTTCTTTGCAGAGAACTTTTTGTTCCTGTCCAATTTATTTTTCTTTTTTTAAAAAATCCTGGATTACGTGCCTCAACAATTTTTCCAAGTTCCAACGGCAGATTATTATGCGAAAGCTCTGCAGGCCAATGAACAAAATTTAAGTCGGGGGCGATTGGTAAAACTTTAAACAGTTCCAGTACTATGGTATCAATGTAAAAAATATTTAGATTATTTACTGTGGTATAGTATGAGAGCCTCTTTCTTCCAAAAAATTCTGCATAACGTTTGATATTGCTTACAGTTGATTGCCACTTTGCTGGTTGTCGTATATATTCAAAAATTTTATCATACCCATCTATCGAAAAACAGATATTAAAAGTTTGGAAAGTGTTTAGTAAATCAATTTGTTCCTGTGTTAGTATAACAGTACCATTAGTTTGCAGAGAGAAACTAACATTTTTATCCATTATTTTTAAATAGTTCCACAGCGATTGCGATTGTAGTGTTTCTCCGCCAATAAATTCTATGTGCTCTACACCGTTTACATCCTTGACATCTTCAGTTTGTATATTTTGTTCTACAGTGTATTTCAATTTTGTATTGTTCATAAAATTATATTTTTTAAACCATCCAGTGCTGACATCAGGGTGACATGTTATACAAGATAAATTACAAACATTACCTACCGGGATGACCTTTAATTTGACGTCATGATGTGTTTGTTTTTCATATTGTTTATAGAGCCTATTATATTGTTGCCTTTTTGATTCGATGCCCTCGACCTCTTCTGCCTTCCAGCATCTTTCACAAAATCTACTTTTCTTATTGCCTATATGATCTGTTATCAATTCGCTTCTATCTTTTTCGTCGTCGTATTTTACTAAAGTACAACAGGGCGAATTTGCTTGATGGTCGTAACTAATAAAAGGCAGTACACATTTGTTTTCTATCATTTCTTTAGAATGCCCTTGCCGTGTACCCTCACACGGATGTGTCCGTTGTAGTAATCGTCAGACTCTAGCACCTTACGTGCAAACTGTTCACGTGCTTCAACGTATGACAGTTCCGCCTTTGACTTGCAGTAGAAAAGTATTTCCCTAGTAAACTTGTCCTTGCCAAGTCTGTTGACATCTATCGTGAGATCGTCGCTGGATCCATAATAATCCTGCCAGTCGGAGTTGACCTTGTACCTACGCTTGTTCTTCCTGCCCTTGAGTGGTGGTCTCGACCTCTTGAACTTGGCCAACTTCTTACCAATGTACATCCTACCATTGGTTGTGTTGGTGATCAGGTACACAAATCCAACAACATCTTCTGGCATGTTGGTAATTTCATTTTCGTTGTATCTCCAGTGCATGATGGTATTTAAAGCCAAAAAGATTGATCTACAAATAAAACTAGTATAAACAAGTGCGATAGGCAAACTACAATTTCTTTTACAAATTCCAATAGGCAAACATAGCATCGCAACCAGTGAGCAAGGAAATGCGGCTAACAAGCGACAGGTGAATCCTTAGATGCAGACAGCAAAAAATGATGAGGCTCTTAGAAAAAGTTAATCCTCAGGTCGACCAAGAACTATTATACAAGGGTTTGGTAGACTCGCGTTGTAATGAATGAGCAAATGGGTACAGCACAACCGCCCAACTACGGTAGCGATGTATAGTGACTGCGAACTCACCACAGGGTTCAAGTCGGTTCGGCTAGAAATAGCCGAATTGTGACTGCTCATCTACCACAGAGTACGCATATATGCGTAACCGTTAATTTTCACTTTGCGTAAGCGTAAATTAAGAAAACGAAACGAGCGTAAGCGAAGTTTCAGATGGCGTAAGCCGTCTCTGACTATCCATTAAGTAGTTACAATGGAACTAATCTTTGATCACAGCATGGGCAAACAGGAGCACCAGGACCTTGTGATATGCCGACCCATGGCCATAGTGGACATAGACGAGGAACACGAGGCGTTGGATCGGGGTTGGCTGGCGCTGGACCACCCGGTCATGAACCGTGAGGTGTTCTACCAGTCACGTAGCACCAGGATAAACCTGGACCTGTACAAGCCGAGATACAAGCAACACCAGTACCAGGGCGAGGACATCGGCGTGAAAATAATTGACGCATCCGAGATGGTCAAACTGTTGGGACTGCCACACATCTACAAACAGTACATGGACAGGAAAAAATTCACGCAGGACTACGATCCATTCGCACACTACAACCCACGTGACCAATTCATGATATTCTACACCCGCACCGCGGACAACATCCTGGGTTTCACCAAGCAGAAGCGTTACCGTTGGGAGGACGAGCACTACAGCACCATCGACAGTTACGACGCCAAGGACCTGCACGGCCTGGAATCAGTGATACACGCCAACACGGTGCCCATATCGGACATCACGCTGGACCTGGAGATAGAGTGGGCCGCCAACAACTACGTCAGTTACTTCTACATGGGTTCTGGATACGAGACATCGTCCGAGTACAAGGCCAACTACAAAGGATTCGAGTGGTGGACGGGCACGGAATGGAGCCGCAACAAGAAGCAGTATCGTAGGTTGTGTAAGCGTGATTCTAAGATCGAGACTTTGCGGGATCTCGGAAACCTTTCACTGATTGCAGATAACTCTTAGACCAATTCTTGTAGTAAGGTCCTTTCTCCAACATCTTTGAATACCTATTGAGTTTGCTCAATCTCTGCACCAGGAACAAAATGTATTCACCGTTGTTGAGCTTTACAGTCTTTACCTTTTCTTTTATTTTAGGATGGTCCTCGAGGATCACCACATCACGTGGCATGAACGCCTGATTCAACTTGTCCGCGATCGCAACTGTCTCACGGGCAGTGTACTGGTCGGGTTCCGCTATCAGCACCAGCACGTCCTTGTTGTCGAAATCGAAATCCCAGATGTGGGTGAATATGGTTCCGAACTCGCCGATGCCGTCCAGTTCTAAAAATTTTACCTTGCCGTCCACTATGGCCTTCTGTGCGTATGGGCATGGCGGCAGGTCACCGAATATGGGATTGGGTTTGGTTACGAAATCCTTAATCCAGGTCCGGATCGTCTGTGTGGGTGTCTGTTTTTTCTGTCGAGTCTTCATGTATGTCCTTGATCTTCTGTAGTGCCTCTTCCAGGAGTTTACCCTTGGTGTCTAGTTTGGCCTTCAGATCAGCGATCTCCTTGTTCTGCTCACCTATCTTGTGTCCTATGCTTTGGACGTCCTGTTCTCTGTGCTCCAGTTTGATCAACACCTGCTTCATCCGGCTCTCCTTGGATTTCATTTTCGTCAGAGTGTCATCACGGTCTTTTGTGATTTCTGCGAGTTCGGCTTTGAGTTCCTTGACTAGGTCTTTGTCGGACATATGTAAATGTTAATTATCTGCATTTTAGAATACCATAATAGTATACTATATCTTAGAAGAAAGGTTGACCGGTTTTCTTGGTAGTTTCCATGTTCTCTTTTACCAGTTGAGTAGCCACACTACGTTCTTCAGGTGACAGTTCAAGTGCTTCTTGCCACGTGATTCCCCCACGCATGAACCAACACAACTTCATTATTTCTAATTTTAAATTTTTTGTTTGGCTGTCATAGTCCTTAAGGTAGGAAACTATTTCAGAGTCCCCCATTGTCAGTAGGATTACGCGAAAAAATTTGATGAATCAAATGTGATCGGTACTTCGTAGGAAGCCGGTACACCCTTCTTTATTTGATCTTCCGTGGCCTTCAATTTCAAAGGCGGGATCTGTGCCTGCAATCTCAGTTCAGACAGTTTGTCCTGTATCTCTGTGACTGTCTTGGCATCGGCGTTGTTGCAGAATTCTATGATCTGTGCTCTGTCCACAACCGTGTTACCATCTGGTGTTGTTATTGTTTTGATCGAGTCGACCAACAGTGAGAAGTTCACCATGTTCAGAGTTTCGAAACTCTTCGCGAAGGCACTCTGCTTGGCCTCATCGGACATTGTACTGTTGTCGATTGTTCCGTACATCTTCTGTTGCTCGAATCTTGCGATCTGTATTTTTGTAAGCGTCTTGTAAGTCAACGGTTGGATTTCAACTTTGAATCCCTTGGAGGTAGTCGTCTCGTCTTCGATCTGTGCCCGTGCCAAGTCCTCCAGCAGGGCAGGTAAGTTGATGGTGTGCGTCTGTTCCTCATTAGTGACCGGAAGCGTGAAGTTCACATCCATTGTCTCCCCGTATGTTGCTATCCTGATCGCCAGCAACACCGCATCGGTGTCGTAGTTGACCATCTTCCAGGGATCTAGTAGGTTTGGCACACAGCTCTTTATCACGTCCACAGTGGCCTGACCGTTGATCATTGCGTCCGGTGTCTTGAATGCCAGCTCGTCTTTTGCCGTCATGGGCAATATAGGTATCTCGCCAGTCTCAGTGGGTGTGAACACCTCCTTGGCATAGTATCTGCCACCGCTGGGCAATTTGATGTATATGGCCGGTTGCCTGTAGTACTTCTGTAATGGGTTAGTATTTTCCATGTTTTTTGTATCCATAAATATACACTAAATGCGTATAGGTGTCAATATTTATATGCGTATAAAAAGGCGA
>Ga0222717_10000539_pt1 | contig 32410 bp, 64 predicted proteins | sample C33_18DmetaG_FD_165053 | JGI IMG/M metagenome (GOLD analysis project Ga0222717, IMG submission 165053) | Estuarine water microbial communities from San Francisco Bay, California, United States - C33_18D | ecosystem: Environmental > Aquatic > Marine > Unclassified | place: USA: California... | reverse complement strand
TTACCTTTTAAACATTTTGACATAGATTCTTGTATTCTATGTTCTTTAATTTCTCCATTAACAATCATAAGTAATGCAATAACTGTTTCTATCATAACATCTTACCTTTGTTAATACCCTTTTTAATAATATAATTTTGAGTTCCATTAGCACCAATATTAACTTCTTTTTTTAAATTTTTAATTAAACTAATTTGTTTGTTTTTTTTTTGTATTTTTTTTTGATGCTCTAATATTTGTTTGTTTATTCTTCCTGTCATTTTTACCTCTACTTATTCTATATAAATAATTTGATACACATAAACATAAATTATCTAATCCACCAAAAAATCCATATAAAAATTTATCTAACATTAGTGTGTACCATCACCATTTGCTCTTACTTTATCTTTTAATACTTCTAGTTGTTCTGTTAATTTATCAACATCTTTAATTAATCTTTCTATATTTACTTTATTATTCATCATATCATCAATTCTTATAGTAAGTTTTTCAACTTCAACTAAAGTGTTTTCTATAAGTAAATATTGTTCTGCGTCAGCAGGAAGTGTACCTAATTCTCCTCGTGGCCACTTAATTCTAAATTCTGTATTTTCATCAACATCTGAAATCATTAACTTACCATTTGTTTCAATAGTATTAAGTCTTTCAATAATTCCAAAGTATGCCCATACTGCTACTGCTACTGCAACAATAATAGAAATTAAATTTCTTAAAGGTAATTGTATATTCGTATTTTCACTTACTTTCATTTTCTTTTCCTTTTATTCATACCCATATAATGTTCTGATGGTTCATAATCCCATCTTTTACCATGATGACCTCTTATGTCCGCATAAAACATTCTCAATTTAACTATAATTTTTCTAAAACTTCTACTCATTCTGGTACTGGCATTTTATAATCTTTAGGTGGTAATAAAATTTTATCTCCCATTATTATAACATCTGGATTTTCTTTTTTATAATCATCTTTCATATTATCCCAAAGACTTTTATCATCTGCTGGTCTATTATCTGTTTTAGTAGGAGTAACTCCTCTACATTTAGATACTAGCAATCTAAAGTTTTCATTATATGCTAAACTAGGATTACCATTAACCCTACCACACATTTTCATTAATTCTAATTGTTGTTTAATTGCTACATTTTCTTTTGTAGTTTTGCAATCTGTACCTAAATATTTTCTGTAAGTAAAACTTAATCTATAATTATCATCATCATTACGATAGTTATTAGTATCGTTATAATGATTATATTTACCATTTCTATCTTCTGCTTCAATTCTGGTTTCAAACTCTCCACATCTTACACCATACTCATTAAGATATTCGTTTCTTGCGTGTGCAGGTTTCACGAATAATGCCAATAGAGTCATCAATATAATCAATAATCCTGTAAAATAATAGTTCATCTTGGCACTCTCCATTATTCATAAATCCTTATCTGTTTAAATCCTTAATATCATAAGAGTGTTCTCTTACTTGATCTGCTAAATTTCTATATAAATTTTCTGCCATCTGCCAAGTTGATTCAGCAGAGGTTAATCTTGTATTCATATCTGTTAATTCTTTTTGTGCTACTTTTAATTCGCTTTCTAATTTTATAATAGTAACTTTACTTTCATTAATAGTTGTTGTTAAATTTAAAACATACTTAACAGAAGTAAATCCCCCAACTACTATTGAAGCAACTACTGGAATAAATATAAAATTTTTTTTTAAAAGGTCTGCAAAGTTCATTACAAAGCCTCACTACAAGCAAAAGATATTCCATAAACACTTACCTTATCTGTATCCCAGTTTAGTTCGTTATTATCTAATCTCATTAATGTTGTTGTGTTTGAATAAACTACTGTTGTATCGTCATTAATAGCTTCTATTCCTGTTCTTAAAGATGGCTCAACATAAACAGTTGCTTCGCCACTAGAATTTGAAGTTACATTAGCACTTACCATATAAAGATAACTATTTATTTGAATATAATCTCCTGCTAAAAAAACATTTGCTCTACTTGCAGTAAAGCCATCTAAATTAATTGCATTACCAGTTTGTGCCGCACCATTAACTAAAACTGTTCCTGTTGCTGTTCCTTGAATAGTTTTTCTATCTTGATCGCCTATTTTAAAAGTTCCTCTACGACCTCTTAATGACATAAGAAAAGCTAACCATACTGCGGCTTTCTCTTTTTTCATAGGTGGCAAAGTAAATGTTGCTTTCCATTGTGCACCCTCATGTTCAAAAATTTGTTCTTGATTAGTAAATGGAGATTCAGTAACAGCTACTACTCTTTCCATTCCCCAGTTTTGAGTTGTGACTCCTGTAACAGTTGGAAGTGTTAAAGGATAACTTGGTGTGTATGATGCCATAATTAACTACCGAATGCCTTACTAAATTTTCCGCCTCGTTGCTTTGCGTCAGCAACAGCTTGGACTGTTGATTGTTGTATTGCTGGTAGCATATTCATAACTTCTGCTCTCACAGTATTAGTTACACCAACAGCAAAGTTTAAATTTTGTGTGATAGAAACTCCTCCACCACCACTACCTACCATTTGTTTTGTGTCTGCATTATTTTTAATTGAACCAGAACTATTCGGAACAAATAACTCTGGACCTCTTTCTCCAACTAAAGTTGGCGATCCTTGTTGTACTGTTCCTCCACCTGCTTTTTGTGATGGTGGTAATTTAACTGTATTTGGAACTTTAGGTGCAAAAAATCCTGTTATAGCATTCTTAACAAATTTATTAACTTGATCTAAAATTAATGTTTGAATAATAGTTTTTTGGATACTTATAATTAATTCTCTTAAAATATTTTTAAAATCTAAAGCACCTGTTTTACCTCTTAAAAAAGCATCAACAAGAGTATCTCCAACTTTTTCAACTTCATTAGCTACACCAGTTGCTACTTGTTCTACTTTTGCAAGTTCATCTCTAAATTCAACCATTACTTCTGCTTGTTGTTCAAAAGCACCAGTTTGAATATTAATAATTCTATTAATTTCCGCCATTGCTTCTTTGCTAGTTCCTAATTTACCAATTAACATATCTCTTAATTTTATTTGTTCTTCTAAAATAAATCTTTGCTTATCTCCTGATGTAGTGGCTAATCGCATCTCGTCCATCATTGATCTATTTCTTTTATCAATATGTTTTTTAGTTTCTAGTCGTGCTTTATTGACTAATGTTTGTTCTTGACCAATTAATTCAATTTTTTTCTTAATATCTTTTTGTTCATCTTGTAAAAGTTTTATTCTTAATTGTAATTCTGCTCTATCATGTTTTGCTTGTCCTGAATCAAAAAATTTCTTTTTATTTTTTAAAGCATCGTCATAGGCTTTTTCTAAAATTTTTAAAGCATCTTCATTATTTTTAAATAATTCATTAAGTTCACTAGCACTATCTGGTAATTCTGTAATTTGTAATACTTGATTTCCTAATGCATCTGATAATAAATTTATAGAGTTAGTTAACAAATCTACTATTCTTTTACCTGATGCACTTCTTTCAAAAAATAAATTTAAGTTTTCTTTTAGTGTATCATAAGCACCTGCTAATCCTCCTGCCGCACCCTCTCCTGCACCACCAACTTGTTGTTTCAAAGTTTTTATAATTATGGCTTGTGCTTCCATTTGACGACCAGTCATAGCAAGAACTTTAATTTGTTCTTTTTGTTGTTCAGTAAATGAAACACCTACTCTACGCAAAGCAGATAAACCAATTTCAGGTTCTTCTAATGCTTTACCTAATTGAAGTGCCGCAGTTTTCATACTACCAAAACCGACTGCCGCCAAATCTTGAGTAAGTTTTAAAGTTTCTTCAAAAGTTTCTCCAGTAATAGATTTGAAAGTTAATAAAACTCCTGCCGCATCTCTTGCTCCTTGAACACTAGCCAAAGTACCTTTACCGATAGCTTCTGCCATTACCTCAATATCTCTACCTACAAGACCTGCCGCATTACCAGTTGCTTTTAAAAGAGCATTTAATTTACCTTGTTGTACTTCTAAATTAGATATTGCTTTGATTGTTTTTGTTACTGCTAAACCTATTCCAACCATTCCTGCAGTAAAGACTAACATCAAAGGATTAACTCTACCAATAATTGCACCTATCGCAGATATTCTTCCAGCTACTGGACCTAAAGGACCCTGTACTGCCGCAATAGAACCTGCTGTGTTTTGAAAAATAGAAGATAATTTTTTAGTACCTTTACCAGTTTTGGTACTTGCCTTATCAACCTTTTTCATGCTTTGAGTTGCTTTGTCTATATTAGACTTAAACTTCTGCGCATTTGCTATAAGTTCTACTCTGATAGTTGCTAAATTTGATGCCATAATATTAATCTGGGAATTGCCTCATTAAATCTTCCATTTCATTTCTAGTTAATGGATTATTAGTTTTATTGTTTTTGCCATTCTTTAAATGATAACCATTCAAAGCTGACATAAATTCTGTTATTGATAAATCCCAAAATACTTTTGGGGAGAATCTTAATACACCAAGACCTATTTCTAGGTATTGCTGGATTGGGTATTTTGTTGCTCGTTCTCCCCCTGTACTAAAGGGGAATCTTCTTCTGCTTTATCGCCTGTAAATATAGTTGTTAATATTTGAGCACATAATACTGCTACTTTCATTAAACCAGTTTTAATAACCATATCGCCAACTGATGATTGAGTAAATTTACCCCCAGCACCAGTTAATGCTTCGTGCATAACAATTACTACATCTTTCATAGAATAATTATTAAGACCTAAACTATTTGTTATATCTAAAATTGATTTACCAGTTCTGCTTTCTATATTAACTATACTATCAAAGGTAAGTCGAAAAGTTCTTTCTTTATCTCCCAACTTACCTGTGATTTCGCCTTTATACTGATTTGCCATCGGTGTCCTTTTCTATTAATTGTTCAGTTAATGTTTTTTCTTTTGGTTCAGATTTTTTTAGTTTTTTCAAAGTTTTATTTGATCTAACTATATCGCTTGTGTTTTTATCCTCACAAGTAATTTCTGTTCTGTTTTCATAAACTTGAACCTTTTGAACAATTAATTCAGTAACACCAATAGTGATATGGTCGTAAGGTTTAATAGGAATATCCTTTCTTGTTTCGACAGTAACTACACCCTTTCTAGTAACCTTGTAGAAACCATTATAGGACTCGCCTTGAAATTTTATTTCTATCACTTTAAACCCATCTGTATGTTCCATATCATTTTCCTTATTAGTTATTAAGCATTCGTATAAGTCATTGTACCATTTGATTCAAGAGATACTGAAAAAGTTTCTTCTCCATTATATTCTCCTGCTCTTTCGTATGATGTAATTATAAATGCACCTTTAACATTTGAACCATCTCCGAATACTAAATCGTAATTTAATGAGTCACCAGTGAATGCCGCACCTCTTAAATTGTTTTCTCCACTAGAGTCTGTAAATACTCCACTTGCAGATATAGACATACTTCTAATACCCATGTTTGATCCTAATGCTCTACCAATATCATTTCCTGAAGCACCATCAAATGTTGCTGAATCTTTTGCTGTTATATCTACTGTTTCTCCATTAATAGACATTGATGTACTTCTAAGTCCACCAATAACTATTGCTGTTCCACTACTATTTTCTTTTAGTAAAAATGCTGAACCTTTTTGTGCCGCCATGTTGTTTCTCCTTGTTTATTTTTTATTAATTATTTTTTAATTTGTCAATACAAAAACTCTAAATCTTTGTACTCCATGTGTTGTTAAGCCATCATTTTCTTTTATTATATCAGAGAACTCAAATCTCATATTATTAAATGCACCTGATACTGATAAACTTGATTCGTGTAATACGTCATAGACTAATGACATAATTTCTTTTATTTCCTTACTACCTCTATATCTTGAGAAAGTATGAACAATAAGGGTAAAATCACTCCCTTTTTTGTCTTTGGTTCCATCATCTACCATAGTTTGATCGCCAACTTTGACGTATGGGAATGCTGTTCCCTCTGGAACAAAATCGTAAATATTGTTTCCTCCTAACTTTGTAGTAAGAGGACTACTTGCTAATAAAGCATTATATACTGCTGTTTGTAAAGTAACTGAAAAATCTGTCATTTAGTATATTCCTCTATTTTATTTTTAACTCTTTTTAGCACAGCATTAATAATTGGTTTTTTACTTTTTTCAAAAGCTGGCAACATAAATGGTCTTGGTTCCATTTTACTTGTACCATATTCTAAAAAAGCTGAATAGTCTGCATTACTTTCTACATTTGTAATGTTTTTAGTTTTTTGTTTAACGATAATTTTACTAACTAAATTTCCTGTATCACTTGCTGGTGCTTGTCCTGGAGCAGATGCTCTATGTGATCTTCTAGGATTATATTTTTCATAAACTATTCCTGATTTTGCACCTGATTGAATACTTTTAATTGCTTCGCCTCTTATAAATTGTCCACCACCTTTTACTATTTCTTGAAAAGGTATTTCCATATCTTTTTCTAATTTGTTTAATTGAGATAAAACTTTTTTTATATTTTTAACACTAAATTTAATATCCATTAGTTTGCCACATCTTCAATAGCTTCTAAAGTAATATAATTATTATTATCATTTTCATCATTAATTTTAATTATATTAAAAGTTCTAGTTCCATATAATATTCTCATCTTTGTATTAATAGCATTTTTAGTACCATTATGTCTTATAAGAAACTCGTATGTGTGTGGGTTTTCTATCTGTCGCCCTGTCTTATCAGAAAATATTTCTTTACCACCTTTTGGTGTCATCTTTGCATAAGCAGTAACATAAGTACTTCTAGCAGTAGTATAACCACCCATATTATCTGTACTTAAATCAGCATTTTGTAAAGTAATTAAATTTTTAGTTTTACCTACTCTTGATACTGACATATTATATTCCTAAAAGGTTATTTAATCTTTGAACTTTATAAGGTGCAAATAACATTGCAACTGTATTAGGTATAAGATTAACATTCATACTTGTAGCTATTTCTCTATTTTCATAAAGATGTAAAGCTAACATTTTAATTGCTTGTACTAAAGGTTTTGGTACATCACTTGCCGAATTACCATATCCTGCTCTATATTTTATTTCATAAGCATTAGCATTTCTTAATTCAGAAGCAGTTGGCCAACTTGATCCATTCTTTAAAACTATTCTACCTTGCAAACTTGTTGTATCTACATAATAATTAGTTGCCGCAAATGTTGAAGCTGTATCTTCATTATTGTAATATTTTAAATGAGTTACTGAAACTAAATTAGGTTTAGGTAATACTATATAATTTTGATTAGCTTGTAAGTCAGCCGCAACATATAAACCCTCTGGTAATCTTTGATCTGAATAGAAAGGTAATCTATCTAAAAACAAAGTTAAATCTTGTTGTGTGATTGCTCTACCTGTATATGCTTCTGCCATGTCTTGTGCTAAAAATACAAGAGATTCAATGAGTGCGTTTTCTGAAGTATCAGAACTATCAATTCTTGCAAACAATTTAAAGTCAGCAATACTAACTACATTTGTTGCCCAAGCTGTATCTATTTTTAATCCACTCATTATTTAATCCTTATTTTTTTTTACCGAAAACTTTTTTAAGTATGCTTTTTGATTTTTTTTCTACTTTAGTTTCCATTTCAGTTACAACTTTTTTAGTTGTTTCTATTGCTACTGATTCAGCTTGACCATTATTGATAAGAGTCGTTGCTAATTTCATTTGCCATGGCGAACTCATATCATACACACTATCTTTTGCATAAGTCATAGTATCTGAACCATTTTCATTAGCAGTAGCTATTTTATTTACTTTCATTTTTATTTTCATATTTTTCTCCTTTTAAATTTTGAGTATCTTGGGGAAGTTCCACTCTCGCTTTCCTCCCCCAAAAATATTATCCTAAGATAATTAGTTATCTATAAATTATAGATTAGCTTGTGCGTCAGTTGGTGCACTTTCTAGATTTCCTAGAGCACCAGTTACACCAAAAACAGTTCCTGTTCCATGTGTTCCTGAAAAATCAAGTACACATCTGATGTATCTTTCTGGACCAACATAACCGATACCATAGACAGCATTACAATCGCCATCAGCATCAATAGTTTGCCAGATACCAGTTGCACCAACAGTTCCACCAGTAACAAAATTATTATTTGTTACATCAGCAAAAGTTGAATTATCAGCACTATCTTGAAGTCTAATCTCAACTTTGTGAGTTGTACTGAAAGTTACTCCTGGAGCACCTACATTAACCATTACCATCGCACTGTTTGCACCCTGCGTATCAATACCAGTACTGTTTGTATCAGCATCTTTAACGATAGCATTTAGGGATTCAACAAGTTTAATGTTTTGTTTTAAATCAAACATTTTTTATTCTCCTATTATTATTAATATTAATTACTGAATTGTAATTTTAGTTAAAGCCTCATCAAGAATAACTTGACCACCCACTCTTCTTCTAGCGATGTATCTTACGTTACCTGTGTTAGCTTGAGTAAAAGGATCTCTCATGATTGATAAAGTTGTTCTATCAACAATCATATATCCTCTTCTAAAATCACCAAATACAACTGGAACAGTTCCATTTGCAATTGCTGGCATATCAGTACACTCAACAATAGGATGTCCTAAAATATTAGAACCAACACCCATAGTATATACACCTGGTTGGAAAATATATTGTCCTGCTGTATCTTGCAATTTTCTAACTGCCGCAAGAGTTGATCTTGACATTATAAAAGAACCATTTCTAGCATATTCTGCTTTGACATTGTGAGCCGCATTAATCAAATCATTTCCACTTAAAACGTCATTAGTGATTGATGTTTGTGATCTTGTTGCTGGTAACCCAGTAAGAATACCTTCTGGTTTTCCTATTGAATCGCCTGATACGAATGCCGCACCTTCTGCTTTTGCAAACTGCTCTGTAAATTCAGAGTTCATTTCTGCTTCTAAATTGAAAACTGAATCTTCTAGTTCCATTTCAGAAATATCTATTAAAGCATACATTTCATGTGCCGCAATCTCATCTAAACCAACTGTGTAACCAGTAGTTTCGCTTCTTGTACCTTGTTCAGCAACCCATTGTGCAGTGAACTCTCCAGTTCTTTTAGGAACTTGGATACTTCTTTGCGATGTGCTTCTGATTCTAGCAATTGATCTAATTGGAGAATATTCAACTATTCCTTTGATTAGTTCTCTTACATATTCAGGTGGAGCAAGGTAACCAGCTGTTGAATCATTTCCAACAGTTAATACTTTTACTTCATCTGGAGATAGGTTTTCTTTACCTTTTCTTAACCATTTGTCAAAAACTTGAACTTGTTTTGATTCTATTTTTGAATCGTTTCCAAATCCAGGTCTTGATATAATAGTTTCTAATTTAGCCATTGATTCTTGGTTTTGCTTTTGTGTTTCAGCTTGGGCTTTCATGCTTACTTCCATATCAGCAAATTTATCCATATCTTTTTCGATTTTAGATAACTTCGCTTCAGTTACTGGATCAGCAGTTCCTTTAGCTTCAACTTGTGCAAGTCTTTCGTCATTTGCTTCTTTGAAAGACTCAAAAGTTTTCCCAAGAGTTTCAACAGCAGTTTTTACTTCGTTGTTGTCCATATTATTTCCTTTTGGTTTTTTTATTGTTTAATTATATTAGCAACTTTATTTATTAAGTCAGCTAATTGTTTATTGTCATCTCCAGCATCTCGCTGTGATAAAGATTCGGATAATGCTTTCGCACCAATCTTCGCCTCTGTCCGAGAAAGACCTCCTGCATCACGCAAGATTTTCTCCCACTCTCGAATATTTTTAGCATTCCCTTTAACAGTTTCAATTAAAGCACTTTCATTCATAGGGAAAGTTACTAAACTGATTTCCATAAGATCAACTTCTTTAAGAGTTCTTACTCCTCTTTTATTTTCGTTGTATCCTTGTTTCTCTGGGTCTGCTTTAAATCCTATTGACATACCATCTAATGCACCCATCTTTAAAAGTTCGTATGCTTCACGACCTTTTTGAGTTCCCATAGCTAGTTGTCCTTTAACAAATAATCCTTTTGAATCTTCGTACATATCTGTAAAGACTCCAATAGGCTCATCTGTTTTGTGTTGGTATAACATTTTAACTTTGCTTACTGGTCTATTTACTAATGATTTAGTAAATGCACCTTTTTGCATAACGTCATTACCTTGATCTTCATTTCCAAATATAGAACCATAACCAGTAAATATTCCTTTACTATTTTCTGCTTTGATTTCTGATTCAAAAACTAATTTTTTTAATTCTGTATCGCATTGACATATACCATCATCTTGGCACACACAAACACTTTTCATAGGTTTTTTCTTTTTAGGTTTTCTATAAGATGATGAATATTTATCTTCTTCTTCGTCATCATTGCCATAACCTTTACTAATTGCTTCTTCATAAGACTCATGAGTATTACATGGCATATAAATAGTTTTGCCATCTTTATCCATAGTATGAGTTCCTACACAACCTATTTCTTTTGCTTTATCTCTAGCATCATCTTGATTATCAAACTGATCTTCTGCTCTTGCTACTTTTTGCATTTCAGTTTCTTCCATTTCAGGTTTTTTTGCTTTAGACGAGATAACATCTGTCAAAGATTTTATAGCTTCGCCCATTTTTTCAATATCATTCATTGAATATTTCTCCTTTGTTTTATTTTTATATTGAGAATTACATACAGCTAATCTTTGCTCTGTTGTAGGAAATTCAGAAGTAGTCTTGTCATCTGACATACATCTACTCATGAAGTCCTCTCTCGTTTCTTTATCTTTTGGTTTTACTAATGGCATTACTTACCCTTAAATTTTTTCATAACCTTTTTGCAACAATTATCAAACCAACCATATTTGTCGTTCAGTCTGCATAATGCAACACCGATTATTATTCCTATTATTATTTCCATTTTTTTTCTCCTATAAAAAATCAGGTGTAATATAAATTGATGCACACCTGCAGTTAATTGTATTTCCAGCTGAACCTCTAGGATCGCCTGGATATTTTAATCTTTCTCCACCTACAACAAAAAATTCTTTTAAATCAACTCTTTGTCCTGAAGCAATAGAATGACTGACTCTTGTTCTATTATCTTGAATAGCAACCCACTCTTTAACAGTTCCATCTATTTTCATATTTTCAGCAACTGCTTCATTTGCAAAACTTGCAACTCTATGAACTTCTGTTCTTGATATAAGGTTTGCTCTATAAACACCCATACCGATAACTGTATTTCTTAAAGCAACTCCTGTTGCCTCTACTGATAGACCATCATTATAAGAGTTGTCAATAACTTTTGCCAATCTCTTTCTAGTTGTTTCATCTATCTCTCCTGCCCAAACAGAAGTATTAAAATCAATAAACTCTGATAATTCTTTTTCAAAGTCGCTGTCAAAATCTTTAGAAAAAAATCTTCCTAAAGCATAATCTTTAAAAGAAAATGCAACAGTTCTATAAAGTGTATTTAAAATTAATTTTAATTTATCATTTTGTTTTCTTAACTCTGCGTCAAGCATTATCTGACTTCTTGTTTGATATGCTATCTCAACTTTTTTCCCAAACTCTTTAAAGTATCTATTTAATACTTTATAATATTGTCGTCTAAATGGTGTTCTTAATCTTTCTTGTTGATACCAAGTTCTTTCTCTAACACCTTTAAACAATTTTAATTGTTTGCGATTAAAAAACATTATCTACTTTGTCCTGACATTTTATTTATTCTCTTTATTATTTTTATTAAATATTTAACTACTGTTCCTGTTGGGTTAAAATCCATTTTACCAACTGAAACACAACCATTCATAGAAATTATAAATAAGATTAGAATTATTCTAATGTAGCGTTCTATTATCAACTCCATAATAATTTTCTTCAAGTTCAGCAATATTGTCAAGAATAGTTTCAGCGTCAAAGTCTATACTTTTTGTCATACAAATATAAGAAGTATAATGTGCGGCTTCTTCTTTTGATTTAAACTTTCCTATTCTTATTACTACTTCACACTCATCTTTATTTTTAAGTTTCTCTATAAATAATTTTGTTTGTTTTATTGCACTCATGTTGCTAGTGGGTGTCCACTTGGTAATAAATCTAAATCAAATTTACCACCTCTAAATTTACCTGTTCTTACTGCAAATAAAAAAGCATTCACTCTAGCATAAGCCCACTGTTCTTCACTCGTAACACTTGGTCTAACACTTCCAGGATTAGTTCTGTAAGCACCTATACCTCTTTTAAATACTGATGATAACATTCCAAGAGTAACTTTCTTACCTGCTTTATCTCCATACTTCTCATTATGTTCATCAACTTTATTTTTTAATCCTTTTTTAACTGCCGCAGTAACTTGCTTTTCTTCTATGCCATCTTCTATAAATTTATTTTTTTCTCTTTCTAATTGATTTCTAACTTTTGTACTCCAACTAAATCCAGCATCTCCACCCCAAAGTGCCCAAGCTATTCTGCCATTTGATGGGTAACCTTTTTCTCCTACTCTAAATCCTTGTGCATCTTTATCGCTTTCATGTCTGCTAAAAAAACTAAACATTCTTCTAACAGTACTAGGAGATAATTTTTCTTTAGCAACAATCTGACTCGCTCTAGTTGCACCTATTCTAGTACCACCTCTATTAAATTCTTTTCTCCATGCTATACCCTTTTTAGCTTCAGTAACCATTGAGTCAGTAGGTGTTGTATTTATGTCACTAATGGCTTTTAAAATTTCATCTATATCTGAATCTTCATTTTCAATTAATTCTTCTGGTACAACTTCTTCTGGAATTTCTTCACTAATATTTTCTTCTGTCATATCATCAGCTAAATTAAGTGGCATTAAATTTGCTTGTACTAATAAACTATCAGCACCCTCGATTGGTTCATAACCTAACTGCTCTCTTGCTTCATTACGAGTTAAAATACCATCTTTAACACCTGCACTAACAGATTCAAAAACTCTTTTTCTTTGTTCTGCCATAGCAGGAATAGAATCAATATCATATCTTAATTCTAAACCTTGCTCATTGAACATAGGCACTAACCATTCATTCATGTCGCCTTGTATTCTGTCAAGCAGAGGAATAATTGTTTCATTATATAAAGCAAGTTTTGCTTCTGCAAAATTAGAATAAGTTTGTGAATCAGGAATACCTATAAGCTGACTTGGTACTCCATAAACTAAAGCAATATCTTTTGCTGACATATTTTTTAATTGTATAAAGTCCATGTCTTTAGGAGATAGACCCATTTCTTTCCAATCAAAATCTCCCTCTAATAACATTGGCTTACCAGCATTACCAGTTCCACTAAATCTTTGATTAACATCATTCATCAATTGATTTCTTTGAACATCTGATAACTGAACATGACCACCTGTTTCATCTTTAGGATTAAAAATAACAGCACCACTTGGTCTTGCTCCATTTTGTAATAAATTTACATTATGTTTATTTGCTAAATTATGTTGGTCAATATCAACACTTGATGCTTGAATAGGACTCATTCCATAATAATCATCTAAAGGATTAAAAAGTTTTATGTGTTTTACTTTTGAAGATCCTGTTGCTTGATCAACAAGATAGCTTTCAACAATCTGACCTTTAAGCATATAATCATAAGCTACTGGCATTGCTCTTGTGCCTGTTCTAATTTTAATTCTATCTGGTCTTAAATTATAAAGTTCAGTTGGTGGAGTGTTATCTCCTCCTACACTTAACATATAATTATTTCCTGAAATTAATAAATAAGAATAAACACTTTGAAACCATTCAACTTGTGACATAGTTGGACTTGGCTTATATAATAAATCTAAAAGAGGGTGATTATCAACTTCTTGATCTCCTCTAAATAAATTAATTTTAACTCTTGAAGCATTGTTTGCTATTTCATTTACGCATCTATATACGATAGCATTTTCAGAATAACCATCAGTTGCTAAATCTTCATAAGAAATTTTAGGTACTGAATCATATCCTAATGAATTATAATAAACTATGGGTGCTTCTTTTTTCTGCACCTTTGGTTGTTCTTTTGTTTTAAAAATATTTTTTATATTGTCATAAATTGCCATTAACTAATTCTCCAATTAACTTTGCCTGTCCTTTGTGACAGTTCTGTTATTCCCCATACTAACGCATCTAATCGGTCAGGCGAACCTGTGAAAGTGATGGGATTATAATTTGCCATTTGATCTTCTAAAAACTGAAATGGTTTTAAATGCTTAACTCTATTCTGTTCATATAATGCTGATATTGGTTCTGCTCTTAAATACTTACCTTTGGTTGCTCTTACACTTCCATAACTTATATTGTTATCAATAGTCCTTATCACTCTTTCAACTAAATCTCCACCATTATTTACTTCGGCTATTATTTTATCTGCTTCATATTTATAATAAGTTTCAACTGCCATCTTTGCCCATTGATCAGGTGTGTATCTACCAGTCACATCATCAATAACATAAAATTTTTCATCAGTACCTTTAGCACAAACTACAATTCCAGTTTCATCAGAATTTTTTTTGCTAGTAACTGCTGGATCAATAGCAACTACTGTTCTTGTAAAGTTTGGTACTATATCTGTTGATTTAATGAGTGCCTTACTAATCATATTACGATTCCATAAAGCACCCTCAACATCTTCTAAAATTTCAGCGAATAATTCTTGTCTGCCCAGCCGAGTTCCTTCATACTTTTCTTTCAACTTTTTAACTGCGGACTCTGCAAGATTATTCTTATTCTCAAAAGTGCTACCTCTTGTTACAAGAGAATCTTTATTAACTACTAATTCTTTTATTAAATCTGTTGGCTTGGGTGTTGTTGTTATTATTACTTGTGGCTTGTTGCCAAGTCTTAATCCAAATAATAATTGATCCCATGCTTCTGCGTTCTTCCAACTTCCTAATTCATCACACCATGCTCTATGAAATTGAGGACCTCTTAATCTGTCTGGTTGTTCAGCAGAAAAAGTTTTATAAATAGTTCCATTCTTAAGAGTAAGTTCTCCAATACTTCTATTCCAGTTTTCAATATTATCTGTATCAATACAACCTAACAAACCAGATACTCCCTCTATACAAGTATCACGACCATCTCCAAATGTTGGAGTTACTATCGCTATCCTAGAATTAGGTCTAGTCAATCCATAAAATGCAACATCTTGTGCACCAGTTCTAGTCTTACCCCAACCTCTACCAGCAAGTATTAACCAAACATTCCAATCTCCTTTAGGAGTTATTTGTTTCTGTCGTGCTGTCTTGCACCAGTTCAGGTGCTTCAATAATATCTTTTGGTTTAGTGAAGTTAATCTCGTCAAAAACTTTTCGGATTTCAATAAGCTGTCTTTCCTCTCCGAATAATTTATCTCCATCTTTTCCTGTAAGTTCATGATAATTTTTTTCTTTCCAACCTGCTTGTGTTTTTAACCAGAATATTTGTGCAACTACATTACCATCTTTTGCTTTTTTAAACAATGCTTGTGATATAACTGCATTTGCTCTAGCTTTACTCGTATCTAATTCTTTTCTAAAATTTTTTCTTAAAGTAGGTTCACTAATTTTTACTATCTGTGCTATGAGTGTTTGTGTTACCCCAGCTATCGTCAATGCTTCAACTAATTTAGCATCATCTTCTTTTTTTATATAAGGTGGTCTGCCTACTTCATTATTTTCTGTTGTCATATTCCTTTTTTATAATCGAAAAAAATTATTAATGCACTATATATAATGATAATTAATAGAAAATAACACTTAAAACTAACTTTTATTACGAAATTAATTAATATCTATGAGTTATGGTTAAAAAGTCGCTATTTTACTGACTTATTTAACTAATAAAAATTAATAATTTCTATTATTTTACTTTTAATTTCTCTAAAAATGATTATAATTCTAATTATGAAAACGAAAACAATAACTAAAAAAGGAGATAACATGAAAAATACTAAACTTAAAAAAGACATTATGAAAATTGCAGAAGCAGAAAGTGCTACTGAATTTACTATCGTCTGTGGTACTTTATTTGTTAAGTTTAATTCTTCAATAGATAAGAAACTTGCAAATAATCTTAAAACTACATTACAAACTTTCTTTGATAATAGAAAAAAGAATGATTGTTATGTTAAAATGTCAGAAATCGGTACTACTGAGTTCGCTTATGACTTCACACCAATCGTTGATTTCAGAATGGAAGGTATATTATAATGTCAAAACAAACTATGATGCAAAAAGTTGTTGATTCAGTTTTATCTAGAATCGGCAAATATGGTAAAGACTGGTTGAAACCTTGGGCATCTTTAGGGATGCCAAAAAACCTTTCTTCAGGCAAAAATTATAGAGGAATTAATACTATTGCTCTATGGATTGCTAAAGAAGAATGTGGTTTTACTTCTGATATATTTGGTACATTTAAACAAATAACATCAAAAGGTGGTAAAGTAAATAAAGGTGCAAAAGGTACACAAGTTATTTACATGCAACCTGCTTTATACAGAAATGCTAGAACTAATGAAACTCCTGATACATCAGATGGTGCAGTTAAAGTTCAATATAATTTAATGAGAACTTATTTTGTTTTTAATCTAGACCAAACTACTGGATTAGAAAATTACAAAGAAGTTGAAGCAGAGGGTTCTGAAACTTTACTTGATGTAGAGCAGTATGTAAAAAATACTGGTGCTACTATTAAGTACTCATCAGAAACTTTATTTCTAAAAAATAGTTGTTATTATGTACCAAGCCAAGATTATATCGGTATGGTATCTAAAGATCAATTTAATAGTAATGATAGTTCTTCTGCTACTCAAAACTTTTATGCTACTTTACTTCATGAACTAACACACTGGACTGGTCATAAGTCAAGATGTAATAGAGATGAAAAGTATAAAGCTAAATATTTTGAAAACTTTGATTCAAAAGAGAAATATGCTTTTGAAGAATTAGTTGCTGAAATAGGTTCTGCTATCCAATGTTGTATGTTAGGGATTACAATGGAGCCTACTCCTCACGCAATTCAATACTTAAATATTTGGAAAGATAGAATTAAGGAAAGACCAGAAACTATCTTTAAAGCAAGTGCTTTGGCACAAGCTGGTGTAAGTTATATTCAAGATTTACAACCAAATAATAAAATTGAATCAAATCAAAACATGTCTAAGTTGTTTAAAAATAGATACGCATCTTAATAACTCTCTCGCCCCATCATCATTAATTTGGTGGTGGGGTTTTTTTTTGTCACTTATCTCATTATGATTTATCCCTTATCATAGGTGTACGCATAAATCAATAAAATTTTTGTTTAAAGAAACCAAAATGTCTTGATAAGTCGTCTAATACTTCTCTTAATCTACTTCCCATATACCTTTGATCAATATGCAAAATGTTTCTTGTTTGTTTTAATGAATAATCTTGACCACATATATAAGAAGCAATCTCAAAACCTTTATTTCCTAACACTTTATGTATTTCTACCAACTGTTCAATGTTATGTAAAGCACCATAAGAAACTTTATCTTTAGCACCACTTATAATAAATGCACCTAAATCCCTGCCTTTCATTCCTCCAATAGCACTTGATTCAAATATTTGCCTAAACTTTATTCCTGCTTTATGTTGATAATCAACTATCAAATGTTTATGAAACATATAATCAAGTCCACATTCTCTTACATTAACCATCACAAGAGTCGTATATTTTTTACCTTGAGGAGTTAATTCGTGTCTTTCTTGTGGAACTATCAATGGTTTTTTGTCTTGATCTTTCATAAAAATTGTTTATTAATTAGTCATGCAGATAGAATTAATAGAAACTAATAAACTTTTACCATATATTAATAATCCTAGAAAAAATTTAAACATTGACAAAGTTGCTTCTAGCATAAAAGAGTTCGGATTTCAACAACCCATAGTAGTTGATAAAGATTTTACAATTATTGTAGGTCATACAAGATTTGAAGCCGCAAAAAAATTAGGAATACAAAAAGTTCCAGTTCAGATAGCTGACTTATCTCTTAATCAAGCAAAAGCATACAGAATAGCTGACAACAGATTAAATCAAGATGCGAACTGGGATACTAAATTATTGAATTTAGAATTTAATGATTTGTTATCTGAAAATGTAAATTTAGATACTTTAGGTTTTAGTAATGATGAATTAGATAATTTATTATTAAAAACTGATGAAGAATCAGATGTTGATTTAAATGAAGATATAGAATCTCAAGAAGAAAGAATTAATGATGTTAAAATGATTCAATTATTTTTTAATCCAGAAAATGACACTTTATTTAAAGAAGCAATAGAAAAAATTTCTACAAGAGATAAGATAGATAATATTTCTGATGCTGTATTGAAAGCAGTATTAAATGAAGCTTCTCAAACTTAATCCAATATTAAACGAAGAACAGATTTCTAATTTAAAAGGAACTTTTTTTACTAAAGATTTAATTAAACATCATATCACAGAAGATACAAAAATAGTAAATGAGAATGGCGACATACTTGCTGTCTTTAAAAAAAATGCTGTACCTAAAGAAGTTGTTGATAAATGTAGAAGTTCATTTAGAAAATCAATATCAGTAAGTAATAATAGAGGTCAAGCAGCAGGACCTATTCCAGATAATTATAAAATAGGAGATAAGATTGATGGTCTTACTATCGGTAAGATAATGGGAAATAGATTTTTACCTTTATTAAAAAGCGGAAAACTTTCTAAATCAGCTAAAGCAAGAGCAGTTAAAAGTTCTATAATTGGTTTTAGTGATAGATACCCAAGAATACCTTATTGTCGTACTAGTATGTGGACTCAAAGGAACTGGAAAGAATATAATAATTGTTTGCCTTACATTAAATATGTTGATGCTTTTTTTAAGCAACACGCACCAGTAAGATATAAAATTCAAAAAAAAATGGCAGAAAAAAGTTCACAAGATTTTATAATAAAAGATACTGCTTTTAGTACAGTAACAGTAAATAAAAATTTCAGAACTGCTGGTCATTATGATAATGGAGATTTAAAAGAGGGATTTGGAAATTTAGGTGTAATATCAAGAGGAGATTATGAGGGTTCTATTACAGTGATACCAAAATATGGAATAGGATTAGATTTAAAAAATGGAGATTTAGCAATTTTTGATGTTCACGAATTACATGGAAACACAGAAACTACTACAAAATCATTTTATGAAAGGATTAGTGTTGTTTGTTATTATAGGGAAAAAATGATATACTGTGGTAATGCTGATTATGAATTAAATAGAGCAAAGACTAACACTAAAAAAGTTGCTGATGAAGAAGAACTAAAAAGAGCAAAAATAATAAAAGATGAAATTTTAAATGACTCAAAAAGCAATACTTTGTAATAAATATGAGTTTAATATTAATGTTCCTTTAAAAGATGAAAGTAATAAAAAAAGAAACGATCAATCATATTTACATTTTATAACATCAAGACAAGATTTAGTTTCAGCAAAATGTATAGCTACTGAATGGTTATTGGAAGATGTTAATATAAATAAAGAATATTCTATCAGAGAATATTTTGCTGGAGTAGGTATTCAAGCAACACTACTACAAAATATGTTAAATGTTAAAAAACATAAAGTTTCAGATATTGATTTAGAATGTTTTAATCAATTAAAAGAAGATAATAGATGGAAATCTTTTAAAGAAGATGGTCATAAAGCTATGTTAGATAATGAATATTTTGATATTAAAATGTTAGATTTTCCTCATAGTAGTATCATACATTTAAAAAGAGGTAAGTGGTCAAATTTTTTAGCTTCTTTTATTTCTAAACCAGAAATAGTGTGTTGGACAGATACTTCAATGACATACTCTATTAAAATTCATGGTTATAATTATGCTAAAGAGTTAAATGTAAGTAGTTTAAACTCTTTTTCTGAGTACTTTAAAGCTATGTCTGATTGGTTATATAGTCAAGTTGGTTATTCAATAGTCAAAGTTGCTTATAGGGCGAAGAATGCGGCATATATTAAAGCTATAAAAGGGAAACATAATTTAAAAGAAAAAACATTTCCATTAGATAAATCTAATACAGGTTTTAAAATTTTATGATCGGAAGATATTGTGAATTAAATAATATAGAAGAAATAAAAGATTTAAAAGTAGGCATGGATTTTAGAAAGCCAGAATATAGGAGAGAAGTTTTTTTAAGATTTTATGAGTTTCATCTAAAGTATAAAAGCCACCCTGGTGGTATTTACTTTGCCTTTCCTTACTTAAGTAAAAAATTTAATTTAGATATGGAGCAAAATTTATGGATTGCTTACATTAATGGTTGTACTCAAAACATTGTTTCAACATGGTTAATATTTGAACAGTTTCCTACTGTTAAAAATTTAGATATAGATAAGTTAGATCAATGGTGGAATAAAGAATATATAAAATATAAAGTTGGTAGTGGTTGGGATTTAGATAGAAGATATTTTAAAATAGGTAAAACAGGATTTCCTAACTGTGTTAGATCATATAAAAAGTGTATTGATCAATATGGAAGTCAGTTAGAATTTTATAACTCTTTGACTACTTCTAATGATAAGTTTAAAAACTATGAAAAGTGTTGGGAATATATTAGAAAAAACTTTTTATCTTTTGGTAGGTTATCTGCTTTTAGCTATTTAGAATATTTAAGAATACAAGGTATAAATGTAGATTGTAATAATTTATATTTTGAAGATATTAGTGGTTCTCGTTCTCATAGAAATGGTGTTTGTAAAATTTTAGGTAGAGATGATTTAGATTGGTGGAAGAAAAAAATTCATTATGATAAAGAAACTATTGAATGGATTAAATTAGAAGCTGAAAAAATATTTAATGAAGCTAAAGCTAGAATTAAACATGAAGATGTAAGTTATTTTACATTTGAAAGCACACTCTGTAATTATAAATCTTGGCATAGACCTAAAAGAAGATACCCAAATGTTTATATGGATATGATGTATAATAGAATTAAATATGCAGAATCTCAACATGGTAATAAATTTGATATATTTTGGCAAATGAGAAAAGATTGTTTGCCTAAAGAATTAAGATATGAAGATAATCCTAAAGATGCTGGAGTAACTGAAATGAAACAAGATCATTATAGAAATACTGGACAAGTTATTATGATGAATAAAGAATGGGATTGTTTTAAAAATAATTATAATGATTATGTTGCATAAATGCGTAGCGATAGGTGGTGTGCCAGCAACTGGCAAAACTACCTTAATGAAAAAGATACTAACTAAATTCACTTATCAAAATTTTAAGTTTGGTTTATTGAGAGGTCATTTTATTAAAGAAAAAAATTTAGTTATAATGGGTATTTATAATAACGATATATTTTGTGGAACTGACAAATTAAGTATGGCTGTAAATCAAGATTTTATTAAATATGTTAAACTCAATAAAAGAAATATACTTTTTGAGGGCGATAGATTATTTTCTTTAAATAATATCAAACTTATTAAAGAATTATATAAAACAAGAACTATAATATTAGAAAATGACCAAAACACATTAGATAATAGACACAAAGAAAGAAATGATAATCAGTCTGCACAATTTTTAAAAGGAAGAATAACTAAAATATCAAATATATTAAATTACTTTGATGATATTGAATTAAAAAGCTTAAAAAATATTGATGAGTCTAATATTTTAGCTAAAGAAATAATAGAATATTTTAAATAATCACTATTTATCTTCAACAATCATATAATCTTTATCTAATCTATTAATCTTATAATTTTTATTATTTTTAGTGAATATTTCAAAATTATCTTTTTTACCTACATGATTATATCCTAATTTAACTAATCTACTAATAACATTATTAATATCAGGTTTATTGTTATCTTCATCTTCAAATCTTCTTTGGTTAATCCATGTAGAAACATGGGCTAGGAACTCCTTATCCTTAACAGTAGAGGCATATCGGTTAAAACTGATAGCAACCTCCTCTGGATTCATATTAGGGCAGTTAAGAGCGTATCTCTTACTTGCTAAATGTTTAGAACCTTTTTTAATATCCAATAGACTCCAAAATTTATCAAACATAGGTTGTATATTACTTTTAGGTATAGGATTAGGTATAGGTATAGGTGCTACGATTTTGCTTGTAGCATTATCGCTTTTTGCTAGACCACCTTTTCTTCCTGCTTCTGACCTTGATTTGTATTTAGCTGTTAAATATACATGTTCTGCTGTTAATCTTTTATGAGTCCAAGTATTTTTATTTCTATTTTGTTTATTTTCTGATTTTAAAATAAAAAATTCTTCTAAAACTTCATAAACTTGTATATGGCAATCATCTGTTCTACATTGACATATTCTGTATGCTGATTCTGTTTTAAAAGGTTTTGCATTTTTAGTCCAACAGAAAGAAAGTAATCTTATATAAATTCCTATTGCTTCATTCGTTAAGTGAACAGTTTCAGCCGCAAAGGTATCAGTAAATAATTGTAGTGCGTGAAATTTATTAGTTTCTTTATCCATTTTTGCTCCATTTCTAGTTATAGTTGTTATGCTTCGTAGTGTTTAGTTATTATATTATTTAATTGAATAAATAAATCATTAATTTCCCCTTTCAGTATATAATGTGGTGTTTTCAAGGCATTTGATATATTTTGCCATAATTTTTGACTCTTACTCAATGACCCTTTTTTAGTTTTTAATTCAATATAAACCATTTTCCCACCTTTAAACTCTAAGATTAAATCAGGACAACCAGATTTCATTCCCATTTGAGCCAGTAACATTTTATATTTAATTGATCTGACACCTTGATTTGGAATATGAAAAAATCTTAACTTTGAAAGTTTTTTTTGTTTTAAATAATTAATTAATTTAATCTGTATCTGATACTCTTTCATTTCTTAAAGATTTTATTGTTTTTTTTAATAATTTTATATAATTTGGATTAGTTGCATATCTAGTTAATGTTTCTACTAAAACCAAAACATCTAAATTATCATTTTTTAGCATTTGGAATCTTAATTGTCTAAAATCTTCAAAAGCTGATCCTGTATTTAAAACAATTATATAATCCTTGACAGATTCGCATTTATTTTGATATATTTTGGCACCAAATTTAGAGTTTTTATTGCTTTTAGGTTTTAAGTGTGGTTCATCTAAATTAAAAGTCATTACTCCAAAAAGATTATTACCCTCTTTAGCAAATCTGCTAGTACCATAAGCACTTTCTATCACAGCTTGTGCTACAATTATTTCACGTGGAACATTCTGCCAGATAGTTGTATTTCTTTCCTGCCAATCAATACACTCATTAAGTGATTCTATAAATTCTTCTGAATTATTATAAATAAAATCAGGTTTTCTTGCTTCTATTTTATTAATCATATCTTTTCCTACTGATGTTTGAATTGTGACTAAAATAAGAATAATTAGCCATAATTTATATTTCGAAAAACTTTCTAAATTTATCATTTTTAAAATGTTCATAAACTCTCTCTCTTATTTTTTTATCAGGCGATTCAAGTGCAAAAGCCATAGCCCTTGCGATTGGGTTTATAGCATATAAAAGCCAAAACATCTTTTCATTTTTTGTATGTTGTTCTCTGTGGTGTTCAAGACACAGTGGTGTTGTAAAAATATCACAGGGTTTCATTCCCATTCCTGCTCCAGAAAATCTTATATGTGCGGCTTGAACATCTTCTCTCCTGCATATTAAACAAGGTTGTGAGGCAATAAACATTAAATGCTTTCTACTTCGTAGTGGGTTTATGTTCTGATACATCTATGTCAAATTCCTTTAATAAACTTTCTGATCTCAACTTATATATTGATTCTGGTTTTCCTCCATAATTTTTTTTATTTTTTTCTGTATCAATAATTACACCTTGTAATTTGAGTTCAGTAGTTCTAGGTCTGATTGTTAATAAATTAACATTTAAAATATCAGCTAATTCAGAACCAATCAATCCTTTAGGGTGTTTATATAACTCAATTAATATTTTTTTATGCAACCTGCTTAATCTTTTATCAGTATCATTTGCACTTGCTATTGAGTTTCTATGACCTCTATGCCCTGCTTTGTATGGATATTTATCTTTAAAAATAAATTCATCTTGCATACGACTCCTTTTGTTCTTTTATATCTTTTTCAGCATCTTTTTCATTAATGAAAAATTTTTTTGTAAAGCAATCGTTATTTACAGCTTTTATGAATTTACCAAGTTTGATTTTTTTGGCTTTTTTATCTCCATTTTTAACCATATAAATAAATAAATCTTTTTTAATTGTCATTAGCTTACCACCTTTGCTCTTTGAATAATTATTATTTTTTGTTTATTAAATTCTTCAACATCTTTTTTAATAAACTTTAAATCCATATAACAACCTAACTCCCATGCTTTAGATTTTAAAGCACCATTTCTAAAGTAATCATATTCTTTAAAACCATAAAGAGTATCATTCGCTTTAAAAATATTTAGATAAACAATAGGCTCAATTTGATCTTTATCATATTCACTTATTTGTTTATGCTCGATATACTTAACTCTTTCAATTACTGACTTTGACATTATTTATTCTCCTTTTTAGTTATATCTACAATTAAATATTCTTCCCAAGATTGACAAAAACCAGTATTAAAACCATTTTTCCAACCTTGATCGTGATTAAAAGAATGCTTATTAAATACCGCATTATCTTCCATGTGAGAAACAAAATTTTTTTTTATTTTATCCCATTGATCATCTGTAATTATATAATTATTTTTTTTAAGTTTTTTGTTAGAGTATTCAATAACTTTAGAAATATCAGAATCATCTTTTCTTCTAAAAGTTTTATTAACCCAACCCCAAGGAAAACATATTGATAAATCCCAAATATCTTGTAATCCCCAATTACAATATCTTAAATCATTAACATCTTTTCTGATTCTAATATAAGAATATTTTTGACTATGTTCCCATTTTTTAGTTTTAATATTAAAATCAAAATATCCAGACCACTTTGGTTTAGTTTGATCATATATAATTGTTCTTTCCATTTTATATCTCCTTATTTAGTTATGAGTTTATTATAACTATTTTTGCTTAAAATAAAACTAAATAATAATAAATAATATAAAATAATATTGTTAAAAAGCCAGTAAAATAAGGGTTTTTTGTAAAAAGCAAGTAAAATAAGGGTTTTTAGCTATAATTATTCTATATATAAAGTGTAATAAAAAATAATAAAAAATATTATTTATTCCTTTACTTTTTTCTCAAAATGAACGATAAATAGCTATAACAAAAAAAGGAGAAAAAAAATGATTAGAATAAATATAAAAAAAGATAGCAAGGTTAAAGTTAAATCTTTTATAGAAAAAAAAGATTTAGAAAATTACCTTTTTAAAAAAACTTTAGAATCAAAAAAAGTTGTATCAGATAACCCTACTGATAAAATTTGGAATCTAAATGTTGGTACTTCAATCAATTTTTTGGGTTATACTATTTCAATGGCAGGAAAAAGTCGTGCTGGAAATCACTTGGTAATATAGAAAGGAAAATTATGGCTAAAGCAAAAGATATAAATATCTATAAAATATTTTCTAAAACTTATGATAGATCAATGTTTGGATTTATGGGTTTTGGAGAATTAAAATTAATGACTAAAGTTAAAACTGTTAGACAGACTACTCCTAAAGTTTCAATGGGTAATCATGTTGATAAGTTTATTAAAGAAAAAAAACTAACATTGGTGGTAAATAATGGGTAAAGGTGATTTAACTAATGGTGACTGCATGCTTCCTGTTAAAACTGATAAGGATATAATAAGATATTTGCGTGAGGCTCTTAGGATCCAAGAACATAATACACACAACATGGCAAATAAATATTGTAAGATTTATAAAATGTATAAAACTTATAGATTAAATAAAAACCAAATAGGAGAAAAAATAATGGCTAAAAAGAAAAAAGTAATAACAATAAAACCTAAAATAGATACTGACACTTTAGAAAATGGTAATGTTTATATGTTTCATAATACTAAAGTTAATGTAAATTTATTTGTCAATGCTAATGGCTTTGATGATGCTATGAATAAATTTGATTTATGTATGTTTGGTTATAGAGGCGATTGGAAAATATTTATGGAATGTGGACAACAACCGATAGGAGAACCTAATGAGCAGTAATATTTTTACAGATTATAGTAAAATACAAAAAAAAGAGTTTTCAATGCGTAAAGATAAAAAAATAAAAGTTGGAGATAGAGTTGAAGTACATCATACTGGTAGTTTTGGTAATAGATTTGGTATTATTACTGACATAACTATTGCTCTTGATAAAAATGATATAGCAGGAGAACAAGGTATTAGAGTTAATGAACTTGATCTTGAACTTAATTATGTTGGTACAATAGGTTTTCAAAATGATGATAGCTTTGGAGAAACAGATAATAAGTTTTGGGCATATTTTTTTCAAGTAGTTGATGTTTATGGTCATGAAAAAGATCAGTATGATATACATAAATTAGAAATAACTAATGTACCTATTGAAAATAATTAAAATAAAATTCTATGTAAGTAGAATAGTGGGGGAGGTCTTTAGCTCCTTAAACCTTGAGATTACTTCCTCACTAAAAGATTTACTTGAAAGTAAAAACAATATAGTGTATAAAAAATTTTCAGGAGTGATCAATCCTCCTATTCTTGATAGGTGGAATTGGTTAGTAGTAATACCCCAGCAGTTCAACAGATACGCATATCCTTGCAATCTCCTGACTGTGTTAGTTCCACCTATCTCTATTATTAAAAATTATTTACTTTTAATTAAAAATAATATAAATAAATCACAAATAATAAAAAAGGAGAAATATGAACACCAAGATAGTTAAAGAAAAAATGAAAATGTTGCAGATTCCTGTAACAGAAAAACAATTTGATACACTTAAAGATAAAGCAGATAAAGAAAAAAGAAGTTTGCCTAATCAGATTAAAATAATACTAGAACCTTTTATGAAAGTTAAATAATGGAATACTTGGTAGTAACATTAATCATACTATTAATTATTAATCTTTTTAATAAACAAAAAAGAAATAGAGATATTGATGAAAGGTTATTAAGAGTTCGTGCAGATATGGAAACTTGGTTTGCTTCTATGACTGCTTATATGAAAGATATAGAAAACCATCAAAAGTTAATACTACAAGTTAAAGAATCAATAAATATGCTTAATGCACATTTTATTATGACAAATTCAGAGTTGGACAAACACTTCCCTGATCTTGATAAACAACCAATTAAAAAACCTAAATTTACTTTGGTACAATTAAAAAAGAAAGTTGATAAACTAACAAAAAAAGGAAAGGATAAAGATGAGAAACCTAAATAATAAAATTGAAAGAACAGAAGAACAAATTCTTTTTGAAAAAGAAGTAGGTAAGTGGTTAAGGAAAACTAGATTATCAAAAATTAAAATTAATCCATTGACTAAAAAATCAATGCCAGTAGTAACACAAACTAAATTAGCAAGGCATCTAGGCGTAACATTCCAGCAAGTGCAAAAATATGAGAGTGGTTCTAATGCTTTGGGCTTATTTAAGTTTAGACAATGTTGCGTATTTTTTAATACTGATCCTAGAGATGTATTAGAAACCATTGATGTTGAAATGTGGAATCAAAAACAACACCCAATTATAGAAATTAACAAGGAGCAAAATGTTAAAAAAGATTAATGTCTTTAATTTAATTAAATTGGCTAAAAATAACAAGCCGATTAAATCAAAGATAGTTAATATGTGGAAACCAAAAATAACAAAAAAAGGAGAAAATAATGGTTCAACTAGAAGTAACACTAACTGGTAGAAGTAAATCTTTTACTGGAGAAACATTACAAGATTGTGCTAAACAATTTTTTGATGAATATGGGGAAGCGATTAAAGAGGTGGTTAAATGCCATACTTTTGAAACGACTGATCCTGCACAGTTCATGTCAATAGGTGGCAACGAATCTTGTGTTGGTTGGTTAAAACAAATGCAACAAGGAGTAATAGATGATAAGTAGATTAATATTAATAATATGTTTTGGATTTTTATTATCTAATTGTACTAAATCTAATTATAAACCTATAATCAATTTTGAAACTTCTGATAATGCAGAAATTAATGCAAAATATTGGAAAAATTTACAGGCTTGTAATTTTATATCTGAAGTAAATACTGGTATAGTTCCAAAAACACTAGGTTTATCTGATAGAAAAATGGTAGTTAAAAAATGTATGGCAGAATATGGCTATTCTGTTTTAAGATAAAATGTGTTATAATATTTTATGCAAGACGAGGATAAAACTTATGAAAATGAAGTTAGACCTTTATTGAATGATGATAGAGGTTCTTTAGACTTAACTAAACAAATAGATGAACTTAATAAAAAAGTTAAAAATCTACATGGTTTAGAAAAAATACATAAGGAAACAAATGGTGATTTAAGACTCCATATTTTAAAATTAGATAAAGAAATATATCAATTAAAAAAAGATATGGCTATTGAAAAAGAAAATCATCAAGTTAATATTATGGAAAAGGATAATGAAATAGGAAGATTAATAAAAAAAATAACAGAAAAATAAAGGAGCAATATGAATGACAAGGAAAATGAAAGTTTGTTATCAATACAGTTAAGTGGATTACAAAGTCATCTTAATAAATTTATAAATAGAATAGAGGGAGATGAATACACAGTAGGCTTAATTGATGAAATTAAAAATAATTTAAAAGCTATTGATACTAATTCAGAGAGTGCTAACTTAAATCCAGAACACTTTGATAAACTTATAAGATTCTCTATGGAAGTTTGTAAGAAAATGCAAAAATATAGTGAATATATCAGTAATGTTAATATTAGATACACAAGTATAAATTCTAATAAAAAATTATTAGATAGAGTATTAAATGAGTTTAAACTAGAAGAAATGAATCTTACAGTACAATTACCAGAGGGTTCTAAAGTTAAAGAAAAGGAGAAAAATGAATAAATAATTTTACTTTAAGCTAAAAAAATATATAATTAAATACATAACAAAAAAGGAGAAATATGGCTTTACAACTTACTAACGAAGAACAAGAACTCTTAAAAAAAGAAAATGAATTATTAAGAGAAGATGTCAATGAATTAAAATCTTTATCTAAAATTACTAATAAAGTTCAAGCAGTAATGCTTGATGAAATGGAAGATTTAAAAAAACATACAGGATTCTTTAATGCCATTGAAAAAAAAGAAGATTAAAAAAGGTTCTTTAGAAAAAGAACTTGAAAATCAAAAAGGATTACAAGAAGTATTAGCTAAAATTGATAAAAAAGAAAAATATGCTTTTAAACCTATGAAAGTTGGGGAAGTAAGATCAAGTATAACTCATGATGAAAGTGGAGAATTAAAAGTTAAAAAACATAAATCATGGAAAGAACACAATGCGTGGCTTGATACATTTAGAGGAAAAACAATAACAGGAAAAGGAGATAAGTAATGACATTATATCAAATATTAAAGTTGCAAAGTGTTATTGATAAAAGAGCAATTCGTTCAGATACTTTAGAGTTTTTAAATGAACAAAGGTTTTCTGAATCTAAAAAATGTATGATTAGATATGGAGATATGCACATAGATCATTTTTTAAAAGTTTGTGCAAGTGGTAAACTAATATCTGTTTTTAAACTTGATGATAATAGTATGGTTGATGTAAAAACAAAAATGACAGAAGAAAAAATGTTTGAATCAATAAAGAAAAAAATATTACAGGAGTTTGGTAATGGAAATCATTAAAGAAGATTTTAAACATAGCTTTAGTTCTGCTACAAAGTTTTCTAAAAGTCCTTGTGAATGGTTATGTAGTTATGGATTAAAATTAAAAAGTCCTAGTAGCCCAGCTATGACAAGAGGTCTTTTATCAGAGTTTGGTACATATTATAAAATTAAAAGAGGTATGCAACAAAGAGATGATAAAGGATTTGCTAAATTAATTAAACATAGATTTAAAAAGTTTAAATATCTTGATGCAGAAAAAGAAATAGATAATGCTATTGAGATTGCTAAACAATTTGAAAAAGTATTATATGAAAGGCAATTAAGAGATATAGTAGGGTATCAAGCAGAAATGGTAAAAAATTTAGAGGGATTAAAATATCCAATTAGAGCATTTACTGATTTTGAATTTTTAAATATAATTGTTGATGCTAAATCTACAATGAGAATGCCTAGTTATCCGAAACCAGATCATTTAAGACAACAGGCTTTATATTCAAAATTATATAATAAACCTACTGCATTGTTATACGCAACACCTAAAAAAACAATGTTTTATGAATTAAATGAAAGCGATATAGAAAATGGCTATAAAGAAATATTTAATCACTTTAAATCTTTAGAAAATTATATTATAAAGTGTAATAACAATTTAGAGGAAGCAATTAAAATTACTCCTCTTAATACCGATCCTAACCCTTATGCGTGGGATCTTAACATAAAACAGGAGGCAGAAAAAGTATGGCAAAAATATCAATAAAAAATAATACAGATGAGATAATGTTTAAATTATCTGAAAAATTTCCAGAGAAAGATATTCAATGGAGAGTTCAAAGACTAACTAGAGATGGAACTTCAGGAATGGCACTTGCTTATGTAAATGTTCGTCAAGTTCAAGATAGATTAAATCTTGTTATGGGTTCTGGTTGGCAGTGCAAACATGAAGTGTTTGGTGCTAAAACTATTTGCCATTTAGGTTTATTCCTAGATGATAAATGGGTATGGCGATCTGATGGTGCAGGAGATACACAGTTTGAGGCTGATAAAGGTGCTATTTCAGATTCTTTAAAAAGAGCCGCAGTATCATTCGGTATAGGTAGGCATTTATATGATCTACCGAGTATATGGGTTAAGTGTCAATCAAAAGAAAGTGGTGGTAAATTTTATTTTCAAAAATTTACTGAAAACCCTTGGGATAAGGTAAGACAACAAATGAGTGATTTTAGCTAATGACAGATAAACCTAAAATAAAAAAATATACATTTACTGGATCAAGAACTTTTTGGCAAAATTACAAAATAACAATTAATGCAACCAGCGAAAAGGAGGCTATATCAAAAGTTTATGATTTAAAATATAATACTAATAACGAATGGACTCCAAATCTCCCACTTGAGCCTGATGATAAAATTATAGATATAGAACTGGAGTAATATATGACACATATACCTAAAATAGTTGTAAATAACAAAAAATCTGAAACTCAAAAAAAACTTGATAACTATGGCATTAGATGTGAACTTTATGGTCAAAGAAATGCTTTAATTAATCAACAAACTGATCTTTGGATTAAAATAGAAGAAGTTAATAAAAAAATATTAGTATTAGAACCAAAAAAGAAAAAGAGGTACTCGTCAGATTCTAATGTTATTTAAATGCCTATTAGCTATCTTGAATTTAAACTTAATAAGGAAATAGCTTATGAAGATACTTTTGAGAAAGATAAAGAAATTCGTAAAGAATATGACGAATATGTTAAACAAATAAAAAGAGAGGAGGAAAAAATGCTAGACAAACCAATATACTTTAATGTTTATAAAGTTGAGAGTGATAATCCTAAAGCACCAACATTTAGTTGGAATGGATTTACTGTCAAAGAAGATATAGTCATTAAAGCAGGAACTAAAATTGATATGACATTTTGGGGTAATTCCACAAATCAAAAAGATGGAAAGCCAAATCCACATTTGAAAATATCTAATCATGTTCCTAGAGAAAATAAAGGTGGTGTTTCAGATAGAGATATTAATTATCCAACTAAAGAACAAGTTGCACAACAAGATAATAATTACCTTGATGATGACATTAACTTTTAGTATAGTTTTGCTTGGGAAACCTTTTATTAAATTAGAAAACAAATATATGTTGTATGCGAACAATTTGTTGGTTTCCCTACAAACTAAACTTGTGGTTGTGATTAAATACTTGATAAAACTGTGGAAATATGATAATAACGAGTTTATCAATTCTCTTGAATGGGAGAGTGATAAAAAAGTTGAACTCTTTATATCAGAGGTTTCAAAAAGTTTGCCAAGTGGTATAAGGGCAACCATAGAGGAAAAAGATGTTAAACGAGAAAATGAGAAATCTTGTTGATGCTTTGGACAAAACTCATCAAAGTTATGTTACAAAGTTAGTTTCAAATGGCGGAGTAAGTCTTGAAGCTAGTAAGTTGGGTAGAGAGTACAAGGATATTCAACGAGAAATAATTGTAGTAGATATAGTAGAAAAAAAAAAACTGTATTAACTATAATTAAAAAAAAATAGTAAGTATTAGAAACTAATAATAGTTGATTAAGAAAGCTATACTCTAAATTTAAGTAATAACAAAAAAAAGGAGATAAGATGGACAA
>Ga0222717_10000536_pt1 | contig 32457 bp, 18 predicted proteins | sample C33_18DmetaG_FD_165053 | JGI IMG/M metagenome (GOLD analysis project Ga0222717, IMG submission 165053) | Estuarine water microbial communities from San Francisco Bay, California, United States - C33_18D | ecosystem: Environmental > Aquatic > Marine > Unclassified | place: USA: California... | reverse complement strand
TAACAGGAGCATCTGCAACATATTCAGGAGCAACATTAGACAGAAATGACGGTAATTCTGTTTCATTAGATTCTGAACAAACTTTAAGAGTAACTAAAACAGGTTCAGGTACAGTATTTAATGTGGTACCTGCGGACTATAAAGCGGTACATGTAGAATATACTATCACTGAAGGAACGGCTGCACGTTCAGGGTTCTTTACAGCGATTTTCCATAATTCAACAGTTGAATTCTCAGATTTCTCAACGATGGATATTGGTTCATTTACTACATCTACTGAATTATCGGCTGATTCATCAGGTAATGTAGTATTTACAGGTGGAGCATCAGCAGTAGTAATCGCAAATACAAGAGCGGTAGCTATTTAATAATATAGAATAATAATTAAAATTTGAGGGAAGTCCCCCTTCCCTCAATAGCCTTAAAATAAAAAAGAAAGAATAAAATGGCAAGAGAGTTTGTAACAAGAAACGGATTATCGGTAAGTGGTAAAACATTTATATCAACAGTAGATTTAGATGTAAATGTCAATTCTATCTTAGTACTTGATGGTGCGGAAGTTAAGTATAGAGATGTCTCTTCTTTACCTGACATATACACCACAGGGTTTACATATGATAACGCTAATACATTTACTATATCATTAAATGATGGTACCGACTTAAGTGCTTCAATAACCACGATAACGGGTTTGACATTTAATAGTCTTACAGATGTAGAAACAGGAGTACCTACGGGTACAACAAATAATACTTACCAAGGTAGAATATTATATTTTGATACAACAGATGACCTATGGAAAGCAAACGAAGAATATATTTCAACAGGTACTGTTGTTATATGGGGTAAAAAGGGTTCTACGGGTACAATAAGTAAAGGTCTACCTGTTTACATTACTGGGTTTAATGATGATTTACATGAGGTTGAATTAGCAAATGCTTCAAGTGCAACAACAATGCCTGTTATTGGATTCTCGGCTGAAGAACTAGATGATACTAATGTAAGACCAATAGTTACTTTTGGTAAATTAACAGGATTAGATACTACTAACACAGTATCTACACTGAACCCTAATGGTGAGACATGGGCGGTTAATGACTCTCTATACATGTCTTCAACAACTGGAGGACTAACCAAAAACAGACCTACAGGTGCATCAACACAGATACAAAGAATTGCCAAAGTACTTACAGTAGGTTCGAGTAACGGACAATTATTCATATTTAATACTGCACGTACCGCAGGATTACCTAATTTAACTAATAATAAATTATGGTTAGGGGATTCAAATAATATACCTCAAGAGGTTGATATTACATCTTTACCTAATACTAACATATATACAGACGATGGTACACTTGATAGTGACCGTATTGTCGACCAAGACACTAATCACCTAACATTTAGTGGTGACTCAGGTGTGTCTATTGGTACAGGAACAACTTCTCCTGTATGCGCCTTATTAGAATTAGCGAGTGAAAATCAAGGTTTACTTATACCGAGGATGACTCAATCACAAAGACAATCGATACCTTCACCTTTACCTGGACTATTAGTATATTGTACAGACAACACTTCAAACGCTAAAGAAGGATTATACATGTATAAATCGTTAGGGTGGGTGAACATATTGTAACAAGCCTTAATTCTATAAAGGATAAAAAACCAATTTAAATAAATAACAATGGCAACAAATGGTTTAAATTTACAAACTTCAGGTTTAACGCTAACCACAGGAACTGAGAAAAGAATGCTTATTGACAATTCAGGTCAATTTGGTTTCGGTACGATGTCTCCTAGCACTGATTTCCACGTAGTTGGTACAGGTGCAACAACAGGTGTTAGATTTGAGGGACTTCCATCATCAAGTGCAAACAGTAACTTCATGGTGGTTGATGCGAATGGTGTTGTTCAGACTCGTAGTGATATTGCTGTTGGAACAGTTATCACTGCAGTTACAGAAAACAACAACGTTATTACGGTTGAAGATAATCAAGGTGCAAGTTCTACTTTGACAATCGACGCAATCACAAATATTTCTTACGATACTACGTGGGGAATTACTTCATCAGGAACAGGTACCGTATCTGGTACATTTGAGCTTCCTTTTATTACCGCGGCTTCGTTATCTAATGGTTCATTATCGTTTACGGTTAATGGTGGTCTTGAGACTATCTCTGATGTTACAGGTTTTGCTGTAACATTGGCAGGTGATTCAGGAACACAAACGGTAAACTTAGGTGATACCTTAACGGTAGCAGGTGGTACAGGTTTAACATCAGTAGCGGGAGCAACTGATACGGTAACCATAAACTTAGACAATACTGCGGTAGGTGCAGGTTCTTACGGTAGTTCATCTGCGGTGGCAACATTCACTGTTGATGCTCAAGGTCGTTTAACTGCGGCTGCTGACGTTACAATTGACGGTTCTGCAATCTCTAATAACTCAATGACCTTTAACGCACCGACAGGTACTGACCCTGTTGTTTCACTTAACGGTACATTGAACTTTACATCTTCAGATGGTTCGGTAGTTATTGCGGGTGACTCAGGTACTGATACTATCGACTTAATAGTTGGTGCAAGTGTTGATACATTCGTAACAGGTGGTACTTTATCATCAGGTTCATTAACATTAGGTTTAAATGATGGTTCATCAGCTTCAGCTGTAACAGGATTTGCTGTGACAGTTGCAGGTGACGATGACTCATCTTCAGTAAACTTAGGTGATACAATTACAGTAGCAGGTGGTACAGGTATTACAACTGTACAAAACGCTGGTACGGTAACTGTGAATATGGACAATACATCATTTACTTTAAGTGATGGTTCAAACACACAAACAGTTGAGTTAGGTGATACTATGACAGTAACTGGTGGTGTAGGTCTTACTTCAACGGTAAGTGCTACAGATACGGTAACTATTGACTTAGACAATACTGCAGTAGGTGCAGGTTCTTACGGTTCATCTTCAGCAGTAGGTACATTCACAGTAGATGCTCAAGGTAGATTAACTGCAGCATCTGACGTAACAATCGATGGTTCTGCAATCTCTAACAACTCAATGACCTTTAATACTCCAACAGGTACTGACCCTGTGGTTTCACTTAACGGTACATTGAATTTCACGTCTTCAGATAGTTCGGTAGTTATTGCTGGTAACTCAGGTAGTGACACTATTGACCTTACGGTTGATGTTTCTGCTGTTGACTCGTTTGTTACTGGTGCAACTTTAGGTTCAGGTACTTTAACATTAAGTTTAAATAACGGTCAATCTGATGTAACTGAAAATGGTTTTGATATTACTTTAAGTGATGGTTCAAACACACAAACAGTAAACTTAGGAGATACCTTAACGGTAGCAGGTGGTACAGGTTTAACATCTGTGGTAGGTGCAACCGATACTGTAACAATTAATCTTGATAACACTGCGGTTAGTGCAGGTTCTTACGGTGACGCTTCTACGGTGGCAACATTTACGGTAGATGCTCAAGGTAGATTAACTGCGGCTTCTAATGCGACAATTGATATTACTGCTTCTCAGGTATCTGACTTTACAAATGCATCTGAAACTGCAATCTTCCAATCAGGAAACTTTGTAGATTCAACTGAAATTGACTTTACTGTTACAGCAGGTGCTAGTGTGACTGCGGCGATTAAAGCAACGTCTATTGCTAACGGAAAGTTAGTAAACTCAGGTTTCAATACGGCAGGTACGACAGGTACAGGTTCAATTGATTTAGGTGAAACTATTACATTTGCTTCAACTGACGGTTCTGTAACTATTGGTGACAATGGTTCAGGTACGTTTGATATTGAGGTTAATAGTTCAAACATCGATAATATCTACACATCTGATGGTACGTTATCGGGTAATAGAGTAGTAAGTCAAAGCAGTAATTCATTATCATTTAATGATGGTGATTTCTCTATAGGTGCTACTTTCCACTATGATGAAGGTAACAGTAACGTAGGTATTGGTACTGCAACACCTGATACAAGTGCAATCTTAGAATTGTCATCAACGACAGGTGGTTTCTTATTCCCAAGAATGACTTCGACACAAAGAAACGCTATCGGTAGTCCAGCAACAGGTTTGATGGTTTATCAAACTGACGCTGATGAAGGTGTTTACATCTATAAATCATTTGGATGGGTACAAATGATATAATTTAGGTTAATTATTTCAATATAATTTCTATTGAAAGTATTTATCTATAAACTATAATATAGGGAGGGATTAATTTCCCTCCCAAAGCCAAAAAAAAAGAAAAAACAAATGGCCAGTAACGGAGCGTTTTACAGTAATACATCAGGATTGAATCTGAATACCTCAACCACTACGAGAATCAACATCTCAACAAGTGGTGCGATTACATTCAATCAGGATTATACATTTCCAACAGCAGACGGAGGTGCTAATGAGGTACTAATTACCGATGGTGCTGGTAATCTTAATTTTTCTACTGTACCAAATGCGGGTCTTACAAACTCTTCACTTACAATAACTGCGGGTTCAGGTTTAGCGAACGGTGGTTTAGTGTCCTTAGGAGGTTCTGTAACATTAAATGTGGGTGCAGGAACAGGTATCGTTGTAAACGCTAATGATGTTGCTCTTGACTACGCAGGTACTAACAACTTCATTGATTCAGCAACTAACTTAGAAGGTACTTCAATATCCGCTTCGGATACCATTGTTTACCATGATGCGACGGATAACAATGTTAAAAAAGGTTTAGTATCTGATTTACCATTCTCTAATAATGATGGTACTGTAACTTCTGTAGGTATCACAGCAGGTGCACTTATTGATGTATCTAATTCGCCAATAACTACTTCAGGTAATATTACTGTGGCAGTTGATTTATCAGAGTTATCTACCTCCACAACAAATGGTGACGGTGATTTCTTCGCGGTTGTCGATGCGTCGAATGTACAAAGAAAACTTACGAAAGGTAATATTAATATAAGTGGGTTTAATAATGACGCGGGATATACTACTAATACAGGTACAGTTACTTCGGTGGCAATCTCAGGAACTGACGGTATTGATGTAGATTCAGGTTCGCCAATCACTACGTCAGGTACGATTACGCTAGGATTATCCAACGTACCAAACAGTTCATTAGCTAACTCATCAGTAACAGTTAATGGTGGTGATGGTTTGACAGGTGGAGGTTTAGTATCTTTAGGTGGGTCTGTAACACTTAATGTTGGTGCAGGTACATTGATTGATGTTGACGGTAGTAATGTTAATGTTGATTTATCTGAGTTGGCGACTTCAACATCTAACGGAGATGGTGATTACTTTGTTGTTGTAGATACTGCAAATGCACAGAAAAAATTAACTAAAGGTAATATTAATATAAGTGGATTTAATAACGATGCAGGTTATATCACATCTGCAGGTAATACTAACATTTATAATATTAATGGTACGTTATCGGGAGCCAGAGAATTAAACCAAAATGGAAACAATTTAAGGTTTAGAGGGACTTCAAATGAAGAATTCCAAGTTTATAAATCAAACGCAACTGCGGTTCAAGTTCCAAGAGTAAGGTTTGAAACCGATGATACACATACTTCAGTGTTGGAATTACAATCATCGGTACCTTCAACATTCTTAATAGATGCTTATGATGCGGGTAACGCTCCTATCTTTAACGTTGATGGTAATGGTAACTTGTTTGCGGTTTCTAAGTCGTTCTTAATTGAACACCCATCTAAAGAAGGATTTAATTTAAGACACGGTTCTTTAGAGGGTCCTGAACATGGTGTTTACGTAAGAGGTAAATTAGACGGTAATAATACAATTGAACTTCCTGACTATTGGTTAGATTTGGTAGATGAAGATACTATAACTGTTCAGTTAACACCAATTGGTTCACACCAAAACTTATATATAAAAGATATTATTGATAATACAGTAATTGTGGCGAATTCAGCCTTATTAAGTTCTAAAATTAAGTGTTTCTATTTCGTACAAGCTGAAAGAAAAGATATCGATAAGATGGTTGTAGAATATCCAAGAGAAACACCAACAATATAAAGACATAAAAAAATAATAACATAAAAAAAGAGGACAATTAGTCCTCTTTTTCGTTTTCTACTTTTTCATATATCTCTAAAAGACGCAGGCTTTCATCTAACTTCTTTTCCAATTCTTCAATCTCTTTTGGATTATCAGAATTTAAAGAAGCTTTATAGTAGTTTTCTTCAGCCTCGACTACAATTCTTTGTATGGTTTTTATTAGTTTCATCTTAATATAAATATCTCTTTTTAGTGTTTAGTCCTTTACAAAAGAATATTTTATGTGATTTTTTATTCTAAGAATTAACTTTAAACGATATAGATATGGCACGAAAAGCAGAAACAATATTTGTACAGATTGCCTCATACAGAGACCCACAACTAATACCAACACTTAAGGATATGTTTGATAAGGCGAAGGCACCTAATAATTTAAGAATAGGTTTAGCTTGGCAACACAGTCCTGAAGATGAGTGGGATAACTTAGACGAATATATGGATGATGAAAGATTCAAAATTCTAAACATACCGTATGAAGATAGCCAAGGGGCTTGTTGGGCAAGAAACTTACTACAACAATTATATGATGGTGAAACCTATACGTTACAAATAGACTCACACACCAGATTTATTAATAATTGGGATTATGAATTAAAGAAAGAACTCAAGAGGTTACAAAAGAAAGGTATTAAAAAACCATTACTTACAAGTTATGCTCCGTCTTTTGAACCTGATAATGACCCTGAGATGAGAGTTGATAAACCGTGGAGAATGGATTTTGACAGATTCAGTCCTGATGGGAACGTTCACTTCCTACCATCAACTATTGATGACGCAAATGAAAGAACTGAACCAATACCTGCTAGATTTTATTCTGCACATTTTGCGTTTAGTATTGGTGACTTTGCAACTGAGGTACAACACGACCCTAAATATTATTTTCATGGTGAAGAAATATCAATTGCAGTTAGAGCGTTTACTCACGGTTATGAGTTACTGCACCCACATAAGATATTCTTATGGCACTACTACACACGTAAAGGGTTAAAGAAACATTGGGATGACCACTCAACGTGGGGTACTAATAATGACAACTCACACGCAAGAAATAGAAAACTTTTAGGTGTGGACGGTGAGATTTATGACCCTGAAGAATTTGGTCCGTGGGGATTAGGGACTGAAAGGTCTTTAGATGAATATGAAAGGTATTCGGGTATTAAATTTAGTCGTAGAGCAGTTCTACAACATACTGCGAATAAGTTAGACCCACCTTGTCCTACGTTTGAAACAGATGAAGAATATGAAAACGCGTTTACAACACCATTTAAACATTGTATAGATATTCACTTCGATAGTGTACCTCATGATGATTACAATGTTTGGGCGGTTGCTTTTGAAGATGAAGATGGTAACGAGTTGTTCCGTCAAGATGCTGATGAAGCAGAAATTAAAAGAATGAAGACAGACCCTGATAGGTTCTGTAGAGTATGGAGAAATTTCAACACGGTGAAACGACCATATAAATGGATTGTTTGGCCACACTCGTTAAGTGAAGGATGGGTAAACAGAATGGAAGGAACATTATATGAGAAAGGCTAGAAAAAATATGACAATATTGGTTCATCTACCAGCGTATCGCGAACCTGAATTAATACCAACGATTAAAAGTGCATTGGAAAATGCAAAGTATCCTGAGAGAATACACTTTGGTATTTGTCGTCAATTTAACCCTGAAGATGGGTTTGACAATGTTGATGAGTATCGTGATGACCCACGATTTAAAATATATGATATGCCTTATGAAGAGGCTAAAGGATTGGCATATGCTAGAGGTATTATAAATGACCAATTATTAACTGATGAGGATTTTGTTTGTCAGTTGGACTCACACCATAGGTTTGCAGAAAATTGGGATGAGACATTAATTAAGTGGTATTATGATTTAAAGAAAGAGGGTTATAATCCAATTATTGGTGGGTATTTACCCTATTACAACCCATTTAACGACCCAGCGGACCGAGTTCAAGAACCTTGGCAATCTGAAGCTGCTACCTTCTATCCTTTTGGGACCATCTTTATCAGACCAACAGGAGTTAGAGGTGGATGGAAACATTTAGATAAACCATATCCTGCTAGATTCTTAAGTGGTCACTTTGCTTTTGGTCCAAACAAATGGGCTAAGGAAGTAGGACACGACCCCAATATATTCTTTGCTGGTGAGGAGATTAATTTGACCGTTCGTTCATTTACTCACGGTTATGACCTATTTCACCCTCATCGTATTGTGATATGGCATGCAACTATGAGAGAAGAAAGGGCTGGTAAATTAGTTTGGGACGACCAAAGTAAGAGAGGTGAAAGTTTATGGTGGAAAGGTAATGACATTGCTCGTTCAAGAATCAGACAGTTATTTGGTGTTGAAGATAATGGTCACGATTTAACAGGTTATGAATTGGGAGATGTAAGAACCGTAAGAGACTACGAAAAATACGCTGGTATCCACTTTAAAAACAAGTCATTTCAAAAATATACCAAAGACAATTTCTTCCCACCAAATCCATATCCTTATGAAACAGAGGAAGAATGGGAAAACTCGTTTATGTATTCATTTTACCATTTAGTTAATGTAACAAGGGACATGTTACCTGCTGATGATTATGAATCCGTATTAATTGCGTTTGATGATGAGGACGGAATTGGAATTAACCATAATTATATAAAAGGTCATAGGTTAGAAAGGTTCCTAAAACATGGAGAACCTATACACTATGAAGAGATGTTTTTAACAGATAAAAATCCGAACAAAGTCGTTTATTGGGGATTATCCAAAGAACGAGGATGGGCGGAAAGAGTTGAATTTAATATAGAATAAAATAAAATGGAAAAAGATTTTTTTAATTACTTAAAACCAAAAAATTTAAATCAAAATAAAATTAGAGTTGGTCCACATGAAGATGGTGGTTATGTATGTTCTGAATTTTTATTTGAAAAATGTAATACATTGTTTAATTATGGAGTTGGAAATGAATGTAGATACGAACATGACTTTGTAAAAAGATTCAATAAACCTGCATATTTGTTTGACCATACTATAGGTAGAGAAAGTGGTTTATGGGCGGAAAATGTTAATTTTATAAATGAAGGTTTAGGATTTGGTCAACCGAACGTTAAACATTTTTATGAACATTATGATGAACTTAATTTATCAGGTGAAATACTGTTAAAAATTGATGTTGAAGGTTATGAGTATGAATACTTTAAAAACGTTGATGAATCACGACTTGAAAATTTAGTTTGTGGATTAATGTTAGAGGTTCATTGGTTAGATAGTCCAGTAAACAGAGAGGGTTTTATTAATATGATGAAAATTATTGATAAATATTTTGTTTTAAATCATATACACGGAAATGTATGGGGAGGTACATGGTTATATGACGGAATCGAAATACCAAAAGTAATGGAACTATCATTTGTTAATAGAAAATACATTACAGAAATAAAAGAAGATACCACACAATATCCCGTAAACGGTTTGGATTGGTCTAACAAGAAAGATTATCCTGACTTATCATTAAATTTTTTAAATCACGTAGACATATTGCAAGACCAACTTTCATAACGACTTTAACAGGACCGTTTCTTAAGTATAGACTAGATTTACTTAGAAAAGTAAGTCCCTCAATTAAAGAGCATATCTTAATTTTTACCGATAAATTTTCGTATAAATTCTATGAAGAACACCATGATTTTTTTGAATTTGTTTTTATGGATGAATACAGAGAAAAAGATGATTTTAGTATGGAGTATGAATTATTTCCTAAATTTGAAAGTAGTGAAGAGTTTTTAGAAAAGTTTTCATCTTTTTACGGTAGAGATACTGGAGTGTACTATCCATGGGAAACTCATAGATTCATCTTTGAGTACTTAATGGATAATGAGATATTAAATTTTGCAATAGTGGATACAGATTTCATATTTCAAGATAATATAGATATGATATCTGAGTATTTTGACACAATTCCTGTTGGAACATTTGCAATGCCTATGATGGGTGAAGATATTCATGACAGAAGTGATGTATGGAATGAAGTGCAGAAAAACTATAAAGAAATATTACTTACATATAATGGTAAATTGATGAGTTGTGATGGTTTTTTTAGAGGTTTTCATTTTCATAATAAAGAAGATATGGATTTATTCTATCGCATATGGTGTGAAACTATACAAATACCTATTAAACAAGGTGCTGCCCATATTCATTCATTATATAATACTGATTTTATAGTACCTACTTTAATGCAAATGTTTGCGACTCACAAAGACTATAATTTTTATGATATGCATCATTTTACCTTTATGAAAAAGTACGGTAAAAACATAGGTAGGCACTATACAAGAGTAGAAGACACTATTTACGTAGGTCCAAGACCTGGATGGGAGAGGTACGGTTTTGATTATAGTGATAATAGTTCAATTAAAAATTTTATAAAAAACAATAAGGAAGCATTAAAAAATTATTATGTACCTTTTGATGTAGAGATTACTGATAAACATGTATTAACAAGATTGAGATGAGAAAAATAGTAATAACATTAACAACAATACCTGAAAGATTAATAAGTCAGTATGGTTATGATATGAGATATTGTATTGAATCGTTACTTAGTCAGAACTATGATGAATATTATGAAGTACATTTAAATATACCTCATGTAAGTAATAGAACAGGTAAAAAATATGTAATTCCTGAGTGGTTAGAAAATATAAAAGATTATCGATTAAAAATTTTCAGAACAGAAGATTATGGTTCCATAACTAAACTTATACCCACAATTGAAAGAATTGATGATGAGAATACAATTATTATAGTGGTTGACGATGATATGGTTTATCATCCCGAACTTATAAATGAACATATTAAAAACAGAACAAAATGGCCTGATTATGTTGTTGGATATGATGGTATGAGGTCTAGAAATAATGATGGTACAATGTCTAGTTATTTTGGAGACACAAGAGACTATTATTTTAGTTCTCTAAAGAGAAATTCTTTAGTTGATATTATACAACATTATAAATCTGTATCATACTTTAAAAAATTTTTTGAATCTGATTTTATTGAATTTTGGAAAGAGTTTGGTACGTGGTGTGATGATAAAAGTGTATCCGCGTATTTTGCCTATAAAAAAAGAGGAAGGCTGGTTACTTATTTTGAGTCTGACCCAAATTTTAATAGTTATGACGAATGGTTATCTAATTTACGTAAAACATTTCCAATTGAAAAATACACTGAACACGGTACTGATGAGGGTTGTAATTTAAATAGGGTAGAAAATAATGAAGAAGAAAATAAAAAGATAAATGGACTTTTTAAGTACATTGATAATTCTTATTTTGGTAAGAATTGGGAAATATAAAAAATTTATATAAAAAACGTTATGGATTTAATAACTGAAGTATTAAAATATTTAAATGATAAATTTAAAAACATTCAAGTTGTACAAGTTGGTGCTATGGATGGGTTTAGTTTTGATGATGTTAGAGGTCATTTAGAAAAATATAAATGGGATGAAATATTGGTGGAACCAGTACCACACGTCTATGAAAAATTAGTAAATAATTTAAAACATAGGGATAATTGTGTGTTTGAAAATAGCGCAATCACAACTGAGGATGGTAAAGTAAAAATGATAACAGTTTCTGAAGATATTATTAAAGAAAATAATTTACATCCAGGTTATGAAGGTATGAGTGCATTGTATCCGTTAAAGAATGGTTTTGGGACTGACTATGAACGAGATATTTTTGTTAAAGATAATCTTGCTCAAACAATTGATGTAAATGGTATTACATTAGATAGTTTAATTACCAAACACAATGTAAAAAATATTGACGTTTTTCTTACAGATGCTGAAGGTCACGATTGGATGATTTTTAATCAATTAGATTTAAACAAGTTTAGACCTAAGTTTATTAGAATGGAATATGTAAATCTAACAAAAGATGAACAAAAATTAGTAAAAGATAAACTTATAAAAAATGATTATTATTTTGAGGAAGGGTTCGACATAATTGCAATTGATAATTCACTGTATAATGAATTTATTTTAAACATAAACAAAGAAAGTAATGAAAAAAATATGGTCAATAATGAAAAGAAAAATCTAACAATAGTAACAGGTTTATGGAATATTAATCGAAATGGTCGTTCATTTGACCATTATATCGAACACTTTAAAAACTTCTTAAAGATACCACAAAATTTATTTATTTATGTCCCCCAAGAATTAGAATCCATGGTTTGGGAACATAGAAGTAAGGAAAATACTTACGTTAAAGTAATGGAGTTAGAAGATGTTAAACATCTTTATGCGCCTTTTTGGGATAGAACTCAAAAAATAAGAACAGACCTTAATTGGTCTAATCAGGCAGGATGGTTACCAAACTCCCCACAAGCATCATTAGAATGGTATAACCCAATAGTACAGGGTAAAATGTTTATGTTAAATGATGCATCTATTTGGAATCCTTTTGATACGGAATACTTTTTTTGGTTAGATGCGGGTATTACTAATACAGTACCTGTGGGTCATTTGGTTGATGATAATGTTTTAGAAAAACTACCAAAGTATGGTAATCCATTTTTATTCTTAAGTTATGATTATCAGGCTGATAAAGAAATACATGGATTTGACTTTAAGTCAATTAACAGAATTTCGGGTGAAGAAGTTAAATATGTGTGTAGAGGAGGATTGTTTGGTGGACATAAACAACAATTAAATGAAGCGAACTCTACATATTATGCTCTTTTAGACCAAACCTTAGCTCAAGGACTTATGGGTACTGAAGAGAGTTTATTTACCATTATGTCTTATTTAGAACCTGACCTTTATAAAAGGTTTGAATTAGATAGTAACGGGTTAGTTGTTAAATTCACACAAGCGTTAAAAGAAAACAATGTTAAAATAACTGAACCTAATGTCAGAAGAATAAATAATAATCGTAAGTATACTGACAGAGATGTTAATGGTGTAAAGACAAATTTATATATGTTAACATTTAACTTCCCTGAACAAGTTTTACATACAATTAATTCGATGAAAAAAACACCTGAGTGGTTAGAAAGACCTAATTTATTTTTATTGGATAATTCTACTAAACCTGATGCCAAAGTTAGAAATAGAGAAATTGCTAAAGAATATAATTTTGAATATATTGATTTAGGTGGTAATACTGGTATTTGTGGTGGTCGTCAAGCGGCTGCGGAACACTTCCATGACTCTGATGCTGATTTTATGTTCTTCTTTGAAGATGATATGACTGTTAATCCACCTGACGTTAAAGGGGTGTGTAGAAACGGTTTTAGAAAATATATACCAAACATCTATAATTTAGTTCATCGTATTATGTTAAAGGAGCAATTTGATTTCTTAAAACTTAGTTTTACTGAAGTTTACTTTGATAATGATAAGCAATGTTCGTGGTATAATGTTCCACAAGAAATTAGAACGAGAGATTGGCCTCATTATGATAAGTTACCTGTTTCGGGATTAGACCCTAATGTTCCGCTAACAAATTTCAAGAATATTAGAAATATGGATGGGTTAACATATATTGATGGTGAAATATACTACGCTAACTGGCCGATGATTGTATCAAAAGAAGGTAATAAAAAAATGTTTATTGATACTAAATGGGGTCATCCATATGAACAAACATGGATGTCATATATGTATCAGAAGACTAAAAAAGGTGAGTTAAATCCTGCAATTTTGTTAGCATCTCCAATATGGCACGAAAGAATTAAACATTATCGTCCTGAAGAAAGAAGAGAAAACTAATAATTACTTGTTTTATCTTCATAAAATCGCACTTTCGATTATTTATATAGTAAAGTAATTATATGTCTTTCATATGCGATAAACCCATTACCATTAAATTTTTTTTTGGTAACTCAAACAGTTAATATAGATGGCGATAACTTGTGCGATATTTCAATGTTGTAACGACCCAAGTATTAGGGCGTATATAAACGCATCGCAAGGTAACTGGCCTAGTCCTACTGTTGGTCAAGTTTATTCTATAACATATGCGGGTAAAGAACAATGTTTTGAGGTGGTATATGTTAGTAGCCCATGTGCTTACAGTGGTTCATACGGATATTATATACCTGCAACTGCAATATTTACAGGTCCATATGTTTCGTGTGCTAATTGTAATTTAGCGGTTTCTCCTGTTGATACTTGTGATGAAGTTTTAATTCCTATACCTACTCCATCTCCAACACCTACATCATCTATTACACCTACTCCAACTCCGACACCATCAGTTACGCCATCTCCGAGTAATACTCCTGCGGTATTAACAAGGTTTGTTGCTGATAAATGTTGTGATATCGGTGTTTCACTAATACTTAGTAGTTATGATACGATTGTTGTTGGGGATATTGTTTTATATAATGGAGATTGTTATGAGGTTATATCATTAAATCCTCCAGGTGGTGGTCCAACAGTCAACAAAGCAAATTATGCTAATTGTGCTGATTGTATTAATGAAAATCCATGTGATGTAACACCAACACCTACACCCACAAAAACTTCAACTCCGACACCAACGCCGACTCCATCCGCATCATCTTCGGATAGTTCTTGTTGTAATACATGTACAGAGTATCGTTTAACTAATTTAAGTGAGGAACCAAATACGGTGAGTTACACCGATTGTAACGGTTATCCTTCATCATATACTCTTGGTCCTAATGAAGAAGTCTTTTTATGTGCTTGTCCTACTACTGAGTGGGTGGGTTCTAATTTTAATGTCAATGCAACTGGTCAACCGTGTACTAGTGACTGTACTGAATATAGTGGTCCTAACGCTCAATGTATAAAATGGGAAGTTATAATAAATGAAGGTTCTGCAACAATATCTTATGTTGATTGTTTTAAGGTTGCGGGTAGTCCTAATACCTCTATAAACGTATTATTAAGTCCAGGTGTACATATTATTTGTTCATGTATAGAACCAACATCTGACAATCCTGACCGTACTGTGATAAACGCGATTGGGACATGTCCTTGTGAAGCAGAAGTAACACCGACACCATCTAGTACTCCTGCGAGTAGTGTTACACCAACAAAAACCCCTACATCTACTATTACACCAACTCCAAGTATTACTCCTACTTCAAGTGTAACACCTACACCATCTATTACTCCAACTTCAAGTGTGACTCCGACATCTAGTATTACGCCAACCCCATCTATTACACCTACACCATCTATCACACCTACGAGTTCGGTAACACCTACTCCGTCTATTACTCCTACATCGAGTATAACCCCTACATCATCAATTACTCCGACACCGAGTATCACTCCTACTTCATCTATCACACCAACTAGTTCAATAACACCAACCTCATCAATTACTCCTACTCAGACTGCAACTCCATCGGTTACAGTAACACCATCTATCACGCCAACAAGTTCAATAACCCCTACTTCATCAATCACACCAACTAGCTCTATTACCCCAACGGCTTCGATTACTTCAACATCGAGTGTAACACCAACACCGTCAATTACACCTACTTCATCAATTACCCCGACTAGTTCAATCACTCCGACAAGTTCATTGACACCAACATCATCTATCACTCCAACAAGTTCAATTACGCCGACCCAAACACCTACACCTACAGTTACACCAACAAAACCTGCGGATATACAACTTGAGGATTGTTGTGGTGGATATTTTATTTTTAGTGGGTATCGACCTGGTTTAACTATTGGTTCTACATATATTTTTAATTGGAATGGTACTGACTTGGCATGTGCTACGGAAGTTCCATATTCAGGTGTAGGTCCTACATACGTATATTCGGGTGCTGGTAATCCTGTTCCTATATCGGATTGTTCTTATAGTGAATGTCCGACATGTCCATCTCCAACACCAACTATTACACCGACTATTACACCAACTAGTTCAATTACTCCGACAAACAGTGTAACGCCTACCCCATCAATTACACCAACATCGAGTATCACTCCTACTTCATCTATTACTCCTACGAGTTCGTTGACACCTACAAGTTCAATTACTCCAACACCATCTATTACACCGACATCGAGTGTAACTCCTACGTCATCAATTACGCCAACTCAAACAGTAACTCCATCAGTTACCGTTACACCGTCTATTACACCGACAAGTAGTTTAACTCCTACAAGTTCATTGACACCTACACAAACCGCTACACCTTCGGTGACTGTGACCCCATCTATTACTCCAACATCTAGTGTAACTCCTACGTCATCAATTACGCCAACTCAAACAGTAACTCCATCAGTTACCGTTACACCGTCTATCACCCCAACTCAAACCTCAACCCCATCAGTAACGATAACTCCATCAATTACCCCTACTTCATCTATAACACCAACTAGTTCAGTTACACCTACCCAAACCGCAACACCATCTATCACACCTACGAGTTCGATAACACCTACTCCGTCTATCACTCCCACATCGAGTGTAACACCTACTCCGTCTATTACACCAACACAAACAGCAACACCTTCTGTTACTGTAACACCTTCAATTACGCCAACGTCATCGATTACTCCAACTAGTTCGATAACACCAACACCGAGTATTACTCCTACATCGTCTATTACCCCAACAAGTTCAATTACTCCTACTTCATCTATCACCCCAACAAACAGTATAACACCAACAAGTAGTATTACACCTACACCATCTATCACTCCGACTAATAGTGTAACTCCGACTAGTTCTATTACTCCAACTAGTTCTATTACTCCAACTAGTTCAATTACGCCAACATCAAGTATAACCCCTACTTCATCAATAACACCAACTCAAACTGCAACACCTTCGGTAACTGTTACTCCGTCTATCACCCCAACAAGTAGTATTACTCCTACCTCATCTATTACTCCAACACCGTCTATAACTCCGACTCAAACAGCCACCCCAACTAATTCAGTAACCCCAACTGCGTCAATAACACCGACAACGTCTGTTACACCTACATCGTCAATAACACCAACTTCAAGTATTACACCTACACCGTCAATCACACCAACTAGTTCAATCACACCTACTTCATCTATCACTCCGACAATTAGTATTACACCTACCAGTTCGTTGACTCCAACTTCATCTATTACGCCAACTCAAACTACAACACCTTCGGTAACTGTTACTCCGTCTATCACCCCAACAAGTAGTATTACTCCAACGAGTTCAATTACACCTACACAAACAGCAACTCCGTCAGTTACAATAACACCATCAATTACTCCGACTAGTTCTATAACTCCTACGAGTTCATTGACTCCAACAAGTAGTATTACCCCTACTTCATCTATCACACCCACAAGTTCAATTACGCCTACCCAAACCGCAACGCCATCAATAACACCTACATCATCTATAACTCCGACTAACTCGATAACACCTACACAGACTACAACTCCATCTGTTACAGTAACACCATCAATAACCCCTACTTCGTCTATCACTCCCACACAAACAGTAACACCATCAGTAACGGCAACACCATCAATTACTCCTACGAGTTCAATAACTCCAACACAAACCGTAACACCATCGATAAGTGTTACTCCATCTATTACGCCAACTTCAAGTGTTACACCTACATCGTCAATAACACCGACAGTAAGTGTTAGTCCTACTTTGTCGGTTACTCCTACACCTACTATTACTCCAAGTGTATCTATTACTCCGACAGTAACTAGTACTCCGAGCATATCTATATCGCCAAGTGTTTCTATTACCCCTACACCAACAAGTAGTGTAACACCAACTAGTAGTGCTACATCAACACCTTCAATTACTCCTACAACATCTGTCACACCTACTCCGTCAATAACACCAACTAATAGTATAACTCCTACCTCATCGGTAACATTAACTCCATCAGTTACACCAACTTTGTCAGTTACCCCAACAGGTACTGTAACTCCTACACCAACACCTACTCCTGGTGAGAGTTCAACGCCAACACCATCAGTTACGCCAACTTTGTCAGTTACCCCGACAGGTACTATAACGCCGACTCCGACTATTACTTCAACTCCTACAACAACTCCAACTAGTAGTGTTAGTCCTACCGTGTCTACAACTCCAAGTACGTCAACAACACCTACACCATCTATTACTCCAAGTGGTTCAGTAAGTGTAACTCCATCTGTTACTCCGAGTGTTTCGGTAACTACTACACCATCAGCAACACCAAGTGTTAGTATAAGTGTAACACCATCAATTACGCCAACGAGTTCTGTAACACCTAGTGTGTCAGTTACTCCAACAAATAGTGTAAGCACGACACCGACCATAAGTATAACACCATCGGTAACGCCAACCATAAGTATAACACCATCGGTAACACCAACCATAAGTATAACACCATCGGTAACACCAACTCAGGGATTATTGGCTAAATATTTTGTTCAATGTAATGAAGTTGCATGTTTACAGGGTCAAGAAACTTTCGGTGCTGGTGATGACTTAGATGTATTAATAAATGAATGGAGTCGTTTTGCATTCTTTGGAAAAAATAACGTACTTTCTAAAACGACAGGATTACAATATGATGGTAGTGTGTTGTCGGGTGATTCATCAGTTTTATTCTATACGGGTAGTACAGATTATTTAGGTCAATATAATCTTGTGATGGATGAAGGTGATAATGTGGGTCCTGTTAATCCTATAAGTAATGTAGGTAAATTCTATTATAACACTTATATTAATAAGTTTGTTATTTCTTATTTAATTTATGATATTGGCACTAATCTTACTTATAGATGGACAACATTTAATCCGACAGAAAATACGGGTCTTAGTACAGGTAATCCAACGGCAACAACAGGTTTAACTACCGACGCTAATTGGGATGTGGTTCCGTTAAGTAATGCTGTTCCTAAATTTACAATAAGTGGTTCTTCGAATACTGTAGTAACAGCATCTAGTAAACTTACAAACGCAGGTGCGACTCCTGAAATGATTGAAACATCAGCGGCTAACAGTTCGTTATTTAATGGATTATATAGTGCTTGTGAATATGAAAATTATACACATGAAGTAACTCTTGGTAGTGATTTTTCTGATGACGATTATATACATGTGGTTTTAGCGGCAAATAAAAACAATAAATTTGGGTATACTAATACATTAACATTAAGATTTAATAATCAAACAACTCTACAACCTTCAGGAACTACTTACGGTATTGTTCAAGTACTTTATAATTCAGGGCAAGATGTTTATGCTTTTAATGATGGAAGTGGTTCAACATCATCGTTGGTGATGTCTGCAGTTACGTCACCTTTCGTATGGGGTACTTACATTTATAAAGGTCAGACAAGAGTTAGAGTCGTAAAAAGTGGTAGTACTTTTGAAATATATACAACAGAATCTTTAGGTACTTACGGTACTGTGAGTCTTGGTTCTAACGCGACTTATACTAAGATATTTGACTTTGATGTTAATGATGATACCACTTGGACAGGTAAACCAACTTACGCTGTTGGTGATGAATTGCTTAAATTTAGTGGTGGTACAAGATTTGGTTACGGTACTGATTCACAACCTAATACCTTATTCTATGACATTGCATTTAGTGGTGACCAAGTACCAACAAATATAATATACTCAACAAATGTAGTTGGTCCAGTTTTAGGTAACGTATATAAATTTGATGATATAGACGGATGTTGGACGTATAGTGGTGAAACAAGTGACTATGACGAATTAACTTCATTATCGATTACCAATGAGTTTGATGATTGTACTGAGTGTGAACTTCCACCATCAGTAACACCAACACCATCAATCACTCCATCAATAACACCTACTAACACACCAACACCTACTCAAGGATGTAAGTGTTTACAAATTGATACCAATATTACTTATTACGCTACTGGTAATACTTCAAACCCTAATGGTGTTGTTGAGATTGATTATTATAACTGTGATAATAATTTAGTTACCTTTAGTGCTACTACTGCGTTAACGGATATAGGTGTTTTCTATTTATGTACACATGATGGTGTTGTTGAGGAAGTTAGGGCTTGGCAGAATGATGAACTATATAGTGGTGATACGTTTAACTTCCCACCTTATGATAATTCTGGTTGGAGACCACCGATGAATTATGACCAAGGTATACCTGCTATGAATTATAGTACGTATGGTGTGTGTACAGGTGAACCATGTGGACCTGAACCATCACCTACACCAACTAACTCTGTTACTCCAACTGTAACCCCTTCAGTAACTCCTACGGTTTCAGTTACACCAACAAATACGGTAACACCTACATCGTCAGTAAGTGCGACGCCATCTGTAACGCCAACAGTTACGGTAACACCAACCAACTCTGTAACACCAACAAATACGGTAACACCTACATCGTCAGTAAGTGCGACGCCTTCATCAACACCGAGTGTTACTCCGTCAGTTACGGTGAGTTCAACACCGTCAGCAACACCTAGTGTTAGTGTAAGTTCAACACCGTCAGCTACACCAAGTGTTTCAATCACGCCGACAAGTAGTGTTAGTCCATCTAGTACTCCGAGTGTCACACCATCAGTTACGGTAACTAGTACACCATCGATTACACCATCGGCTACCCCATCTATAACGGTTACACCAACAAATAGTACTACTCCGAGTGTTTCTGTAACTCCATCAATTACTGTTAGTCCAAGTAGTTCGAATACTCCGACACCATCAGTTACTTCGTCAGTAAGTGTAACTCCTACATCTTCATTAACTCCATCTGTGACTGTGACACCAACTGTTAGTGCTACACCAGATTCAAGTAATACACCGACACCTTCAGTTACCCCATCAATAACACCTTCAACGAGTGTTAGTGTGACACCGTCACTTACTGTTACACCTACGGCAACGCCATCTATAACTGTTACACCAACTATTAGTATAACACCGTCTATAACACCATCAGTAACACCTTCAGCACATCCATGTGGTAATCAAAAATGTATACACATTGGTATTTCAAGTTATTCAGGATATAATGGTACGTATACTATCGTTGGAACATATAATGGTTATCCTTATTACACTGGTGGTACAGAACCTGGTTACCTATTCTATGATGGTGACAAATGGTGTCTAAGTGATTCTTTAGGTGGTACATGTATCGTATTTGGTAACATGCCATGTCTTTCAGAATGTCCTGATTTGGACCCTTCTGTCATGAGTGATGGACCGTGTCCTCCAACGCCATCAAATACTCCAACGCCAACTGCAACACCTTCGATGACTCCATCAGTTACTCCGAGTTTTGCGGTATCCGCTACTCCGTCATTAACTCCGTCAATGACACCAACACCTTCACCAAGTAATGTGTGTGATACAGTAGGTGCTGATATTACGACAGGTTCGACAATATCTCCATCACCTACACCAACTCCAACTCCAACACCATCTGAGGGTGCTAGACAAACAGTATCAGGAGCAATTACTTATGAAATTGATAATGGATATTTTGAGTGTGGTGATGTAGCTTACCTAACGGGATGTACAAATGGTGAGGTATATTATGTATCTTCACCAATATTATATAGTGGAGGTACACTATCAACAGGTTCTACGTTTAATGCTACTATCGGAGGTAGTCAAATGTGTGTAACATACGTTGAAGATGTACAAGGTAGTTCAACACATATCATTTCAAGTTTCAATTCATTACATGTTAATTGTTCGGATTGTACAACTCCGCCACCTACTCCAACACCTGCGGTATATAACTTATTTGAAGAGTGTGGTGGTGTTCCATGTACTGAGACTAATATAAATTACGGTGAACAAACTAATCCTGATGATATTATATCTAATTGGACTAGATTCTCATTCTTCGCAGGACAATATTACCCTGGTACAAACGTATTAACAGGTTTACAATCTGATGATACAATACTTTCAGGTAATAGTAATTCTTATTTCTACACAGGAAGTTCTAAGTATTTAGGTTCTTACAATTTAACAATGTCTGAAGGTGAAAATGTTGGTCCTGTAACACTAAAACAAAAAAATGGTGATAGTGGTAAATTCTACTTTAATACTCATATTAATAAATTTGTTGTGTGGTATAATGTTAAAGGTGCTAATCTTGGATGGCAATGGACAACATTTAATCCTACTAAAAACACAGGATTACAATACGGTAACCCAACAGCAACTAGATATTTGACCACATCAACAAACTGGAAAACAGAAACATTATTAAATACTCAATATACTGTAAGTGGTAGTAGTAATACAGTTGTATTGGCTACTGATAAAATTACAGACGCGGGAGGTACTAATAAAGGTATTAAATGTTTACAAAATAGTGGATTACTTAATGGTTTCTACTCAACGTGCGGGTATCAAGAATATGAACATGAAGTTACCTTAGAAAGTACCGCGGCTGATGACGATAACATAGGTTTGGTGTTGGCGGCAATTAAAGACGATAAAGGTCTTTATGGTCCTTCAGGTCAAACGCACAGTTTAACACTTAACTTTGTGGGTAGACAAAGTGGGGGAGGTTTATCACAAATTGCATTTAATCAGGCTAATAATTTACAAGCATTTACAAATGGTGTGAATTACAATAGTACCGTATGGTTAGGTTTATCACCATTTGGTTCTGGAAATTATAATAATAAAGGAAGTGTTAGGGTTAAAGTAATAAAATCAGGAACAACATTCGATATTTACACTACGGATACTATGGGAAGTGCAACCACTGCTTCAGTATCACCAGGTCAATCTAATCCATATAGTTTGTTAGTTTCATTTGACTTAACAGATAAAAATACATGGACACAAGCACCGTCTTACGCAGTAGGTGATGAATTAGAAAGATTCACGGGAGCGACTCAGTTTGGTTATTTAACATCATCACAACCAAATACTTGGTTCTATGATATAGTATTTAGTGGTAGTCAAAAAACGAATGATTCAGTAATGTACGGATTAAATGTCCCTAATATATCTCCAAATCAAGTGTATACTTTTGATGAGGTTGACGGTTGTTGGACATATAGTGGTGTTGATAATCAATATAGTGGAAGTACAACTTCACTTACAGTTGTAAATAATTATAATAGTTGTACACAATGTGAACAACAAAATCCTATACAGTAAAAAATGGTAGAAACGGTAACAATAAATACAATTACAGGAACATCAGATTATGATGTGTGGGTATCTAATAGTTGTGATGAAAACCAAGTGAAGGTTTACATCGATACTATTTCAGATTCAGATATACCGTACACATTTAATTTACCTAATGTATACAAAAATACAGGGTTTTGTGTAAAAATTTATGACGACAACGACTGTAAAATATGTGAATGTTTCGGTGTTGCTCCATCACCATCACCAAGCATGACTCCGTCAGTTACACCATCAATGACGGTTACTCCATCAATTACACCAACGCCAACACCTACACCTTCGTGTCAAGTACCTACATACTTTAATGGTACCTTCCAAGGAAACGGATTTGATGCAACACACACTTATACCCTTTCTAATACACAATTTAATGGTAGAAATCAGTGGGTATCAAGTAATGGTGGTACAATAAGATGGAATAACTATAGGTGGGAAGTTGCTGGATGGAATTTGGCTGGTGTTACCTTCTATAATCAAAACGTTAATACGATAAACGCACCAGATACTAGCGATTGGGTTTACCAAGGATGTGCACCACGAGCCGTTTGTTCAGTATCATTTACAACAACAGGATGTGGTCCTATTTAATAATATAGTATGTCAGAGATATCAGGAAATTCATGTAATATTATAACACTAATGCCGTTGGAGGTAGAATGTGTGGTAACCAATGCCTCAACACCGTTAAATGCTAACGGTAGTATACAACTATTGATAAATGGAGGTACTGCACCTTATACTATATCGTGGAACAACGGTCAAAGTACTTCAACATTAACAGGATTATTACCTGGTACTTATAGTGCAACAGTAACCGACTATTATGGTGATTATAGTGTTACTACTGAGTGTGTTGTAGAATACGATAGTTTTTATTTAGATAAATTAATAGAATGTGCCAATATATCTAATCCTAATGTTTATGTCTTTTATGACGGAACATCGCTAGATGAGACTAAAGCTACTGAAGCTTCAAACTCAATAAGGGAATGGTATTCAGGAAAAACCGATGATGGTTTTGGAGGTTTATTATATGAGGGAGTTATCGGTAAAAATACTAATAATGGTGAAAACTGGTTATGGTGGTCGACATATCCTTATTTAGGTTCATTAACGGGTGGAACTTTAAGTGATAATTCTACTATTGAACTTTTTGGACTAAATGGTGAGTCAGTATCTAATTCTGTGACAACAGACCCAAGATGGTGTAAAAATAATTCAGGTGCGTGTGTACCTAAAAATACTTCATTTAATTATGAAAACAGTACATACCAAAGAATTAATAGAGGATTAAATATAAATAACGGATTAAATGACTCACGAAGTCAAGGATTACCATTTACGGCACCTTCAAGTCTTAATGGTCAAGGTGAGGGAATATACGGTGACTTTATTGGTGGTGATACTAATTATATTGTTATCTGTATTACAGATGAAGCGGATGGTGCAGTTGGTCTTTATCATGGAAGAATAGACGGTACTAATTCTACACCTGTTAAATCTGATTTATACAATGACCCATTTACACTTAAAGGTAATGGATGGGATACAACAAATACAAAAGCACCTTCTGACAGATATGTTGGTGATTACGAAAGATTCTTAAAAGTGTGGGAAGACATTGTGGTTAATGAAGGAGGTTCATTTAATGGTTTAGTATATCCTGTTTGTGACTCGTCTATTGCAAGAATACCTTTTGTGCAACATTCAGTGGCAACTATTGAAGGTGAAACAATTAGTTCAAATGATTATACTACAAAATATGGTGGTTCAATTACAAACGTAGGTCCTGAAAACTTAAATTTATCTGCCTTAACTAGAACAAACGTATATACTGCATTAACAACGAATAGTGTATATACCTCATTACCTGCTCAATACCAACAAGGTGCTGGATTGAAGAACTTTGGATGGGAAGTAGACCCTGATGTAACTAACTTTACTTCGACAGTTGTTGGAAATGCATTGAATGATTTCTTTGAGAACATTCAATTAAGTGATAATGAAATATTTGTATCACAAGGAAATACTTTTACTACAACACCAATATATTCGTTTAATGAAATAGACGGGTGTTACCAATTCGACAGTACTGAACTTTGGACGGGTCAGACATATTCTGCAGTGACAATATCTGCACAATACGATAACTGTATTGAGTGTAATCCTTCAACACCTAATCAGCCTCCACAACCAACGATATGTTTAACTAATAGTGTGGATACCAACTATACGTTTACACCGACAGGTACGGACAGTAACGGTAATTATACGTGGACCAACTCAACCAACTCATTAACTATGAGATATAACATCACATCATCAAAATGGGAAGTTATCACATGGTCAACAGTTGGAACGGGATTAATGAATAAGTTTGAAAGTCCTGTATCTGTTGGTTCAATACCGACAGGTGCTTGGATTAACAGTGGTACTGATAGTAATGTAAGTTGGTCAGTAAATTTAGGTGAATGTGCAGGTTTTCCTTTAGTATTGACTGCTAATCCTTCAGACCCAGCATGTGAAGGTGGTAAGGGGAGTGTTGAGTTAACGGCTGCGGGTGGTATACCACCATATCAATATAGGATAAACGGTACTCCACCATATCAAAATTCAGGTCTGTTTACAAATTTAGAAAAAGGAATGCATCAAGGTGAAGTGTTAGATTCTAATAATCAAACTGCAACAACTTATTTTACAATTAATAATGGTCAAAGCAGTCAACCATATGTAGTAAGTTTAACACGTGGTATTACAGGTATAAATACATCAACTAATAATAGTAGTAATTCAACAACTACTAATTACAATTACACTGTTAGTGTAAAACCGTCTTTACCGAGTGGATTATCTCTTTCATTCAAATTAAAATTAACTAATACTCAAAAAGGTTATGGTAATGGTACTATTGCTTTAGGTAGTTTTGTACAATTTTCAAAATCTTTTAGTGTTAATAAAAATAGTACACCGATAACAACAACAGATGGTGGTACGAATTTCTATACTACTTTAGTTTGTGGAAATACAGGTTATACAAAAACTACAACTTTTAATAGTACTTCAAATCAGATAACAATACAAAGTGGGGATGTTGTAAGTGGTACGGTAACTACAACAGTTGACTTAAATCAACTAAGTAGTAATTGTAATTGTAAAACTTTTGGTGAATATAATACTCTTTTAGAAATAACTGATGTTTCGATTAGTGGTAGTGATTGTGTAAGTGCAATTAATGCATACTCAAATTTAGTTATGTGGACCAAAAGAGAAGATTGTGAATTAGTGACTCCGTGTTCACCATATAGGGCTTATGGTGGTACAACAACTGATTATATTGTATATATTGATTGTCAGGGTGATTCTGATACTCAATATATGCCACCAAATACGACTAGTGAAAATTATATCAGTTTCTGCTCTCGAGCAAATAGTAAGGATGATGTATATACATCACAACCATCAATAACTGTTACAAAACAACCAGGTTCATGTGGTGGTAATACATAAAAATATAAAATAAAACTATTTATAAGACATGGGATACATTATTAAAGATACGGCAGCGTTAATTAACACAAAACTTACCGACGCAGGTAGAAAAAAAATATCAGAAGGTACGTTTGATATTTCTTACTTTCAGGTAGGTGATAGTGAGGTTTGTTATGATTGTATTTCAGGTGCAGACCTGTCAACAGGTATGGTATTAGATAGTGAATACAATGCTCAAAACTTATCACCATTACCACAAAAAAATAAAGCAAATGTAAAATATCCTTTATTAGTTACCACTCAGTCAACAAACACTTACGGTATTCCAATTCCTGAACATCAAATTGATAATATATATAACACCGCAGCAACTTTAGGGTTCTTCACTGGTGACACTACATATTCGTACAGTAATGTTGTTGATAATGATTTTAGTGCCTTTACAAGTACCGCTTACACTATTAATCCGAACTTTGTTATTAATATGGCAACTTTAAATTCGGGTAATACTGTTAGTATAGATGCTTCAGTTATTGATAGTTCAGTAACAGGTACAGTGGTTGAAAGTCATTTTATGACAGTTTTCTTTTCTGATGGAACTCAGCCAATTAATAATAATTTTCCAGTTTTAACTTACAAGGTGGTAGGTATTACAGGTGATACTTCAGGTAATACAGGTTCGGTAACTGTTAAGGTTGATAGACAATTTCCTGACTTACAAGCTATGGGATATACAGGTAATGCCAGAGTTATTTTCTACCCTTCAGGTATGACAGAATTATACGATACATTCACACCTGAATTTTATTGGGACATTGACGCAATTAATTTTGAAAGTAATTGTGATGTTTCTAATTATTTTGTTAAAGTGTGGAACATGAATATTCCGTGGACGGTGAATCCAGCAGGATTATTTACAAACACATATCAAGGATACGACCAATTTGGTTCGTCAGAATATGTTGGTACCAAAGAGTATTTAGGGTACAATTCAGATACAGGACAGACAGATACGGATTCAACGTATTACTATAACTCTTTTTCTGAGAAAGTTGTTTTATCACCGTCAGACCAAAAATCTATCGCTATTGTTCACTATACCAATGAATCTATTGATAATTTTTATGGTGAGAAGTTTGCGATGACGACTGTGGACCCATTAGTTGCTTTGTCGGGTCAAACAGGTCCAGGTAGAAGGTTTAGAGTTAACATACCGACACTGATGTGGCACAAATCATCAGGTGGTAATATGGGTGAGACGTTCTATGTTGACCCTGATGGATATAATGGTAAGAATTTATTTACACCACACTATATTGAATCAAATGTTAATTCAGACATGAACAATCCAGGTATTAGATATTACCATCTATGGGATACTAATACAAATAGTAATGGAATGCCAAACCGTGTGGGTAAAGTATGGCCTGATTATAAGATGATTACTTTTGATGATGATGAAATCATTGCGGCGTTATCGAATAAAGCAAACAGAAATTGGACGTTACCAGCACCTAAGTTAGGTTTAATCGTTCCAAATTCCTTCAACGGTCAGACAGGTAGTGATACAGGTTTATTGTCAGGAACTAGTGAGTGTCTATGGTTAACTTATAGATTTAACCACACCGCATTTACTGAGTCTTTACACTGTAATTATTATACTCAAATATGTGGTACTGACCCTGACTGTCCACCTGATACTGCAGATGTTACGGTAAGATTTGGTAATGAATTTCCTTATTTGTTTAGTGATGGTTCACAATCAGGGTTCTCAGCAAACCAAATGGTGGTATTGGTACAAAAAGTTAATGCAGGTGAAAAACCTGACCCTACAGGTTGGTACGAGATTGATTTAACACCTCAGATGAGTGCGACTACAGTAAACGGTTTCTTAACTGTTGATGGTATTACTGGTACGACATTCGTTATTAGTAAACCTATGTATGAAGATGCTGAAGACAATAACGACATCTATGATTTATCTAACTACATCGACTTACCAACAAATAATCAGTTAGGGGTGACATTTAATTTTGGTGATGAGTATTATTTCTATGGTAATATCTCTTCAGATATTCAAGCCACGATTTACGTGATGAACTATAAATGTAATTTAGGACCTACTCAGTTCCTAACATCTCAAAACCCAACGTGGTCGACAGGTCAAGCACCATATGCTACTGAAGTTGGTCTTTACGATTCTAATAAAGAACTTATGATTATATCTAAGATACAATCTCCTGAAAAGAGATTGGGTGTACAACAGTATACTATAAAATTAGATTTTTAATATAATCATATGTCAAACGAACAAATTAAAACCACTCCAAAAGTATTGGGGTTGGACATCTCTACCAAAACTATTGGATGGGCACTATTTGATGAAGATAGTCAGAAATTATTGGAGCTCACTCACTTCTCACCTGTAATTAAACCTAAACCTGAAGAAAAGATTGAAGAACTTCTTTTAAAAGTGGATGCTTTTGAAGAAAAGTTGGAAGGGTATAAAGATTTGGGTATTACTAAGGTTGTTATTGAAGAACCACTATTGAATTCAAATAATATTTGGACGGTTGGTACGTTATTAAGATACAATTCAATGATTTCTCGCTCAATATATCAAATATTGGGTATTGTTCCTTCATATATTTCAACATATAATTCTCGTAAGTTTGCATGGCCTGATTTGGTCGCTGAAAACAATAAAGGTAGAAAAGTATTGTTTGGTGGTATGCCAAAAACTATCGATAAGAAAGAAGTTATTTGGAAAAAAGTATCTGAAGCTGAACCACAAATCACGTGGTTATACACTCGTAACAACACACTAAAGAAAGAATGTTTCGACCAAGCAGACGCATATACTTGTGTTTTAGGTTATATGAGACAACAAGGTCTTTGGTAATTGATTTCTATTAATATTTTATTTATCTTTAGTTCTGTATGGAACAACAGGACGACGCTTTAGTAGTAGACTTATTGGTAAATATGTTTGGAAACCCCCATCTTCACAATGAGATGCGGGGTCAAATATCGTTTGACTGTCCTGTATGTTCTCACGATATTAAAGGTTTGGATAAGGGTGATGGTAAAGGTAACTTAGAGGTCAATTATGGTCAACACGTTTATAAGTGTTGGGCGTGTTCTGAGACTCACGGTACTCACGGTCACTTAGGTAGGTTAATTGATAAGTATGGTTCAAAAAAAGACCGACAGTTTTATAATTTGGTCCGACCTGATGAGTTTGTCCGTGATGAAAGGAAGTACAAAGTATTAAAACTCCCCAAAGAATTTAAAAAGTTTTCAGACGTTAGTAAGATATATCCTCCACGTGCACAAGCATACAACTACTTAAAAAAACGTGGTGTTACTGATGAGATTATTGAGAAGTACGATGTTGGTTTTGCCACCGATGGTGAATATGCTGGTCGTATCATTGTCCCTTCTTATGATATGGACGGTATTCTTAATTACTTTGTTGCTCGTAGTTGGGCAAAATACTCCAAACTAAAATATAAAAATCCTGAAGCACCAAAAGAACTATTAATCTTCAATGAAAGTAGAATAAACTGGAAGGAAGACATATGGTTGGTTGAGGGTGTGTTCGATAGTTTCTTTGTTCCGAACTCAATACCGTTGTTAGGTAAGTTTGTTTCAGATATGTTATGGGAGACATTATATGACCGAGCAAAGGGTAGAATCAAAATATGTTTGGATGATGATGCGTGGGAAGATGCCAAGAAAATATATTATAAATTAAGTGGTGGAAAGTTATACGGAAGAATAGATATAATAAAGTTACCTGAAGGGAAAGATTTGGGAGACCTACGAGGTCAGATACCTGAGGGTTGTCAAGTAATGTTAGAGAAATAATGGAAGATATTAAAAAAGCGTCTCAAGAGATTAGAGATATAATTGAAGAGGTTAAAGAAAGATTGGAGTTGTCCTTTATTGAGGAGGACCACATCTACTATATGAAAGATAAAAATGGAAAGGTTAGAAGTAACTTTCCATCAGTATCTAAGTTGTTAAAACATTTTTATGAACCATTTCCAGCTGAGGATATTGCTTATAAGAAGGCAAAAGGTGACCGAGTGGAGATGCAACGACTATTGGACGAATGGAAGGCTGCAGGGTCTTATGCCACGAATATGGGGTCACGTACCCACTTCCTATTAGAAAAGAACACCATCGACATGTATGGAGGTTATAAGGACGTTCGTGAACCTATATTTGAGTGTGATATTGAGCAAGAATTAAGAAGTAACTCAATGATTAACGCGGGTGAGAAATTTCTTAAGTTAATGAGTAAACGAGGTGCATACCTATTAGATACGGAGATGGTTTTAGGTCATCCAGATTTAGGATATACAGGTCAGCCCGATAAAGTTTGGTTGATTATGAATAAAGAAAAGACAGGTTTTGGTTTGGTTATCACAGATTGGAAGACCAATAAGGAAAAAAACTTTAAGATAAATGACTTTACCAAACCGATGAAAAAACCTTTTGAAAAATACCCCGATAATGCTTTGGGTCACTATTATCTTCAATTACCATTTTACGGTAGATTATTATTGAAAATGTTAGAGGGTACAAAATATGAAAACATTTCACTTTTAGGGTGTGTTGTCGTATTATTAAAGGATAATAGTGAATATGAGGAATTTAGAGTTCCTGCAGATGTTATCAATAAAGTAATGAATTTAGATTTAAAATCATATGGAATATAAAGAGTTATATCCTGACTTGTTTGACGTATCAAATATGGATACATGGAAAAACCGCAATATTAGGAAGGAGTTTCTTTCCTATGAGTGGGATATGATGGTTCAAGAAGTTGCACCTGATGTATTTGAGTTTCCATTATTTAATAAAGAATTTTGTGACCATTTTGTTGAGGTGTTAAAGACCATCAAATGGGACCAAGTCAACCGATGGGGTACACCTACAGATAGTAGTAATATGTCGGTATTTGGTTTGGGGGAAGCAATGAAACACATAATTCACGAGTATATCTTTAGTATTGTTCAAAAGGAGTGGCACTTGGAAGGTCAAAAATGGAAATTAATGCAACCCGATAACAACATTTTAAAACTAAAGAAAGGTCAAGAAATAAGAATGCATCACGACTATATTCATATATCATTATACTGTAAGTTAGATGGTGATAGTGAAGGTGGTGAACTTGTTTTTGACAAATATAATAAAGTAATAAACCCAAAACAGGGTTACATTTATATGTATCCTGGTCAAATCACACATAGATACGGAATGAGAAGAATTTCGGAAGGTGATAGATATTTTTTAATGACATATTGTACAAGTGATTAGAATTTCAAACCCATTTTTAGCAATTTTAGGTATAGCATTTTGGTTTACAGATTCGATAGTAGGTTCATTTATATTTGGACTATGTTTTGGTCAGATTTACTTAAACTATAAAAGAGATAAAGAAGAACAACAATGAAAAGAAAAGCAATTCATGCTGAATTAAGAAAAGAGAGTAAGTCTTTTGAAGGTTGGTTAAAATATGAAGTTACCATTCTTGAAGAAGATGGTAAGACTAACAAAGTACCAGCATATGGAAAAGATTTGCAAGATGCACTCAGAAGAGTGGTTCATGATGAGAAGGTTGAAAAAATTGAAAAGAAAGCAAAAAGAATACCTGATTTTTTGTGGGTAATCTTATGGTT